>Ga0172367_10001607_pt1 | contig 32323 bp, 45 predicted proteins | sample Lak10m_FD_114542 | JGI IMG/M metagenome (GOLD analysis project Ga0172367, IMG submission 114542) | Freshwater microbial communities from Kabuno Bay, South-Kivu, Congo - kab_022012_10m | ecosystem: Environmental > Aquatic > Freshwater > Lake | place: Democratic Republic of the Congo: South-Kivu...
CTGATGCCCAACCAGCAGCAGATGATGATCCTAACTTTGTTATCTTACTCGCATCTGAGAATTGCATCACCGAATTTCCTGACGGTGCTCTTAAATAAATAGTCCTATCATCTGCACCACTATTCAGATTCCATGTTGTACTTTCACCAAGTGTACCTGCGGCATCTGTATAGAATCGTGCCGTACCTGAAACCATTGTAACGACTATATTAGCAGATACGGTCATTCTTAATGTACTCACACCAGTACCGTCACCTGTTGAATCCAGTTGCATAGTGTACGTTAGTACATTATTTGTGACATTAGCCGTCTGACCTGTTTTAACAAAAGTAACTACCGGAGTATCACCATATTCAAAAGCAACTGATACGGTTAATGTTAGTACACCTCCCGTCCAACTGGCATTAGTGATTGTCTTGCCTGCTATACTAAAATCAGAAGCTACCAGAGCAGGTTTGCCCGTAGGAAACGTCAATACCACATTTGCCGGAGCTGCATTTTCAACCGTTGCTGATATTAGTGTATTCCAGTAACTGCTCCACGACTGGCGAGCGTTGCCCGATCCTCCATACCCCATTATCACAAATCTATAGTCTGTTCCATTTGGTAGAGGGGTGAAAAATGTTATTTTATCTATATTTAACCCGACCTCTATTTCGGGATAAATTGTATGTTCTTCATCATCATAAATAGAAATCAAATGGTTTGTTGTATTTAAGTTATGCTCGATTAGGAATGGATTTGTCAAATCATCTCCTTCTAGCAAACCGGAACCTGATAGTAAAACATTTATGGAAGAATCTGCAAATATAGATCCATCAAGAGCTCTTAAATATCCTGTTAAATTATCGATGCGTAAATTTCCGATGATTAAAGTTCCTAAACTTCCGTCGGGGTCTCTTATGATTAAATTGGAAGATCCATCGCTTTGAAGAATAATACCACTATTAGAGAGATCTAGTTGCCAGGTTGAGGAATCTGTTCCATAAATAGAACCCCCACTGCCAACAGGAATCCATCCATTTGGTTGAGCTTTTTTAGTCCATTCTGTTATTGTATTTCCTGAGGCATCTGTGTTAATATATTTTGTTCCGTTTGGGCAATTGTAAATAAGAAGTTCTCCTGACGTTACTGGGGATACAATAAGATTTGGATCCGCATTATATCCTAACTGGGATAAATCCGGCATCGTCGTGGTGGGCTTAAAGAGGATTACCCTCCTTTCCATTTCAAATTGTAAACTCTCTAATGTAGCCATTTAATAATTCTTCTTTTATACTGCTTCCTGTATCGTAAAGGATGAAGCCTGCGACGCCGAATCCGTTGCTGACTTATCCAATATGCTTATTGTTGTGGGATTTGTAAAAGTTGCACTTGCTGACCAAACACTTGCTTGGGGTCGAGTTATATCTCCTAATGTACTTCTTGTGTTCATGTTGCTTACAGACCATGCAAGTACCTGTCCTGATCCGGAAGATGCTAATTTTGAATAATCAGAAACTGCCACATTTATATTTGACTGCCATCCAAATGCAGCAACTGATATAGTCCTTACAACAAATCCCCCTAAAGTATAAGTTGTTGTTCCGGAATTCGTTGAAGTAACAATTCCAGCTAAATTAGTTCCTGATATAGCCCCCCAGTTATATGCAGCTTTTGTATCATTATCATGAACTCGCAAAGCTCTTGTAAATGAAGTTGCTGTAGCTGACCAAGTAAATCCTGCTCCCTGCCAAGTTCCTCCTGTATCTTTTACAAGAGTTGGAGCATTTAATAATCTTTGACCCGATGTAATAGTTATTGTATGATCCTGAGCACTTGTTCCGTCATTTCCTCCGGATCTTAAACGTGCTGCGGGATTAGATACACTTAATGTTGCAGGAGTATTAGCAATCCAGATAACTGTATTGGAAGTACTTGTTGCGTTATTCGCTGCTCTATTCGCTACAATTCTTAAATTATTGGTAGCAATATTATATCCCCCAGATAAATATGTAACTGTTTTGGGGCTTTGATAAGTTGTTGGATTAGTTACTGTTAGCTCTCCATTAGGACTACTATATGTAATTGTATCATACTGAGTTACCGTGTTTGTAATTGTTGCTGATTCCGCTGATTTAATAGCTTGCTGTGATCCCGGATAAGTTATAGCTCCCCAAGTTATAGTAGGATATATGTCATTTAAATTAACCAGATGAGTTCCATCTATAATTCCATGATCTGCACTTAAATAATTTGAACTCGTAGATCCCGTTGATTTAACAACTCGTAATCTAAATCCAAGAGCCTGGATAGAATCCCCCCTATCAGCAATAGTTGCAGTTATTCGTACATTATTTCCTGATACGGCAAATGTTCCACCTGAAAATGCACCATAATTATCTACAATTACAGAAACTATAGAAACATCGGTCATAATGCTAACATCAAATGTATCCCCCGCTTTTAATTCGGTCTGAACTCCAGGATAACCTCCTATAAATACAGCACTTTGAATAACTGCTGGGGTATCTGCATCAACTATTGTGGACCAGTTTGCACCATCTTCATGAACAACTGTAACACTTGCATCAGCAAAGTTATAAGAAATATTTTTAGTTCCTGTAAATATAGGTTTATCAACAGAAGCAGATAAAGTTACTGTACTTCCGTCAATATAAACAAATGGCTTATAATTCGTGTGACCAGGTAAAGCTAACACATGAACGGTTAAGGAACTCGTATCAGTTAAACATGAATTCAAAACAGCCCCGTCTGAAGAATAAATCTTATCTCCTACGTTTCCTGTTCCGCTTGGAGTAATATTTGTAATCCAAACCCCTCCATTAATTCCGCTTCCCTGGGGTTGAGTAATACTTGCATCGATTATAACTAGATTATCGGAAACAGAAACCAAAATAGGACCTGATCCTTTTATCTCTCGAAATTCCAAAGCTGGGCCAGCTTTTTGTAAATATATGCTAGCATCTCCTAATCCAACGTTTACGCCATAATTAACTTCTCCTGAAAAAGAAGCATCCAAAGAAATAAAAATTTTATCTCCAATTTGTTGAATAATAGTAGCTCCGGAACCTTCTAAAGTTCTTAAGCGTAGATTCCCACTAGCATCTATACCTGCAAAAACCCCTGCAGAACCATCGCCAACGTTAATAGCTCCTTTTATTGAAGAAGCATCTAATAGGAAAAGAGCATTAAGGCTTGAATCAATTTTCTGAATGGAAGCGTCCAAAGATTGGTTCCATTCAACTAGATACCCTATGGAGGAATCTATTATTGTAATCCAAGAATATAAATTAGCTATACTAGAATCTCGAGCAGCTAATGATCCATCAATATAATCATATAAAGCAGAAGGATCAAATGGAATTGCTGATCCAGCATTTTCCCAGTTGTCGTAATTTGTAAAATCCGTATCCTTTAGCCAATAAATACCTGCAGAAGGATCAGTGGTGACAACAACCATAGCACCTGGATAAATCCAAATATTTCCCAGTAAATCTTGCCATGTAGCAGGATTCACAAGATCTGAATATAGACCTACTTTTTGCCTTGAATCCAAAGGAGCTTGGACAATAGGCTCAAAGTTTGCGGAAAAATTTATGGTCCCCTTATTTCTTGACATGGTTTAAAATTCTAGTCTTATTTTCATTTCTCCCCTATTAACCCCATTATATGTATACAATTTATAGGGGGTTGAATAACCCTGTATATTTTCCGAAGAATCTGTTACAGTCCACATTGCTAAAGAAGCGGATTGATTTCCTTGTTCATAATACCAATCATTTGGCGGGGTTGCTAATGGATTGAAGTTTTTTATCCCAGTTAAGGCATGCAGATTTAATCGTGCAACTGGAATCTTAAATTTTTGTTTATTTACTCCATCCTCTGAAACCAATGTCATACCTGCCGATGTTGGAGCTGGATTATTATTTAGAGGAGTAAGAGGCTGACTTGTGAAAGTCGTTAAATTCACAGATGTTGCAAAATATGGATAGGATCCTTCAATTATTATCTGGGAGGAAGCTGTTAACGAGTTAGGAGGTAAAGGAGATTGATAAGGATTTCCTTTACTATCTAAGGGTTGTGGTCCTTCATCAAAACTGATAACTGCTAACCAACTCTGATTTCCTAAAACAACTTTATAATTTGATAATGTTTGTGAATTAGATAATAAAGCTGAAGAAACATCTATTAATCCAAAACCCGTAAAATTATAATTATTAGGAAGACCACTTCTTTTATTTTGCTCAGTAGAACCAATTAATATTTGTCCCCTATTAAAAGAGGTATTAAATTGTAACGATGAAATATTTGCCGAAACCTCATATAAAGTAGTGGAAGGGATAGATCCAAAAGTTCCAAATGGGGGATTATATGTAGGATTAACTGTGGGAAATAATAAAGAATCCCAGAGACTTGTAAAAGTATCTCCCTTTAAATCTGCAACAGAAGTTCCGGAGGGAATTCCTCCAAGTCCTGTTACCATAAATAGGCATGGATCCAAAGTGGTATTATAAACCCCAGAAGAAGCTCCTGAAGGATCCGTACTAATAGTAATGATTCCATTTGATCCGTCGGCAACCTCTAATCCGCCTTCCCCTTTAATTCTTTTAAAATAGAAATTTGTCCCAATAGAAGAATCAATTTTGTGGGAGTAAACCCCTGCGGTAGAACCATCATCAACATTATAGACATTAAGATCGGTATATGGACCTATATGATTTTCTCTATTTAGAAAATATTCAGGGCCTTCTCCTCTAAACCACCAAGCATTTATGCTTGTGTCGGGCACTGGGCCAGGAGGGGTTGGCCCTATTTTATCATAAATTAAATACCATCTTAAAATGTTTCCTGAGCCAATTCCAGCTCGGGTATAACGAATTTTTAAATAGAAATTAAGGCGATCTCTAAAAGAAATATTAGTAAGATTTGCTAAAGATAATGTATTCCAATTTGACCACACGGATTTATCCCAGGAGTAACTAAATTCCCTAGAAACTATAGTACCAATAACCCCTTCCTCCTGAAAATATCGTATTCTTTCAATATGAAGAGGATTGGTGTTAAAAAATTCTATGGTCTTAATGTACTCAAGTCTCTCAGTGAATTGATATTGCATTTTGTAGAAACATTATTTTCTTTATTTATCTAGTTTTTTAAACCAGTAAATTAATAAAGGTATTCTACAAATATGGAGACTTTTTTAGCTTTTCCGCTATTATTTTTATAATAAACTCTCATTGGAATATTAGCGGGTAATCTATTAGCAGTAGGAATGGTTTTTCCTATCTCGATTTTATCAGTAGTTGTAAATAGTAAATCCGGAATCATTTTTCCGCACATGGCTACATAGGAATAGGCATCTGCTGAAACATCTGATGGGGTTGTAAGAGATAAAGCATTATTTTTAATATCTATATCCAGAACCTGACTAATTTCAATTCCTTCATCACCAGGTTGATATAAACCTACATAATAAGCTCTTCTTATATTTTGAATTACAGTTTCAGAAGCATACATAGAAGTATCCCCTACATTTAAAGGCTGTGTTAAATATCCAATAAGAGTATTTGGTGCTTCATGAACAGAGATTTCATCTCCTATCATATCATTTGTAACGTAAATGGTTGCACTTTTAAGAGCGACCACATAAGGCCATGAAAAGCTTTTAGCAACTTGAGATTCCCCAGAAGAAACATCGATTATAAGAGATTGAGCAGCAAATAATGCTTGAGTAGTATTATTTGCTTCAACCCATTTTGTAGCTTCTGTTAAAATTTCAGCTTTAATAATTTGGGGTTCTTCAGGTAAAGGCTCTCCACTATGAGTAGACACTATTCCGTCTAGTATAATTTTGTCCCCCGATGAGAGATCTGCTTTGAATAATATAGTTACTTCTGTAACAGTAGTATTAATATGATCCAAAGCAATAATGATAGAAGAATTTTCAATTTCTTGTATTAAACGAGAAAGATCATACTTCTGATTTGGAAATTCTGTTATATTATAAGTATATTGGTTCATAATTTATTTATTTATTTTAAGATACGCGTATTAATTCCAATGTCGCATCAGAAACTGACGTGCTGTTTGCTGTAGATTCCCCCCAATATCTAAATAATATTGAAAGATCATTTATGGATCCATCGATTCGAATAATTGATGCGTCTTGTTGAGTATTTTGTGCAAATAATACGTTTAATGAACCATCTATTCTTATAATAGACGCGTCAAGTTGTTGTATTTGTGTATTAAGATATGCAATTGATGTATCTCTTAAAGCTAATGAACCATCAACATAGATATAAAGATTGTTTATTGATGCATCTGCTGTAGGAATTGATTTGACTGTTCCATCTGGAGCAACAACTAACATAAGATTAGATGCACCAGCATAATCTGTTAAATGAATTGATCCGTCAATTGTAAGTAGCTGGCCATCAAATGTTAAAGCGTTATATGTATCAAATCTATTTAAAGTATCATTCCAAACTGCAATTCCATTTATTACAGGAAAATCCTGACGTGTAGCAACTGCTTGTGTAGATGCATCAAGGTAACCTGTAGAAGTTTCTTGTGCAATTCCTATCCTAAATGTTTGGTTAGATTCATCATAAAGAATAACGTATGGTTCTTCGCTACCTCTTTCTATGACAATTCCAGACTGAAGCGTTGAAGGAGGAACCCCTGTTAAACCTGTATTCAATCTAACAAATCCTGTAGATACGTCTAATGTTCCGGTGTTAACTACATATAATGATCCGTTAATTGTTAAATCCCCACCGATTGCAGCGTTTTGTTGAACGAATAATTTTCCAAAAATAGAAACATCTCCCGGGTTTACAACCAAACCACCTGATGTGATTGTAAGAGGCCCTGTCATTGTGTCCCCGGCTTTTAATACGAATAGATCTAATGAAGAATCTAAATCTGCTATATCTTGACGTAAATCAACAATAGAAGCATCCTGAGAAGTATTCCATTGTCCTAACATATTTAATGATGCGTCTATACTAGCATCATTTGCTCTTAAAACATCTATAGAAGTATCCTGCGAAATATTCCAGCTTCTTAAATCTTGTATTGATGCATCCTGAGAAATTTGCCAGTTATTTAAAAATCCGACAGATGTTTCAAGATTATAAACTCGTGTAGAAACATCAGAAAGATCCAATCTCAAATTAGTTATGGAGCCATCCTGGGATAAATTCCAATTTCTTAAATCCACTATGGAAGAATCCAAAGTAATGATTAAGGAATAAATGTTATTTAAGGAGCCATCAATTCGTAATATCGAAGCATCCAACTGATTAATTTGTTGTGTAACGTATGTAGAGAGATCTGCAACTATTTGATATAGAGCGGAAACACTCGCATCTATCCCTTCACTAATTGGATGCCAATTTAAACTATTATCCGCATACCAGATAGTTTCATCCGATGTTTGATAGACTTGCATACCGGGATACCAGTAAGCTGAAACATCATTATAAGATCCACCAGAAGGAACATATCTTATATCTAAGGGTAAATCGGTGTTTAATGAAAATTGGTCAACAATAAAAATTGCCATATTGTATTTTTTATTTTAGTTCTTCTCTTTATATATTAAAAATTAGCTTGAATGAAGCAACATCTATCCAATGGCTTTTAATATAAATCTTATAAGGAATGGAGGAGCTTGCCCCAATTACAATATCTAGAATTGAGCTATCAAAAGATGAAGTTACATTAAAATCATTTTTCACATCAAATATCGAAGAAAGATCTCCATAAGAAGCTGGGTAAGCATATACAAATTTAATTTTAAACATAGAAGGATCCCTCGTAAATGTTACCTCATTAGATTTTTTTGGAGAAATTATTTTCTGTCCTAGAGCATGAAAATTTTGAATAATAGTAGGAGTGATATTTCCTATATTAATAGTATTGTCGACTAATCCATAAATATATGGTTCAACAAAATCCAGATTTACTGAGACATCAAAAATGGGCATAGAAATTCCATTAACATTATTATCGATTTTTATATGATAAACAACGTTTTCCCAATTTGGAAAACTACCATCATTAAATGAAAAACTACCGTCGCTAACATTAGGATAAGATAAATGTGAAGGCGGGATATTTATCGGTTGCAAAGATCCATTATTTACCGAAACATAAGCAGATATATCGGTAACTCTTACCTTGACAAAATCTGTATTATTAAATGATCCAAAAATATTTGCTGGAGAAATTGAGGAATTCCATTTTTCATAATAACCGGAAGATGGGCTTAAATAAATATGAACTACGGGAGGGAAATATTCATAAAGCATTTTTTCTAAAATAGCAATAGAAGTAGATCCATCTAAAGTATCCCCTGAATTTAAACCCCCGACATTTGCACTAATAGGATCCGGATCATTCCATCTATTTTCAGCTCTAATTATCTGGATTGAAACATCTTGGGAAAGGTTCCAATTTGTTAAATAAGTAATAGATCCATCCTGAATAATATTCCAATTTGCTAATACGTTTAGGGAAGCATCTATTTGATTAAACTTGTTATTAACCGATGGAGAAACATTAATAGTTATCGTACTTGGATCATCAGAAATAGTAATTAAATTTCCAGGTAATAAGCTTTTAAATACCAAAGCTCTAGCAGAAACATCCTTCGATGAGAAGACGCCTGTCCCTCCTCCAATATTATAAGCAGAATTTAATGTGGTGCTTGGATCTAAAACATAAATTTGCTCCTGTAATTTATCTAATGTTGCTTGAAGATCTGTTACAGAAGAGATAGGCTGAAATCCTTTATGATTGGATCTCCATAGATAAAAATCACAGGTTTTACCGCATAATGTTTCTGCATTGGTAATTGTAACTACCTTGAAAGTTTTTGTAGTTCCTCCTAGATCATTGCATCCATCTGAAAGAGTATGATTATGATCCATATTAACATCTTCCACAGGGGGAGCAAAAGTTTGGCCAGAATTTTCTAAATATTCTATAGAAAAAGAAGAAACCTTCCCTGCGGTAGGGCTAGTCATCGTATATTTTATCTCAAAAAATAGGTATCTATTATCACTGGTTTTTACCCCAGCAATGTTTCCAATATTTAAATCCATCCAGGAAGCCCAATAATTTCTATCAAAGGACCAGCGAAACTCTTTTTTCACGAAAGCACCAGAAGCATTATCCTTATAAAACTTCAAGGAACCAGCGTTCTCGATTGGAGATTCATTTCTAAAATATATAAGATTTCCAGAAGAAATTTTCGTGAAGTTCGAAAAATTCATAATATTCCTAATTTATCTTATTTATTCATAGAAATAAAGAGAGGAATAAAAAAAAACCCCTTGCCATTTCTAGCAAGGGGTAAAAAAGAAAAAAGAAATGAAAATTAAAGAGAGAGCTCTTCCGGAGTTAGATTTGTCATATTATCAAATTCAGAAAACTCCTTTATTTTTTGATAATTTGGTTTCTTTTTGAATTCTTCTTGTTTGGATTGTCTCATTTCCCCCATTAGTTTTACTTTCATGTGACCGATCACAATATCGTGTATAAGATCAACATCACCCCCCTGACGAGAAATCCAATCCTGGTGTTTTATAACGAGACGAGCCGAAACAAATTCATGTCCATAAGTCCCCCAGCCCCCTCTTTTGTTTGGTCTTGTTGTCTCGGCTTTGCCAAGATCGTGGAAAAGGGCTGCAAGAGCATAGTTGAGGTCTCTGCTTTTTCTAGCTCTTTCGTAAACTATCCTTATATGAATAAGAACGTTATGTGGTACTTTTTCATTTGGACCCTCTGGATGCCATGTTTTACTCTGCGGGGTTTGCTCGCATTTTTCCAGGATTTGTTTTATCTCTTCCGGAACTATTTTTATTATTTTATCAAAAGCTAGTATCATAAATCTTTAAAAATTGAAAAAGGTATTCCTGTAGGTTTTATTTTTCATAGCTTTTTCCATATCCCGGTGTCTTAATTCTTCACCTAGAATCCTTTCATCCTCTAATTCCTCATCTTTTATAAGCCAGGGAGCCTTTTCTTTCAGTAATTCCATTGAAGGCATTAAGAAAAAAGATCCAGAAAATATAATAGTTTTTTCAGCAAAATCCCCGAAACGCATCTCCGAAATCTCCTTTCCCATAACAGGGGGAGGAGAGGAAACAGGGAGGGATTTTCCATGCATAGCTCCATATTGAGACATTTGATTTATAAAAGCCGCTGTATGATCCTCAACCATTCTTCCCCATAGCAAGCGAATATTATGAGGACGATACAAGGGATCTGGAAATTCCAGTTTTTCTAATCTTTTTAAAAAATTGTAAATGAACTCAGGGTCCTGGGGATTAATTTTAGCTCCCTCAATAGTAAAAATAACTCCTATCACCTCGATTGCATTTTCCCTTCTCCCGATTTTCATCGATTCAACGGGGTCAATATGTCGAGTAAAAGTCATGGAGCAAATATACAAAAATTACCAATAGATTATCAATTCATCGCCAAAATATTCATGTATTTTTTCGGCAAATTCTTCTTGCCCCATTATTTCTAGGAGTTCTTTTTCGATAGTGGGCCAATCCATTTTTTTCTCCTCAGCAATTTTCTCAGATTCCCTGAAAATTACTTGCATAAAGCCCATTCCCAGCATTCCGACATCAATAACTATTTTTCCCATTATAATTTTGCAATTACTTTTTGCTCAGCTCCATATCCGCATTTAGCAGAAACTTTGTGAGGTTCAATCCACATAACAGTTTTGCATGGAAAAACCCTGGGATTTATTTCAGCTTCTTGAACCGATTCATAAAGAAGTTCGTCCGGTCCATAATCTACCGAAAGGGTTAAACAATATTCCGGATAATGCTGAACTGCTTTATTATATTTTTCGGATATTCTTCTGATTAATGATTCTTTAAATTTCTGAAGTTTTTCAGGCGTTACCCCTTCTCTTGCTTGGTTAGCATTTACATTTCCAAGCATCCACATCAGATTTCCCATACGACGTTCCTCCTCATTTCCTTCGTTCTGAGATCCATTGTCCCAGTTCAATTTATGACCCGAGATTTGTTCTGCCCACCAATTGGCAGCAGCTTCAAGTAAATAAGTATTAAGCATATTTTAAAATCTTAGATTATATTCAATTAAAAGTTCATTAACTCCAGTTAAACAGCACTTTTTATATTTTTTTCCGCTTCCGCAGGGACAAGTATCGTTTCTTTGAACCCTTTTTCTTCTTGCCTCATCCCTTATCCTTCTTTTTTCCTGATCAATTGCAATTTGCCCGGCATCATCTTCCTTTATTTCTACCTCCATTTTTGGTTCGCTGAACATGTGTATAAATTCCTTCATTCGATGTTGTTCAGGAGACATCATCAATTCTCCGAAAAATTTATTAGATTCCTTCGCATTCCATTCAACGTATCGTTTGCGTTGTTCAAGAACCTTATGCGTAGGAATTTCGGCTAAATCTATCTTCTCGTGAACTTTTTCACACTTCTTACAAAACCACTCCTTCCAATTAGGGTAATGCTGTTCAAATAATTCCCAGTCATTACAGGTTTTACACCATAATCTTTTATATTCTCGAGTCGGCATATCGATCTAAATTATTTAGTAATCTTGTGACCCTTGCATTAGGATGTATAAAAGGATTATCCTTTAGAAATTCTTCTCTATCGCATCGAAAAAAATCACAAATGAATTGTCCTACTGCACCGCTTCTACTTATTCCAGCTGAACAATGAACGATAAAAACTTTTTTATCTTTGTTGCTTTTGATAAAATCCCTAAGTTTTTTAGCATCTTCAACTGTGAATGCCTTAACGCTTATTTCATTGGTTGGGGAAAATTTATCTGTATCTTGCTCAACATCGTCGAACCAAAGTCTCAAAACATTCGGATGATCCTGATCAAACCAGGAAACACTCCAATTTCCGTGAGTATCATTTATCGAAATAAAAGCCACATCCGTTTTCTCTTCGACATTTTTGTCTGAGAGATTATTAGCAATCATTAAATCATTAAATTCGGGCTTGCTTCTAATGTATATTTTTATAGGTCCTGTTTGAAACATATTAAATTGCAAATTTTTCGAGTTGTTTAATCCCTTCCTTCCACTGTCTTCCGCAGGTCATCTCATGGGTAATAGACAAATGCTTCCATAAAGCAAATATACGAATTATTTCCTTATCTTTTCCACTTTTCCACTATTTGTTTAGCCTGCTTTAGGTGAAAAGTTAAAGCAAGGATGATTTCTTTCTTCTTTTTCTGATAATTTTCAGGCTGCTCTATTTTAGTTCTTGCAAGCCCAAAGAATGCAGCTTTATGTTTATCAGTTGCAAATTTAGCCCAATGCCCAAAATAGAATGAAGAATTCCATAGTTCTACCAATTCATCCACAGATTTATCAACATGGATAATATAGTTATCTATGGCTTCGGTAACTTTGCTAACAAAGCTATACGCATCTGAATCTTCTTCTGGGTCAAGCTGAGACATAACATCGTCTAGAGTTTCCTCAAGATAATTCTTTATGACATAGTCTTCTCGATTAATATCCTGAGTTCTTAAACCATGAAGTTTAAAGTACCAAGCAGTTTTTACTTTGATAAGCTGCCCATCAATGAATTTAATAACCCATCCTTCTTTACCTTCCATTGTTTTAGCAAGCTCGATATAATAATCAAGATCCCCCGCGTATGAGCTCACAAGATGCATAGACATTGGAATAGAATTTCTAACCAATTCGTCAGCAGCATAATAGGTTCCGGCGATATTATCCCTAACCCCGATAAGGCAGAGATGAGGAGCTGCATATTTTACAACTACCCTGTTATCCCAAGAAAGATATTCAAACATTGGGGTAAATCCGCTATTGAGCATATTTTTTACCCAAAGAACCTGTTCTTCGTCTTCATAAAGAAGTTTATAAGCATTTTCTGCCTGTTCACTTGTAAATGATCCGATAGTTTTGGAAAAGAGCTTTCCATTTGGCAACATCATGAAAGCTACTAAAGAACCATCTTCTTTTGCAGTAACATTGAGAATTTTTTTGTCTTTTACGACTCCATATTGAGTTGCTTCAACCTGATTAAGATTAAAGAATTTTGGGAGCATAAGAAAAGTCCTCCATAAAGAACCGTCCTGATTGAAAACGAAAGTAGTTCCCCTCATATCAAAAGCATTGACTTCAGGACGATTTGGAAGTGGTTTTTCAAAATCATTCCAACCACAAATAAAGTAGTTGAAAGAAGATAATTTATAACCATCCTTCATATAATCGAATTCCCAGAAGTTATTGTTGTTATACTTCTTGGCAATTTCCTGGGCATCCTGATATTTCAATATGTAACTCATTTTAATTCTCTCTTTAAAAATCGAAATAATTCATCTACTCTTAATTTATTATGAGGCCAGGTACAATTACTGCAATCCCAGATTTCTTTTCCATCTCCGGATTTAATCCATTTTCCGTTTTGACCTTCTTCATCATTAGCACAAGGATAAACTGGACAGTAGCAAAATGTACAATCTTGTAATTTACTCTTTGTATGGCAGGGAAAACAGGAACATTTATAATTTACTCTATTTGCCATCCTTATATTTTTTAGGCCAATTATCTATATCCAAAACCGGGTGTTTTAAAGCTTCCCTAATGTGCTTTGCAGTCCATTTCAAGTCTTTTAGAGAATCCCATCCGGATAGGGGATTCAGATCGGGGGCATAGAAAACAGGTTTTCCTTTCTTGTAGTATACCTCAGATATAAAGAATTCCCTCCAGCCCCTATTTTCCGTTTCAGCAAGGGTTCCATTTACTTTTGCTGCTTCAATATGAACTATTCGGGTCAGTATCCGATAATTCCAATAATGTTTGGATTTTTTTGCCATCACTTTAATTTTGGGTAAATGTATGAAATCTTTTTCAAATAAAAAAATATCTTTTCAATTATTTAGAGTATCTATAATAATTCGCGGATCGTGCGTGCGCGTACGCGTATATGGAACATTATTTTTATTTCACCTACTGTATAGTAGAGGATTCTTCCTTCTCTCTTAGACACTTATTGTATGAACCCCCCACGTTAAGTTTTGTTAAATCAATTAATTTTTCGTTAAAATTATTTCCATAAAGAATTTTTTTGTATATTTGTTTCTTAAATTATTTTTATGGAAATGATAGATATTGTTCAGAGGGAGCTCGAGAAGAATAATATTAAAGTTATAAAATGGAGTAATGCTTCCTGTGGATTAGCAAGGGATAAGCGTAAAATTAAAATTCCGAAACCGGTCGACTACGATACCCTCGGAGTTTGTTTCCATGAAATAGGGCATGTTGTCTTGGATCATTTCGGAGAAGGTTCTACCCTTCGCTATATTGAGGAATATCAAGCAGAGATGTATGCCATCAAAAAACTAAAAGAGTATGGCTACTATAATAAAAAATATGAATTCAGAGCGATTTCTCATGTTTTAATGAAGATTGCTCAAGCCAAAAACCGGGGGCATAATATGAAAAATGTTCCCAAAGAAATTGTTAAGTGGACAGGTCTTCAAGTTAATAAGTGGAACAAAGCTAAAAAAGTTTGGGTTAGCCACGTTAAATGGGACAAGATGTCCGATATTAAAAGAAGTATAAATTTAAGATGAATGATGAATTAATTTTAGATCCAGGAATAGATAATTTTATTAAAGAACTTCATAAAAAATATCCAGAGGCCCAGGTCGTAATGGATAAGAGAATGGATACTAATGGAATTGTGTATTTATATCTTATTGGTCTAAGTGTTAGAAAAGACTTTAGGGGAGGAGGGGTAGCAACAAAGGTCCTACAAGAGATTTTTAAATATGCAGATGAACAATATATGGAGGTTCATGCTTGGGCTTGTAATATTTTTGGAACTGATTTAAATACCTGGGTTCCGTTTCTTGAAGAGATGGGTTTTGTTAAGATTGATAATGATAATAATTTGATTTATTTTCCTAAGAAATAATTTTTTTATTTGGGTAATTATTTGTACATTTGTTCCACTAAAAAAGAAAGAAATGAGAATTATTTATAATCATAAGGAAAAATCAGGTCGGGAAGAAAATTCTAAGACCAAGGGTTGTTTGAATTTTAATAAGGAAAGTAATTCTTTTTCCTGCGATGCTTCAGATTTAGATTGCATGGGGGTAAAAACCCTGGACCTTGGATTTGACCTGACAGTAGAAGAAACAGGTAATACAAAAACCTTTGTTATGAAAGATGCTAAATGGGACAGTGAGGGGGAACTTCAATACGAACTTTATCAGTCCAAGGATGGAAAACATCAATTTTATGTTTGGAATGATTAAAACATTTTCATCCTCTTTGCATAAAAGACAGAAAGATATATACAAAAAATAAGTTGAAGCTAAAAACAAATGGCTAGAAATATTAAAACGTTATCTGTGTCCGCCCAAGATCTATACAGGATCAGTTGCGGCATAAATAGAGATACCACAAAAAATGCGGGCTTCCGCTTTGCATTAAGAACCGAACCAACAAAAAAGCAACAACTTCACCTTAAATTAAGAAGGCAAAAATATTCTCTGCAAATGGAATTTTAAGAATATTAATTTTTTAAAGTGAAGGGCTTCCAAAAGGAGCCCTTCGTTATTTTATAAAGACAAGAAAGGAGGACAAATGAAATTGGTTTTCAAAAAATTTGATGGAACTGTTATTCAGGATGTTAATCAGTACGTAAAGGAATGGGCGAAAGAAAACCCATACGGAGACATAACTATTGGTTGCGACTCTCAGGAATTCGCAAGATATGTTAAGTATGCTATCGTTATTGTTATGCACTTTAAGGACAAGTATGATGTAGGCCACGGTGCTCACGTTATTAGTGCAATCTTATTCGACAAGGATATGAAAACAAAATATGGTTTTGTTGAAAAAAATGGTTCAAGAGATTTCGATACTTCAAGACTCCACGGAAAACTATGGAAGGAAGTTGAACTTACTATTCAGGTTGCTCACTTAATTGATGGATGTAACAAGAAAGTAAAGATCCACCTTGACTACAACTCTGACGAATCAAAAGTTTCCAACGCTCTTTACGCTTCGGGTATTGGATATGCTCAGGGCATGGGATATGAAGCATTTGGAAAACCATGGGCCTGGTGCGCTACGCATACTGCCGATGCACTATGTCGATAAATATTTGATAAATTCTGAATAGTTTTTATTATTTATAAGTATATAGTCAAAGCCTGCTTCTCTGCAGGCTTTTTCTTTTGCATCGATAATGATTTTATCTCTTCTTAAAAGATAACTATTTTTTATTTCTACTATTAAATTAAATTTAGGAATATAAAAATCAGGAAAATAAACCCGTGAAACCCCATTTAAAATATATCTCAGCCCTTTTCCATTTTCTATTTTAATATAAGCTGAAAAATTATCCAAAAAATCCTTTTCGAAATTTCCTCTATAATAAATTCCTGAGGAATGCAGGTGACTCTGAAAAGAGTTTCTTTCTACTTTATGAAATATTTCATCATTATGCATGTGACTTTTTCCACCGTATTTTTCTATATTTGTCCGAGCAATTTTATCTTTCACAAATTCAGCTTTTAGAGGGGAATCAACTCCATATTTAATAATACAGGTTTCCCTGTTTCTATCCATATTATTATAGTTTTCATCCCCATATTTTTCTTTGTTTGTTTTTCGAGATTTTTCTTTAAATTCATCAGTTTGAGTATACCAATCTGTTCCGTATTTTCTCCGAATTGTTTCTTTTTGAGTCTTATTTGCTCTTTTAATTCTTTCGGGATCATTTGTAACATATTCATCCCGACATTTTTTGGAACAGAATTTTTTATATCCCCGTATCCATCTCCCCGAAAATTCGGTTGGGTTCCCACATTTTAAACATTTCCCCTCTTCATCAGTTTTTATCCATTTATCATAATATTGTTTCCTATCATGTTTGGAGACGATATGGGAAACAAGAGCCACATCAGAGATAAATTTTCTTCCACACTCATGACATATTTTTGAACTATTATTCATAATTTATATATAAATATTTTTTTATCTGGGGATTTTTGTTTATATTTGCCCCATGACACGAAGTAAAACATACTGGAGAGATTTGCGAAATTCCTTTGTTGTAGGATATGTTGATGCGTATGACTGCGTTCATAGTCTTAAAATACGTCATGATGATGATAAAGCAGATTATACTCATTCAGATCTATTTGGGCCGTGTCTTAAGGGATGGCGTTGGGATTATAACAGAGGAATAGATTTTAGTGTATTTAGTGATAGGGTTGATGGAGATGATTGTGACAGGGTTCGTCAGCATTTGACAGATGTTTACGGAATACAATGGATGAGAAACGGCTATCATGACATATATCACTTCATGGAAATGATGGATAAAGAAGAAAAAGAAGAATGAATATTCTATTGACACGGGATGATTTTAGGAACGGTGTTTTTAAACGCGATAATCATTCCTGTGTCATTTGTAAAGAAGAAGCAAAAGATGCTCATCATATATTAGAAAGGAGACTTTTTCTAGATGGGGGATACTATCTCAATAATGGAGCATCTCTTTGTGAAAAACACCACTTATTAGCTGAATCAACTCAGCTATCCTGCGATGAAATAAGATCCGCAGCAGGAATATCAGAGATAGTACTTCCTCCTCATTTTTACACAGATGTTGAATACGATAAATGGGGAAATGAAATCCTTGCCAATGGTACTCGCGTACGCGGGGAACTATTTAATGATATATCTGTTCAAAAAATATTGGAACCAGTTTTGGATGTTTTCACTGATAGGGTGAAATATCCTAGAACTTTCCATTTGCCTTGGAGTCCTGGTATGAACAGGGATGATCGCATGATGTCAGATATAAAAGTTTTCGAGGGCCAAGAAGTTACGATCTGCGAAAAACTTGATGGGGAAAATACAACTTGGTACAGAGATTATCTTCATGCAAGATCAATCAATTCAGATAATCACCCATCAAGGGCCTGGGTTAAAAATTTATGGGCTCAGAAAGGATATGAAATTCCTGAAGGATGGAGAGTATGCGGAGAAAACATGTTTGCCAAACATGCAATCCACTATACTAAGGAAAAAGGAAATGCTCTTTCAACTTACTTTTATATGTTCTCAATTTGGGATGATAGGAATATGTGTTTAAGCTGGCCAGAGACAGAAGAATGGGCAGAACTCTTAGGACTTACTCTTGTTCCAGTTTTCTACAAAGGAATTTGGGATATGCAAGTAATTGAGGAGCTCAATAAGAAAATGGAAGCAAATCCAGGAACTATCGAAGGATATGTGGTTAGATTATCAAGGGAATACCATTATTCAGAATTTCGTAATGTTTGCGGAAAATATGTTCGAAAGAATCATGTTGATAATAATCATGGACATTGGGCTCAACAAAAAATCATTAAAAACGAATTGAAATGAAGGATAAAAATAAATTGATTGCTGAATTTATGGGTTTACGGTTTCAGGAAAAAACCGAGCATCCGGTATAAAGAAAATTATGAATCCGAAGTGGCTAATTGAAGCAGATGTTTTTCAGGATAATACTGATAAACTGATCGAAACCCTTAAAAGGAAGGGTATCGAATATCATGTTCTAAAATATATTCCTTTTGATGATGATTTACCCAAAAGATGCCTTGACATTTATGGACCAAAAGAATGTGTGATTTTTTACGGATCCCTCAATTTTGGTCGTAAACTCATGAAACTTCCATGGACTCCTGGCGTTTATCTTAAAAATAAGGAATTTGAATGCTCAATGTATTATCCTTATATTAAAGGACATCTTTTGCATTATCAGGATTATATGATGATGCCTTATGGAGATCTTTCTGAACACAAGGACACCATTTATCGTCATTTTAGAGAAGATCAGGTTTTCATGCGTCCAAATTCCGGGATGAAACAATTTACAGGAATGATCGTTCATAAAGATGATTTCTTCGATTGTATCAAACTAGCTGGATTTTATGATGTTGAGCCAGAACTTTTGGTTCTTATCTCAAGAGTGGAACCTCTTGAAAAAGAATGGCGATTCGTAATTGTTAATGGAGAACCTATTTGCGGAAGTCTTTATCGTGATTGGTCCTCCCCAGAAAAGATTACACCCGGAACGGTAACGAGAGATTATGTTTTAATGAATTCTCATTCTGTATGGGAGGGGGCAGATGATGTTGATGGAAGACTTGCAAGAGAGGTGGCTTATAAGGCAGCTCAAAGGTATAATCCGGATCGATGTTGGACAGTAGATGTTGCAAAAACAATCTATGGAACCCATGCAGTTTTGGAGATTGGATGTTTCTCCTGTGCAGGATTATATGGAATGGATTTGGATATTGTAGTTGATAAAGTTTCTGAAGAAGCAGTTAAAGAATGGAAAGAAAATACAGAATTTGAATATGAAAAATAATCCCCTTTTGAAAACCCTTAAGGATGGAGACATTGTAATGTTTGTCTATCACACAATGGGTCCGATGCTTGGTGATATGACCCCAAGTAAAGAAATCAGGTATATTGCCAGATTGAAAAATACTAAATTCATTCCAGCAGATAAAAATTGTTCTGTAGACTGGCTGGAATTCAATTCGGAAATCCTTTATTCAAATCAGAGACAACATCCTGAGCTTCTTGAACAGGGTGTTCCATTTAATTGCTTGACTATCACCGAAACAGTTCCCGAAGGACTTATTGAGAGAATGGCCGAATTTCATAAACTTTGGAAAGCAGAGGAATTTATGTATTCTGATGTTGAACTGGAAAGTTTAAAGGAATTAATCAGGTCTAATCTTGAAGCATTGAAATGATACAAATTCCACTGTTTTTTAAGGATGGTGTTCAATTTTCATCCGGATATGAACGAGTAGTTCATGGAGGACGAGGAGCTTATGTTGAGCTAACTAAGGAACAAATTTTAGTTTCTCTTAAATCCCATTTTAATACTCCAGTTCCAGATACGATTACAACAGCTCCCTTTTATTATCATTGGTTGGAACCAGAAGATAGAGATGAAAAGATTTATTGGCAGATAAATACAGTGAAATATGCTGATTATAAAATAGGATTTTATTATATTTCTCCTTCTTTGTTACAGCCATTTGTGGAAGTAGATCCCGGAGTAAAAATGTTATTTTAGATAAATAGAATATATGAAAAAACTTTTTTTAATATTAATTTTATTTCTTTTGGCTTCTTCATGCACCGTTATGAAGACCATAAATGTTTATCAGAAATATTATTCCGGAACTCAGGAATCCCAATCTATTACAGATGTTTATTCTCAACTCAAAGAGCATCAAGTTGACTCAATATCTTTAGATAGATGGTTAACTCTGCAGGCAAAGAATGATGATGGATATATTTTGCAAAAAACAGCTTCTTCTATTGAAAATGAAAAAACCTCCTGGAAATTTATCTATACCAAACATGTAATTCCAGATTCGTCTTTTTACTCTATTAAGGTTCTCGTTAGTACAAAGGATAAAGGCCTCCAGAAAATATACGGAAGATAACGTTAAAATTTCATCAAAAAGTTCCCAAATTATTATTTAGTTTGGGATTTTTTATGTATATTTGCTCTATGGAAGCAAAAATTAAAAAATCAATCGGTTTTGATAGAATGTCAATTAGTGCTAAATTCCCATCTGGAGCTAATTTCCGTTTTTCAATAGGAAGATCCGGAGAAAAATTAGAACTTGCTTTTTCAAATGATTCTGCAGAGCTTAAGGAACAATCCAAAATCTTTGTAAACTGGATGAAATTCCGGGATGGTGAAAAAAACGAGGATAGATTTAATCGTTTGGAAAATCTTTGCAAAAAATGCAAATCCGGAAAAGAACTTATTAATCTTATGAAATAATGGCAAAATTATCGAGGGGGTTTCGGAGAAAAGGGTCGGATTAGGATGGGCTTTTCCTGTTGCTCTTATTAATAATCATCCGTTACAGGTAATGATTGTTGGGGGAGCTCCTATAATTGGAGTTTTATTTGAATTATTCTTATGTTTTTATATTCCATCTCAAGTTGATCTCCCCTTAATAGGGCAGCTAGCTTTAATTTATCTTATGCTCTTTTGGTTTGCTATATCTTTAAGAATTACATGGTTAAGCGATGATGATATAAAGTGTGTAAAACTTGGGTGGGATTGGATCTATAAAAAAATATCTCCCAAATTTGTTAAAGTTAAGAAATTATTCGTATATTTGTAAATCAATGGAAAAATCATTAATCATAGTAAGAGGTTTACCTGGAGCAGGAAAATCAAAATTTGCAAAGCTTATATCAGCACATCCTGATTTTGTTTGCACAGCTGATGATTTTTTGATGGTAAACGGTAAGTATGAATGGAGCCCAGAAAAAGCTGGCGGAGCTCATCTTAAATGTCAAGCTAAATGCAAGACTCTTATGAAATCCAATATCCCTTTAATTATTGTAGCCAATACATCTACAACAGAAAGGGAATTAAGACCCTATTATGATCTTGCCAAAGAATTTGGTTATCAGGTTTTTTCAGTGATAGTTGAAAATCGTCATGAAGGAGAAAATTCTCATGATGTTCCTGAAGAAACTTTAAAGAAAATGTTTGACAGATTTTCAATAAAACTTATATGATAAAAGCTTGGACTACTTGGGATGGTCGGAATATTCCCAGAGAAGAAATAACTCATCAACATCTGAGCAATATTTATTATTATACTCACTTTGTTTTGTCAGAATATTATTCCGAAGAAACCAAAAAAGATGTCTATCATCTACTTATGGCAAAATTTGGAAAAATCCTTCCTTATAAACCGGATGTTCGATTTGTTCAAGAACAGGGCTATCTTATGAGGAAAGGATTTTTGATGGAGAATAACGACATTGTTATTCAAGGAAAAAAAGTTGGAGTATATGGACAATAAACTAAATTTAAAAATAAATAAACCCATGGAAGATAAAATTGAAAAAGTAGAAGTTAATGAAGTTTACAAGACTCATGTTGGTGATTTGGTTAAAATCATCAGTATAGATAAGCCCAATGACCGAGTTCATATTTTTAACATTTCGGATGGCGCAAATCAATGGGTTTCCTTATCTAGAGCTTTGGTACACAAGTTTAAAACCAGGGTAAAATAAAACTTTTAACATTTTCTTAACTATAATTCTAATATACAAATAAAATGTCAGAAGAAAAAACGGTTCCTGAAGAAAAAACAGCTATTCAAAAGCTCTACGAAGATCCAAAATCTAAGAACTTCGTAAATCATCTTATCCGGGCATATCTCCCCATTAATAAACCTCAGAAGGTATGGGAATTTGAGGATAAAAAACCTCATAAATGTAATGTCTGTGGTCATGATTTAATCGACCTCGGAACCATAATGGGAAGAATGATGACTTCGGAAGAATATAAAAAGGATTTCATGAAACCTATTCTTGATTCTTTTGAAGGGAAAGAAACAAAAAGGGAGGATCATCCTATTATTAAACATATTACCCAAGGAGCTATTATGGCCTGGCAGGGAGAAAAAACAACCACTTATCTTTGTCAAGACTGTATTGGAGACCTTCTCCATCTCGTCCAAAATGGAATTCTCTGGGGTGATAAAAATCTGATCTGGATTACTAACCAAATGAGAAGGGATCAGGTTTTTACTCATTTTAAAGAGAGCCCAAAACTTGATGACCAGGAAAAAGATGAAGTAAAAGAGATTCAGAAAAAAGCCGATAAAAAGAAAATGACTTTTGGGGATCTCGAGGTTCTTCAGCAACTTAAAGCTAAATTAGAAGCTAAAGAAAAGACGGAAGAAACTAAAAATGAATAAGACGAAATTTTTTAAAACACTCAAATATAAGATGACCGTTAAACGGTACATGGTAGCTGCTTACAATAACCGAATCTATGAGGGATATAGGTTTGTTGATACAGAAACCCGTACTTATTTTGGTGCGTGCTATTGGATAAATCAGCATGGGGATAGATCTCGCTATGTTTATGATTTATATGATGTTGTTCTTAGGAAAATGGTTATTAATTATCAACCAATGATTGACGAATTTGATTATGTCAAAAAATCTATCCTTAAAACAACTGCTGATCATTCTACTCCTCTTCGGGTTTATATTTTTAATTTTAAGATGAAGTGGGAGAAAAGATTCGGAAAAAACGCCGTAGGCATATATTTTTCTGATCTTATGGCAATATATAAAACTCGTATGGAGCAAACTGGAATTAAAAATTATCCCCCGGATAATTCGGATGTTTGGACAGAACAGAATATTTTAACGATAATTTAACATCAAAAATTATTTAAATTTTGATTTTTTTGATATATTTGCACTTACAATAAAAACAATGTAAAGATGAAGATTGTAATTTTTACACAGGAAGCGGACATTGTGAACATATTTAATAAATACACCCGAACCGCCGATCCTTCAAAACCTACATATAAAGATTCAGTTCTTCTCCAGAAAGAAGCTACAGAAATTTTGACAGTTAAATCAGAAAAATCCTTTTTTGATTTAATTGCTGATGATAGTGTTGAAGGATTTGCAATTAGTGTTCCTGTTTCTTTTTCAAAAAAGGCTATTGATTTCATCAAAAGGAAATCTCCTTATGTTCCAATTCTTCTTTATGGAAACTTAAAAGATATTACTTCCATCGGGAGAGCAGATATTTATATTCCTTTTGAGCTTGGAGATGATGATAAGGATTATGCCTATCCCAAGCTTTTCGATATTATTGTAAGCAATGTGAGTACGTACTCGAAGAATTTTGGAAAGCTTAGAAAACTGATGACTAAAATGGCCGAGGTTATTGAATTCGATCCTTGCAAATATGATCCTACCAGGAGAATGCTCTCTCATAAAGGCAAAGATGTTAAAAAACTTTCTGCCAAGGAGGGAGGAATTCTTGAGATTCTTTCAGCCAATTTTGGCCAGGTCGTGAAGAGAGAAATAATACTCGAAAAGGTGTGGAAGAAAGACGATTACTTTTCTGGAAGATCTATGGATGTTTATGTCACTCATCTCCGCAGACTTTTCCAGGAGCATAAAATCAATCTTACGATTAAAAATATATCAGGGGTAGGATTAATCCTTGAATAATGAAAACAATTGAAATGTATCATCTTTTGAAGAAAGTTAAAGAGGATAATAAAAAACTCGAAAAACTTTCTTTGCGACTTAAAAAATTTCTAAATGAAAGAAACTCTTAGAGTTTACAATATTAGTTTCCGAGGTCATTGGCCAGTTCCCAATGGCTTGGTTTTAGCTGCTTATAATGAAGATCAAGCTAAAAAAATGGCTACAGATCTTCTTGAAGAGGAAAACCTAGATCCTGAAACTATAGATATTTTTGAGGTTATTCTTGAAGAACCCACCATTATATTCTTCGAAAACGGGGGTTATTAAACATAATATTAACTTAAATTATTTACAAATGAAAAAAAATTCTTTTAGGCAAAAAGTAGAAACCAAATTGGCTTCTCTTAACAAGAAAGATTCCTTTTCTGTAAGACTTACCCCTGGCTGGAATATACAAGAATTCCAGAACAGAGTAACTTACATTATATGGAATTATTACAAAACAAGAGGTAACAAAACCAAGAAATTCACAACTGAAAGGGTTGGTTCTCTTGTGAGGGTTACCAGGGTGAAATAACTCCGGATTTTAACGTTTTTTAACGGTCCAGATTTTCTACTCTGGACCTTTTTTTGTACATTTACACTATGGCTTAGCTACTTCGGATTATAGCCCGGATGATAGGCATGGAACTCGAAAGAGCTGGTGGTTCGAATCCACCCCAAGCCTCAAAGAGAGATTAAAAAAAGAGAAATGAAAAGAGTATTTTTTATAACAATTTTAGGAATCCTTTTCCAGAATCTTTTTTCTCAGGATTCCTTTAGTGTCTTAGCTTACCAGGCCACTAAATTAACTGTACTCAATCTTAAGACTGGTGAGAGGGAAACTTCTTCTTCAGAAACCATTTTCCAGTTTGACCCCGGAAAAGCAACCATTGGAACATACGGAAATCTCCGTCATTTTATAGTTGGAAACAATCCTTTCTTTGATACTTTGTCTACGGGTCATGCTGTTATGAGAGTTCAGGCAATTGATAATTATGGAAGAAGTTGTGGGATTAGCTTGAATTCTTCAGAGCCATTTTTATCTATAGAATACAAGGACAAAATCTTCTTTTATAACATTATCGTTCTGGATGAGAGGCCCTGGGATTATCCTGAAGAATTGGAACCATATAAACTTATCGAAAGGGAATATACACCTGAAGAAATAAAATTTTGGTTGAAATTACAGGCTATGGACGAATCCCTAATAGATTGGTAATATGAAAGCAGCAAACAAAGATACCTTAATCACTCTGATCCAGGTTTATGCAACGGGAAAAGTAAACTCAGGATTTAATCCTCAGGTTTTAGCCGAAACAATTTCTCAGAGAGTTGATTTTGATCAGCCCATAGATATTTTTTCTGCTAATAAAAACAGAGACGTTATCAGAAAATTATCCAATGGGGTAAGAGCTCTTAAAAAAGATATGGAAGGAGAATTAAAAAAACTGGATAAGGAAGAAAAACTTTTTGCCAATTTTCTCCGTGGAAAAATTACCGCTTATCAGGAATTAATGGATCTCTTAAAATAACGGAAATAGTTAATGAACTTTTAACGGTTTTAATTATCACTATAATAGGGATTTGTATTATATTTGGAAAACAACATAAACAACATAAAAATGAATCGAAACGATAAAAAATTCATCAAAATATTTCTTTTGTTGCTTCTATTAACTATGCTTCTAGTTTTTATGTCATGTAGCGGGGAAGTAGTTTCTCAGCTTCCAAAAGAATATCATGGAGGGGTAATTAGGGGGAAAACTGAACAATTGGTTACTCGAAATCTTTCTCTTCAGAGAGAATATTATCTTTCAATAATGACAAAAGATAGCACTCTTTATGCTTTAAGGGTTCCTTTAATCTTTTATAATACTTACAATAAAGGGGATACAATAAAATAAATTTTTTTATCTGGGAAATTATTTAATACATTTACCAAAATTTAAAACATGACCTACACAATACAAGAGCTTCGGGATCGAAATATGATTATATTTGAATCTGTTTCTGGTTCTAATGCGTATGGAACTAATACCCCGGAATCTGACAGAGATATTCGCGGGGTTTTCATTCAACCACTCCAGGATATTTTAAGAGAAGGATTTGTTGAACAAGTTTCGGATGAAAAAAATGATGTTACATTCTATGAACTTGGCCGTTTCATGCATCTTGCTGCCGGAAACAATCCTAATATTCTTGAACTCTTAAAAGTCCCCGATGATTGTGTTATTTATAGACACCCCCTTTTTACTATTCCAGAATATAATCTTCATGATTTTCTCTCAAAGAAAGTTCGCTGGACTTTTGCAGGATATGCAATTGCTCAGATCGAAAAAGCTAGGGGATATAATAAAAAAATGAACTGGGAAGCGAATGAAATGGTTCGTAAAACAGTTCTTGATTTTTGCTATGTTCTTAAGGATTCTGGTTCAATGCCATTTAAATCATGGTTAACCGTCGAACCCTATAAATCTCTTTGGCTTAAATCCCGAGATTTTTCTCAGGAAAATTTTGGTCTTTCAGCTATAGATCATGGGCACGATCTCTATGCAATGTTTTACAATCAGGAACCGGTCTGGGGGGTTGTTTCTGATGAAGAAAAAGCTAATCAGGTTCAGCTTTTTTCAATACCAAAGGGTCAGCAAGAAGTTGGGTATCTTTATTTTAATAAGGATGGATATTCTTCGCATTGCAAAAAATATGCGGAATATCAGACCTGGCTTAAGGAAAGGAATCCCAATCGATTTAAGATGAATAGGGCTCATGGTAAGAATTATGATTCGAAAAACATGATGCATACATATCGTCTTCTTCTCATGGCTCATGAACTTGCTAAAGGGGAACTTCGTGTTCGTAGAACTCCAGAAGAAATAGAAAAACTTATGAAGATCCGAAAGGGCGAATATGAATATGAGGATCTTCTTCGTGAAGCAGAAGCAATGAAAGATGGTCTTGAAGAAGCTTTTGCTAAATCATCTCTTCCAGATAAACCCGATCTTGAAAAAATTCAGGATATGCTTTTCGGAATGAGAATTACTTGGTATAAACTTGAAAAACAATTTAACATAAATAAAAATTTCTAACATGAAACCAAAAGACATTTTTCTTGCATTATTGCTTTTTGTATTTGTCGGCCTTTGCCTCTTCTGGGGCATGCCCGTTATGAAGTATGGATTTGCCGGATGGCCAGCTATTCTTTTCTTTTCCGGAATTATTATTGCTATATTTGATCTTTCCGATGATGAATTGGAGGGCTCCTGGAGACTTTATCTAGGGGGAGGATTGACAATTTTTGGATTTCTTTTTCTTGTTCTTCTTCCTATTGGGTCAGCACCTATTTTTAGGGCAGGGGATTATCGAGCTCTTATAGGAAATGTAGAGGAAAAAACTTTCTCTAATGATATAAGCCCGATAGATCCATCTCGAATGGTACTAATCGATTATGAAGTTGCTGCAAAACTTGGGGATAAAAGACTTGTTTCTGAGGATGCTGCTCTTGGTAGTGTTGCTCATATTGGAAAATATACCCACCAAAAAGTTGGAGAAGATCTTTATTATGTTGCTCCAATTGAACATTCTGGATTTTGGAAATGGAGTAAAAATAAAGCGGGAACACCAGGATATATTATAGTTAACGCGCATAACCAAAAAGATGTTCGCTTCATAAAAGAAATCGATGGCAAACCTATCCATCTAAAATATCAGCTTGGCGGTTGTTTTGGAGATTATCTTCCAAGACATATTTATAGAAATGGCTATCGAAATATCGGACAATTTGAATATGAATTCGAGCTTGACGATAACGGCTATCCATATTATGTAGTTCCCCTCTATGATATGAAGGTGGGTTATTCTGGAAAAAATATCGAAAAAGTTATAGTAGTAGATCCTCAGACAGGAAAAATTGACGAATATACAGCTGATAATATGCCTGCATGGATTGATCGAGCTGAACCTAAGGAAATTATAAGTGATCAGTTTAATAAATGGGGAAGATGGGTGCATGGTTGGCCTAACTGGGCTCATAAAGATCAGGTTCAACTTAGTCAGGGAACTCAGATTATCTATGGAAACGATGGGGTATGTTATCTTTTCAGCGGGGTAACTTCAGTCGGAACTGACGATGCAAGTGTTGGATTTATACTTGCCAATAGTCGAACGAAACAGGTTACTTATTATCATTCCGGAGGGGCTATTGAATCTGCTGCTCAATCTTCAGCACAAGGTAAAGTACAGGAAAAGGAATATGTTGCCTCTTGGCCTCGACCCTATAATATAAATGGGGTGTGGACTTATGTTATGGCTCTTAAAGATCAGGAAGGACTTATCAAATCTATAGCTCTGGTTTCCTATACTAATTATGAAACAGTGGGTATTGGAGAAAATATAATGGATGCTATCCGTAACTATAAAGCTGCTCTCAATAATAAAGGAGATTTGATGGTTCCCCTGGAAGACAATACAAGATCTACTCTTGTGGGAAAAGTCTCTCGAATGGGTATGGATACAAAGGAAGGCCAATTCTATTATTATCTTATCTTTGATGCTCTTCCAAATACCCTGTTTGTGGTAACTTCAAGTCTTTCAAATGAAATTCCTATTACAAAAGTTGGGGATAAGCTGTCTATAAGTTATACCGCAGGAAATGAGGGTGAGATTTTTATCCAGACTTTTGATAACTTAGATTTGAATTTTATAAAAACCCCTGAACAAGCAAAAGCTGATTCAGCAGCAGTAAAAATTGAGAAAAGAATTAACCAAGAAAATCTTGATACCAGGGTTAAAGTAAAACTTGAAAATATGACTGAAGAGGAAAAATTGAAAATATTAAATAATGGAAAAAATTAAGTTCAGCAATCGACCAAATCCCGAACACACTATTAATGGGAAGATTGTTTGGGAAAGCAGAAGTGTAGCTGTTGTGGCTGTGGTTTTTGGAAAATTCAAAGGAGATGTTTATACTCTGATGGAAAAAAGATCCCAGAGAATGGATCAACCTGGAAAATGGTGTCTTCCTTGTGGATACCTTGATTGGGATGAAAATGGCTGGCAGGCTGTTACTAGGGAAATATATGAAGAAACTTCTTTATTTCTCCCTGAATGTGATAAGTATCTTGTCAACAGAAATAAACGACAGCCATTCTTTGTCAATACGGAGGTTAGTGAAAATCGCCAGAATGTTGCTCTAAGTTATGGTATGGTTTTCAACTTCAAAGATGGATTGCCTTTAAAAGTTCTAGCATATTCAGATTCTGAAATTGATGAAATAAGATGGGTAAAACTTAATGATGTCAATGCTTTGGAAGTAGCCTTTGATCATGATAAGAGAATTTGTCAGGCCGAAAAATATTTTTCAAGACATTTGTTACCTTGGTGGGGGTGGATCGTTAAAAAACTATTTTGCTAATAAACTTTATTACTTATTTTTTGTATAAAATTATTATATAGTATTATCATGGCAATTGACACAAATTTATTCACAGAGAAGTTCCGTCCGCAGAAATTAGAGCAATTAATCGCTCCAGAAAGAGTTAAATCCCAGTTGAAACATGGTTTGGTTCAAAATCTTTTACTATTTGGATCCCCCGGAACTGGAAAAACTTCCACCCTTTTTATTCTTGCCAAGGATCATCCATATCTTTATATCAATGCTTCTGATCAAAGAGGTATTGATATTATTCGGGATAATGTAGTTCCTTTCTGTTCTTCAATTTCTTTGGAAGAGGGAAAAGAAAAGCTAAAATGTATTATCCTGGACGAGCTTGATGGGGCTACAGGAGAATTCTTTAAAGCTTTACGTGCTGTAATGGAAAAATATGCAAAGTCTGCAAGATTTGTAGCTTCATGCAATTTCCTTAATAAGATCCCGGAGCCAATATGGGAATCTCGATTTCTTCCAATTTCTTATGATCCGATTAATGATACGGAAAAAGAATATCTTATGGGGGAATACAAAAAGAGGGTAGCTGCTATTCTTCAAGCTGCAAAGATTTCCTACTCCGAAGAAAATCTAACGGCCTTTGTGAGAAACGATTTTCCTGACATGAGAGCTTTGATGAATAAAATTCAATCTCTTTATTTAAGAGGGACTCAAGAACTTACTGCCGAAAATACTGCAACCAGTTCTGACTTTGCAGATCTATTTCATTTATGTCTTCAGCCTTCGACCAAACCTTATGATAACTATAAACTAATCGTCAATCAATTTGGTTCAAGAATAGACGAAAGCTTAGCTGCATTGGGAACAGATTTTCCCGAATATTTGAAAAATATGGCACCAGCTCGTCTTGACAAGCTCCCTGCAGTTCTTATTGTTACAGCAGAATATCAGTATCAAAAATCATTCGCAATTGATCCGCTAATCACTTTATTAGCAGCTGTTTTTAGAATTCAACAAATATTAAACCCATGAACAAAATAAAAATTATTTGGGCTGACGGAATTGAACAACTTCAGCAGAAAATTGATGAATGGTGTGAGCAAGAATCTCCAACTATAGAAAGTGCTGGATCTGTTACTTTTCACGAAGGCCATTATCCAAGATTTTCAATAAGTGTCGTTTATCACGATTATGTCGACTTCGGAGGAGGAGAATAGTTTTAACGGCTTTTTAACGACAATAAATTTTTATATTAAAATATTTTTCATACATTTGGACTAATTATGACGAACGCAATATTCGACCTTAGCAACATGTTTTTTAGATCTCTATTCATCGTAGGAGGATATGGATCTAAACAATACACCTTCGACAATCAGACTGAATTAGATCAGCTGATGAGAAAGGTGGCCACTGATGTGTCTCAGGTTATTCGTACAATAAATCCCTCAAGAGTGATATTTGCTCTCGATTCGAAGTCCTGGAGAAAAGATATATCTATAGACGAGAACGAAGGGTACAAAGCTCAGAGAACAAAATCAGCTCATATCAACTGGGATAACGTTTTTAAAATAATGGGAGAGTTTGCTGACATTCTTGAAACAAATGGTTTTATCGTATCCAAATTAGATAAAGCTGAAGCAGACGATCTTATTGCTCTTTGGAAAAAAGAGCTTCTATCAAATCAAAATCAGCATGTTATTATAGTATCCGCAGACGAGGACGTACGTCAGCTCGTAGGCAAAAACACCGCTGATAAAACAGCTTTTTGTACTGTTTATAATCCATTCCTTCAGGGGAAAAATGCTTCTAAGAAACTTTTTGTTCCAGAAAAAGATTTTGATGAATGGTTGTTGGATGCGGATCCCGGGGATTTTTTCAATAGAGGTATTGATGTTGACAAAGACGATTTTAAGAGAATTATAAATGATTCCAAAACCAAAATGGAAAAGGTAAATGGGGATCAAATAGTTCTTCGAAAAATTTTCTGCGGTGATGATGGTGATAATGTTCCAGCAATCTTTACCTGGCTGAATGATAAAGGGAAAGAGGTCCGAATTACCGAATCTAAATTTGAAAAAATAATAGATTATATCGGGGCAACCTCCCCAAAGGATTTGATGGAGAAAAAAGACCATATTTATGATCAACTTGTGAATATTTCTGGTCAACGTCCAAGTTTTAAAATTGAGGATAGATTGAATCGTCAAATGAAACTTGTTCTTCTGGATCCTTCTGTTTTTCCTGGAGATATTGTAAAAGGATTTCAATCAAAGGTTGCGGAAGAACTTTTAAAACCTCAGGTTCGCCCTCAGAATTGGAATATGGTTTCAATACTTGAAGGAACCCGATATGTAACTCAGGGGGCTAGCGGAAAATATAAGAAGCCAACAACCGAAGCTTCTATATTTGGGGAAATTGATCGCATAAATCTAAATAAAGCCTTATTTTGATGGCACTTTTGGAAGGACCTCGAAATTTAAGAAGCCTTTCTGCTTCTCAATTTGAACAATTTATGCTATCTCAGAAAATGATATTGGAAGAAGAAATAAAACAAAATGAACAAAATATGAAATACAAAATTTTTAGCATTAAGGATTTTTTGACCGAAATCAAGTATGAAGGAGTTCGGAAGGGAACTAAAACAGAAGCATACCTGGAAGATGTTATTAAGTCCATCAACAAATCTAAAAAATACCGATGGGTTCAGTTCTTTCAGCTTGTGGACGTGTTCTATGTAGTTGTTGAGGATAAAACCAAAACTACAAAAGAGGAAATTCAGGATCACTACA
>Ga0172367_10001608_pt1 | contig 32313 bp, 25 predicted proteins | sample Lak10m_FD_114542 | JGI IMG/M metagenome (GOLD analysis project Ga0172367, IMG submission 114542) | Freshwater microbial communities from Kabuno Bay, South-Kivu, Congo - kab_022012_10m | ecosystem: Environmental > Aquatic > Freshwater > Lake | place: Democratic Republic of the Congo: South-Kivu...
ACTTGGCTCGTTGACGCAAGCTGAGTGCGGCTTGGACGCCCTTCTTGGCTGGATGCCGAACGGCGTGACGGATCAACCATTTTCGTTCGGTGGAAGCCCCTTGCAGCCAGCGTTCGCAGATTTCAAACGCCAAGTCCGGGTGGTCCTTGGCTATATCCCCGACGTGGTTGGCAACGCTTCGTCGCACATAAAGATCGGCATCATCCTTGAGCGTTTCGAGAATCGGCAGCACGGGACGCGGATCCTTCACAAAGGCTGGGATGCGCATCGCCCACGGCAGTCGAGGGCGCGTGCCTTCCGAACATAATCGGCGGACATGCGGATCGGGATCTCGTGTCCAGGTCTGGAGCCGAGCTAACGTTCGCTCGGGCCAGCGGATCAGATACGGGCGTATGGAGAACTCGGCGGTAAAGCGGCGCGTGATTTCGTATTGCGCCTGCATGGAGGTATCAAACGGGTCGAGGCCCTCGTTGTGCTCGGGGTCGAGGCCATACGCGGCGATGAAGGAGACGTGGGGCAGGTAGAAGAATCCGCCCAACCCGAGTCCATCGGTCTCGATGATCGGCCGTGTGAGGGACCGCAGCAGAATGTCGATGGCTTGCGTGTAGTTCGATGGCAGGTGTTGACGTAGCGCGCGCGCGATGTGATGACCGCGTTGCAGGATCGCGAGCGGTGCCAGTCCGTCGCGGGCGGTTTGACCAAACGCCTGTGCATCAAACCGAGGGTGTACCTGTTTGAGGTTATGGGCTAGGCAATCGATGGCGGGTTGATCAAGCAGGTCGGACAGAGTCGATCCCTTCTGAATCGAGTGAGGGGCGGGAGGCAACCGAAAGTCGTGAGGAGGAGGCGTCGGCATGTCGATCATGGATGTATGTTTGAACCGACTCACCTCGGCTGTCTGTCGTGCGGGTGAGAGAAACGGACGTGCAACCAGTATGGCGCGGGGGTTCGGTCAGGGAAAGGTTGAAGTCGGCGCGGTTCTCGGCACAGTGGACGGCACTCTATGAAGAAACCGTGGGCATTGAGCATTGTACTGACGCTGTTGGGTGCGGGGGGTGGGCTTGGGGCTCAGGCACCGGATAACACCTTGGAAACCTGGCCCCAGTTTCGCGGACCGGGAGGGCTCGGCGTAGCGGCAGCGCATGCGCGTCCGCCCGTTCATTTTGGCCCCGACACCAATGTTATATGGCGTGTGCCCGTGCCGAGCGGGAATTCTTCTCCCATCGTGTGGGGCCGACACATCGTTCTGACCGGCTTCGCCGATGGCAAGCTGATGACGCAAAGTCTGGATCGGGATACGGGGCGCGAGGTGTGGCGTCGCGAAGTGGCGCCAGAAAAGGTCGAGGAAGTGCATCAATCGCTGGGCAATCCGGCGTCGGCAACCCCGGTAACCGACGGCTTGCGGGTCTATGTTCATTTCGGATCGTTCGGCATGTTGGCGTATGACTTGGAAGGGAAGGAAGTGTGGCGCCGACCCATGTCGTTGACGCAAACGGAATACGGGGCGAGTTCATCTCCGATTCTCATTGGGGACCATCTCTTTCAACTTTTAGATCAGGACGGAGGCTCGCACTTGGTCGCGTTGAACAAGCGGACTGGAGAAGTGGCGTGGCGAGTGGAGAGACCGGAGATGCGGCGCGGGTTTGGTACCCCGATTGCCTGGGAGCACGACGGAGAGACGGATTTGGTGGTGCCCGGGACGATTTGGTTGAAGGGTCTCGATCCAAAGACCGGTGCGGAGCGATGGCGAGTGAGCGGTCTGGCTCGAATAACCTGCACGTCGCCCGTGGTGGGGGGAGGTCAGCTGTTCACCGCGAGTTGGACGACAGGAGGCGACAGAAACACCGAGCACATCACGATGCCGAGCTTCGATGAGTTCATCGTGAAGCACGACCAAGACAAGGACGGAAAGTTCCGGTACGACGAACTGCCTCCAGGGCCGATGAAGCAGCGTTTCAAGCATATGGACGGCAACCGGAGCGGGTTTATTGAACGTGCGGAGTGGGACACGATGGCGGAGATTTTTGCTCGGGTCGAAAACCAGGCGTTTGCGGTGCGACCGGACGGTCGAGGCGGAGTATCGGATGCCGGCGTAACGTGGCGGTTTAAGAAGGGTCTGCCGTATGTCGCCTCTCCCGTTTATTATCGGGGTCGGTTCTACATGGTCAAAAACGGCGGAATGCTGACCTGCCTGAACCCGCTCACGGGCGTGGCGTTGTATCAGGAGGAGCGTGTGGGTGGGATGGGGGATTACTACGCGAGCTTAGTCGCGGCGGATGGACGCATTTATGTGGCTTCGCAACGCGGTGTCGTCACGGTGGTGAAGGCGGGGGATGCCTTTGAGATCTTGGCGACGAACGACCTCAAGGAGAACACCCACGCCAGCCCAGTGCCGATTGGAGATCGCTTGATCGTCCGGACCTCTGGACACCTTGCATCGTTTCAGGAAGGGGTCAGGTAGGAGGTGCGGTGCGCCTTGGTGCCTTTAATATTAGGGAGGTAAGCTTTATTACTCGTCGTGGTGAGTCTTGAACCCAAAAGGAGAGCGGGTTTTCCAGCCCGCTGCTTGGGGAGGCGGACAGGAATGTCCGCCCTCCGTTGGGGCTTCGGCTTGCGGTTGGGTGGGATCTGGGTGTCTCGGGGGTGGAGCGCGGCGTTCACGCCGCTTCAACGTTCGAAGATCCAGCGCGTCCGGTGTTTCGACGGGGCGATCTAAATTTGTGCGTTGAAGCGGCATGAATGCCGTGTGCCGGAGCGGTGGGGACTTTGGAGGGGGACGGCCTACAACATCGTGCGATGAGGACACGCCATGTGAGGGCACACGGCCTACGACACGGTGCGACGAGGACACGCCGTGTGAGGGCACACGGCCTACAACACGGCGCTATGCGGCCACGCTGTAGGGAGCGCAAGGTTTACGGGGTGGGACCGTTGCCTGCTCAAGGACAGGACTAAGGTTTCTTCTTCTTTTTACTTTCCTCGAGCCGCGCTTTTTCTTCGGCTGCGGCCTGGCCTTTGAACTCCTCTTCGGAAGCGCGAATGCGAGGAGTCCTCTTGTCGATTTCGCCGAGCAACTCCTTCGCTTCGTCAGGGGTGCGGGTGACTTTGGGCCGAAGGAAGACCATGAGTTCCACGTCTCGGGTCACTTTGTCCTTCTTCTTAAAGGCCCAGCCCAAGCCGGGGATGCTGCCGAGGATCGGGACCTTTCTGACGGCGTTGGCTTGCTCCTTTTGGATGATCCCGCCGAGCACCACCGTCTGACCACTGCGAACGTTGAGATCGGTTCGGAAGTTTCGCGTATCGAGAATAGCACCACCAAAGAGAGTTTCACCTTGCCGGATGCTGGATGACTCGGCGCGGATGCGCAGGGAGACATCCTCGGAGTTGTTGATGTGGGGAGTGACGTCGAGAATGATTCCGACGTCGCGGTATTCGAAGGTATCGTTGCGGCCGCCGGTCGAGATGTTGAGGCTTCCGGAAATGAATGGCACTTTCGCCCCCACAAACAGTTTCCCGAGCTCGTTGTCCGCGATGTTGATCTGCGGTTCGGCTAGAACTGTCGAATCGGTGTTCTTTCGGAGGAACTGGACAAGGAGATCGAGGCTGACTTTTGAATCGAGAATGCCGGTCTTGAGCGATTCAGCGAGGGCGTTACCGGCGAAAACCTTCTGATACTGTCCGGTCCCCTTAACCAAGAGACTTCCATCCATGTCCTCTGCTGAAAAGTTCTTGGCGCCGTCGGCCGACCAACGAACACCGAGCTTATCCCTGAAGTCGGTGGAGACCTCGACGATTTTGGCTTCGATGAGCACCTGCGCGGTGGGGGCGTCGAGTTCGTTGATCAGCTTGAGCACCTGGGGGAAGAAGTGGACGTTGGAGGTGACGAGGAGGGCGTTGGAGCGTCGGTCGGCGACCACACGAACACGGCCCACGAGATCACTCACGGGGCGAACCGAATTGCGACCATCGGACGAGCGGACCGGATCGCGCTCGCCGCCGAGCCAAGGGAAGTAGGCTTCTTCCTTATTCTCCTTTTCGAGCTCGAAGTTGAGTTGGGAATTATTGTTCTGCTGTTGATTATTGCGTCCATCGCCTGGGTTGGGCTGGGGAACAACGGGACGCAGAGCAGGCGAGCCTCCTTTGGCGAACAGAATGTTGATATGGTTCGCGACGGTGATGGATTGGGCGAACTTAAGTCCGACGCGCAACGTCGTCTCGCCTGCCTCCGATGGAGTATCGAGCTGTTTGAGAATATCCTCCAGCGCGGCGAGGCTTTCGAGGGAGTTTGCGGTGACGATGATGGAGTTGGAATAGGCTTCGCTTGTGATACGGACCTTTCCGTAAAGACGTCCCACATTACGATCGGCAGTTTGAGGGGGGTCCTCGTCGTAGAACCAGTAGGTCCGCTGCTGCTGTTTCTTGAGGAAGAGTTCATTGAGGACATCTTCGATGTCGACAGCACTCACGTATTTGAGGCGAAAGATTTTGGGAGCGAGGCTGTTGTCGCCCACGGGTTCATCGAGTTCATGGATCATCTTGGCGATGCTGTCCATGTCGTTGGGGGCGGCCTGAACGACAACGGTGTTTCGTCGGCGGTCGGCGACGACACTGATCTTCTTGGATCGACCGTTGCTGTTACCGCCGCTGCCGTAGAAGTAGTACCAGCGCGTATTGGCCTCCGGGTCTTTGTTGAGGTCTTGAAGCTGTTTTGCGACGTCTTCGGCATCCGCGCTCTTGAGGACGAACGTGCGCATGGTCTTCTCCTGGGCCTCATCGGTATCGAGATTGGAGACGAGCCGTTCGAGGGCTTTGTAATTCGCTTCGCTGGAAAGGATGATCAAGGAGTTGGAACGGCTGTTGGCGGTGATTTCGATGGTCTCCTTGAGCGATTTGCCGCTTATCTTTTGGTAGAGCGGACCGATCTCGCGCGCCAGATCTTCGGCGGTGACGTTTTTGAGCTGGAGCACCCGCACACTGAGGTCGGCGGGCTTTTGCGTGTCCAAGAGATCGATGAGACGCTTGAGCTCTGGAAACTTAGATTTTGGACCGGCGACGATCAATCGATTCGAGGTCTTATCCGGCCAGATGCGAACCTGAGCGGCACCGACTCCCGCGGTGGTTCCGCTCATGCTGGACGGCCGGCTCGATCGCGAGGAACCGCCCGGCATGCCGCCCATCATTTCAGGAGGGGGAGAGCCTCCAGAAGATGCTCCTCCGCCCCCCCCCGTGCCGCCTTGTGCGTTGAGAATCAATCCCAAAAGACTTGCGAGTTCGTCGGCTTCGAGGTGTTTCAAGGAGAAGAGCTCGATCATGGCATCGGAAGCGGAGGGGACGTCGAGCTCGCGGATTAACTCTCCCAGCAGCCGGATGTTATCGTTGTAGTCGGTCACCACCAACTGATTGGAACGGTCGTCGATCTCGGTGGTCGCCTTGTCGGTGAGCACGGGTTTGATCTTTTCTTTCAGGTCACCTGGAGCGATGTGCTTGAGGGGAAACACCTTGATCAACCGTTGTCGGCCCTCTGGAATTTCGGGTTTGGAGGAATCAACCACCTCGGGGGCCATTTTGACATCCTGCCCCTCGGGGACGATCAGGATGGATTTGCTCGACTCAATCGTCGTGAACCCTTCAAGTGCCAAGGCTCGATAGATGAGGTTTAGGGCGTCCCTTTGGCTGACCTTCTTCGAACTGACGATGGTGAGCTGGCATTGAACGCGTGGGTGTTTTACGACGCTTTTGCCGGTGTTCTTCGCCAACCATTGAACGATCATTTCGATGTTTGCGCCTTGGAAGCTGACTTGAATGTCCTCATTTGTGGGAGGCTTGGCGGCGTCGGCTGCCGACGCGTTTGTATTCGCAGGTGTGGACGGCGCGTTGGTTGCGGGTGGGGTTGGCGCGGCTGCGGTCGTGGCCGGAGTCGCGGTCGCTGGGGTTGCAGCGGTCGGGGGGACGGGAGGAGGTGGAGTGGGTGGGGCCTCCTGCGATTGGGCGAGAACGAGGGCCAGAATCCAGCAGCATATGATGGATAGAGAGAAGCCCGATTGAGGACGCATGGGCTCTGTTGAGGGGATGGGAGTGGGGGACGTGTTCACGGTTTTTGGTCCTTTCCTGTGGGCATGAGACTGTCACTTCCGAAACCTGAAAAAATCATCAATTCTTTCCTCTGACCTTCGTGTTCCACCAGAACACGATTGGTGCCGATCTTGATCAACTTAACTCCTCCCAGTTCTTCACCCTCTCGGAGCAGACCGGTTTGACCGGTGGGCGAGCGGAGCATCACGTCCGGACCGACAATGCCGATCAATGCCATTGGCATGGGGCGGGGGACGGGACCGAGGATTTCGCTGTCGCGAACTTTTTCGATCCGGCCACGAACACCCTCGGGAAAAGCTGCGAGCGCTCCTCCGGGGCCGCCCATCATACCCGGTCCTGGAACCATAGGCGCGGGCTTGTTAGCCCCTCGCGGGCCTGCGGCTGGACTCGGGCTTGGGGGGGTGGCGGGGCCTGGAGATGCGGACGTCGGGGGTGAGCCAGGTGCAGAGGAGGACGGTGCTCCTAGGCGCGCTGATGCCGAGTTCGATCCTGCCTGGGTGACGGAGGTCGATGGTTTTGGGACGGGTCTCGTTTGTTCCGTCGTTGGTGCGGCACCTGCGGGTTGAAGGGGTGAGGAGGGGCCTACGTTCACGAACTCGGCGAACCCGGGGGGAACGGAGAGGTCGTTCAGCGGGTTTTTACTGAGGGCCGATCGAGCGAGTTGGGCGACAAGTAAAGCGCCCAGGAGCATGCACAGAATTCGAGCCGTAAGACGTTCGCGATCAGACATGGCGACCCTCCTCTTGGTTTTTCCATTGGTCGAAATCGAGCACTTGGATGATAAGCGTCAACTTGGTCATCCCGGGTTTGGTTGGGTCTTGAGAGACCTGGACGCTATCGAGCAACAAAGGGAAGCCAAGGGTTTCGAGTTGGTGCAAGAAACCCAGGATGGCTGAGGGGGGGCCGAAGGCTTCCAGTTGCATGGTGGTCAGTTCCTGGGCGGAAGGGCGGGCTGCGGACTCACGGATGGGGCCTAGCATGATCCCTCCGGCCATGGCAGACCGTTGGATGGCGGCACTGGCATCGGCTACCAAGGATTCGCGTTTCAGCTTGTTAACCTCGAGCTTCAGCGTCGATCGCAGCTTTTCGATTTTTAGTAACTTGGTTTCGTAGGGTCGGAGTTGGTCTTTGAGCTGGCGGGCTTCGGTTTGGAGCTTTTTGAAATCGGAGCGTGTTTGCTCCAACGCTCGAACCATTCGAAAGCCAAAGAACCCGGTGAGATAGACGGCCAGAATTACCGAGCCCAAACGCAGGGTTTTCTTGTCCCGTTCAGTGAGTGGAATCATAGCATCAGCGGGTTCGGGCGTTTGAGTTGCTGAGAGATTTCCCAGCAGCGGGTTGATTCGTCTGCGCGTTGGTGGCAGATGGGGTCGCGGTTGGACGGTTGGAGGTGGCAGCCGAGGGAGAGGGTTGTGAAGCGCCCGGCCCCGACTTCGAGCCGGATTGAGCGACGAGGTTCGAGGCGGGAGGCGTCGAAGGCGGAATCACAAGCGGGCTACGACTCTCGCGGTCGCGAGTCTGGGCGGTGATGCGCAGGACCATCTGCTGCCGATCCTGTGACGGGCTCTGCTCCTCGACGACAAGATTGGTAAAAAAGCCGGATGCGATCAAGTTCGAGCGGAACGACAAAGCTTGGTCGGGGGGGCGGAAGGTGAGTCGCAGGGAGAGATCGCCGCGACGAGACATGCTGAATGAGTCCATCTTGGTTCCGGGAGGGGAGGCTTTACCTACGACATAGAGCACATCCAAGAATGCATTCTGATGACTTTGAAGGTGCTGGAGAAAGCTCAACTCCTTATCGATGGTTGGAAAGTTCTCTTTGTATTTCCTGACTTGCTGCAACTTCTTCGTCCCTCGCGCCTCGCCGACTGCCGCTTCGCCGTAACGGACACCGATGAGTGCGAGGACGATGAGTCCGGCGACCGCTGCGTATCGTAGCCGTTCGCGGCTGCTACTCGGGGACGGTGGAACCGTCGCTCGGGTAATGAAGAGCGGGACCGAATCTAAACGTCCTGTCTCTAGCAGCCGAATCAAACCAAGGATGGATGGAGGGATTGCACCATCTTGGCGCCCTTGGAGGATCTCGAAGCGCAGGCGCGGTTCCAAACCTCGAAGCAATGAGGAGGCATCTGAGGCGTGGGTCGGATCGACCTCCACGAGCAGCGGGCCATCGGCCGAATCAGGCGCTGAATCCAGGGCTCGCCTAAGCCGACTCGCAAGCTCCGCAGCTTCGGCTTCCTGTGAAAGTAGGGCGCGTGACTCGGTGCCCAACGGTACCTGCTTGAGGCTGGTGGGACAGTCAGCATGGAACGTCCAAAGCTCAGAATGGTTGGGCCCGAGGCATAAAAGGCGGTTGCAGTCCGTCGGTTGCCCCCCGCTGCGGGAGGCGCGGGAACCGACCGCACCTAAGGTGAACCAGACGGGCAGCGATGTCGCCGAGAGCGCTTCCGCATAGCTCTCGAGGATTTCCTTTCGCAACGCGAATACGGTCACTTCACGTTGAGGAGATGGGGTCGCTGTAGTGCCGGTTGCCAACTTGGGAGGTTCCTGCCAACCCCAAGCGAGCAGGTCGGGCGAGATGGGGAATTGCGATTCGATCTGCAAACGCACAACCGAGTGGAGAGTTGCGGCGGGAACGGTGGAGGGGACCAGGATGGAACGGATCGAGACCCCTCGGCCGGGCAATGTGCACACAATGCCAGTACACCATCCGGGTGATCGACTTGCGATCAGATCGGAGGCACAACGTTTCAGCGCCGCGAGCGAGGCGGGTGAGAGGCGTCCGTCTTCGCCACGCTCGGCGACGCAACGGACAGTCCCTGCACCATCGCCGGTGCAGAGGTCGATGTGGGCAAGGCCGACCGCGACAAAGAGGGTTCGGGACAATTTCAAATCAGCCATGCTCACAACTCCTCCCTATGATAAAGCGTTCGGATGCCACTAGACTCCAGACGGATCACTTCCATGATCCTGCGGCGTGCTCCGGTTCCGTCGACTCTCCCTTCGGCGAGGATCTGGAACGTTTCCGAGCGAACGCAGACACGTTGTAGAATCGGTTTGATTATGTCTCTATTCAGCCCTGGTACCTTGAGGAGACCCACAGTATTCTGAAAGAAGCCGGACGACTGGCGGTGATTGATGATGGCTTGTGCCAGTTCGCGGGTGATGCCGGGAAGGCAAATCAGCACCTCAATGGACGCGGTATTGACGTTGATCAAGCCTGGTTGAGCCTTGTCTTCATCGGTGGTGAGATCGTCCGCCATGGTTAGGAGTTGATCTTCGGTGATCAGGGGTTGCCCTGTTCCCTGTGCTGGAGCCCCAGGGGCTTGAGGTGTCGGGTTCTGCCCAGGCCGGGTGATGGGAGCGCCCCGGGCGGCGCCTGGAGGTTGGCCTTCGGGCCCCTGACCTGGGTTGGGATTGGAGGCCACCACGTCGAGGAGATCGATGAGACTTTCGAACTTGTTTTGGCCGCGTCGTGCGATGATTGCCTTCGCCATGTCTGTGGTCATCCCTGACACCCCCAGCAGCGTCGCCTCATCCGCCTCCTGCACGTTCACCCGTTCGCGTCCGCTGGCGTTGACATTCTTAACGGAGGAATGGGCGGTCAGATGAGCCGACCAACCGGCGTCTAAGACACCGTCACGGTTATCGATCGGAGGGTTTAGAGCACCGTCGTTTTCTGGGCCATCGAGAAGCCCATTCTGATTAGCATCTTCTCCGTAGAGTTGCTCGCGGGAGATGCCCTTCACCAAGAGCAGCTCTCGAATGCTTTCAAAGGGTGCATTCTTGGGCATATAGGGGGGACGTAGCGCAGCGTAATATTCGGCTTCGGCACCTCCAGGGCTGACGGACTGATCCGTGTCGCGAAAATCCATGATGGCTGCGATGGCCTCTGGGGGCATTTGATCGAGTCGACGTAGCGCTTCGGCGTCCGCCGTGTTGACGTTCAGGCGGCCTTCCTCATCCGTCACTCCATAGACAACCTTTTCGCTCTCAAAACGGCTGGCTTGTCGAAACACCCGGAATTGACCGCGCCCTAGCTTGATGTCCTTAAACTGACGCGGATCATCGGCCGTCGTTCCGGTGTGGTTTTTTGCCGATTCACGTCGGGTTTTAGCGTGGAGATAAATCACAGCCTTGGCCTTCTCGATCCCTGCTAGAGCTAGGTAGTAGGCCTGCATGGAGTCGGCGTGATTCTTGGAGACACGAAGTTCCAATCGAGCGGAGTGTAGGACGCCGATCACCAGGACCGCGAGCAAGGCTAGGCACCAAAGCAAACCGATCAGAATGGAGCCACGGCGGGTCGGCAGGGTCACAACATACCTCCTTGGAACTGAGCTGGAGGTGAACCGGGGCTCGGGGTGGGGGTTGAAGTTGGGCTGCCTCCTGAGCTCGGTGCGGAATCGGGCTGCTCACCACCATGGACTAGGCGAACCACAGTTTGGAATACCATGGGGGGGTCAGGAGTCGTGGGTTCGCCTTCGGCCTTGTTGAATTCTGGCTTGGGTGTGGGGGTGGATGACGGTGTGAGCGATAGTGTGACGCGGACGGCCTCCGGCAACCCGCTCAGGTTAGACCTCACCGACGCGCTGTTGCGGGTCTTCTGCTTTCCGTCGACATCGCCCCATTGCTCGAACCATTCGAAGCCGTCGTAATACTCGAACCGCAAGCCGAGAACACCATGCACGAGCTCCTCCTTGCGGCCACCATCGAGCGGCGCATCATCTCGAGTGGGATCGCGTCGACGCCAGAGGACGAGGCCGCGTGAGTTCTTTTCGCGGGTCAGGAAATAGCTCGTTTCACACCAATCGGCTTCACCGTTTCGTTTCGGCGAGTAGTGCCGAGTTGCGAAGTCGAGGTTATCGGCCTCCAATCCGCCGATGGTACGCTTCATTCCGAGGAACTCATACTCCTTGGACAAAACGCAGGCGTTTCTGAGGTCGGCACAGATCAAATCCAACGCGGCACGAGCGCTTTGGAGGAGTTCCTCACGTTCGTGCACGAGTTTTTGACTGTCGAGGCCCGACCTTAGGGTGCCGTACGCGGCGCCGAGAATGACCGCCATAAGCGTGGCACTGACCATGAGCTCCACGAGTGTGAAACCTTTCGTCGACCGGCTTTGGAAGCCCATCCTCATCGTCCGCCTCCGGTTTTGCGTCGGTTCTTTGCGCGCTCCTTGTTACTCATGGGTTCGGAGCTGCCGGTTGACGTCGAGAGAGGTGGGTCAAACAGGAAGGTTTCTAGCTCAAAAGCTGATTTGCCCGTCGAGGTATTTAGGATCGCAACCTTCACGTCAAACAACCCATCGAGATCGGTGCGCGTGATGGTTTGCCTCCATTGGTGACCCGGCATGAGGTCCCCACAATCCCCCTCGGTCGTTCCGCTGGTCACAAACCCATCGGCGCGCAGACTCTCGATCTGCCCGGAGGCGATCCAGGAAGCGCGGGTTTGAAGTTCCGAGTCTTTGGTGGAAGAAAGTGCCAACACAACACCTTGCGCGAGTCCCACCAACCCAACCCCTAAAATAAGAATCGCACACATCACCTCAACCAACGAAAAACCCCGCTCATGCTTGGTCCGTGAGGGGTGGAGTAGTTCGCAACAGTCTACTTCAGCACGACGCTCCCCAGACTGATGCGAGGTCATGCGTCTGCTGGGCTTGTCCCGCACGAGGAGGTTGGGAGCGAGCAACATCATCTATTTTCGCTCCGGTCCTGACAAGCGGATGCGGGATGTGATCGGGTTCAGGGCTAGCCGGACCTCGAACTTTGCGCGATCGGTTAGAATCGCTTGCACGGGCTCGCAGGTGCCGTCGGGGTGGAACACGATGGAATCGCCCTCGGCTCGCGAGGGTTCATCGAGAATCGGTTCTTCGGGTAGACGATTCGCCGACCGAGGCCGTCCAGGGCGGTCTCCATCGGAATCGAGACCGGAGGGGCGAGAAGGCGTAAGAGGCGCGAGCGTCATCTGAATTCGTTCGTCCCACGACCCTTGACCATCTGGCAAGTTTCGCACTTCGCGGAAGGATCCTGGCGAGTCGGCCTCGGAACCCTGCCGTTCGAGCGTGTATCGGTTTTGTTTGAGGTCGAGTCGGACCCGATGATCCTCGCCTGTGGTGATGGACTGACTATGGGCTAGGCTGCAAACGCTGACGATTTTCCGTGCCGCGGCCCGGAGCAGGGCGTCCTCGTAGGTCCCCTGCATTTCGGGGATGATTAAAGAAAGCATAATGCCGATCAGAACCACGACCACGCTCAGTTCAACGAGTGTGAAGCCGTGTCGATGTCCGCTCGGGATCATGCTCGGGCTGGTTTATGGGAAACCGATCACCAGTTTCCAATATCCGCACCATCGCCTTCGCCGCCATCGGCGTTATCTGCGCCCCGAGACCAGACATCGAACCCGGTCTTTTTATGCACACCCGGGTTCTTGTATTGATAAGGATTGTTCCAGGCGTCGGGCTTCAGAACCTTGATGTAAGGTCCACGCCACTTTTTGTCGTCGCCGGAGGGAGCATCGACGAGCACCTTGAGTCCTTCGTCGTTACTGGGGTAGCGATCCATATGGATATAGAACCGTTCGAGAGCGGTTTCGAGTTCGGCGATGGTGGCTTTGGCAGCGCCCACCTTGGCTTCCTGGGTTGCTCCTCTGAAGTAAGGGACGATGGTGGCGGCGAGCACGCCGAGGATGATCACAACCACCATGATCTCGACGAAGGTGAATCCACGGTTTTGGGACGATTGATACGATAGTTTCATGCTGGGTTAAGGTTGGTGTTCGGAGTCGTTGAAAGAGACGATCAATGCATGGCCTGGCTCATTTTGAAAATCGGGAGCAGGAGGGAAATCACCATGAACCCGACGAAAGCACCAACGATGAGGATCAAGATGGGGCCCAGTAGGGAGACGAGCGTCTTGGTTTTCGCTCGCATGTGTCGCTCCTCCATGACGGCGACTTTGAGTAACATCTGGTCGAGTTTACCGCTTTCCTCGCCGACATTAATCATTTGGATGACGTTTTTGGGAAACAACCCGTGCTTGCGCAGTGGGCCGGCGAGCGAATCCCCACCACGCGTCTCCTCGGCGACCCGCGCGATAACGCTCGCCATGACGAGATTCCCGATGCTGTGCTCCACGATCTTCAAGGCGGGCAAAAGCGAGACGCCGCTCTTGACCAGGGTGCCAAGGGTGCGCGCGAAGCGACTGAGGGCAGCCGATCGGAAAACCCCTCCCATGACCGGGATTCTGAGTTTCCATTCATCCCAGACCTGAGCTCCACGCGGGGTTTTCATAAATGCCCGAATGCCAGCCAAACCGGCCACGAAGGCGACGAGAAGCGGAGCCCAGTAGGCATTGAGCAGTGTGCTGACCCGCAGCAGAATCACGGTCGGCAGGGGTAACGCGTTCTGCATGTCGGCCAGCATGCCAAAGAGCTTGGGCAGAACCACGGTCAGGAGTATGGTTACGGTCACGAGCCCGAAGCCCATCACAAAGAGCGGATAGGAGATGGCGGAAACCACCTCAGACCGAACCTCGTCCTCGTGTTCGAGGAGGTCGGCGAGATCGGACATCACGTGTTGCAAGGCACCGGCTTCCTCGCCGACCCGCACCATGCTGACGTACAACTTTGGGAACAACTTCGGATGCTCTTCGAGAGCGGTGGAAAGCGAGGCCCCCTTGCGCACGCTTTCCGAGATGGCTTGGAGCACCTGTTTGAGAACGGGGTTCGGCTCCTCCTCGCTGAGCCCGCTCAGCGCTTGGGGGATCGGGATCGCGGCTTCGAGAAGCGCCACCATTTCCCGGGTGAACGCGCTCACCTCCTTGCGCTTGACGCCCGAACCCCAACCGACGCGGGCAGTGGAGCTCGAGGCCGGGGCGGTTTGCGTGGTCGAGGGTTGGGGTTGCGAGGAAAGGGCGGACTCCCCTCGCTTGGCCACTGCAACGATCTCCAAGCGGGAAGGGAGCAGGCCGCGTCGGCCGAGATTCAACAACGCCGCGCGACGATCCTCCGCTTCCAACACCCCGGACACGGCTTTGCCGTCGGGTTCGACCGCTTCGTATTGGAAGGAGGCCATGGCTCGCGGGCGGTTGTTGCTATTCTTTGAGATCCCCAGAAGTCACCCGAAGCACTTCATCAAGTGTGGTGATCCCTTCGGTAGCCTTGCGCAACGCGTCTTGCTGAAGCGTGATCATGTTGCGATGGGCAGCGGCCTTGATTTCGGCGCTGGATTTGGTGCGAACGATGATCTCGCGGAGTTCGGCCGTGATGGGGAGAAGCTCGTAGATGCCGGTCCGCCCCCGGTAACCCAAGCCGCGGCATTCCTCGCAGCCGGCACCCTGATAGAAAACCCCATCCACACGCCCGCCGCCGAACGCCTCGAGTTTGTCCCTCACAAGCTGGGAAACCGGAGCAGGGACCTTACATTGGGGACATATCCGGCGTAGCAACCGCTGGGCAAGCACCGCTTCGAGAGACGACGAGATCAAGAACGCTTCCACTCCCATGTCGAGCAAGCGAGTCACGGCTCCAGCCGCGTCGTTTGTGTGAAGCGTGCTAAACACCTGATGCCCCGTGAGGGCCGCTCGTATGGCGATATCGGCAGTTTCTGAGTCACGGATCTCGCCGACCATGACCACATCGGGATCTTGGCGGAGGATGGCGCGCAGGCCTGTGGCGAAGGTGAACCCGCGACCCGGTTTGACTGGGATCTGCGCAACCCCTGAAAGTTCGTATTCGACCGGATCCTCAATGGTGAGGATCTTCTTTTCGGGGGTATAAACCCCGCTGAGAATCGAATACAAAGTGGTGGTCTTGCCACTCCCGGTGGGCCCTGTGGTGAGGAAAAGCCCGTGCGTTTTCTCCACCAGCCGTTCCAACAGGGTCGCACGCTCGGCATCGAGCCCTAATTCCCTGGGGGTTTGTAATTTGGAGCTCTTCTCCAAGAGACGGAGGACCAGGCTTTCTCCGTGAATCGTTGGCATCGTGCCAACGCGGATGTCGACCCGGGACCCGCGGTGATGGATTTGAATGTGGCCGTCCTGGGGCATGAACCGTTCTGCGATGTTCATGTCGGCCATGATCTTGATACGTGAGACCAGGGCTGGGTGGAGCTGCTTGGGAGGTGGTTGCTTTTCCTGGAGCAGTCCATCAATACGGTAGCGCAACTGGATCTCCTGCTCGAACGGAACAATGTGGATGTCACTGGCTCGCTCGCGTAAGGCGGTGGAAATAATGACGTTGACGAGGTTGATAACCGTGGGCTCGTTCGCCATCACCTCGATATCGTGGAGATTCTTGCTCTCCACTCCGTTCGCACCGGCTTTGTTCGGGGCGAAGTTCTCGATCATCTGCTCGACCGTGACCTGGTAACATTCGGCGATTTTTTCCAGGACCTCATTGGCAAGCCCCAACGACTCGGCGACCTCACGTCCACTGAGCAACCGAATGTCATCCACGACACGGTCTGGCAGTGGTTCGATCGAAACCACAAACAATTGCCCGTCCTTAAGGGCGTAGGGCAGGGCACGGTGCTGCTTGACGAAATCGGCCGGAAGAATTCTGAGCAATTCCGAGGGAATGGTGAGTTTGGAAAGTCCTTCCAACCTGGGTGGCCCCGGGATTGCGTTGGGCAGAGATTCGGAAGAGGACATCACAACGGGTAAGGCGAGGCGTGGTTCATCACAAACATGGAAAACCGTGAGCAACGAAAAGTTGCACGGGTTCGAGAACCAATTGCTCGGGAACTCATTCGAGTTGAGAGGAAATGATCACAGGGTAGACGCACACCTTGAAAGAATGTTCAAAATGAGTACGAAAAGAAAAACTAATTCAGCAAACCTTGGTTACAGCCCCTCCCCAAGTGAGCTGGTGCCGATCGCGCCACCTCGGGTACAGGGCCGATCGTTACGAGACTCGGTGCATGATCCATGTTGGTGAGTCGTTCAGCTCAAAGCTAAGAGTTTGCGCACTGGGTCCATGAAGCGGGGCAGGGCGAGTAGTCCTGGTAGGGACAGCCCGCTGGGCTGTCCCCGTCCCGCGAAAGCGGGACGGAAAAGGGCTTTGTGTCTTGAAGCGTGGTGGCCTTCGCGAGAGCCAAGTGACCCCTGGCTCCGGAGCGTCCCGCTTTCGCGGGACGCGGACGTCCCAGCGGGACGTCCCTACCTGGCTGACGGTCGGCACAGCGTGTGCCTGAGGTTCGGTTGCGTCGTCGCTGACTCATTTGTAACGATTTGCGAGTTGGTTCATGAGCAGAGCATAGCTCCCGAACGTTCGTGACTCTGCGGGCAGGCAAGTCGTTTGTGTCGCGAGGCATCACTCACGATCCAGACTTGAGTGGGCGCACCCAGATATTGCGAAAGCGGACGGGATCGTTGTGATCCTGGAGTTTGAGTGGACCCTTGGCGGCGTGCGGGGAATAGGCAGCGAGGGAACGGTGGCCGGTTGCTCCGAGGAGGGCGACGTGGTTTTGGACCAACACACCGTTATGAAAGATCGTGACGTAGGCTGGCGATTCCAGCTTGCCGTCCTTAAAGCGAGGGGCTGTGAAGGCGATGTCGTAGACCTGCCAATCGCCCGCTTTGCGGGAGGCGTTGACGAGCGGGGGTTGCTGTCCGTAGAGGGCTGCCGCTTGGCCGTCGGGATAAGTTTTGTTTTCGTAACAATCGAGCACCTGGAGCTCATAGATGCCGAAGAAGAAAATGCCGCTATTTCCGCGCTCTTGGCTTTGACCCTTAGGTGGCTCGGGAGTCGCCCACTCGACGTGCAATTGGCAGTCTCCGAACTCTTCCTTGGTCCAAATATCGCCACCGTTGGCTGTGCCCTTGGGTGGTACGACCATGGCCCCATCCTCGATCTTCCACCCGGAGGGTTCGCCGTTGCCTGTGCGCCATTTCGATAGGTCTTCGCCGTTGAAGAGTACAATCGCATCCGAAGGAGCTTTGCCGGGTTTCTTTTGAGTGCTGAACGTGCCTGGCTTGACCACCTCCGGCTGCGGTCGATTCGGGTCGTGCACATGCCACTTTCCACCTGGCAGCATCGGCGTATCCGTGTAGCCAAATGATGCGGCCAAGGCCTTAGGAGCAACGGTGCAGCCAACCCAAGCTAAGGATCCAATGATCAGGGTGCGAAGGAGGTTTGAACGGTTCATGAGCGGTTCGGAGTGATGATTTGAAACGACGTTGATCCCACGAGTGCGAAGCGTGTGCGAGAACCATCCTGAAACCTCAGGGCACGTCGACAGGGACTCGGGGGAACGAGTTAAGCTCTACCAGTGGTCCTTCGCGGAAGCAAGCAGGCATCCAACGGCTTTTATGTGAGGTTCCACGCGGCGGATCCTGCCGATTTGCGCTGGTCATAGTGAAGGTGGAAGGGCTAGGCTCGGGGTCCACACATCAACCCTGATCACATGCCACGAAAACTGAGCTCCATCGCCCCCGATTGGTGGGATTACACCACGCTCGACGCCGAACTGATCGCCGACACGGCGCGACTGAGTGCGACGGACTTGGCGCAGTTGTCGAGACCTGGGTTTCGTGTGGTTCTGTATGACACTTTGGCGGAGTTCTACCTTGCTGAGGCATTGGAATACATCACGGCATGGCGGCAGTCGACGTCCGACAACCCGGTTGGCATCTGTGGACCGATCGGCCCGACAGAGCAGCTGCCTTTGGTGGCGCGACTGGTGAATGACCTCGGCCTCTCCCTTCGAGACGCTCACTTTTGGGGTATGGACGAGTGGTTTCTGGATGGAGCGGAGGCCCCTGCGACGCATCCGCTCTCATTTGAGAAGGCAGACCGCGAACTCTGCTTCGACCGCATCCGACCGGAGTATGCGATCCCCGACGCGAACCTGCACTTTCCGAAGGCGGACACGACGGCTTATCAGGCGAGCTGGAAAGGGGTTCGCTGCGCGGTGATGCAAGGAGGGCAGGGGGACGTGAAGCACTGGGCCTTTAATGATCCCGTGCGCCGTAACGGCGCTTGGAAGGATCAGCCTCCAACGGCTGAGGAGTTTATGCGGCTAACGACGCGTGTCGTGGATCTGCATCCCTTGACCATCGCCCAGAATGCCCGCACTTCAGGGGGGGGGAACATTTCGATGGTCCCCACTCAGGCCATAAGCGTTGGACCGGCCGAAACTTTTATGTCCGATAAGGTCAGCATTTGGCACGCGGGTAATCACGACAATCCATTTGGACAGCGTCTCACCGCATTGATGATTTCAAAGGGTATTGTGGACACGTCTGTGCCCATGTCGCTGCTCGCCAAGCATCCGAATGTCCAATTCAATTACTTTCGCGGCGGGATTGGTTCATGCGGGGTCGAGATGCACTAGACTCGTCCCCCCCTGGGCGGGTCGGAATGATTCCATCTCCTTGGAGTGTACACGTCACTCCTTGGTGTCTGCAGCTATCCCACGGCTGCTGGAGATTTCCTTGCCTCGCTTTGCGACTTGGCTCCTCTCCGCGTTGATTTCCTACCGCATCGTTACGGCTTAGGCTGCCGCGATCATGCCGGATTTACGAGCGAAGTTGAAAAGCCCTCCCGCATCGACGACCGGTCGAACCTCGCCCAGAGGCTTGAAGGGATAAACTTTGCCCGTGGCTTCCACGGTGACGGTAGCGGCGTCGAGATCGACGGTGACGGTATCTCCGGTCTTGAGCACCTCGCACAGGCGGTCGATAATTTCGCAGGGGTACAGCTCACCGGTGGCGACGCAATTCCGGAAAAAGATGCGAGCGAAGCTTTCGGCGAGGATCAGACGGTTGTTGGCGGAACCCAAAGCGATCGGGGCATGTTCCCGGGAGCTACCGCATCCAAAATTCTTACCGGCGATGACGATCAAATAATCCGAGTCCAGCTGGCCGGGCTTGACGAAGGGGATCGGATAAAGCGATTCGGGAAGACCGCAGAGGGCATAAGAGCCAAGCTTTTCGTATTCTTCGGCGATGGTCGGGACCAGGTTGAGATACTGCGCAGGGATAATCTGATCGGTATCGATGTTGTCCTTCACGACGAAAACGCGACCTGTAAAAACAGACTTCATGGGGAGACTTTGTTTTTTTGCGAAAAAGTTTTCAATGCTGAATCTCAGTGAGGGGAACGATCGGGTCACCAATGTTCACGACACCGGAGGTGACCACCTCGGCGATTACACCCTGTCGATTCGGTCTCATAAGCTCCCGTAAACCGGGCGCGAGATCATCCATCTGTTGGCAGGGCTCGCGGGGTTCGTAGACCGATACGATTGCGGTGTCACCAATCTTCAAACGGCTTCCAACATACGGAACGAGATCGATTCCGAGAGTTTCGACATTTGATCGAACCTGCCCCGGCTCGATCCGTTCGAGGCCCAGGGTGGCGGCGTGCGAGCCAATCTGCTCGCGTTCGATGAGGGTAATATGACGTCGAAACACCTTGTTTGGATCTCGGCTGCGTCTTTTGAAGTAGCGAGAATCCCCAACGACCCCTTCACCAGCGCTCAACTCCATGCTCAAGACCGATTGCAGGGGGCCACCGGAAGTCGGAGGGTGTAGGTGTAGGGAAGCGACTCGGCCGACGGGGGGAGCGGATCCGTTCATGGGAGAGGAAAAGGAAGGGTTAAAGAACAACCCCAGGCCGCAGGCGGAAGCGGCCCGGGGCTGTGCGAATGGCTTTAGGCCAGCACTTCACCGGGAGCGAAGAAGCGCTTGAGCTCTGCTGCAGCGTTCTCGACGCTATCGGAGGCGTGGACAAGGTTTCTCATCTTATCCTCGCCGAGGTCACCGCGAATGGTGCCTTTCGGGGCCTTGGTGGAATCGGTAGGGCCGACCAGATCACGGACCCGGATGACCGCGTTATCGCCGCTGAGAGCGAGAGCGACCACCGGGCTCGATTGCATGAACCCCAGGACTTCGGGAAAGAAAGGGAATGAAACCAGATGCGCATAGTGTTCACGAAGAACAGCCTCGGAAAGCCGCATCATTTTGCATCCCTTGATCACAAGTCCCGCCGTTTCAAATCGAGTGACAACGGCCCCGACCAGACCCTTTTGAACAGCGTCCGGCTTTAATAATACTAATGTTGTTTCCATCGGTCGAAGTTTGATAAGGCCGACGCCGTTAGGAAAGAAAATCCTTTCAGAAAGCGCGTGCGTCATAACCCTTGCCCTAGGGCCTGAGGTTTTTATAATGCGCCGATGATTGACATTCGGATTCTCCGGGAGCGTCCAGACTGGGTGCGTGAGCGACTGGCGTTGCGGCATGCGGGTGACGAGAAGGCTGTGGACCAAGTGTTGGAGCTGGATGACATCCGACGACGTGGGCTCGCCGAGGTGGAACAGCTGAAGGCGACTCGCAATCGGGTCTCTAAGGAGATTGGGGCTCTGATGGGCCGCAAGCAGTTTGAGGAGGCGGAGGCACGCAAGGCGGAAACCCGAGCTATCGGGGATCAGATCACGGCCCTCGACAAGGCGGTCGCCGAGGCGGAGGCGAAGCGGGACGACTTATTGCTGCGCATCCCGAACATCCCGCACGCATCCGTGGCGGTGGGAACTACCGCGGCCGAAAACCCGGTGGTCCGCAGCTGGGGGACGAAGCCCGAGTTCGGATTCAAGCCCAAGGCGCACGTCGAGCTGTGCGAATCGTTAAAGCTCGTGGATTTTGCGCGTGGCACCAAACTCAGCGGGAGCGGGTTCTTGCTCTATACGAACTGGGGAGCGCGCCTGGAACGTGCGCTGATCCAATTCCTGCTCGATCTTCACATCCACGAACACGATTACACCGAAGTTTCCCCGCCCTTCATCGTGCAGAAGGAGTGCATGGTTGGCGTGGGCCAATTCCCGAAGTTTGTGGACCAAGCCTATGCGGTTCAGGAAGGATTGGATGGGGCGTCGATGGGGAAACTTTTTTTGGTCCCGACCGCCGAGGCCCCAGTGGCGAACATTCATCGGGAAGAGATTTTGAAGGAGAGCCAGTTACCCATTCGCTACTGTGCCTATAGCCCATGCTTTCGGGCGGAGGCTGGTGCGGCGGGGGTTGGCACGCGGGGCATGATCCGGGTGCACCAGTTCGACAAGGTCGAATTGATCAAGATCGTGCCCCCCGAGCAAGGTTACGCGGAACTCGAGGCGCTGGTGGCCAACGCCGAGAAGGTGTTGCAACGACTGGGTTTGCACTACCATGTGATTCAGCTGTGCACGGGTGACATGGGATTCGCCAGCGCAAAGACCTATGACATCGAAGTGTGGGCTCCGGGGCAGGGGGCTTACCTGGAGGTTTCAAGTTGCTCCAACTGCGAGGATTACCAGGCCCGTCGCATGCAATTGCGTTACAAAACTGAGTCGGGTGAGAATCGGTTCCCGCACATCCTGAACGGCAGCGGTACGGCGCTGGCTCGCCTGTTTGTGGCCTTAATCGAAACCCACCAACGCCCGGATGGTTCGATAGCGATTCCGGAACCCTTGCAGCCTTATTTGAAAACCGACCTCATCCAAGCCTCCTAATGAGAATCCTCCTGGCCTCCAGCGAGCTCCATCCCTATTCAAAGACGGGAGGCCTAGCTGATATGGTGGCGGCCCTGGCCAAGTATCTGGCCAAAATAGGCAATCAGGTTGCGGTGGTGACGCCGCTGTATCGAGGGATTCGGGAGCGTTTCCCAGAACTCCAACGCTTCGAGTGGGTGTTTGGATTTCCTCTGGGCGACGAGTTTGTTCGTGGCACGGTTTGGACGGCCCGCCCGGCCCCGAACCTCACGATCTACTTCGTTGACCAACCCCGTTTCTTCGATCGGCCGGGCATTTATCAAGCCCCCGATGGCGACTACAGCGACAACGCCGAGCGATTCATTTTCTTCTCCAAATGCGTCGTGAATCTAGCGCGTTATCTGCCTGCACCACCGGAGATCGTTCACCTGCACGACTGGCAGGCCGGTCTCGTCCCGTTGATGATTCGTCATCAACAGGAGCGGGAAGGGTGGGGGAATGCCCCTCGTCATTGCCTCACGATCCATAATCTCGCCTACCAAGGCGTGTTTCCCGTTTCGGCCTACAAACTTTGCAATCTGCCTTGGGACCATTTTACTCCCTCGCGAGCTGAGTTCTATGGCGGACTGAATTTCCTCAAAACCGGTATCTGCACCGCAGATCGGGTAACCACGGTCAGCAAGACTTACGCAACCGAAATCACGACGCCCGAGTTTGGGTGTGGGCTGGATCAGGTCCTCTTGGAACGTCCCGAGCCCGTGGTTGGAATTCTCAACGGGGTCGACTATGAGGAATGGAACACGGAACAAAACCCCCATCTTGCGGCAACTTACTCGCTCGAGCGTCTTGCCTCGAAGGAACTCAATAAGCGCGCTCTTCAGCACCGTTTTGGGTTAGACGAAGAGCCAGCTAGCCCGCTCTTTGTGAATGTGAGCCGTTTGGTGGAACAAAAAGGAGCCGATCTCCAACTCGCTTGCTTGGAGGAATACCTCGTTCAGGGAATCCAGTTCGCACTCCTCGGTAAAGGAGATCCCGTCCTGGAAACCGCGTTCCTGGCGCTGCAGAAGCGATTTCCGAAGCAGGTCGCTGTCACGGTCGGTTACGACCATGCCTTGGCTCACCAGATTGAAGCAGCCGGCGACTTTTTTGTGATGCCGTCACGCTTCGAACCTTGCGGCTTAAACCAGATGTATAGCTTGCGCTACGGGACGATCCCGATCGTTCGATCGACCGGTGGTCTGGAGGATTCGGTGACCGATGCGCGCGACGACGCATCGACCGCCGACGGCATCAAGTTTACGGATCCGAGTCCTGAAGCCTTGTCGTGCGCATTCCGAAAGGCTTTGGCGATCTATGATCGGCCGGAGGTTTTGGAGTTTTATCGAACAAACGCCATGCGCGCCGATTTTTCGTGGGACACCGTGGCGACAAACTATTGTGGGCTCTACAAAGAACTTTTGGCGTCGAAGCCGAAGCCTCAGTCGATTGCGACGGGAGCGACGGGGAACTTGGGGGAGTAGCTGGAGTGGAACCTGGATTCATGCGGCCAACGACACGGGACGCCTGGCCTGGGGCGAGGGTTAACCCAGAGAAAGTGACACGGGCAAAGAACCATCGACCACCTCACCGCGATCTACCCAGACTAAATATAACATACATTGTGAGACACACAGGCGTTTATCCGGGAGGCATAAGAAGCTGCTGGTCTTTTTACGGTTCCGATGTGACGCGGATTCTGAAGAAATGGCCGCCCTCGACGATTTCCTTGCCGAGGACACTGTTCGGCCCTAGCTCAACGAAGTCTTCGCCATCCATCTCAGAGCGCCTCGGAAATCCCAGCTCCCGCACCTCGAGGAAATTCCCCGTAGCCGAATTCGAACGTTCGAGTCGATAGGTTCGTCCACGCACCACAGACCACGACAACCGCATCAATCCCGCGCCGAGATTCTTGCCGATCAAACGCAACCTTGACGCGTTGGATCGTGGATCCGTGCCGGCGACCCATTCCGAGCGATTATCGAAACCGTCGGTGTCCAGATCCCCAAGTGCACCGTCTGGATCCAGGCTCGATGTCGGATCCATTGCATGTAGGACCTCCCAGCCATCGGGCAAGCCGTCTCGGTCGGTATCCGGCCGTTGGGCATCCGTGCCGCGCAGTCTTTCATCCGCATCCGCCAATCCATCGCCGTCCGCATCCCCGGAGTCCGTAAGCACGTATTCGATCGGACTCAGCACTTGGGTGCCTGCGACCTCGCTGAACGCGCTTCCCAAAAAACCTGAGTCCAAGACCCGCGCCTGCACGCTGGCGTTGGTGTTTACCACGGGTAAACCCACGACAGCCCCAACCCAAACCTTGCCGCCCGGAAGCACGCCCAGTTCGTTCATGGGTATGCTGATTTGTATAAAGTCGGCGTTCTCCTCGAAGGATGAAGACCATCGACCGGCCTGATCGAGCGACTCGGCGGGCCACTGATTGAACTGCTGTAAGCGACCGGATGCGACCGTTGAAAGCTCGGGGTCAAGGCGGAAGATGCCTTGACCGGAGGGTAGGGGATCAAGGCGTCGCCCGAACCCGCGAAGGGTTCCGTCCGCGAACTCGTCACCCGCGATGACCCCGAGTGACGGAGACCAGCCCTGGAAGGTGAGGTTTTCCAGAAAATCGAGCCCATCACTCCCCTGCCCTGTTGGGTCCGCAATTCCGTTGCCCAACCCCTTGAGCCCGGAGACGCCCCGACCGGGCGGGCCCGCTAAGAACACAAACAGATTCTGGCCCGGAGCAAGCATGACTTTGGAGAATCCGACATACAGATTCGTCTTATCGTTCTGTACGTGGCATTCGCCCAAATTCGAGAAAGCGCCTGAAACAGCAGGCCGCCCAGGCGTGTGGAAATCGAAGGTCTGATCGCTCACGTTTCCATCGCCATCGTTGGCCGACGTCGACTCAAAGCGCGGGTGTCCCCAAGAGGATACGAGGGATTGAGCCGAAGGATTGGCGCGCTGGATGACCATGGAATCGAACTCTATGCCTTCGTCGTCTACGGCGCGGAGTCGTAAGGTATCGCCTTGGATCGAGACATCGAGACAATGATAGACCGATCGAAACTGGCTGCTCAGAACATCGCGTTCGTTGAGACCGTACGGAATGCCGCCGCCGCCACCGCTCACCACCGCATGAACTCCAGCGAAGGGCACGAAACGTTCATAAGCGTGGTCGTGGCCGTTGATGACCAGTTGAACGCCGTATCTCGCGGCGATAGGCCAGATGACCTCCTCAACCTCGGTTCTGTCATAAGCCCCGTTCAGGTTGTAGTTGTCCGTGCGATGGATGGATGAAGTTCTGACCGGCATGTGGAAGAGCATGAACTTCCAGGGTTTGCGGGTGGTTGCCAGATCGTTGGTGAGCCATTGATACTGTGGATCTCCGAGCTTCATTTTGTATTGGCTCAGGATCGGCTGATAGACCACGGCGAAGTGTGCGTCTCCGTGGTCGAATGAATAATAATGCTCGGGGGTTGTGTCCGTGCCGTGGATCGGGAGCGGCACCGAATTTGTCGGCAAAAACAGGGCATCCAAATAATAACCGACGCCTGAGTAGATGTCGTGGTTCCCGATGGTGAAGTAGAACGGGATCCGTTTCATCGAATTCTGGTAGACGCTAAAGAGTCGTTGATCGGCGCGGCCGTCGGTAAAGCTTGGATAGATCACATCGCCGGAGTGAAGGACCAAGTCTGGGTTGAGCTGATCCAATACGTTGGCGATGCGGTATTGGCCGACCGATCCCTGGCCGCTGTCGCCGATCACGGCGAAGCGTAGGCTCCCCTGCTCTGCCAGCGTTTGGAAGGATTCAACGGAAGTCGTGGCGGCCGTGAGGGAGCCATTTGCAACGGAGTTCCCTAGCACGCGGTAGAAGTAACGCTTCTGAGGATCGAGGTTCGACAGCGTCACCGCGTGGACGGTGTTGGTTGCCGGGGATCGGGCGATTTGACCCAGTCCGGGGGTTGGGCCGTATTCGACCCAACCTTCCGTGAGGTGCTGGGTTTTCCATATTACTTGGGCCGAGCGAGCGGAAACGTTTTGGATGAATGGTCCCCGAGTAAAGTTCGCGCAGAGCTCCGGCACTAGGATCAGATCGGCCCATTCCTGATCGGCATTGTGCAATTGGATCGCCAGCACGTTTTGCCCGTCCCTGAGCAATCCGATTGCGGAAGTAAGATCGATCTCCTCGGCGGTTCCTGCGGCGTGGCTCCGGGTCGCTAGGGCCGTAGGAGGGACCTGTCCGCCTGCGGGGCCTTCCATCCCGCGCCGAGCGATTTCAACCCCATTGATATAGGCGACAAATCCGTCGTCGTAATCAATCCTCAGAGTGAGCCACTGCGGTCGCTGGCCGGGCTCGAGACGGAACTCGTGGCGAAACCGCACGCAACTGAATGGAGGTATTTCGTACTCGGAGGGGGTTAGCAGTGTGGCTTCTCGGTAGTAACCCGAGGCCAAGGCGCTGAATCCTGAGAGCCCCACGCGCCATGAAGCGTCGTCAAACCCCAGTCCAGTCCAGCCTGAAGCGAGGGGCGGGGAGTTTTGGAGCACGGGTTGAAACCTCCAGAGATCCCCGACTCGGATGAGCGGCTCGCCGTAAACCGGCCGGGCCAACGCACCCAGAAGCACGAGCGTGATGGCGTAGCGGACCAATCGACTGATCAAGCGTATTCTCAAATCGAGGATTCTTGACGATCATGCGCCCTGCGGAGTGTCGAGTCAATCGCCCAAGCGATCCACTTTGAGGGCTGAGGAGGTCCGGGTGTGTTCTCCTGCCTTGTAACTTGCTGGGGCCGCAGCCCATATTAAACCGCTCATGAGTCGCACGCTGAAGGTTAACGAGATCTATCTGAGTTTGCAGGGTGAAAGTACTTACGCCGGGTTACCCTGCGTCTTCGTGCGGCTCACCGGTTGCAATCTCCGTTGTTCTTACTGCGACACGGCCTACGCGTTCTTTGAGGGAACCCAGCAATCGTTCGACTCGATCTTCGAGCGGATTGATCTTCTGTCGAAACCCTTCTCGTCCACAGCAACCCCAGAGGCGGCACGCCTTCCGCTCGTCGAACTTACCGGTGGTGAGCCTTTGCTTCAGTCGGCAAGTGCAGACCTGATGCGGGAGTTGTGCGATCGAGGCTACACGGTGTTGGTAGAAACCAGTGGAGCTTGGGATGCGACGCATCTGGATCCGAGAATCCGACGGGTTCTCGACCTGAAATGTCCGAGCTCGGGCGAGAGTCACCGGAATCATGCGCCTAATCTGCCTTCGCTCAGGGGCACCGATGAACTCAAGTTTGTGATCGCCACCCGCGAGGACTACGACTGGGCGAGGAAGCAAATCCAAGAACACTCCTTGATTGGGCGGTGTCCCCTGCTCTTTTCTTGGGCGGCACCGCTGAACTCAGCGCAAAGGCATCCATCGCTTCGCGAACCGCCGGCACCACACACCCCGATCTCGCGATTAGAACTGGTGGAATCCATCATCCGCGACGCTTTGCCGGTCCGATTTCAGCTCCAGATGCATAAGATCATCTGGGCTCCCGATCAGAAGGGTGTGTGAGGTTGCATGCAATGAGCTCACCCGAGGCCAAAAGTCGACGTGTACTTCAGGATCTGGAGTCGTATGAGTCCCGCAACGTTCTACAGATCGACTCGGGCTATCGATGGCCCGTGGTGTGGGAACGTGCGCGCGGCATGCGAGTCTGGGATGTGGACGGCCGATCGTATCTGGATGCTACGGCTGCGTTCGGCGTTGCGGCGGCAGGGCATGCGAATCCACGAGTGGTTCGAGCGGGTCGGCGGCAGATGGGCCAACTGCTTCACGCCATGGGGGATGTTCACCCACACCCCGGAAAGGCTCTGCTTGCCGAGCGCCTGAGCAGACTCACCTTCGGCCAGGGCCCCCTGCCCCAGGAACGCGGAAAGACGGTATTTTGCAACTCGGGGTCCGAAGCCGTCGAAACCGCCCTCAAGACCGCGCGGCTCGCGACCGGAAAGCCGGGAGTGATTGCCTTCGAGGGAGGCTATCACGGGTTGGGTTATGGAGCACTGAATGCGACGCATCGTGACCATTTCAAGGCCCCCTTTTGGGATCAACTTTCGCGTTTTGCACACTTCGCACCTTTTCCCACCACGCCCACCGACGCGCAGGCGGCGTTACAGACCGTGGAATCGATCGCGTCGAAAGGCGAATGCGGCGCGGTGCTTATTGAACCGATTCAAGCGCGGGGAGGCATCCGGATTCCCGTCGATGGATTTCTGAGCGAGCTTCGACGGGTAGCAACGGCGCGAGGTTTGGTTCTGATATTTGACGAGATCTATACCGGCTTTGGTCGCACCGGCCGGATGTTCGCGGCGCAGCATTGGGAGGTGACACCGGATGTTTACTGCCTTGGGAAAGCCCTCACCGGTGGGTTCCCGCTCTCGGCGTGTGTGGGAAGGGCTGACCTGATGGACCACGCTTGGCCTGTGTCCGACGGGGAGGCGTTACACACGAGCACCTATTTGGGACATCCGGTCGGCTGCGCGATGGCGATGGCGCAGATTCAGGAGATTGAGGACAAAGACCTGGATCAGCGTGCGGCGACGATGGGCTCAATGACACTCGGAATCTTGGAAGCCCTCCGGCTTCGTTTGCCGATCATTCGAGAGGTTCGAGGACGCGGTTTGATGATTGGGCTCGAATTGGCACCGACTGGTCGGCCAGGTGTACCGTTGGGGGTTCAGGTCATGAAACACATGATCTCCGAGGGCTGGATCGTTTTGCCTGAGGGGGCGGAGGGTAACGTGCTTGCGTTTACTCCGCCGTTGATCGTGACGGGACCCCAAGTCCGGTCGTTCTGTGCCGCGCTTGGACGGGTCCTTGCACGCCTCACGGGGGTGTGAATCACCGGCATGCCATCTCGTTACGGACTCGCCTGGAGCGGAGTGCGAGTGAGCTGGAGTCTGCGGTAAGGCGGGGCGTTTGTAAGATATTTTGATTTCGAGTCATTTTTTGATTCTCGACCCGGCGAGGTTCTGCTTTTGTGAACCTCCAGAGAAATATGTCGACTCCTTCATTTATCCGTTCCCGCGTTGGCTCGATCCTATCCGCCATCCTGATTACGACCCTCGCACAGGCGGAGGACTGGCCGCACTGGAGGGGGCCAACCTATAACGGGATCAGCGCGGAGAAAGGCATCGCTGATACGTGGCCGGAGGGAGGCCCGAAATCCGTGTGGAAAGCGAAGATTGGCTTGGGTTTTTCGGGGATTAGCGTGCAGAACCAACGTGCCGTCACCGTGGGCCACGCCGATGATCGAGATACGGTTTGGTGTTTCAATGCCGACAACGGCGAAGTCGTTTGGAAACATAGCTACGACTCGGACTTGGGTGACAAATACTTCGATGGCGGCCCAACGGGGACGCCGTCGATACGCGGGGATGTCGTGGTTGTGCTAAGCCGATGGGGGGATGTATTCTGTCTCGACGCCGCGACGGGCAAGGTGCGTTGGTCGAAGAACGTTCAAAAGGAAACCGGGGCGCGTATTCCCGATTGGGGATTCTCGGGTTCACCGTTGCTCTTGGGCGAGCTTGCCATTCTGAATGTAGGCTCAGGCGGGGTGGCCCTTAAGCTCTCGGACGGCTCGATCGCCTGGAGGTCCAAGGACCAAGAAGCCGGATACTCCACGGCACTGCCTACGCAGCACAAAAACCAGCCCGTAGTTCTTCTCGCCTCGGGTAAATCCTACGCGGCCATTCATAGTAAGACCGGAGAAGAGATCTGGCGCTTTCCGTGGCCGACCCAATACGGTGTCAACGCAGCGGATCCGATCCTGGACGGGGACCGTGTTTTGATCTCATCGGGTTATGGACAGGGTGCAGCGCTCATCGCGATCGGAGAAGGAACACCAAAAGTGGTTTGGCAAAACAAAAACCTCCGCACGCAGATGAACCCTGGCGTGTTGATCGGAGGCCACGTGTATGGAATCGACGGTGACACCACGACCAAAGCCACGCTTAAATGCATCAACGTGCAAACGGGTGAAGTCCGGTGGACGGAGGCAGGGATTGGTTCTGGTTCGGTTGTCGGCGTTGGCGGTCGACTTTTGGTTTTGACCGACCGTGGAGAGTTGATTTGGGCTCCGGCGGTACCCGAAGGTTTCAAACCGCTGGCCCGTGCGCAGGTCTTGGGTGGCAAATGCTGGACCGCTCCAACCCTGGCGAACGGGAAGGTCTACTGTCGCAACGCGGCGGGAAATTTGGTGTGTGTGGATGTCCGTGGCGCTCAGCCTGCGAAATGACAATGACACTCCTCCCCAACGAAGAAGGCACCGGGCGAGGTCCCCTGCTCCATCGGCGCCGCTTTCTGCAAAGCACCGCGGTGGCGACGCTCGCGTTGAGTGGTACGCCGTGGATTCAAGCGGAGGGAGAACGCAAATATCGCACGGCATTGATTGGTTCGGGATGGTGGGGAATGAACATCCTGAGGGAGGCGATGAAGTCGGGTCAGTCGAAGGTGGTTGCGTTGGGGGATGCCAGCCGTCAGACACTGGACAACGCGGCGTCTCAAGTGACGGAGCTCTCGGGGGAAAAGCCGAACAAGTATCAGGACTTCCGGGAATTGCTGGAGAAGGAGAAACCCGAGATCGTTATCGTTGCGACTCCCGATCATTGGCACGCTCTCATCACCATCGCTGCGCTTCAGGCTGGAGCGCATGTGTTCGTGGAAAAGCCGACAGGCCACACGGTCATGGAAAGCCGCGCGATGGTGAACGTGGCGAAGCAGACGGGGCGTGTGGTCCAGGTCGGTTTGCACCGGCGTATCGGTCCTCACCATGTCTCGGGCCTTAAGTTTCTTCGAGACGGCAAGGCGGGCGACGTGGGCATGGTTCGGATGTTTGTGCATAGCCGTGGCGGGAAGGAACGGCCCAGCCCCAACAGCCCCCCACCTGAGGGCATGGATTGGGACATGTATTGCGGCCCCGCTCCGCTTCGCCCGTTCAGCTCGAAGATTCACCCCGGCGGGTGGCGAAATTTTTTGGATTTTGCCAACGGGACACTGGGTGATTGGGGGGTGCATTGGATCGACCAAGTCCTGCGCTGGACAGACGAGAAGTATCCGAAGCGGATCTATTCGACCGGGGGACGCCCGATCCAAGGTCCTGCGGTTCTGACCCAGACGGAGCAAACCTCGGACGCCCCGGACTCGCAGATCGCGGTCTATGAGTTTGAGTCCTTCACGGCAACGTGGGAGCACAGGAAATTCTCAGGCAACGGCCCGGAGAAATCGGGGGTGGGGTGCTATTTTTTCGGCACGAAGGGAACATTTCACATGGGTTGGCGTGACGGGTGGACATTTTATCCGGCGGATGATCCGAGCCAATCGATCCATGAGGAGGCTCAACTTCAGGAACCGGACGGCCACAACCTCGCGCTGCTGTGGCGGGATTTTCTAGCCAGCGTTCAAAGCGGTCAGCCTGCGATCGCCAACGTTGAATCGGCGCATCGATCCTCCAGTTTGAGTTTGCTCGGAATGTTGTCGCTTAAGCTGGGGCGGAGCATTCGATGGGACGGTGAGAAGGAAGAAATACTGGGCGACCCGGAGGCGAACCGGCTGCTGCGACGCGATTACCGTGGGCCGTGGAGCTATCCGAAGGTGTGAACGGTCGAAGCGCCACCTAGCAGCCGGATGGAGGGTGTAACCCAGGCCTGTTTCAAAGTCTTGAGCCGAAGTGCAACAGGCTGGGAACCTGAGCCTCCACTGCTCGGGAAAGGTGGACAGGAAGGTCCGCCCAGCTTTGGGGCTTCGGCTTCTGAGCCTGTAGGATCAGGGTGTCTCGGAGCTGGCGCGCGGCGTTTACGCCGCTTCAACGTGCGATGATCCAGCGCGTTCGGTGTTCCCGGGCACGATCGAACTCCGTGCGTTGAAGCGGCATGAATGCCGCGCGCCTCAGCGCTGGAGGCTTGGGGGACGGGGAGGCTTTAGGCGTTGGACAGGAAGGTCCGCCCTCCTGTCTGGGGAGCCGCCAGGGATGACGTCGCTTGCGGGGACGTTGAAAAAGCCCTGAGAGTGGCCCGAGCCCGCAACAAAGAGCTCGCTTAGGGATAGAAATGGGGCTAGGCTCTTCTTGTTGAAACCGCTCATCGACGCCATAGCCAACGAGTTGGAACGTGCTCGTCCACTCATCCCCCAAGTCATCAAGCACCTTGCCTCGGCTCACTCCGTGGACCGCGACGATGTGGAGTCCTTCCTCAGCACACAGGTCCCCACGCTGGAGGAGTATGAGATCGACCTCATTTTTTCACCCCTGTTCACCCCTTCGTTGGCGGATCAAGCGGTTTTCGCGCAACGACTAGGAGCTGGAGCTGTGCCGCGATTGCAATGGGCTGAGATCATCGAGCAACTGGAGCTCCGCCAAACCAAGGCCCAGTTGGTCACTGAGGACGGAAAGACCCATGCTCTGCTTCTCCGCACGGTCACACTGGAGCGTTTTGTTCATCGGCTCCGGCTCGAGGCCACTCTACCGATCGCGGTGTTCGAAGCCATCCGGGCGAAGATTCCGACCAATGAACAAGGTCTGGCTCTCGCGATCGCACGACGTGCGATTTGGGAATCAGAGGGGCGTCGACCAATTCTCGACCGGTTCGTGACCGCAGCGGATTGGAGCCAAGCGGACACCCTGGCCGATGCGGTGGGGCTACTGCACATCATGGAAACGTACCAACCTTCGGACGAATCGGCCCTGCGG
>Ga0172367_10001609_pt1 | contig 32312 bp, 22 predicted proteins | sample Lak10m_FD_114542 | JGI IMG/M metagenome (GOLD analysis project Ga0172367, IMG submission 114542) | Freshwater microbial communities from Kabuno Bay, South-Kivu, Congo - kab_022012_10m | ecosystem: Environmental > Aquatic > Freshwater > Lake | place: Democratic Republic of the Congo: South-Kivu...
GGACGCGGATCTCCCATCGCAGACCTTGGTGTATTCACTCGAACCCGGTGCGCCGACGTCGGCCACGATCGATCCTGCCACGGGGGTGTTTCGCTGGACGCCCGGCGAGGCGGACGAGGCCGGTGTTTATCCGATTGCGGTGCGGGTGACCGACAGCGGAGACCCGCCGCAAAGTGCGACGCGGGTGTTCACGGTCACGGTGAGGCCACCGGTGGCTCTGGGCGGCAAGGTGAGGTTTTTTTCCAACCCGGACTTGGTCGTGCCGGGCGTGCATGTGGCCGTGAGCGGTGGCGTCACGCGGAGCGCGGTGTCGTCCTCGACGGGGGACTTTGGCTTTGATCTTCATTTGGGACGCGACTACGAGCTGACAGCCAGCAAGAGCGAAGAGACCCCGGGATCGCAGGGTGTGAGCACGTTGGATATCACATTGGTTCGGCGGCATATCCTGGGCATTGGGGCGTTGGATTCACCGTACAAGGTCTTGGCGGCGGATGTGAACCAATCGGGATCGATCTCGACGTTGGACATCACCTTGATGCGGCGGCTGATACTCGGTTTGACGAACAACCTGCCGTCGGGTGCCTGGAAGTTTGTGCCTTCGAACGTTGCGTTCCCGAATCCGCAGGTGCCTTGGGGGATCGAGGCTGCGCGCCGGTATCGTGGGTTGGGGGCCGGGTCGTTAACGGAAGACTTTATCGGCATCCGCATGGGTGATGTGAACGGCAGTTGGACGCCAGCGCCGCCGCCGCCGCCAGTGCTGCCGCCAGCCCCAGCGCCCGGTCTTGAAGGACCTTCCTCGGGGGGTGGGGAAGGTTCGGGAACCGATGGGGAGGATGAATGATTCGGCTCCGGTTTCTGGATCGGGCGGTTCTCCGTCCAGCGTGCCGCCGCCGTAGTCGAGGGACGGGTGGGCGGCAAATCGGAGATGCGGATGCGGAGGGGGGCTCGGGGGCGGCCAGGTTTGGCGGTTGGGGCATCGGAGACGGATCGCGGGCCGTTTGGGGGAGGCTGGGAGACATTGGGCATCCCGACCGTCCGGCTGGCGCCGGACGCGGACGTCGCAGCGCGACGTCCCTACCTGGCGCGAGATTCTGCGGTGCCGGTGGCTCGAAGCGGTATGGCCTGAATAATCAGGAATACCGCAATTCCCGCTGAGACATGTTTCAGGCTATGCCCGCTGATTTGTCCAAGTGCGCGATAGATGGTGGCTTCATAGTGCTCCAGCAGCTTCGCCAGAAATTGGGGGTTCTTCGTAGGCCATAGATGCCAGCCAACAAGAATGGTAGATTGGACATCACGTTCCAGAAGTGGTTGATACTGCATAATGGCCTCTGGTCGGCAAAGTTATGGTAATCCGGACTTTGCGGCATAGGGGGCTGCATCAACACGCCCCCAATGCACAAGGCAAGAATCGCGCATAAGAGTAGGTCGGCTGTTCTGGTTTTCATTCGATCGATGTTGTGACTCGAATGCGACCTCGCTACAGAACCAGGGATGTGACTGGGAGATCCATGGGTCTGGAACGGATCGTAACCAGAGTGTCTATGTTTTTCTTGATTGCTCTGCTGCGGTAGCGCGGGGGAGCCCAAGACACGATGTCCCACTGTTGGATCGCGGGCCGTTCGGGGGAGGCTGGGAGACATTGGGCCTCCCGACCGTCCGGCTGGCGCCGGACGCGGACGTCGCAGCGCGACGTCCCTACCTGGCGGTTGGTAGACTATTTCTTCTCCTCTTTCTTTTCCTCTTTTTTCTCGGCGGGTTTCTCGACGGGTTTGAGTTCTAGGCCGGCTACGACTTCGAGGCCTGGGATGGACTGTTTGAGTTTGGCGATTCCGGCGTCGGTGACCTTGGTTTGCCACACGTAAAGGTTCTTCAGCTTTTTGAGTCCGGTGAGATTATCGAGACCTTGATCTGTGACGGCGGTGCCGTAGAGGTTGAGGTAGGAGAGGTTGGACAGATTTTTGAGTTGAGCTAGGCCGGCATCGGTGATGGAGGTCAGTTCGAGGTGGAGCCGGGTGAGGTTGACGAGTCCTGAGATGGAGTTGAGACCTGCGTCGGTGACCTTGGTTTGAGCGAGGTTGAGATCGACCAAGCCGAGGACCTCTTTTAGGTTGGCGACGGTGGCATCGGTGACGTTGGTACCGAGCAAGCGCAGGTTGGCCTCACGCCACTGGGTATTCATGGCGATGGGGCGGGCGTCGATGCCGGACTGGGCAAGTTTTTCGATGGCCTTGGATTCGGCTGGGGACGGTTTGTATTCGGGCAGCTTGACTTCGAGAGGTGCGGAATGTGCGGATTCCTTAGGGGTGGCGAGGCCGGCGGGCCAGATGGCCCCTTGATTGATCCAATCTTTGAGGGCCTCGATTTGTTTTGCGGGGAGGGGTTCGCCTTCTGCGGGCATGAAGTCATCATGCGTTTTGGGGAGCATGATACGCTTGATGAGCTCGCTTTTGGCGGCGTCGCCGGCGACGTAAGCGGGGCCGGCTTTTCCGCCCTTGAGGCTGAATTCGGGGCTATCGAGGCGAAGTTTTCCCTTCTGTTTTTCGGCCCCGTGACATTTGAAGCACGTTTGCTGGAGGACGGGATAGACGTCTTTAGCAAAATCAACCTTAGCTTGAGCCATCGCGTCTGGGAGGACGAGGGAGGCACCGAATGCGAGCATGGCCAGTTTCTTCATAGATAGGATGGTTCCTTTCTAAACGTTAAAAACGGATGCGCAAGCCCTCTGAGCACCCAAATGAATCAAAACTGGAACCGGTCCATCATGGAGAGGGTGGACTGGGGCTTGGGCTTTGAAGATTGGATGGGGAATTGGCGGGTTTGGGGTGAGTGGAGATGAGACAGTGGAGGCCGCCGAGGGTGCGTTGGGTATCGGCGCATTGGATGGGGATGATGCGAACTTGAGGCCCGAGCGCTGCTCGGTATGCGGTTTCGGCTGCACGGTCGAGGTCGGCGTAGAACCCTCCCCAGATTGGAAGAAACAGGCGGTTTTTGTCTTGGACGACGTTGATGTAGTTGATGCCGCGATTCAGCTCGGGGAGACTGGGGATTCCCACAACGGTCCAGCCGGTGAGAGCAAGCGCTGAGGCTTGGCGGGTGAGTTGGTCTTTGAACTGTTGGAGGGCCTTGAGGTATTGGGCATCGGCCGAGGGGAGAGCGGATGCGGCTTGAGGGAGGTCGCAGACCATGAAGTCGAGAGCATTCAAGAAACACTGAAGATTGACGGAGGCAGAGTCGACCGGGGAGACGGCGAAGGCGTCGACGACCTCGAGTTGCAATCGGCCGGTGGAAATACGGCGGTGTTTGAGCGCTGATTGGACGGCGATTCGGAGTTCCCAGAACTCGTTGGACTGCCAGAGCCGCCGTAGTTCATCGCGGAGCGCGACTTGATCTTCTTTGAGCGCCTGGAGGAAACCTTGGAGACCGATTTGCACGATAAGGGAGGCCCCTTTGCGGGCATCATTTACGAAAACGATCGGGCGATTGTCTTGGAGGCGGAAGCAGGCATCGAAGTCGAGGTGGTAGGAGACGTTGGGCAGGATTTGCACCCGATTGCAGGCGAACTGATGTTGGAACAGAGCGAGGATGTGGTCGCGGGAAAGACCGAGCGCCTGGTTGCGCCACAATTCTCCTTCGCCGAGCATGAGCACGCGTTCGTGGGAGATTGGCTCTTCGACCACGACGAGGTTGCCGCCTTGAAAGAGGAGGGAGGATTGGACCACTTGGAATCCTGCGCGGTGGAGATTCACGGCGGCGGCGGTGTCGCCGGGGACGATGCGGGAGAAGCCTTCATCGACGGAGGCGTAGCGAGGGATGAGCACGGCGGGTGCACCGTTTGCGGTCCAGGCGGGCTTGGCGTTGTCTTGAGCCCAGGAGGAGACGGGCAGTGATTCGGTGAGAATGGTGAGCTGACCGGTTTTGCGCAGATTCCAGGAACGAGCGGCGAGGTCGCTGAGCGGGGAGGCGAAGTGTTTTTCGGCGCTGACGACCAGGGGTGTGTCGGGGGCTGTTTCGCACAGCGACCCGATGACATCCAGGCCGCTTCCGGGGACAATCCCTTGATTATAACCTCCGCCGAGTTGCATCCGGAAGAGCAAGGAGTCGAGGTTGCCGATCTCTGGGGCGACGGAGATAGGAGGCGCAGGAAGTTGAGGCAGGAGATGGAGTTGAGGGATTGGGATGGGGGACGTCGGTGGGGGTGCAGTTTTTGAGATTTGAATCGCCCATTCAAGCCATTGGCGGGTGGTGTTGGGAAGATTTGGGGGCGGAGCTGTAGCGAGGGAGTTGGTTTGGGATTGGGAGGAGGCGGGGGGGAGAAACAATTCCAGCAGATCCACGGGGAGTCCGGCGGCGGACAGCTTTTGGGCGAGGTGGAGAGGAGATTCGAGGATTGAGGGATGGGTTCGATGGATGTGCTGTGCGGCGGAGAGCAACGCACCGAGTAGGCCATTGGAACTCAATGACCCTTCGATGCGCTCCTGTAGCCCTGGGATGAGATCGTCGGGAAGGGGTTGTGGCGGCCAGATCAGCGCGTGCGTGGGAGAGATTTGAGGTCGGTAACCGCGAGGAGGGATTGAACGGTGCAGTGGCGGGGCTGAGGAGAGGTTGGAGGCTGAGGCTTCGATGAGTGGCAGGACTTTCAGGATTCCTGGGCGCAAGGAGAAACGTCGCGCGGGCAGGACTTTGGGGGTGGGGCCTAACTGCGCTTCGGTGGCGTATTGGGTTCCATGGAAGCGGTCGATGACGTTTCGTGCTTGGATCTGGGACTCGAACGTTGGGGACAGGTTGAGTGGAGTGAGAGACGGAGTGGGAGGAGCGTGAGGAGGGATTTGGGCGAGCGCGCCGATGCAGAGCGAGAGGAGGGTGGGCAGCGGGAGGACTCCGAGGGGCAGGACGAGACTTGTGAAGAAGCGGCGGCGAGGGTGAGGGGGGCGGGAATGGGGACAGACATCGGGGAGCCGAGCTCCGGTTTGGCGCATGCCTGTTTGTGGCAGAGAACTGGGTTGGGGTCTTTCACGATGAGGCCACGCGTGGTTGAAAGGTGCTGCGAAGTTTTGTTTATAATCTGTTGTTTATAAATTACTTGTGAAACATGTTGAGGAGCTGCGTTGGGCTGTTGATGCGTTTTGGGCGATCGTGAAGGCCGTTGAGCCGATGGGTTGGAGGCAGGATTTCTGGTCCCATTGGGCTTTGGCGAAACGCGGGTGGAGGAGGGGGCGGGGGGTAGGAATTAAAAATGCTGAGGTTTCGATTGATTTCGAGGGAAGGGCTTTGTTAAGTGATGCGCACGCATTTCAAGACACATTTAATACCTTAATACTATGGCCCAACCTTGTTTTCATCCGAGTGTTGAAGGTGCCCAGCACGGCGCCAAGAGTTTGCCTGATTTTTTGGCGTATGCGAAGAAGGCGGGTGCCGACGGCGCGCAGCCCTCGAATTACATGTTGCAAGGGCCTAAGGGACTTCGCAGCGCCAAGGAGATTAAGCAGATCTTTTCGAAGGCGAAGATGAAGTTGGACGGCATTTCGGCGCACTGCGCGTTTTGGGTACACACGACGGCTTGGACGGCGAGTCCGACGATCCGACCTTTTATCCCTGCGGATGTGGCGAAGAAATCGCCGGGAGAGATTGAGCAGTGGGCGGAGGACTACATTCTAAAGCTGCTGGATCTGGCGGCTGAGTTAGGGATCAAGATTGTTCCGATGTTTTGGGGAACGGCGTTTGGGTGGGAGATGGCGTCGGGATATCCTTGGGGATTTTGGGCGGGTGGAGACTATGATTTCCTGAAGGAAGGCACGGAACGATTTGTGACGAAGACGGCGAAGATTCGGGCCCATGCGAACCAGCTTGGCATTTACCTTGCGCATGAGATCCATCCTGGGACGGCGGCGATGTGTGCGGACGATTTCAATCTCTTGGTGAAGGCGTGCGACGGGGACAAGACCCTCGCGGTGAACGCGGATCCTTCGCACTGCTGGGAGGGAGAAGATTGGGAGACACGTTTTCGCAAGGTGGGATCGAGAATCTTTGCCTGTCACGTGAAGAACTACGTGATTCGGTCGAATGTCCCGCTTCGGATGATGGATGGCAACTGGCAGAATCGAGCGATGCAATTTGTGGACATTGGCAGCGGGGATTTGAACATGACCCGCTACGTCGAGATGCTGATCAACGTGGGGTATCCGCAGCGTTACTGTCAGGTGATGGGGACGAAGACCGCACCTTTGATTGTGGAGGCGGAGAGTGCCTATCGGGATTTGGATTCAACGAGTGCGGACGGGATTGCGTATGTGAAGAACAACCTTTGTTTCCCGTTGGCTGCTGGATCCTTTGAGGATGGCATGGGGGCGTAGGTTGGGGCGTGGGGATTGGATAGCTGTTTAGGCTAGCGTTTTCGAGGTCCGCCGAGTTGGTCTTCCAACAGGCGGGCCTCGTCTGTTTTGCCGAGCCGTTTTGCAAGTTCGAGGGCCTTTTCCAGAATTGGTTTTAGGTCGCTGTAATCGGGATACTCTCGAGCCAGGGTGAGATAGGCTTTGAGGGCGTCGTCCTCACGTTCGTAGAGGGCGAGTCGAGGGGCGAGGGCGATGAGAAGGCGGGCCTTTTGTTGTGGGGATGGGGAGAGAGTGAGCGCGGTTTCCTGGGCTCGGATGGCGTCGAAGACTCGGCCGTGCCGCATGTAGAGCTCGCCTAGTTTTTCTTGGAGGACCGCACTGGAGGCTACCTCTTTGGTTTTCTCCATGGTTTGGATCAGGTTGCCGATGGGCATGCCGGTGCGCAGGTTTTGGTTTACGAGACGGAGGAAGGACCATTCGATCTGTTTGCTGCCAGCGGCTTCCATCTCGGCGTGGAGCGCTTGGTAGCGTCGGGGCACGGGATGGTAGAGAGGATCACCGACGATGGTGACCTGCCAGGACAAGGCGGGCAGGGAGGCGTAGGCGGCTTCGCCGAAGGAGAAGCCGCCGATGAGCAGACGTGAGAACAGGATGGATACATCGGGTGTGGCTTCGAGGTAGGGTTCGCTGACGCAGCCGAGGGTGGCGGTGGCCCCTTTGGCTAGCAGTGGGCCGACCCAATTTTGCGAGGTCGAGCGAATGGTAGCGGCGCTGAAGGAGTGGAGGTGATAGGCGATGGCGCCGGGAACGAATTCCAGCTGGGGTTGAGTGAAGGGCCCCACGACACTGCCGTTGTACCAGCCAGCGTAGAGCGCGATTTGGCTCATGATGAGCCCAGGAGGGAAGGTTTCTGGTTTTTCATCGAGATAGGTTTCCCAGCCGGTCTCGATCGCGGAGCGAGCCGCGCTTCGCATCCACTCATCGCCGAGCCGATACGATCCTTCCTTGATGCCGCGGGTGTCGAAGTAGGCTCGCCCTGCGAGGCCGAACTCTTCGGCGCGCAGGGCGTTGTTGATCATGTTGGTGACGATGCTGGCGTTGGGAGCATCGAGCCGAGCGACGATGAGAACCCCGCGGTGAGGGGCGATGAGAGCGGCATTGGTCACGCCGTAGACAGGATTTCGGAGCGGGCCGGTGAGAGGTAGTTGGTGCGGACGATCGGGAAGCGTGGCGAGTTCGGTATCGACACTGGCTTCGTTGCGGCGGATTTCGGGTCGGAGTTTTTCGGTATTAGGTTCGACGAGACCGGTGGCTTCGGTGATGTGGGAGGGGACGCCGAAGCAGAGGACCACGTAGCGGATGGTAGACTGGATGACTTCGGAACCTGGGATCAGTGCGGTTTGGGGAGTTGGAGGGGGTGAGGATAAGGAAGGGGCCTTGAGTTCGAGTAGGTGCTGTTTTTCGAGGAATGTTTGGGTCGGTAATTCGAGCTGTTCGAAGTAATCGCGGCGACTGATGGTTTCAGCAGTGGGTAAGTCGAGGCCGAGGATGAGCGCTGTGGGGACATCCCGTTTGAGCGCGTAGTGGCGGGCGATGGCGTTGGATTCTTTCGATTTCTTATTGAAAATGACGAGGGTATCGGAGCGATCGGCTATGGCTTGAGTCGTCAGGAGCAGGGCGAGAGCGAACGCGGTTGAGAGCGCATGGAGTGGGAGCAGCAGACCTGTGAGGCGGGGGCGCTGAGCGAGTGAGTACGGGTGAGATGGGCGGACGGATGGAGGCTCCATGGGGTGCTTGAGTCGATTGCCTCGGGGCCTGAACCACGCGCATTGGGTCCATGAACCGGAGGGAGAGGAGACGACGCCGTGTGAGGGCACACGGCTTACAGGGGGGGGCAGATGACGGCTCATGGGCAGGAGAGGCGCGGACGGGTATAGCGATGCCGGGTTGGGAGGCGCGTGGGTCACCCGGCTGTGAGCTTGAGGCCATCGAAGGCGAGATGAACACCGAGTGGGAGCTCGGCTTCGTCGCGATCGTGGTCGTATGAATCGGTGAGATGGGTGAGGAAGGTTGTTTTCGCTTGGATACGACGGGCGCAGGTCAGGGCTTCATCCAGGCACATGTGAGTGGGGTGGGGTTCGGGACGAAGCGCATCCAGGATGGCGATTTCGACGCCGAGAGCCTCGTGGAGAGCTTCGGTGGGAACCTCTTTGCAATCGCTGAGGTAGGCGATGAGCCTTCGGCCTTGCTGCGAGAAGACGTAGCCGGAGACGGAGGTTCGGCCGTGGAGTAGGGTGACAGGGGTGACGTCGATGTCCCCGACCTGGAAAGGACCAGTGACGATGCGAGGGTCGGGATGGAAGTAACCTCGGGGCACCGGGCTTTTGAAGGCATAGGCGAAGACGCGTTTGAGGTCGGCCATGGCATCGGCGTTGGCGTAGAGAGGGAGAGGGGCACCTTGGTTCAGGTCGCAGAAACGTCGGCAATCATCTAAGCCCATGATATGATCGGCGTGGGCGTGGGTGATGAGGACGGCGTCGAGATGACGGATTTGTTCACGGAGGATTTGGAGGCGGAACTCGGGGGTGGTATCGACGACGAGAGCGGTGGTTGTGGTGTGGACGAAGATGGAGGGGCGGGTGCGATGATTTTTGGGATTGGCGAGGAACGCGGCGGGGTAAACCTTGCCGATGATGGGGACCCCTTGGGAGGTTCCGGAGCCTAAGAAAGTGAGTTGAATAGCCATTCCAGTTTTTCTTTACGCGAGCCTAGCACAACGTCCAAATTGGGCGACAAGGTTTTCAGAACGACCACGAGCGATGCTTACGAATTTGCGGATCAAGAATCTGGCTTTGGTTAGTGATTTGTCGCTGGAATTGCGGCCGGGCTACAACGCGATCACGGGGGAGACGGGGGCTGGGAAGTCGGTGATGATTGGTGCGGTGAAGCTGCTTTCCGGGGAGCGAGCGGATCGCTCGATGATACGGTCGGGGTGTGAATCGTGTTCGGTGGAGGCGAGCGTGGAGGTGGGGCGTGCGGCTGGGGGGGTGGCGGAGTTTTTGGAGCGCAACGGTTTTGAACCTTGCGAGGAAGGGGTGCTGATCCTGAAGCGGACGCTGACCTTAGCAGGGGGGAATCGGCAATTTGTGAACGGATCGCAAGCGACGTTGCAGGCGTTGGCGGAGCTTGGGGGGATGCTTTTCGATCTGCACGGACCGCATGACCACCAATCGTTATTGAACCCGGGTCGGCAGTTGGACTTGGTGGATGCGCATGCGGGGTTGGGGGGCAAGCGAGCGGAGTTTGGCGTGCTGGTGCTGAAGCGGCAGGCATTACAACGTGAGATGGGCGCGTTGGCGATGGATGAGAAGGCGTATGCGCAGAAGGTGGATCTCCTGCGCTTTCAATCGGGGGAGATCGAAGCGGCGCGGTTGGAGGCGGGGGAGGACGTCCGGGTGGAAGAGGAGTATCGCAAGGCCTCGAACGCGGCGCGGTTGGTGGAGTTGAGCCGGGGCGCGCTGGGGGTGTTGAACGAGGACGACAACAGCCTGTTGACGATGGCCGGGGCATTGGGGCGGTCGTTGCACGAATTGGAGCGACTGGATCCCGAGGGGAGCTGTTTGGTGAGTCTGCATCAGCAGGCTTTGGAATCGTGGAAGGATCTGTTGTCGGATTTGTCGCATTATGCCGATTCGATCGATCTGAATCCGGAGCGATTGAACCAGCTTCAGGAACGTCTGGATATGATTCAGAACCTGAAGCGCAAGTATGGGACGACGCTGGATGACGTTATCGCGTTTGGGGAGCGGGCGCGAACGGAGCTCGCGTTGTTGGAAGGGAAGGAGGATGAGTTGGTGCGGTTGGGAGCGGAGATACGGAAGCTCGATGTGGAGATCGATCGTGTGGGGGTGGAGTTATCGGCGTTGCGGGCTCGATCGTTGTCGAAGTTTTCGAAGTCGGTGGAGACGGAGTTGAGTTCATTAGGATTCAAGCAGAGCCATTTTTCAGTGACACTGGTGCGTGGGACTCGGGAGGCATTGGGCAGCAAGTTGAGTGGGGCTGGATTTGACACGATCGAGTTTCAATTCTCGCCTAACCCGGGAGAACCGGAGCGGCCGCTACGTTCGATTGCTTCGTCGGGTGAAATGGCGCGGGTGATGTTGGCACTGAAAACTGTGTTAGCGGACGAGGATGACACACCGGTGCTAATTTTTGACGAAGTGGATGCGAACGTGGGTGGGGAGACGGCGAACGCGGTGGGAGCCAAGATGCGGCGCATTGGGGAGAAGCATCAGGTCTTATGTGTCACCCATTTGGCTCCTGTTGCGGCAGCGGCGAACCATCACTTCGTGGTCACAAAGACAGTGAAGGAGGGCCGAACTCTTTCTGAGATTCGGCTGTTGGAAGCGAGCGAGCGTGTCGAGGAGGTCGGGCGTATGCTCGGAGGCGTGGATGAGGCGGCCTTGCAGCACGCGCGGGCTTTGCTGACGCGGAGCTCGGCTAGGATTTGATCAGGGCGGCGAGGACGCGGCCGCGTTCGAAGTCGGAGCGGAGCGTTTTGGTGGCTTGGATGAGGTGGTCTTTGAGCTCTTCATCCTGGGCCGCTTGAGGGACGAGTTCGATGAGAGCCGAGGCTTTGTCGAACCCATTTTGGAATCTGGAGATGGCTTTGAGACATCGGATCAGGGAAGGCTTATCGGAGCGTCGTTTTTGAACGATCTCGGTGATCACTTGACGACGGTCGTGGGAGGATTCGATGGAGTCGAGCATGGTGAAAAAGCCCTCGGGCAGTGGGGTGTGCGCGGGGGACTCGGGGCGTGCGTTGAGAAATCGTTTAAGAAACTGGGTACGTTCGAAGCCGGATTTGAGCTTTTGGGCTGCGGTCAGGGTTTGAGAGAGGATTTCGGGCGAGACCGGAGTTTTTGAAGCCAGCACGGATTGGAGGGTCCGGCTACGTTCGAAATCGGAGTGGACGGAGTCGAGCAGTTGGAAGAAGGGGGAAACGATGGTTGGGTCGGCTGGGATGGAGGGGGCGACTTCGGTCAAGATGCGGGTTTTCTCGTAGTCGGAATTCATGCGTTTGGCCGCATCGAGAATCGAGGGGCGAGCGGTGCCGAGTTTGAGCAGGTGAAGGGAGGATCGGGTTTGCTCGTAGTTGGAGTTGAAGGAGCCGAGGATTTGGCAAGCCAAGGTTTTGACCTCAGGATTTTGGAGGTGCGGGGCGGTGAGGGTACAGACCGCTTGCGCTTTGGTGTAATCGGAGGAGAACTTTCTAGAGACGATGGATAGAGCCTTTGCGACGACCTCCGGTGTGGCCTGATTGGAACGGAGCAACTCGGTGAGGTACAGTTGACTGACATGCTCCTTTGGGAGGGATTCGATTTCGGCTAGGAGCCCTTCGGGGCCTTTGTGTTTGAGGATGGATTTGGCGCGGTTTGAAGCTTCGAGGCCGAGTTCCTGGACTGCGAACTGGAGGGTCTTGGAAAACGTGTTTTGGGCGTGCGCATCCCAGGCGGACTTTTTCTTGTTAATCAGAAGCGTGCGGGTGATGGCCGCGCCATCGGAGGAGCTCAGTTCGAACTGGTAGGTTTTGCCGCTCCGATTGTCGATGAGTTTGAAGCTGCCTTTGCGGCCGAGCCGGGCGACATCGGAGTAGTCCTCATTGTAGAAGACTTCTGTCGAGGCGGTAATTTCGATGAAGGATCGGTTGAAGGACCATTTCCAGCGCTGACTATCGGGCCTTGTCTCCGAGAGTGTGAGCCCGATGCTTTGGGCGTGGAGGGAGGGGGGGACGAAGTTCCAGCAGGGCGTGAGCAGTGCGAGGAGGAGGAGGATTGGGCGACGTAACTGAGGGAAGAAAGGCGAAGAGCTCATGGGGAGGGGAAAGATGAAGGGGGAGGGTAGGATTAAGATTCAGATTAGGATTAAGAGTAGATAGCCTCGAAGCTAAGGCCTCACGCACTGGGGCCATGAACCGGGGCTTGACGATGGCGGGTGCGCAAGGCGGTTCTGGTAGGTAGGGACGGTGCGCTGCGTCGTCCCCGTCCCGCGAAAGCGGGACGGAACGGGGCTAGGGGTCGCGAGTCGTTGGGCCTTGGGGAAGGCCAGGAGACTCTGAGCTCCGGAGCGTCCCGCGTTCGCGGGACGCGGACGCCCCAGCGGGGCGTCCCTACCTGGCGGTGCCGGACGGTCGCGATGGCAACGGTTCATGGGCAGGAGGATTCAGAGGGGAGGAATGGGGCTGTTGCGGCCCTTCAGCTCAGTTCAGTTTAGTTTAGAGTTTGAGCATCGACGCCTGCTGGGGGTTGTCGATCGGCGAATTGGTCATCGTCCTTGGCCTGTTTTTTGAGGCGGGAGAGCTCCATCTTCAGGGATGCCACGACCTTGGCATGGGCGGGGTGATTGTAGATGTTGTTCAGTTCGTGGGGATCGGTGCGGAGATCGAAACATTCCCACTGATCTTTTTTCCAGAAGTAGATCAACTTGTGGGTGGCGGTGCGAATGCCGTAATGAGCGCGGGTGTTGTGATCGCCGGGGTCGTGGTAGTAGCGGTAATACATGCCCGTGCGCCAATTGGATGGCGTCTTGCCTTTCAGGATGGGGAGTAGACTTTGGCCTTGGATATCGGGGGGAGTTTTGATGCCTGCGACCTCGAGGAAAGTGGGAGCGAAATCGATATTCAGCGCCATGGCGGTTTGGGAGGTTGAGGGCTTGATGACGCCGGGCCAGCGGATGAGCAGCGGCATTTTGAGGGATTCTTCGTACATGAACCGTTTATCGTACCAGCCGTGGTCTCCGAGAAAGAAGCCCTGATCACTGGTATAGACCACGACGGTGTTCTGGGAGAGCCCGGAGGCATCGAGGTAATCGAGCATGCGTCCGACGTTGTCGTCGACGGAGGCGATGCAGCGTAAGTAGTCCTTGATGTAGCGTTGGTATTTCCACTGGGTGAGCGCGTGGCCCGTGAGGGTGCGAGACTGACCTTTGACGGTGACGGTGAGGTTGGTGGGGACTTGGCCGTACCAGCGTTGAAGGTCTTGGCCTTCCAGACCTTGGGGAGGTTTCAGTTTGAGATCTCGGTGGGTCAGATGGCGGGCGATGGTCATGGAGGCCTCGTGGGCAGCGTCGGTGCGGGTTGCGTAGTTGTCGTTGAAGGTCTCGGGTTCGGGGATGTCGACGTCTTCGTAGAGGTCCGCGTGTTTGGCATCGGGTTCCCAGGGGCGATGAGGCGCTTTGTGATGGAACATCAAGAAGAAGGGCTGATCCTTGGGCCGGTTTTTGATGAAGTCGATGGCGAGGTCGGTGATGATATCGGTGGCGTAGCCGACGTAATTGGTGCGGCCGGATGGGGTGAGGAAAGCGGGGTTGTGGTAGGCACCCTGACCGGGGAGCACGGTCCAGTAATCGAACCCTGTAGGCGTGCTGCCGAGATGCCATTTGCCGATCATGCCGGTGTGATAGCCGGCGTTCTGGAGATATTTGGCGACGTGCGGTTGGGTGCCATCGAAGCGATTGAAGACGGGAACACCGTTGAGGTGCGAGTATTTGCCGGTGAGAATGGCAGCACGACTTGGGGCGCAGATGGAGTTGACGACGAAGCAGCGATCAAAGCGGAGGCCTTGGTTGGCGATGCGATCGAGGTTGGGTGTTTTGTTGATTTTGCTCCCGTAACAGCTCAAGGCATGAGCCGCATGGTCATCGGTCATGATGTAGAGGATGTTCGGTTTCGTGGCCGCTGCCGCTGTGCCTGTGGAGGTGGAAGGAAGGAGGGCGGCGAGCAGGAGCACGAGGAGACCTACACGCTTTGGGGTTGGATGGTGCTGCATCATAGGGTGTGGGGTTGAGGAGAGTCAGTTCTTGAGTTGGACCACGCAGATTTGGTTGGCCTCGGCTTGTGGGGAGGGGAGGCGTCGGATGAAGGCGATCTTTGAGCCATCGGGGGAGAAGACGCAGGCTTCGGGGCGTGGTGCGGTCTTCTCGGGGGATTTGGGGGTGAGGCGGGTGGTGATGCCGGAGGCGAGATCGGTGACGCACACGCTGTTGTCGAGCGTGTGTGCGATCGATTTCCCATCGGGACTCCAGTCGAATGCGGAGGAGATGGGGAAGGGGTTGTGAGTGATCTGGCGCGGAGGACCTCCGTTGGGTGAGACGGACCAGATTTGAGCCACGCCCGCATCGTCCTTCATGAGACAGGCGATGTGTTCGCCATTGGGTGAGACGCGGAGCCAGTGGCGGATGCCCTGGACACCAGGGTAGCGTCGGTCCGTGGTGTCGGTGAGGCGACGTTGGACAACACCCTTTGGGGGGGATGGCAGGCGTGTGGCGGTGCCGGCTAGGGGTCCGTCACCGGGTTGGGTGAGGTCGCTGGGGAGATCGGCGATGAACACTTCTGGGACGGTGATGCCTTGTGGGGTAACGACCTGGCCGAGGAACGCGAGGGCGCGGGCTTGTCGGGAGCCGTTGGGGCGCAGGTAGCCGTTGGTTCCGACCCACCCCTCTTCGTAAGCCTTTTTGATTTGGTCGGAGCCGGGGATGGGGTGGGAATGCGTACGAGTGACGAGGACGGTGAAGCACTCGCCGTCGTGATTACGGGGATGATCTTTAGAGACGCGGACGGGGAGATTGGGGATGGAGACGCCGATGTTACGTTGGTTGAGATCGTGATCGGGGCTGGGTTCGGTGAAGGCGGAGAGCGTGTGATCTTCGTAGGTGAAGCTGACCCAGTCACCGGCGGCATGCCAGACGTGGACGTGCGATCCACCGCGGAGCGCGCCGGCGGTGAAGGGTGGGGTGAGATCTCGGGCATCGAGAGGGTGAGGAACGTTTAGGGATTTGAGATCGACGAACACGCCTTGTCGGTGGAAGGGGCCGTAGGACCACTCGGGAGTAGGGTTTTCGGGGCCGTGGATGAAGACGACGCGATCGACGTGAGGGTGGAAGGTGGCGACACCACAGCGCGCGTTGTGGGCGGTTTGGTAGACGGTTTGGGAGCGGCCGGTCTGGACATCAACGACCTCGATACGACTCCCGTCGAAGACTTCCCCGGCGGCGTCGGGTCGGACGTCATAGACGATGCGGGAGCTGTCTGGAGACCAGATGCGAGTATTGGTGAGAATGCGGTGGCCGGGTCCGTGGGTGATTTGTTTTTCGGGAAGGAAGTTCGAGACGGGTTGGGTATGAGCGGCGTGAGTGAGCATGGAGTGGAGGAGCAGAGAAGCGAGAGTCAGAAGGGATTGGATGGAGTGGATGGAGTGGGGGCGGGCGGGTAGGGATTGGAGTTGGGCGGAGAGGCGTTGTGGCATTTGGCTGTGAGAGCATGAGATAGCGATTCTGGGCGGGTGGGACAAGCGGGAAGTGGGGGCTGTTTCAAGCTTTGGATGAGAGGTGCGACGACTTGCGCATCTGGGGCAGAGGATCTGACTGGCGGCGAACATGAAGGCGGCCGGCAGGGATGCCGGCGGTCCCAGGGGCGTTGAAGCTCGCGGGAAGTGGTTGGGGTATTTCTTGTCTTGCCCCGGAGGGCGAGCAGACCGTAAGGTGAGGGCGAGTCCAATTTCCCTGGGGAATTGGATGGCATGAACAGTGCGCGCGTAGCTCAATTGGATAGAGTGACGGCCTCCGGAGCCGTAGGTTGTGGGTTCGACCCCCGCCGCGCGCACCAGCCTCTTGTTGGGACTCCATGAAATTTCTAATACCTTGGGTGGGTTTTGCGTTAAGCCTTATGGCTGCCGCGATCCTTTACTCTCAGAGCCGCCAGATGGGCGAGGAGTTGGCATCGGGGAGGGCGGCGGTGGCGGAGTTAGCGGAGTTGCGTGCGGAGGTGGAGGAATTGAAGAAGGGAGCTGGGGACGAGGGCGAGATCGCGCGACTGCGAGCGGAGAACGCGGAGCTGCATCGACTTCGCAACGAGATCCGTACCTTACGCGGGCGAACGGGTGGCAATGCGGCGGTAGCGGTAACTCCTTCTGCACCGGCTCCGGTGGTCAGTGCGATTGAGGAATCCCCGAGGCTGAAACAAGAGATTGAGGAGTTGAAGGCGGAGCGTGACAAGATCCAAGGGGAAGTGTGTGGGCAGCACTTGAGTGGGATTCAAGCGGCGATTCAGCAATGGGCGTCGGAGAACAACAAGCGCGCTGGGGAGAATGTGTTGATGCAGTATTTGACCCCTTACATCAAGGACGAAGGCATCATGCTTTGTCCGGGCGGAGGGACCTACACGATCCGGCCCTATGGCATGCCGCCTCAATGTTCGATACCAGCCCATGTGATCGGGCGTTGAACCTGATTTAGCTTTTTGTGATTTTGCACTGAACGATTTCAAACCTCATTTTAAACCTGCGAAACTATGGCTGTAGATACTAGCGTTGTGAAACCGGTGGAAGCGCCGGCATTGCGAGCGTTTTCTGTGCGGACGAAACTTGCGGGCACGCCCACGGGTGGACCCAAGTATGGGCTGAGCATCCAGGACGCTCGCGGGGAATCGGTGGTGGTGGCGGATCCGAGAGCGACCCGAGCGTTGGTAGCGTTGATGGATGTGCATGCGGTGAATGGAGGGGCGGCGTGTCATTGGGGTGGGCCGGCGGCGTTTGCGGAGATGATGGCGGCGATCCATGCGATTCTCTTTGCGGTGAAGGGGCGGCCGTGGCACGAGGCGTTTAATTTCGTGAACGATGCGGGGCATGCGGAGAACGGCATCTATGCCCTGCGCGCGAATCTGGGATTTGATGGGATGACGTTCGAGGATCTGAAGGGATTTCGGAGCATCCAGAGCAAGCTGACGGGGCATGGGGAGTCGCATTTGAATCCGGAGGGTGTGCAATTGAGCAACGGACCGCTGGGCTCGGCATTTCCGCAGGCGCAAGGACTGGCCATTGCGGACCGAGTGATTGGGAATGATCGGGTCACGATTTGTACGATCTCGGACGGAGCGGCGATGGAAGGCGAGGCGAAGGAAGCGTTTGCGGCGATACCTGGGTTAGCGGCGAAGGGGAGAGTGAACCCGTTTGTGGCGGTTTTGTCGGACAATGATACCAAACTGTCGGGCCGGATCACGAAGGATAGTTTCAGCATGCAGCCGAGCTTTGCGGCTTTGAGTGCGCTGGGTTGGCATGTGATCCATGTGGAGAAGGGGCACGACCTGCCGGTTGTGTATGCGGCGATTGAGCAGGCGGTGGAGCTGGCGCGCGGGACGCCGACTCGGCCGGTGTGTGTGTGGATCAAGACGATCAAAGGATATGGGGTCAAAGCCACGGAAGAGAATTCGGCAGGCGGGCATGGGTTTCCTTTGAGCAACGGTGAGAAAATTGTTGAGTTCGTGACCGAGATCTACGGTGGGCAGCCGCCTGAGGAGTTTTTGGGTTGGGCACGGTCGTTGCGACTGGAGTGGGAGCAGAAGGAGGCGGCGAAGAAGGCGAAGGCAGCGGCCGCTGCGGCGAGTGGCGTGGCGGTGGCTCCGGCCGTGAAGACCGACAAAGTGCAGGCGGGGTTGGCGAAGGGAGCAATACGCGCGGCACAAGCGGGCATTCCGGTGTATTCGGTGTCGTCGGATGTTCAGGGATCGACGGGCATCAGCCCATTTCAGAAGAGTTTTCCGGAGCGTTTTATTGAGGTTGGCATCGCGGAATCGAACATGATCAGCACGGCTGCGGGGTTATCGAAGGCTGGGTTTGTGCCGATTGTGGACACGTTTGGCCAGTTTGGGGTCACGAAAGGAAACCTGCCGTTGACGATGGCGGCGTTGTCGCAGGCGTCGGTAATCTCGATCTTCTCGCACGTTGGGTTTCAGGATGCGGCGGACGGCGCTTCGCATCAGGCGACGACGTATTATGCGGCGACGGTGGCGCTACCGCACACGGTGGTGATTTCGCCCTCGTGCGCGACGGAGGCGGAGGCGTTGATGTATGCGGCGATCGAGCGATTTGCTGCGGACCGGGCGGCGGGACGTGATCCAGAGAACTATGTCTTCTTTGTAGGACGCGAGAACTATCCATTGCAGTGGGTTGAGAACCCGAACTATGCCTGGGGCGGGGCACAGGTGTTGCGGGAGGGCAATGATGTTGTGTTGATTGGGTGTGGGCCACTTCTCGGCAAAGCGATTCAAGCAGGGGCTTTGTTGGCGGAGGCGGGGATACAGGCCACGGTGATTAACAATCCGTTCGTGAACCGTGTGGACTTGGGTGTGATTGGCTCCGCGGTGTCGAAGTGCTCCGGGCGCGTGGTGACGATTGAGGACCATCAGGTCATGGGCGGTATGGGTTCTTTGGTCTCGCACGCGCTTTCCACGGCGGGCATTGCGCATCGGATGAAGTCGTTGGGAATCCCGGGTGAGTTCGGTCAATCGGCGTATCTGGCGGATCAGCTCTACGAGAAGTATGGGATGACGGCGAAAGGGATGGCAGAGGCGGCCTTGGGACTTATCAAGTGAATCAGTTGTAGCCTCCCGAGGGTGAGTGGGATGTGAGGACCTTATGAAGGCACGTGGGCCGATTCGAAAGCTGTTGGAGATCATGGCGACGCTCAGGTCGCCGGGGGGATGTCCTTGGGATCGTGAGCAGGACCACATGAGTCTTAGGTTTCATGCGGTGGAGGAGGTTTACGAACTCATCGATTCGATCGAGGCTGGCGATGATCATGAGATGGCGGAAGAGTTAGGCGATCTGTTGTTGCAGGTGGTCTTTCACTGCCAGCTCGCGAGCGAGCGCGGGGCGTTTGACTTCGACGCGGTTTGTGCGCGCATCAGTGAGAAGTTGATCCGACGCCATCCGCACGTCTTTGGAGACTCGAAGTGTGCATCGGTGGATGCGGTTTGGGCGCAGTGGGAGAAGATCAAAAAGGCGGAGAAGGCTGGGACTCGACATGAGCGACCTTCCGCGCTGGATGGTGTTCCGAAGCACTTGCCGGCACTGATGCGTTGCGAGAAGTTGACTAAGAAGGCGCGGAAGGCGGGTTTGGTTGGGGGTGCTGAGGTCAAGCCGACGGCGAAGTTGAAAGCGAGGCGTCGAAAGGAGATTGCATCGGCGTTGTTTGACTTGGGGGCTGAGGCGCAGGGTCTTGGATTGAGTGCTGAGGAGCTCTTGCGCGCGGAGACGAAGGCACGGGAGCGAGCTTGGCGCAAGGTTGAGGCGAAGCAACGACCAGCGACTTGAGCGTTTCTGGGTGCCCCTTTACCGGATGCTAGGGTGCAATCTTGTGCGTCACCGTAGACTCGGTTCATTTCAGAAAAGGAGCTGACGCCGGTTGCTGCATCGTTACCCTCACACCCATGATCCATTGTTTTCGCCGACTCGTAATTCCCTTCTGTCTGGGCACCACTCTGGTTTTGAGTGCAACTTTGCCTGCCATCTATCGGGGGCAACCTTTCGTGGATGCGGTGCATAAGGCGGGTCCGCCCAACATACCGGGGATTGTGCAATGTGCCCTCTATGACTCTGGCGGTGAAGGGGTGGCCTATCACGACACGGACGCGGTCAACAACGGCAGCGGGAAGTTGAATCTGGAAACGGGGCATCAGCGGGCACACGCTGGCGACTACATTTGGCATTTCCGCAAGGGCGAGGGTGTGGATGTTTCTTTCGTGAAGGATTGGGCTGATTTGAATCACACGAACCTCGTTAGTCCGCATATCAACCAGCTCTACATTGGTTGGACCGAAAATGGTGAGTGGTGCAATTACACGGTCAACGTGATGCAGCCAGGAGCCTATCGCATCCGGGCGCTTTATGCATACCAGACGAACTCGGTGACGTTCGACCTCAACGGACAGCCAGCGGCTGTCTGCCGGTTGCCGGTGCCGACGGCGAGCTATCATCATTGGAACCTCGCCGAGATCGGCACGATTCAGTTTCCTGAGGCGGGTCGGCAGTTGCTGACCTTTCGTTACGGGAAGGGCAACAACTTCGCGTATTTTGAATTTGAACGCGTTTTGAAGTAAGCGCGGCAGGTACTTGGAGAAGCGATCGAACTTCGCATGTCGAAGCGGCATGAATGCCGCGCGCCTTTGCACGGGGTGGCTGAGGTGAGGGAGGGGCTTGCGTTTGTCAGGCAGTCACGCGCGCTGATGGCGTGGCGTGGCGGCACTAGCGCATCGGAAAGGGCACTAGGCCATGGGACATGAAGCCTCGTTCCGTTCTCCTTCGTCGAACGGGGACGCCCCATCCGCCTTCGCTAGGGCTTCGGCGGGACAAAGGGCGGAGCGTCTACCAGGTGGGGGCGGCCTTTGTGCGCGGGATTCGTTGTCAGAACTTGACTATAAAGCCGAGGGTCCTTGCTAATTCGGCTTGGCGCGAGTCGAAGGTCAGGAATCGGTTCATGCCGAGCGATCGAGCGACGCCGAGGTGGAGCAAGTCTGCGCCGCGCACTCCCGTGGTCTCGGTGTGATCGTTTCCCACTTGCTCGGCTTCCCGAAGGGCGTTGGTCCACGAGATGGATACGTGAGCCAAGATGCCATCCTGCAGGTCGGATTCGACATCCAGGAAAGCAGCTTTGCGGCGTTCGGCGTCGATTTCGTTGCGAAACACCGCGAGGCGTAAGGCGTTGCGCAACTCGTGCCGATGCAGCGGTGTGAAGGGCAGTGGATCGCGAAAGTTGCGCATGAAGGCGAGAGCTTTTTGCGAGTCGGACTGCGTGAGGTAAAGACGCACCAGAAAGCTGGTGTCGGCGTAGGCCTTCAATGTGTGCCCTTGTTGTACTCGAGGATCTCGTTGATGGCCTGGCTCTCGATTACGCGGCCTCCATCGCGCAACCTCAAGCGCGCGGCGAGGTCGGGGCGTTTGCGGGCTTGGGGCGGCTTGACGGTGGGTGGGGGGGAAAGTAAGGCGACGATCTTGCCGTGCTTGCTGATCTCGACCTGTTCGCCTTCGCTGATCCAATCAAGTACGGTGCCGAAGTCGTGGCGTACTTGACGAATCGTTGCTGTTTTCATGTGACACAATCATGTGACACAATAAAAATCCTGTCAACCCGCTGCGCGTCAACGATTCAGCGGCTCGGCATGCGGATGAGGAGGCGATACCACTTCGAGTCGGCGCTCGAGGTGGAATCCTGGATGCGCAGCTGTCGGGTTGCCGGCTCGGGTTCGAACTCTGTCCAGGCCTCCCAAGTGTGTAGTTTGTCGTCGCGGCGTTGGATCGAGTGGATGCGGTTGGAAGCGGCCATGAAACGAAGTTCGACGGTTGCAGTGGAGAGCGGGGTGATTTCGATCCGGGGGAAACTGGACGGGTCCGTGGCATGGGTGCCGGCGAGATATTCTGCCGAGTTGGTGAATCCATCGCCATCGGGGTCGAGTGAAGCGTCGGGGACATTGGGGTCGGTGTGAGACAATTTCTCCCAGGAGTCGGGAATGCCATCGGCGTCGGAGTCGGTGTTCGAGTCGGCGAAGTGGGGTGAAGTTCCTGGGGTTGGGAGGCTGGCGATCCAAGCGGAGGCGGACTCGGGTGGGATGCCGAGGGTGCGTCGTTGCAATGAGGCCCCCGAGCCATCCGCTGCGATGTTCCAGGGGGGTGCGTCGTCGAACGGGAGGGTGAAGACGGTGAACCCAGCATCGTGACGTAGCGCTAGGATCTCGCCAGAGTTGGCCAGACTTCCTTGGTAGACCCCGTTGATGCGCACGCCTGGATATCGTTGGCTGAAGGCGTTGGGGTTTGAGACCAGCAGGAACACGGAACCTGGGGTGAGTGTGGTTCCTGGCGTAAAACGGTATTGGATCCCTGAGGTGAACTCGAGGCCGGAGAGATCGAGCGTATGAGCGCCGAGGTTGGTGAGTTCAAGGAACTCGAAGTCGTCGCCATTCTGTCCATTGAAAGCGGATGGATGGTAATGGATTTCGGTGGGTTGAAGATTAGAAAATACCTGGGGAACGACGAACTCGGCTTGAACGAGAGGACTCCAGGAAGAAGCGCGGACCCGTGCGAGCACTCGTGTATGCCCTGAGAGGGGGATGGGGTTGGAATAGACGAGAGCATTTGACGATAGACCTCCGCCGACGAGCCGTGGGTCGGAGCCATCAAGCGTGTAGTAGATCGTACCCGCTGAGTTGGTGTGGCTGAGGGAGGCGGTGGCTCCTGGGGTAACTAGGCCACCGAACGGATCGAGCGAAGGGGCAGCGATGTTGGGGAACAGGCCGGCGGTGCGCAGCTTTCGAAGTGCGATGAGGGTGTTTGTGGGGAAGTAGATGTTCCGCATCCAAAGCAGATTGGTGGTCCATTCTACCTCGCGCGTGTAGGGTTTGGAGGGCCGTTGAAAGTCCCCCCAGCGGGCGCTTTCGGCGACGATGGCGTGGTCGATTTCCGCGATGCGCCGATTCCATTGGGCTGCGGCGTTGGAGGATGTGAGCGCTCCGTTTTGGAAGAGGTGTTTTTGGATGCGATCGGCAAAAAGCTGCTTGAACTCGGGGTTCAACCGGCAGCGGGCGTAGAGGTAGGCGGGCGTGTTGAAGTTGTCGACCTGAGTGACGATTTGACCGTAGGAGTTGTGTTGTTTGACGACGGAATTGTTAGAGATTTCCTGATCCCAGGCGAAGAACTTGAACCCGGTGCTGAGAGCGCCGCGGCGGCGGGCGGCCCACCAGTTATGGCTGGGCCAATCGTCGGCGGTGAACCAGATATGAAGGATCATGTAGTCGGCGAGGTTTTCAGCGTCGAGCAGGACCTCGAGGTTTGGATTTCGGGAGCCGTCGCGATTGCGACCGAGCAGGCGGAAGTAATTGGCGTTGTCGGTCATATTGGCTCCGGCGAGGGACATGAGTTGGTTCCAGGCGGAGGCGTTGCCTTGGTGGACTTCGGCGAAATCGGACAGCACGTCGTATTCGGAATTCTCGCCACCATAGTGCAGCGCGTTGAAGTCGTCATCGGGCCGCTCGCAGACGTTGTACAAGCCCCAGTAAAGACCGTTTAGGTACAGGTGGGCGTAGGTGCCGTGGGCGGAGACTTGTCCCATAGCGATTTGGAGATCGCGCACAAATTGATCACGGACGTAGCTTGAGTCCTTGCGGTACCATCGTTTCTCGCCGTCGACGAACTGATCCCATTCGACACAAGGCCAGGTATCGGTGGAGCCGGCGCGGAACATGAGGCGATTGAAACCGCGCGTGGGGGAATCGGGGAAGATGGGGTAATCCAGTTTCCCGGCACCCAGCGCGGAACGGAAGACTACGCTGAACCCGTGTTTGGGTGTGAACCCCTTGTCGCGGGAGATGCCTCCATGGATGCGAAGGCCGACGGATTCGGTGAACCCATCGCGGCCGCCTGGATCGATCCATTCCATGCTGGCGACGCGTTCCCAGGCTTGTCCGTGATTGCCTGAGTTGGGATAGATGCCTTGAGCGGACCCGAACAGGCCGTCGGGCGGGGTGACGATGCTGAGACTGGGGATAGCGGCGAGTGCGGTAGGAAACTCCAAACCGGGCTGCGCGCTGTTGACGACTCGAGCGTCGATGGTGAAATCGGTTCGGTGCCCGCTCGGCCAGGTTGTGCCAATGCCTGCGGGCCGGGTCTGTGATGCGACCGTGTTGGGGAACAAGTAAGTCCGCGTCTTCACGTCGGATGCTGCAAAGTCCTCGCGAAAGGCTGCGGCGCGGAGGGTCGTTGTGGAGGTGATGCGGAGGAGGATGTTGGTGCCTTGGGAGCGCGTTCCGTGGGTGAGGGTAGGGAACGTTCCGTCGAGAGTGTAGACGAGTATGGACTCTGGGGTGGGGCAATGCATGTGGAGGTCGAACGGCTCCCGATACAGACCATGTTTTACACTGAACCGGACCTCATCGACGAAACCGCTGAAGCCGGCTCCGTTGGGTTTTCCTGGGGTGGGTTCGAGGAAAAAACGATTGTCGGTCTGCTGTCCGCCGGTCAGCTCGGGTTGTAGGAGGAAAGTGGGGTTACTGGCGGTATGATTCAGGGCATGGAACGCCAGGAGATTGGGACCTGCTCGCAAGGAGTTGGGAGCGCCGAGTTCGAAATCCTCGAAGACGGTGGAGGTTGAGGAGGGCCGTTCCGTTGTGGCGGTGGCGTTGAAGGAGAGCACGGATGGGGCATTCCGGCGGGTCAATTCGACGCCGTTGAGATAGGCTACGAAACCATCGTTATAGCGAAGGCGGAGGGTCAAGAAATCGAAGGCGTCGGGATCGGGAACGAGGAAGGGGATGCGAAGCCATGCTGAGGCATTGACCTTCCACATGGGTTCAGCGACATCCGAAGTGATGAAGGGTGCCAGTTCTCGCAAGTCGATGGCGGAAGCGCGCTGGGCAAGGGCCTGGATGAGGTCGGGCCGGAGGGCGGAGTCCCAGATGGATACCTCGTCGATCAAGCCTTGGTAACCGGCGTTGCCGTTGGAGCTCATGGCACCGAGGTAGAAACTGCGAATGGGAGCGAGCGGGTCGGTGTTGGTGCCTTCGAGTAGGAGTTTTCCGTTCTGCCAGATCTGTTTGGTGGAGCCGCGCTTGACGAAAGCGTAGTGGTTCCAGCGTCCCTTCCAGAGCGTGCTATTGGGTTCGGACACGGAGACGCGTTGTGTTGAAGGATCGCAGCAGCCGGTGTCCCAGTAGATGACGGAATCGCTCCATGGCAGGTGCGCATCGAGGGAACGAGTGCCGGTTCCGTCGGGGTTACTTCCGGCCCAGAACAACACTTGCTGCGCGGGTTGCTGGGTGCCGCCCCAGATCCAGAGACTGATCGTGATCGCGTCGTTTGCCACGGCACGATTGAATGCGCCGGAGTCGGCATCGGGGACGACCATGACGCCTGTGCCGGTTAGATTGAGGGCGCGATCGCTCCCGGACAAAGTGATCCCGGTGCCGGGCAAGGACAGCGTTGCTTTGGTGAGCGTGCCGGCATGTGCACCCGTGGAGAGATCGGGGACACGGTTCTGGCTGTTGAGCGAGTCGAAGGTCCAGTAGGCGATCAGGCCGCCGCCTCCGCTGGTGGAACGATCGAATCCAATGCCGGTGTTCACGGGAACCCACGAGTGATCGTCGAATGCGATGTCCGAACCCTGCCAGCCCGGGGAGTCTCCGGGGGCGGTGGGTATACGAAGCCGAGCTGGGGAATTCGAGGGAACCAGCGGAGCATGGGCTGGCACGCGTCCAACCCCTTGCGAACGGTCCTTCCATTGGGGTCCGAAGACGATCTTCGACGCTGGAATCTGGGCGTCGGGGTGCTGAAGGGTCAATTGGTCGCCATCGGCGTCCAGGGTGAAGTCGGTATGAAACGGGAGTCCTGGCGTGTTATGGTTTTTACCTGAGGCAAACACCAGGAGAAACTGGCCCGGGGCAAGATTTGTGGCGCCGAGTGTCCAGGGACTGGAGTGGGCTGAAGTAGCGCTGAGTTTCCAGCCTTGCAGATTGACCGTGGCGGTGCCGACATTGTGGAGTTCGATCCAGTCGGGGTAATCGCCGGTTTCGTCGGCGATGATATTGGAGTTGCTTGCCATCCATTCGGAGATGCGGATTTGAGCGGAGGCGTGGGGCTCTCCGAGGAAGAGCAGGCAAAGCAAGGAGGCGAGCCAAGGACGTAGAACCGCAGTGTGCACGAGATCAGAGAACACGGTCTGGCGTGCGAATCAAGAGGGGGTTTTCAAGCTCGAGACCTGAGGTCTTGAAGACAGGGGAGGGTTAGTAGAGAATAGCGGACCTCATCTCAACAGAAGGATCCATATATGAATACGCAATGGTTCACGCGGAGAGTGGCATCAGGGCAGGCTGTGCTTCGAACGTTGGAGGCTGCGTGCTTTGCAGCGGCCACTCTGATCCCCGTGCTATCGTTCCATAAATTTGCGGAACTGGAATTGTCCGAGAGCCAACTTTTGGTGGGGGTGCTTGCCACCCTGATGACGGCCCTATTTTACACGGCGCTGGGAGTGTTGATTGAGTTTAAGACTCGGACCATTGCGCGATAGGACGCGGTGTTTGGAACAAGTCATGGTGTGGGGGATGAGCGAGTGGAACGTATTTCGGGTATGAGTGTGCGGGTGCACTTTCACCTTTTCACGCCTTGAAACTTCCCGTTTGCTTGGCGGGGTATGATTCAACGTTATTCACGGGCGGCGATGCGGGACATTTGGACCGAGCAACGGAAGCTGGAGATCTGGCTTCGGATCGAGTTGCTGGCGAGCGAGGCTTTGGCGGAAGCGGGGATTGTTCCGCAGGCTGACTTCGAGATCATGAAGGCGCGGGCGGGCTTTGATGTGGAGCGGTGCAAGGAGTTGGAACGGACGCTGAACCACGACGTGATTGCATTTACGACGTGTGTGTCGGAGCGGATCAACGATCCGGCGAGCCGATGGTTCCATTATGGACTTACCAGCAGCGATGTCGGCGATACGGCGTTTGCGGTTCAGATTGCGGAGTCGGCGGACATTTTGATTGCGGACCTGCGAGCGTTGCGTGAGGTGATTGCGGCGAAGGCGCGCAAGCACAAGTACACGCCGATGATTGGGCGGAGCCATGGCATTCATGCGGAGCCGACGACCTTTGGTTTGAAGATGGCATTGATGTATGACGAATTTGGGCGTGGGTTGGTGCGATTGGAGGCGGCGAAGAAATCGGCGGCGGTGGGCAAGTTGTCGGGGGCAGTGGGGACCAGCGCGCACATTTCACCGGAGATTGAGGCACAGGTCTGTGCGCGGCTGGGGCTGACACCGGCACCGATCGCGACGCAGGTGGTGCAGCGGGATTTGCACGCGGAATTCATGCTGGCGCTGGCGCTGGTGGGAGCGAGCATTGAGCGATGGGCGACCGAGTTTCGGCACTTGCAGCGCACGGAGGTGTTGGAGGCGGAAGAATTTTTTGCGAAGGGCCAGAAGGGGTCGAGCGCGATGCCGCACAAGCGGAACCCGATTACGGGTGAGCGTTTGACCGGGTTGACTCGGGTGTTGCGTGGGAACGCGGTTGCAGCGTTGGAGAATGTGGCGTTATGGCATGAGCGCGACATCAGCCACAGCTCGGTGGAGCGCATCATCTTCCCGGACAGCTGCACGCTTCTAGATTACATGCTCGCGACCCTGACCAAGCTGACTGAAGGCTTGATCGTGTATCCGGAGAACATGGAACGGAACATGGGATTATCGTTGGGGATGTGGCATTCGCAGACGGTGTTGTTGGCCCTGATCCGGAAGGGATTGACGCGTGAACAGGCGTATGAGTTAGCGCAACGCAACGCGATGAAGACGTGGCAGGCGAAACACGCGGGGGTGGCGGGTGCGGATTTTCGTCAGCAGCTGATGGAGGATCCCGAAGTGGCACAGCATTTCGCCGAGGGCGAATTGGCCTCGATCTGCTCGTTGGATTTCCATCTCAAACAGGTGGACGAGCGGTTCCGTCGATTGGGCTTGGAGTAATGCGGTACCGAGTATTGAGCGCGGCGTTCACGCCCCTTCAGTGTCCGTCAACCCGGTACGTTCGGTATTGTGAGGGGCGATCGAACGTCGCGAGTTGAAGCGGCATGAATGCCGCGCGCCTGGGCTTTGGGACGGGGTGGCGGGAAGGCTTCCCGAGGCGCATAGGAAGGTCCGCTCTCCTGTTGGGGGGGGGCAGGGGTGCCGAAATTACCGGGAACTTTGAAACATCCCTAGGCCACGATCGATTGGACCACTTGGCCTTTGACATCGGTGAGACGGTGATTACGTCCTCCGTAGCGGAAGGTGAGGCGCTCGTGGTCGAGCCCGAGCAGGTGGAGGGCGGTCGCGTGGAGATCGTGGATGTGGACTCGGTTTTCGACGGCTTCGGCCCCGAGTTCGTCGGTGGCACCATATTGAAAACCTGGGCGTGCACCGCCGCCTGCGAGCCAGAACGTGAACCCTTTGGCGTTGTGATCGCGGCCGTCGTCGCGTCGGCTGTCCGGGGTGCGACCGAACTCACCGCCCCAGATGACGAGGGTGTCTTGGAGCAGTCCGCGTTCTTTGAGATCCGAAAGCAGGGCTGCGATGGGGCGGTCGATGGCGTGGGCGTTGCGCTGCATGTCGGCGGTGAGGTTTTGATGCTGATCCCAGCCCCCTTGATTCAGCTCGATGAAACGCACACCGGCTTCGGCCATGCGCCGAGCGAGCAGGCATTGACGGCCGAAGCCATCGGTGCCGGTGGTCCCGATTCCGTAACGTTCGAGCGTTTGGGGGGATTCGGTTTTGAGATCCATGATTTGGGGCATTTCGGACTGCATGCGGAAGGCGAGTTCGAACGATTGGATTGCGCCTTCGACTTCGGGATGAGCGCCGGTGGCGTGGCTGAAGTCGAGATTCATGGCTTGGATCAGATCGAGCTGGCGACGCTGTTGGGGGCGGTTGAGGAAGGGGTGTTGGGAATTGCTGAGGGATCCGGAGGCATTGAGGCGAGTGCCTTGGTGAGAGGCTGGGAGGAAGGCGCTGCCGTAATTTTGAGCCCCGAATTGGGCGGGGGGATTCAGCGTGATGAAGCCGGGGAGATTTGAGTTCTCGGAGCCGAGGCCGTAGAGGACCCAGGCGCCCATGGAAGGACGGACGAACCGGGCGCTGCCGGTGTGCAATTGGATGAGCGCTTGGGGGTGATTGGGAATATCGGTGTGCATGGATCGGATGACGCAGAGATCATCGGCTCGCTGTGCTAGGCAGGGGAAGAGGTTGGACATCCAGAGGCCGCTTTGACCCTGTTGTTTGAAGGGGAAGGGAGATCCTTGGATTTTAGCACCGCCCCCGCGCCCTTTGAGAACGAGGCCGTGATCGCGTGTGAGACGAGGTTTGAAATCGAAGGTATCGAGATGAGAAGGGCCGCCCTGCATGCACAGGAAGATGACGCGGCGTGCTTTGGGAGTGAAGTGCGGGGGCTTAGGGCCTTGGGAGTTGGGTTGGGGTGAGGTGGCGAGAGCGTTTAGACCGGCGAAGGCGAGCCAGCCGAACCCGGCGGCGACGCTTTGCAGGAGGGTGCGTCGGGTGGTGCCTGGGGGGACCAGTGGCCGGGAGGTTTGGGAGGAGGTGGGGTTGAAGGGGGGAGCCATGGTGTGAAGGAGAGAAGTTAGCGGACGAAACGGAACTCGGCGCTGGCGAGCAGAGCCTGGGCGAAGTTGGTCCAGACCTTTTCCCTTGGGCGGAGGCCAAGCGGTTCGCGGGGGTTGGGTTTAGCGGACGGGCTGGGGAGTTCTTCGCGCATGAAATCGAGGGCGCGTTGGGTCTCTTTTTCGGTGGGTGCACGATTGAAGGCGAGCTTGTAGGCGATTTGGATCTTGTCGCGGGGTGAGCTGGATTCGGAGCGCAGCAATCTTCGAGCGAACGCACGCGCGGCGAGAGTGACGGGTTCGCTGTTCATGAGGTGCAGCGATTGAGCGGGGACATTGGTGATCTCGCGTTCGGCGATGAGGAGACTCGGTTCGGCGAAATCGAAGAGCTCCAAGGATTCGGGGACGAATCCTCGAACGAGAGGGAGATAAACAGAGCGCTTGCGGGGGACGGGGTCGGAGCGGTCGATGCGGGCGTTGCGTCCCACGCGTCCGTCTCCAAGGCTGGCGATGGGTGAACCATTGGGAGGGGTGGTGTCGAGTACCCCAGAGACATAGAGCATGGCATCGCGGAGGACTTCGGCTTCGACGCGTCGGGTGGAGTGCCGTGCGAGTAAGACGTTGTCGGGATCGCGATCGAGCAGTTGGGGGTCGGTTCTGTCTGAGAGTTGGTAGGCGTGGGTGAGCACCAAGGCACGGATGAGACGTTTGGAACTCCAGCCATCGGACATGAATTGAAGCGCGAGAAAGTCGAGAAGCTCGGGGTGAGATGGGCGTTGGCCGTTGGTGCCGAAGTCATCGGGAGTTCGGACGAGACCTTTACCGAAGAGATGTTGCCAGATGCGGTTGACGTGGACGCGGGCGGTGAGGGGATTGGAGGGTGATGCAAGCCATTCGGCGAGTTGGCGTCGGCCGCTCTCGGTATGGGGGATGGCGGGCGGGGAGGGCAGGAGGCTGGGATTGAGGTGGGGTAAGGCGCGGGGAATGAGCGGGCCGCGTTGGCTGATTTCACCGCGACCGAGTAACGGGTGGTTGTGAGGGGAACCCTCCTTTAGCCCCATGGTGCGCGGGGTGCCTGGGGGTGGGCCTGGAGGCAACAAAGGCCGCTCGTTTCGACGCGGCCGAGGTTTCGTTTTGGAGCTGGGGTTGGAGTTGGCGAGTTGGTTTTTGGGGGTAGGCTCGGGGGCGTTGGGCTGGAGATCGGCGGGCGTTGGGTTTGGGCTATTGCCTACTCGGGGGCTTTCTTGTCGTGCGGCTTTGAGGGGGAGATGGCCGGAGGGATGTCGGTTCCCTTGTTCCGCGGCGGTTCCGTAGTAGGTATCGGAGCTATCGAAGATGCCAGCGAGTGCGTAGTAGTCCCGTTGAGTGAAAGGATCTGATTTATGATCATGGCAGCGGGCGCAGGCGATACTGAGGCCTAGGACCGCGCGGGTGGTGACGTCGATTTGTTCGTCGACCTGATCGATTAAGAACTGGGGACGACGGGGTTCGTTGAGGCTTTTGGGGCCTAGAGCTAGAAAGGCGGTGGCGATGAGCTGGTCGTCGGCCTGAGCGTCCGAGGTGGAGGGGAGGAGATCTCCGGCGATTTGGAGGCGGATAAAGTCGTCGAAGGGGAGGTCGGCGTTGAATGCGCGGATGACCCAATCGCGGTAGCGCCAGGCCTCGGGGAAGGCGTAATTGCGATCTTTACCGGAGCTTTCGGCGAAGCGAGCGAGGTCGAGCCAGTGGCGTGTCCAACGTTCGCCGAAGGCGGGGGAGGAGAGAAGAATATCGACGACGCGGGCGTAGTTTTCCGGGGAAGGATTATCGAGGAAGGATTGCGAGACTTCCGGCGATGGAGGGAGGCCGGTGAGATCGAAACTGAGCCGGCGAATGAGGGTTTGAGGATCGGCATCAGGGCTTGGAGTTAAGCCCTCGGATTCGATGCGATGAAGGAGGAAGTGATCGACGGCGGAGTGAGGCCAGGAGGCGTTTTGGACTCGGGGTAGGGGAGCGTTTGTGGGGGGGCTGAAAGACCAGAGAACGGCGGGAGATTGGGAAGACGTTTGAGCGAGTAGAGGATTGCCAAGCAGGATGAACAGCCAAAGGAACGTAAGACCGAAGGCCGGCAGAACGCGTCGGGGGGAGGGGGTGCACGCAGACCGTCGGCTCAGGGTTCGCATCTTGTTGGGACAGACGCGTGGATGGGAGGGATGGTTACGAGGAATAGGAAGGAGGCCTTTAACGCGGACGAGATTCCACGAGTCGGCGCAGGCGTGAACCCAGCTCGTGAGCGATGGCGATCATGGCTTGGGCGCAGGTGGGGGTGAGTTGCCGTTGGCAATTGAACTCCCAGAGTGTGAGCCAGTGTTGGAAATGTTCGGGTTCGATGGGGAAGCGGAGGTGGGCGGCCCCGAAGCCTCCGGAGTAGCGTGAGGGTCCACCGGTTTGAAGGGACCAGAACTCGGCGATCTTTGCTAGGTGCGAGGGCCAATCGTGAATACGAGCGTTGAAGATGGGGCCGAGGACGGCGTGCTGGCGGACATCGGCGTAGAAGGTGCGCAGCAGGGCGTCGAGGCCGGGTTTGCCGCCGATTTGTTCGAAGAGCGTCATAGAAGCGGGTGGAGGAGGAGCGAGGAAGGTTTGCAAAGTGGGCCTGGATGCATGGGGCCGAGGATGACGAGGGGGAGGAGGTTGTGCAAGGGGGGAGGAGGAAGAGAGTTCTTGGTTGGTGGTTGGTGGGAGCAGGGTAGGAGCCGGGTGCGACCGGTGCGAGGTTCGGGCTTTTTTTTTGAGAAGGTGGACGCGTTGGGTTGGAGGACGGTGAAGCGGCGTGAACGCCGCGGTCCTGGGGTTGGGGCTGGTTGACTTGGGGCTTCCCGAGCCGGCAGGGGTGCCGGCGCTCCCAGGGCGGGGGAGGCGTAAAGGCTCGGCAGGGGCGTTGGATGTCCCCGGGGTGGGAGGGTTGAGGAACCACGGTCTTTGGTTTCATCCATCCAAGTTGAGTTCTTTGAGCCAGGAGATGGCAAGATCGGCGCTCTCCCTGGCGTCCTCA
>Ga0172367_10001611_pt1 | contig 32303 bp, 21 predicted proteins | sample Lak10m_FD_114542 | JGI IMG/M metagenome (GOLD analysis project Ga0172367, IMG submission 114542) | Freshwater microbial communities from Kabuno Bay, South-Kivu, Congo - kab_022012_10m | ecosystem: Environmental > Aquatic > Freshwater > Lake | place: Democratic Republic of the Congo: South-Kivu...
ACTGAACCTACAACCTGCTCGATCAGATCTGCCATTGATATCATATCTAACTTCAAACCTATCCCGGCTTCAACTCGCCCCAAATCAAGCAAGGTATTAACCAAGCGCGACATGCTCTCGACCCCTGAAATGATTTTCTTGTTATATCCCTGCTGCTGTTCATTCAGAGAACCCACTACTTCCAACATGTTTGCATAACCCCTCATGAGAGTCAACGGAGACCGAAGATCATGGCTAACCGTATTCACAAACTCGGTCTTCATCATATCCAGGTCTTTAAAGTGAGTTATGTCGCGTAAAACACAAACTCTTCCCACAGGACGATCTTCTGCCATGACGGGCGATGCGGTTGCAAGATATACCCTTTCTCCGGGCAATATTACTTCGCCTGTTCGTTTATCAACCGGTGCGGACCGGAGAATATCGAGTAAAGGTTCCAGTTTAATAATTTCTTGAATAGGCCGCCCTATACTAGTTTCCAAGGGGAGCCCCAGCATTTGTGACGCTGCAAGATTTGCCAACAATAGGCGATCATAATGATCAATAACCAGCACGGGATCTGGGGTAGAAGCCAGGATCGCAGACAACCGCTGGCGTCCAATCTCAGCAGTATGGAATAGATGATAGTTCGAGGCGGCCAAAGCTGCCTGCCCAGCCAATGTTGTCAAAAATCGTTCATCAGAATCTGAGAAATTATGCGCATGGTTGTATCCACCCCATAACACCCCAAACTTCTGGTTCTCATGTCGAAGTGAAATGGCAAACATGGAAACCGGATTTGCATTTGTCTCATTTACTGCCGGCTCAATCGAATGCGCCACATCTGAAATAAAGACACGTTCATCCCTGTCAGATAATTGGATTGCATGGGCATCAAAACCGGAATAAAGAGACCTGGATAAGCCGGGCGGGTATACGATCACCGGGTTTTGTGCCGGTTCATCATCGAATGGAAGCAAGATCAAGCGAGACTCGACTGCTCCGGTTGAAAGAACCGCATTCATCAAAGGTTGGACAGACTCGCTTACATCCAGGCTGGAAGCAACACCCTGACTTACCAACAAAAGCTGGTTGAGTTCGGCAAGGTGCGCTTGAAGGTTCACACGCATCTGTTCAAATGAGCCACGAAGTTGGCCAACCTCATCCACACCTTCAACCACCAATGCATGATCGAGCTGGCCATTCGCAATACGGACCGTTTCAGCCGCAAGCAATTTCAAAGATGTTGTGATCCGTTTCAACCCCAGGCGCAACAACAGCAATGCCATGATCGCCAGCAACAAGATCATCACCGAGAGAGGAGCAGCAATCTGCAAAGCAAGCTGCTGAACTTGCTGGGCTGGGACAGTAAGAACTACCGCCCATGATCTTCCTGGTACCGGTTGATAATAAACAAAATTACGCGTGCCGTTAGGAGCCGAATAATCGACAAAGAAAGGCTCTGGTTTTTGAAGACCCGTGTACTGGCTCATCACCTCAGTAAATGCGGAATGATAGAGAATACGACCATTCTCGTCCAATAAGAGACCGGAACCACCCATTGCAGAAATTGATTTCAGGCTGGTAATCAGGGGCTGGATAAATGGATTGTTGACCAGGTCCGTACGCGCAATAAGGGTTCGCCCAGATTGAGGCAAAGAAGGATCCGCAATTGCAACCAGAAAGGATAATCGCGCAGGCAAACCCTGGTCTGGCGCAGCAGGAGGGATTGTATATATCTGGCTAAGAACTCCGTTAGAAACCAGGTCAAGCCCCGCATTTTCTTCAGGATAAAGAATAATCTGTGATTCGTTAAGGGATGAATAACTTCCAATCAAGTTTTTTGCTTGATCATAAACGAGCAGTTGGTCAAAATATGGGGCAGATTGGACCTGCGTTTCAAGCACTATTGCCAAATCATCGCCAGTCGCGCCTGCCAACTCCGGTCTTTTTGCAGCCTGATCTGCGAGGTTTTGGCCAGTTTCAAGAAAAAACGGAACACTTTGAGCAGATAATTCAGCAATACCCTTGAGCCGATCCTGCAGCATTTCTCGCGCGGCTAAGCCTGCTACGACCCAATCGCCAACCAGCAAGAATAATAACAAAAAGACAACCAGAGCCCCAGTACCAAATAAGAAGCGCGCTTCAAGGCTACGTTCGATCGGGGATGGTTGTAACAGCAGGTTTCGCCTCCAAATTTCAGGAAAACCAACTGCCAGTATCTGCAGCAGCAATCCTGCAGATAATAATTCCACCGCAAATGCCAGGCTGCGCAGACCAACACCTGTCAAGGCATAATCCAGGCGAGTTGCCATCGATCCTGACGACACAAAAAAAGCATCCGTGATAAATACTAATGGAAAAATCAACGCAAGACCTACAGTGGCAAAAATTGGCTGACGCAGCAAGGAAAAAAAGCGAGTGCGATAGGATTGGCGAACAGCCAGACCAAACATCATGCCAAGCAGTGCCAGTTCAGGCAAAGTGAATATCGTATTGGTATCAAACAAAAAACGCAAGGAACCACCCAAAAACCCCAGTACTGCAGCCGGAATTGGACCGAGAAGCGCGCCTGCCAGCAATATCGGAATAGCTGAGAACAACATGATCGCCGGGCCACGCGGCTCCTGGGGAACTCCTGGTAGCGGAAGAGCCGCGCCGGCGGGGAGACGAATCCCAATGAACAAATTAAAGATGATAGTAAAAACTGCGAGACCAACAAAAATCCACACACCCCGAAAATTCCAACCTGGCCGCTGTTTCCTTTGAAGCCAAGCCATCCAAACAATCAGACCTAAAAATACCAACCACCCTAACCAGCCGAGAATAGTTCCTGGCCAAATTGGAGTGGGGTAGGTATCGAACAACCAGATAATAATTTCCATAAGTCAATTAATTGGGATCAACGGCTGATCCAGCATAATATCCTCGATATGCTTCTGGCAGCAAACCTGCGATATGCGACATAACAAGATCAGCGTTATTCTGGCGAGCTTCTCGACGTTCTTCCCCCTTACCGGTTATCGGAGGGAGCTGAATTGGTTTTCCAATGCGTAATTCGATTAAGCGGCGTTCAGCCCGAATGGCTCGCTTAAAGAAATCATCCGTTGTACCTGTGATGCCAACCGGAACAACAGGAACCTGCGCTTTTTCAACAATAAAGGAGATGCCAGAACGAGCGCGGTGCATCTGTTTCTCGTGCGAACGTTCCCCCTCTGGGGCGAGCAACAAGGGTTTGCCCACCGCAAGTATTCCTAAAACTTTGTCAAACAAAACCCGGTCATATTCCCCCCGATGGACAGGGATGGCATTATAAAGCCTGACAAGTTGAGCCTGACCTGGGCGACTCCAAAGATCAACTGCGCCCATGGCTTCTAACATCTCTGGCCAAAACGCCAGAACAAAAGGTGGGTCGAAGGTGGAGATATGGTTAATTGCAACAAGATAGGGTTTCCCGAATGGAATGTTGTGTTTTCCCGATATCCTAATTCGGGCTAAGAGATGGAACAATCTTTGGAAAAACGGCTTGAGTAGAATCCTCGCGACCTTATTTAATACCGGAACTCGATACCCAGGCGAATTGGTGGTTGTCATTTTTTATATCAACGCTTGCACAGATCATAAATTTTTTCAAAAACTTCATCTTCACTAAGACTGTCGGAATCTAAAATAACAGCATCACTGGCGGGTTCCAGAGGGGCAATAGCGCGGGTTGAATCAATATGGTCACGCTCAATTACTTTCGCTAAAATATCTTTGTATCTGGCATTTCCTCCGCGGCTCAAGATTTCTTGATATCGGCGCCTAGCTCGTTCTTCAGCAGAAGCGTCAAGGTAAATCTTCAGGCCTGCTTCTGGCAATACAACAGTACCAATATCCCGGCCAACCATGACAACGCACCCTCTTAAGCCAATACGACGCTGTTGAAGACTGAGCGCTTTGCGGACCCCTATGTACGCGGAAACAATCGAAACATTAGCTTCCACTTCTGCTTTCCGGATCTCCCAGGTAATATCCTGGCCTTCAACAACCACATCGCATGAACGACCATCTGCCAGTGAAGGTACCGTTATATCAATAGGAACTTCTTCTGCAAGGAGAGTAACAGCTGCCTCGTTATTAATTCCAACTTTTCGATCAAGGGCCAACCAGGTGACAGCTCGATACATCACCCCGGTATCAAAAAATAAATATTGTAACGAACGTGCCAACCGAAAAGCCAGAGTAGATTTTCCTGAAGCAGCCGGACCGTCAATGGCAATAATGGAATGATAGTCCATAAGTTAATTATTTCCTTCCACATAATCTACATTATCAAAAAAGAAAAAAACAATTTTCGCACCTTGCTTGAATATTTTCAGGCAAGTCATCTACACCATTACCGCAAATTTTTTCAGGACAAATTCAATGAGGATGCATTTCATTGGCTATTCTGTGAATCGACAAACACATCACTTCGAACCCAAAGTATGATTTTCTCATCGCTCCTTGGAAAATCATGCATGATGCTCCACCTGAGCCAATCTGGCAACAAACCTTGATCCCATGCCGGAGTTATCCGCCAGGTAAAATCTTCCCCACGGTAAGTAGATAGGATTTCAGTGCTGGAAAACTCAGCCGGGGCAATGACAACCGAGGGGGTGCTGCCAGATAAATTCGAATCTGGTAACACTCTTGGATTCCAATCTCTCAAAGCCCACACCAGGGCAGGAGAATCAACTCCGGAAACTGTTACATCCAACGAAGCATTTACGCCGCTTTTCCACTGTGATAGATCCTTCATCTGGGCAAGCAAAGCCTCTGCCTGCCCCGTATAAGGACCAGTTGGCCAAAGTTCATAGGTATGATATGTCCGCAAACCACCGGAGGCCATCGAGGTTGACAGAGTATATAAAAACAAGACCGAAAGTGCGCCCCAAACACTACCTTGTACCGCAGTAGAAACAGACCAACCCAGTGCCACCATCACAATACTGATCATTAACATGCCAATAGCGCCAAGCAAAATCCACCAACGCAGTTGTGCGGCAGATTGGTCCATGGATACCAGCGCAATCGCTGAATAATTTTGAGCGGCAAAGAACAGAATCGCTCCTGTAAAAACAGCCATACCAAGGGTTTCCCATTTTCCATTTTGGATTGGGACAAAATGCCTGGAGATTTCCAGTGATGCCAGGGTAAGCAACGGGATAATGAGCCAAACAAGGTCGGCTACTTGTCGAAATGGGTACGCAATTGTTAATACCGAAGAGACTATGAGCCACACGCCCAAAGAAATAACCAGTCCATCGCGTTTAATCAATCCTCGCACTAGCCCGACAATCGCCACCAATATCGCCATGAATTCATAAACGACCAAACCTTGAAGCAAGCGAAGGGCAGGTACGGATGTGGGCCCCACCCACCCGCTAAAATATATTGGGATAGAGGCCAACCCTGCACTCAGCCCTCCTGAAACAAGCAAGAAACAACTCCCCAGCAGGATATAAGTTCCTGCAGTAAAGGCAGCAAAAGTTATCCAGCTCTTCCGATCGAACAGGTTATGCCCGAGGGAAGTCAAGCTCGTCTCAACAGGCGAAGCCTGGATTCCGGAAACCAAAGGACTCCGAAGGAGACCATAAGTAAGTGCCAACCCCAATATACCTGGCCATAAAAGTGGACCGCCTAGCAAGGCAATCCCAATCCAGATTCCGGCGGCACGGTGGTTTTCTTTGCGCCAGGCAGCCCATGAAAACAATAGTGCAGTCACTGCCAGAAGCGGACTGCCCGCCTGACGAGACAATGCCAACAAACCAGGATCAACTGCCAGCAAAAAAGCCAATACTAGGGCAGGCCGTTTACCAAGACGATCACGAAAAATATAAGGGGCCAGTGTAAGAATCGCGCCAAAAATGGCAGGTACCAACCGGGCAGTAAAATTGCTGACTTGCAAAATAAAAAAAGCAAAAGCAGTCAATATCACATATGCAGGCTGAGACCCCATAACAAACTGCTGTCCTTTTGTTAAATCAAGTGCTTGCAACGCCCATCGGGCCTCGTTATCACCCAGTGGTATTTCACCCAGGTGGAGCAAACGAATTGAAATGGAAAGGCCAAAAGCCAATGCATAAAAACCGTATTCAAAATTGCGGTTACGAGATTCTTCAATCATATGTGTATTTTACTTCCATTTAATCATCGCTCTAATATGCGCAATTGTGTGACTGCTGGCAAGCTTCGAATCTGCTAAAAACCACGGTTTGATAATGAGTTTTTTTGCTCTTCATGGATTCTCATAAATAACAACCTGGCCTTGCTTGTAGGCTACAGTTAGATTGGCCAAAAACTTGCGCTCATCAACCGCATACGTGGCACGTTCGAGAGAGCCAATGTATACATAGCGAATATTGTAATTTTGCAATATTTCTTTTGCCTGGTTCCAGGATGGGGTTGTATAAAGGCGGGCTAATTCGTCAGCGCGACCACCCATCTCGGCTGCGCCACCCCGCCACTGGCTTTCATGACCTGGCCATCCCAGGACAGATGGTTGACCTGAATAAGTAGAGACTCGTGCAAACTCAGAATAACTACCACCTACGGCTTCGGCAACAACCCCAGGTTGAGCAAAAGACAGCCATTGGATCGCTAAGTTATCATCTCGATGATAAGTTTCCAGATATCCTGATCCGTCCAAAGTTCGGCGCTCAGGATTAGCGAATCCAAAATTGTCGGTTTTATTCGGTAAAGCGAGCACAGGGTATGTTAGTCCGATAAATAAAACACATGTCATTAAACCCAGAAACAAACCTAACTTTAAACCACGCAACTCCCGAATGCACACTACACAACCAAAAGAGGCTGCCAGTGACCAGAAAAGCCAGGCTTGATAATAGAATTTGAAGACTGTATTCATACGAGAGCCGAATTGATCCCGCAAATAAACAAATTCAGGCGCTAAGACCAGAAGACCACCCAGGACAACCAACATTAACACAAAAATCCTGCTGCTTAATTGAGGTTTCAGTTCGGTTTCGGTCTCATCGAATGGAGCAAATAAATATGCCAGCGCTCCACCCACCAATAGCACCAGTGTCAAAAGACCTGCGCCATACTGCATCCGGCGCTGTGCCGCTGCGGATAATAAATCCCACACAGACGAAAAACCTTGGGAGGTTATGAAGGAGGCACCAATCTCAGTCTGCCCTATAAGGAGACCCAAAAGGGTTGAAACAGCCCACAAAGCAAGGACCAATCCTGCAATCAACAGCGACGCAATTTTCCAATTTGGCTTGGATTTACCTGGCATAATAAAAATAAATAAGAACTGAGGCACGAGCAGTGGCGCGAACATAATCCAAAGATATGCCCCACGGGTTGGAAAAATGATATTGGGGAGTATCCCTCCCGCTTGCGATGAAAAACTAAAATAGAATGGCAGATACAATGCTATGGATGCAAATGCCAAAGGAATTGAAAATTTAAGAAGCTCTTCGGCAAGATACCATCCCCAGCCTCTCTCACGCACCAATAAAAGAAGGAAAGCGCCGCTGATAACAGCCAGATAAACAGGAAAGTCCCAGGTATTCAGGAAAGCCAATCCGCCAAGCACGACTGCAATCAATGCCAACCCTTGCTTGCGAACAGGGATTTTGAGACCGAATATCTCGGTCACACCTTGCCAACCGCCTAAATAGAGATTGAAAGCAATCGCTAATGCCAGCAACCCAAAAGGCATCGCCAAAACATGTGGATGCAAATCACCCAACAGGTAGGAAAAAAATGGAAATTCATCGATTACTTCAATAAAATTCCCGCGAAGATCATAGTCATGTACCACGCGAGAAGCACGCCACCAAAACCAGAAACGGGGGTTCCAGGTATAAGGTACGGTGGGCGCCTCACTCAAGTCCTTCATATTGAGCCAGGTCCAAAGGTTGGCGCTGCTGTTCGACCAACCAAAACCATAAGCGCGCAGAAGTTCCAAAAAACCTTCCGCGTTTCCAATCAAGACAAGGAATAACGGCGCAAAAAAAGCGCCAAGCATTGAGCTGATATTGGCTCCAACCTTGTTTTTGCGCTCCCAATAGGAAACCAAAAGGTTATAAAGCAAACCGTACGAACCAATCACGCTCAACGCGAAGACCAGCGAAAGCATTAAATTAAAGGTTATGCCACCATTGGTAGATGTAAACATAGCCAGCATCGCAGCAAGCACATAACCAAAGTAATAATAAGAAATTGCATACCCGCTCAACCATGGGTCGTGGGGGGGAAAAGTAGGCGAATGTATTATGGCATTTATGAATGCGATTTCCATCGGTTTTTCGGTCCCGGTGGTTTCCGGGTTATTTGCCCGTACGAAAGCCCATGCTGCAAATGCGATGATAAACAGCACTTCAATCGATAATATGTAACGAACATTCTTTTTTAGCCAACCTGGTATTTCCGCCCAGCGTTCTCCCCAAGCAACATCGCCTGGGGTATATGGTCCGGTTAAATTTCCGTGCAATTTTCGCTCATCTTCGCCTGCCCAAATCGCCCGCGAAGAAAGAGCGATTATCAGAAAGAGGCTAAATAGCAGTCCGCCGACCTCGTTACGCAAAATGCCAAATGAAACCAACAGCCAAAAAATAAACCCCCATAGTAACAACCCTAGCGCGCGACTAAGGCTATAACCTCGGTCTGACAGCGCCGGGAAAAGCCGGAATACCAGGGGGAAGGTCAACAAACCCAACAGAGAAACGGTAATGTACCAAACAAGAAAGTGTAACATAGGCTCTCGGTAGGGGAAATTTGATTAGATGAGTGGAAGTTCAAATCTTCCCGCGACAGAAGGAAAATCAACAACCTTTAAGACTGCATCAAAATTTAGGGGACCAAACAGATGGGGGAAGAGTTGATCTATATCCAGGAGAGAAATTTCGCCTGGAGCTTCTGATAGCGTGCCAGGATGGGCTGGAGGCTCATAGCGTAGTTCTGCCTTTAACCGGGAGGAATCAACCACCAGGATTACCAAATCACTTTGGCCACCATAGAATGAATTCGCGACACCAAGCAGTTGGTGGAGCTGGGAAAAATGAATAAAACCCTCCTTGTTCAGGCTTTCCGTGCGGTATTCTCCAACTTTTTGCGCAGCTACCGCGGTGCTGTGAGAGGTAATATGATAGATCATGCTCATCGTGACACCTCGTAAATCACGGTTTCAGAATCCTGGTAAACAGATTTCCACAAGCTCCCATCCCCGCTTTCAAATTTCGCCAAGCCTTCAGCATCATACATATTTCGCTCCATCTGCCCAACGATAATATAGCTGACAGAATATTTGGTCAGGAATGCTTTTGTCGCGGCAATATCGCGCGTGTTATAGAAATCAGTAATCTCCTGAACACGATCGCTAACCCATTCGCCTGGGAACAAAGCGCGCTGCTGACGTTGATGCCAGTTCCATCCAACCACGCCCGGTAAACCTGTATATATTGTAAAACGCGTACCCCAACGATATTCAGGCGTATTTCCTTCAACGATAACAGGAGAGCCTTTTACGGTTTCCTGCATCCAACGAATAGCGCGGTAATCTTTGCTTAGATCAAGCTCAACCTGATCCCAATACGTGGAATACTTCATATAAGTCATGCTATCAAAAGTAAAAGGAATATTTGGCGCGATACGATCGCGTATCTTATCCATGCTGGCGCTGAGCGTGAATGCCAGTGCGCCTGCGAGTAAGATACCACCAACAACAAGGAAAATGATCTTGCTGCTCTCTCCCCATTCGTCAAACTCAGCCAGGATCCAACCCAGGGCAGCCGCTGCGCTGATAGCAAGTAAAACCCAGACTTGCAAATAGAATTTAAAAACCGTATTCATGCGGCCAATATCACCCGAGAGGACGATAAATTCAACAACCAGGGTTAATAAGAGACCCGTTCCAATCATAAACAAGACCAACCGCTTCTCATCTGGTTGACCAGGACGAAGGATCAAAACCAATACCCAGACCGCTAAAGGAAAGGCAAACCAGGCAACGGGTACATTCAAGGCGAATTGTAGAACAAGAAGCAGACCAATAATAATGAACAAACCAAGTTCAATGACAAACCTATAAGGCCTTAGTTTTGCCAGCGCGGAAACCGGCGTCTGAGCCAGCCATTGACGCGTTTCCCATAGAACCCACGAGACAATCACAAACAGGAATAAACCCCAGTGAGTCCAATATGACCAGATCGGTGTCTTTTCGTTTGTCCACAAACTGGCCTTGGTGTAAGCCAGGCCATACCACTCTGCAAAAGGCTGATAGAACAACATGGCAAATCCTGCCAACAAACCCATCCCAACCCCAGTAACCATTACCCTTTGCAGGAAAGGCGAGAAACCCAGGCGTGGCGCATGGCCCAAATCGGTATATCTGAATATTGCATAGCCGGTAATTACAAGACCAAAGACCAAATAAGTCGGAAAATCCCAGGTATTGGTTGGACGCAAGACCCCGATCACCAAACCACCAAAGGCCAGGGTCGCCAACCAGGACCAACGGCTGAGATTACGAACCAGTAGGGTAGAAAGCGTCCACGCAATCGCCAGAAGTGTCAGCGGTAAAGCTATCATATGGGCGTGCAGATCACTGTATAAAAATGTAAACAGCGGAAATTCAGTAATAGCAAGATCGCCAATTGGCATGACACGGCTCGGTGCCCAATAGTATTCACCCCACCCAATTGGAAGCGGCGTGCCTGTCAAATATTGACCTAAACCCTGGGCGGCCCAAATCCAACGTTGGAAGATCCACACATTTTGAGCATCGACCATTTCGTTTGTCACAGTCATCTTCTGGAGCGCATGATACACAAGTTGAACAGTACCAAGATTTCCTAGAAGGATAAGCCCAGCCCCGGCTGCCAATCCTACAATAAGCTGCAAGGGAAAAGGCCCAACTACCTTCTGGCTTTTTGTCTGGAAATTATCCGATATATTCCATGCCACGGAAAAACCGCCTATACCCAGCATGGCAAACAGAGTTGGCAGCACAAAGTTATATGCGATCGACGGAACAATCCCAAGAAGCTTGATCGGCGTGCCTACGAGCACAAAACCCCAATAGTAATAATTGATGTAGCCACCGGCATACCAGGGATCGTAGGGCGGGAAGGTAGTACTTTTAATGACGGCATTTAAATACGAGAAATCCATTGGGCGCTCGCCACCCCGTGCAGGGTGCCAGAGATCAGGATTTCCCAAGCGAATAGCCAGGTCAATGAGGAGAAAAGCCAGGAAGAGACCTTCGACCAGAAGATAATATTTTCCCTTGGAACACAATTCCGCTCGGATCGTTTCACGTTGAGCATAGAACGCCACAGACCCTGCAACCAGGATCAATCCATATACAACCGCGATGGTCAGACGAGTATACTGTCCACCGAGTGAGGCAGTTAACCAAACAATGTAAGCCAACAGTAAAAGCCCGCTCAACTTGGCGAGCGGATAACCTTTATCAGAAAGCCCAGGGAGCAAAAAGCGTAAGAGGGGCCAGGTGAATAAACCAAGCAGCGCAATTGCCAGGTACCAGATCAGAAGCCCAACCAAAGGATATTTGTTCTGAAATGATTCATATGAAAATAATTCACTCCATGTGCCACCTTCAAGATCAGATGCCAAACGATCAGCTGGCAGCATCAAATCGCCAGGCATTCGCCCTGCCTGCCGCGGAGTAACATGGACAACCCGGCTCAAATCAACGCTGCCAAGTAATCTGCGCACAGCCTGCGAATTGTAAGTGGCTGATTTTTTAAAGATAAGTACTTTTGGCGCATCATATACAGTAAAGGCTTCCTCGGCAAATTGAGTGTTGATCTGATAACCAAGTAACTCTGGATAGGATGTGAACGTCGTCAGGAGTTCAAACCCAAGGTTCCCTTGGAACATACCCGGAGAAGCCACGTTGTAACACCAAATGATATCCTTATTATCTGGGCATCCAATCAGATTGCGATAATACGCGCTCGTCAAAGGGTATCGTTCGGGAACGCGCGTGGTTGTAGCCCACTGGCGGTTGGAGGTAATAAAAATATAATCTGCTGCATCCAGATTTGTTTCAAACCGGTTCAGTTTCTCAGAATTATCATCCCAATACATTTCAAAATTGAGATCGCCCTGGTAAATACCAGCATACGCATCATAGCCATCCATCCGCAAGGGCAGACCATCATCCCAGGAAGTCTCATGCACTGGTGCGGAACCAACCAGGACAAGCATACCTGTAGATTTAAAGCGCAAGTAATAGGTGTTTCCCTTTACAAGAGAAACAGGTTTGTCCAAAATGATTGTATATGCATCCCCGCGAGGATCAGAGGTAACGCCAAAATTAGATGCAAGACTTCCGTTCACCGGGGTTTGTTCTGATGGGACTCCGGAAGATATTGTCACTGACACACTATAAGGCAAGGTACCTGGGTTACCCACGCCCAGCACATGCGCCATTGAAATTTCGACCAGATTTCCGGATGAAAAAGCCGTAAACTGAGTATCATAAGGAGTCGCTGGATTAAAAACAGATCCCTGCGACATGGGCATCGGCTGAGTTACAGTGTTTCCATCCGCCTGTTTTATCTTCAGGTTGTAAGGCCCAGGAATATTTTGATAGATCCAACGGGTTGCTTGGACCCTGCTGTGATCACGGGTATAAATACGTGTAAAAGCATATGCCCAAGCAAAAGTGTAAACCAGCACTACGACAGCCAAAATGATGTACAGTAATCGCGCGGCTAATGATGCAACATTACGGGGAGATTCTGAAAGATGATTTAACGATTGTGATTTTATGAAGCGCGGCCCATTAAATATGAACCAGGCTGCCAATAATGCCAGGAATGGATAAATCGGAAGCTGGTAGCGCATGGTCGGATTCCACTGCGTGGATTGCCAAACAAAATAACCGACAGTCCAACCCCACAGCAGAGAATGCTCTTTCCATTCTCCCTTGACAATTCGCCAGCCCATATAGATTAGGCCAATAAACGCAAGAATGCCCAAAGGCCAGCCCAAACCCCAGGCTACCAGGTTGTAACCAGAAAACCATATTGGTCGACGTGCCCACTGCAGGGCAGGCGGAAAATCCACATCACCGCTAGCCTGGGCACGCTGCTCAGTGATATTAGAAACCCACTTAGGATTAGGCGTTACGCCAAAAAAACCTGGCCCACTGAAAGCATACGGCATAAATACGCGAAAAGCCAACGCAGAAATAATCGCGCCTAACACCAATAAAACAATCCCTGTTTCCAAACTCATTAACGAGCGCTTCGAGCTCTGTAAACCATATTCGACAACCTGGTCTGGTGAGGTATCTGCTGGAGATTCTTCCAAGGCTTCGTTCTTTTGCCTGAAGTATCGAATCAGCAATGCTCCTGGCAAAAGTACTGCCAACGGAGCAGCATTAATTTTGGATGCGACCGATGCCCCCAATGCCAGACCAAAGCCAACCACATTCCAAATCAACGGATTACGCAAATTGGCAGAGATAAAATTCTTGATTTGGAATATGATATCCACTGAAGCAGGATTTTCCGCATCTCCAGATGAAACATCACCATCCCCAACCATTACCTCGACCGCAAAATATATCGCCAGTACCATAAAGAAATTGGCGAACATATCCACTGTGAAAAAATGCGACTCCTGTATTTGCATAACAGCAATAGCAGAAAAAGCCGCACTAAGCACTGCTACTTTGCGCCCATACAGCCGTGACGCAATCAGGTACAAAAGTAGGATCGAGCCTAAATCTGATATCACGGAAAAGACCCTGCCGACTTGGGCTACTTCATCATAACCTGCCCAGTTCGTTGTCTTTCCAAGATTGGTCATCAATAAACCAATCCAACCCTCATTTCCATGATCCTGCCCATATTGCGCGGCCCAACTTGAAAAGCCCGACGCCCATTCTGCTCCATAACGCACTATCGTAACCGGCAGATCGCCATACACGTAGAAACTATACCCACGATTATGAGGATTTAGCGTAGAAGTCTCTGTGTTGAAATATTCAGACAGGCTCTTCACAGGTTCCAGGGCTGACTCAACCATGGTCATAAATCGTTCGTCGGGGTGCAAGTGTTGATTTTGGTCCCAATTCATACCAATGAATCGGAAATAGGCTGCCATAAGCAGAATCAACAACAAGAGACCATCATAGAACCATAAATGCCAACGGGATTTATTCATGCGTGGGATGCCAATCATGGGTTTATTATTTGGTTATAGGGTACGGTATATATCCAGAAATTTTTACCTTCCAGCGGATTGGTAAATTTACCTAATATGCCTGAAGGATACAGGTTACGTAAAACTTCAAGGGTCTCTTGATCTTCTTCCTTAACAATAAATAGCTTGTTGCCTGGAAGTAACTGTAATTTTGGGAGATCTTCTCGCCAGAGCGCAAAATCTTTCGTGGGATAACCCGATTGAACACCCACAAGACGGGTATCAACCCAATAAGGGTAAGGGACTACGAATACATTATCTGGACTATTTCCTGTAGCAACAAATGAACGGATGACCTTTCCCATGTCAGATGTATTCCAGGCTCCCTCTAAAAATTGCGTGGCGAACTTATCAAAGACAAGATTGTAATTTTGGGCTGCAGAAAAGAACAAAAGAAGAGTAACAAGAGCTGTTGCCACCCGCTGCCTCGTACCGTGTTGTAAGCCACGCAGACCTCCATAAATTCCATCCAATGCCATGGCACAGATAACAAATACCACAACTGCGGCAGCCCCGGTACGGTTAAGAGAAGGGTTTTCATCAGGAAAGGCTAAGGACAAAATAGATGGCATCAATAACATGGGAACCGATAGAAACAAGAACAGGTCAAGCCAATCCCGTTTGCGCAAGTAACGTAAAAACAAGAAAATATAACCAAAAACAAACAAGACTCCGCTGACAATATCCAGTGCCGGGCGGTGCGGGATAGAGTGAACCCATATCTCACCGTCATCAACATTAAACATCAACATTGCATTGATCGTGTTATTTTCAAAAATCTTCCAGGCTGGCGCAGATAATGGTTGCTCTTCACCAGTTAACCTTGTCATGGCCCGGTATGAAAACATACCAGGGTTGTCAATTGCATAACGAAGCAGCGGCAGAAATACAAAAAAGGAAGCAACCACTAATACTGATAACATCATGATCGTCTGCTGGCGTTTGCCTTGTGATTGCCTATGGAGCAAGAATACCCCCACGCCTAGCAAGATTACGATCGGAACAAAACGGAAAGGGCTGTATCCATGCAAGCCCAATCCGAGGAAGAGACCCGAAAGAATAAAATCGTTACGATGTTGCCGGCGCAGACCGCGGATAAGGTAGTACAAAGCTGGAGCTGCAAAAGCTGGGTAAAGGGGAAAGCGTAATCCAATCCGGCTGATGGTATTAAGCCAATAGGAAGTACCTGCCAGAATAATAGAAAACAAGGCAACGCGTTTACCCCCGACTTCCTTACCAATTAAATAAACGTATGGAAGAGTAAATAGACCAATCAGGACAGTACCAAGTTTTAAGCTCATGAACGTCAAACCGGTACCAAAAAGAACGGAGATAGCTGCGGTCAGGTAGAACTGGATGAATTCGCGGCCTGTGTTGCGGGGGAAAAATATGTGAGTCTGCCCCTGTGTGATGTCGTACACATCGAGCAACTTTTCAGCATGATCGCTGAACGGTTCGCCCGGCACACCATCCAGACGGTAAAAACGAAAGAAAATGATGGCTGCGCAAATGACAACCAGCAGCACTGCCCAACGAGTGACAGACACACGCCAGGAATCACGGTTGAGAAAATCCACTATAAGTCGTAAAAAAGAAGGCTTCTCCGAATTTCTTAACCACAGAGACAGTAAAAACAGGGCCAAGGACGCCAGCCATAAACTGACATTAAGTGTTGTGAACAGGTTGTTTGAAAAAAGGAAAAATGCGGAAACCGCCAAAATAATGGACAGAAGAAGAAAGTTGCGGTTATAGGTCAGCGGGTCTGTTTGTTGAGGCACATCTTGCGAGGCAGGTAATGCAAATTCATTAACATAATATGCCCATGCAAGGAAGAAAAACGCAGCAAGATAAAACCCGATTGTAATTGGCATTGAACCAGATGGCGGCTCAAGAGTTCTTTGTGCGACCAGCGCCAGAAACAAAGCAACCAAGATGCGCCAGGGAAACGGTTCACGCGTGCCCAACCTGGTTATGATTTTGGGCTCAGCGGCTTCAATTGACAAGGAAATTTCAGCAATGCTACTTTTTTCAGAATCCGGTGATTCAAGGTCAGAGAGCGTTGAACCCGTACGAACGGAATCCAGCGGGATCTGGATTTTCTCTTTTTGCCAGGGGTTCAACCTGGATTTTAGATAATCTAGGACACTGGGCTCATTCATGTGTGCAAAGTTCTCCTGAACAACCTCAAAAACTCCATTCAGCGATCAAACCCTGTGAGTAATAAAAAATGTGTATGCACCCTTGGCTTGTGGAACCGGCTCATTGTAATATTTGCGGAGAAATGTCATTATAGGTGCAAAATTCCAATATGCTGAAGTAAAATGCCAGCGGCGAGTAACAAAATGGATTAATAAAGAGGGCAAGCCAAAATAATGTCCCCATTCCAGTGTTGCAAGGGCTTCGGGTGAAAAATAATTCCAATACCTGTCTACTTTGAACCCTGCTTCTTCTAGCCTCAATGCCCATTGTTCGGGGTTTTCGCAAGTAACATGACGAGAAATTGTATTAAAGAACGCGCGATAGGCACTCGCCAGGGGTTTGAGCCCCAGCTTATCAAAAAAACGCGCGACACTCAAATAGGGAAGAAAATTTTGATTCGGTACGCAAAAAACAAAAGAGGCACCTGCTTTCAGGACACGGGCAGTCTCAGCGAGAACATCATCCAAATTCGGGATATGCTCCAGAACAGAGTTACTAATGGCGCTCGCAAAGAATGCATCCGGATAAGGCATAGCGGCACCATCCGCTTCTGTCAGTAGTTTATAAACTCCGCGCCCCCCGGCTTCATGAATAGGCTTCGTCCAGGGGTCTAATCCCACGTCAAGTTTTCGATTGAATGTCAACTGAGCAAAATGACCATCCCCACAACCAATATCCAACGTTGGAGATGGCAAATCAATATCCTGGTAGAACTTTGACTCAACTGCACGGAGGAATGCGCGGAAATAGGGTAAATCTCGGGTGTGAAGAAAAAGAAAATCTTTTGATCGTGTTTCAGGCATTATTCAACCATCTTTCATCAATAGCTTTTTTAGTGTACTGTGCAAATTTCGTCAGGAATATTCGCAACCTGAAAATACCATGATGGTATTCGCAAAAATCGATTGTTATAAAAGACTGGAGATCAGGAATTACTCACTAGATAATACTCGCTGGAAACAGAATCTTTTTGATTATGATCGCCAATTAAGCAATACTTTTGCCGAGTTTTTTAAATAGTTTTTCATATTCCGCTGCAACGGAATCGGGGTCATATGCGCGGGCTATCTCCGCCGGGTCCCGACGGTACTTCTGAGGTTCAGAAAGGATCTGCAAGATGGCGCTGGCAAGGGCATTCGCATCTCCAATAGGTGTGACCAAACCCATACCGCTCATTTGAACCGGTCGACGAACCCCGGGCAGCGCGGAAGCCACACACGGCACATTATTCATCATGGCTTCGATTTGCACCAAGCCAAAGGCTTCAGTGGAATTAAGGCTGGGGACGACCAAAACATCCAAATTGGGATAATATGCAGCCATTTGCGTGGGATTCAAAGTGCCGAGGAATTTCCAATGCCCACTTTCTTCAAATTTTCGGATGGTGGGGATCAGACGTTCATAATAATCTTGTTCACCCATCACATTCAAATGCTGACCGGCGAAAAGGACCTGGACATGCGGGTATTGCTCCAAAACTTTAGGCAGCGCTTCAAGCAGAATTTCAACGCCTTTCTCAGAGGCAAATCGTGTTGCCATGCCAATAACCGGGCGGCGTACCGTCCTTTCAGGTTGCTCAGCTAATGGAGAAATTTTATTTTCTTCGGCCAATGCCGAAACAGCCCCCCTAGATACCGAAGGCAACTGTACTGGAGGCAAGATGGGGGTAAGTTTGTTTTGATAACGTGAAAGAAATGAAGAATGATCAGCATAATCTTGCGTATAAGTCACAATATGATTCGAGAACATAGCAGCAGTATTATTCTGAAAATCAACAACAGTATTTACAAGGCGATTAAAAAATCCTGGTGGCAACAAGAGGTCACAGTGATAGGTGAGGATTGCCAGTTTTCCCAGGAGACGCGCACGACCAGCAAACCCAGGAGCGTCAAATTGAGGTAAATGTAGTTGAACAACGTCATTTTCGGCAACATATTTCCATGCCAACCAACCAAAGGTCGGCATAATCACTCCCTTGCTGATACGCAGCGCCACCGGGGCGCGGACAATCCGAACACCATTACGGACTTCCTCTGAAGGTGTGGATGGATCAAATCGAGATGTTAACACGGTTACAGAATGACCTCGCCTGGCAAAAGCTTCAGCCAAACGTTCAGCGTAAATGGTTAGCCCCGAGGTATGTGGACGATAATATGTTAGGACAGTGAGGATCTTCATGAAATTCTAGACGGCTCTTAAAACAGGAATAGTCAAATTTTCAAAATGCCCTGTCGAGGGCAAATTACTTCGTTATTAGAAAAAAATCAACACAAGAAGGATAATTCATAATTCAATTAAAACAATTGTTTATTCGCGCTGACCCAATCAAATAATTGTTTTATTCCTTTATCCACAGAATACTTCGGGCTCCAGCCAAGGATCTGTTGTGCCTTGCGAATATCTGCGACAAAAACCTTCTGGTCGCCGGGGCGCCAATCACCATAGGTAACAGGGATAGTTTTGCCCAAGAGTTTTTCAAGGCGCGGACCGAATTCGGTCCAGACGGACATGGTATTTTCCGCGCCACCACCCAGGTTAAAGACATCACCTTGTACCCGGTCTATATTGTCAATGACTGAGTCATAAGCATCCAACAAATCATATACATGCAGCAGATCGCGAATCTGCTTTCCATCTCCAAAAATGGAAATCGGTTTCCCTGTCTGCGTCGCAATAATCATCCATGCCACCCAACCCTGGTCTTCTACCCCAAATTGACGTGGCCCATAGATACAACTTTGCCTGAGAACGACAGAACGGAGTCCATAAATACGCTGGTAATCACGCACATACTGGTCGCCGGTGCCTTTTGAACAACCATATGGAGAATGAAAATCCAAGGGTTGAGTTTCAGGCGCTCCGAAGGGCAGGTTCTCATACTCCCAACGGTTTCCCCTTTCAACAACCTGGACTTCCTCCATGCCTCCGTAGACCTTATTGGTTGAAGCATATAGGAAAACTGGGTTACGGTCGTTCAGGCGCGCAGCCTCGAGGACATTAAACGTACCAAGCGCGTTGATTTCAAAATCTTCTCGCGGTTTAACAACGGAAGTAGTAACAGCAACCTGTCCTGCGAGGTGAACGATTATGTCTGCCGCGCGAGTGGAGACTACCAGTTGAGCAGCATCGCGCACATCACCAATTACCAGGTCGAAGGATTTTACGCCATATTTTTCCTTTAGCCAGTTCAAATTACGCGGGGCGCCCGCGCGGCTCAAGTTATCATATATTGTAACTTTCTCGCCCCTTTCAAGCAGGCGAGAAACATAATTAGAACCAATGAAACCGGCACCGCCGGTGATGAAATAATTGGCAGACATATTTACTCCTGATTTGAGTTTGAATCCAGGGATGTGCCTGCATCCCGTTCTGATTCCGAAGGCTCAGTTGATCGAGATTGGAAATTTATTAACTGCTGATAAATACTTGAAATGGTCTGCCCTTCCCGGGATAACCCGTACAAGCCGAAGGAAATACTATAAATATAATTGAGTAGACGGCTGGTCAAAGCCACTGCCAGGGCTGTCGATTGATCACCTGAAAGCAGCGTCACAGCCCCTGCCATAGCACCCTCCAAGGTGCCAACGCCTCCGGGAAGTGAGGGGATGGCGCCACCAAAAGCTGCCGCGCCAAGAACAAACATGCCCCACACAACGGTCGCCTGGGGGAAGAAAGCACGCGCGATCACAAAATACTGAATAATCGCCATGCCCCAATTGAATGCCATCAAAAGAAAGAATCGAGTAAATAAAGCGGGATCGGTCAAAACATCTAAACCGGAAAAAAAGGCTTCAAGAAAGTTGCCCCCGGTTGAGCGAAGCGCTGGCCAACGATTGCTCAGTTTATGAAAAACATCCAACGCCCATTGGCGATTGCGAGCCAATAGATACATCCCAATCAAACCAACAACAACCGCGCCTCCAATAATAAATCCGATTCGATCAGCACCCTGAGCGCCAACAACAAAAGGCACTGACGCAACGAAAATCGCCGCGGTAAATGCCAGGTCGCTAACGCGCTCAATGATGATAGTGGGGAGAATTTCTACGAATTTCGAATCTGATTTCCGGCTGAGCAAGAAAGCACGCCCAATTTCGCCCAACCGAAATGGCAGAAAAGCATTGAGCAGGTAACCTTCCATTAATGTCAGAAAAACATCCCGGTAAGAAGCACGGTCTCGTAACAAGGTGCGCCATACTAAACTGCGCACCAACAACCAAAAAACACCCAAAAACAAAGAAAACAACAACAAACCGAAATTTGCCGCTCTGATTGCCTCGAATGTCTTTTTGAGATCAACAAAGTATAAGATCAAAACTACCAGGACAGCACTTACTAAAAAACCTGGCAGTATTCGACGAAAATCTTTTAATAAACGAGACATATATTTTCCAATATAAGACACGGGAACCACTGCGCCTGATGCCCACCAAAATATGATATTCAGGAACAGCGCTTCCCGTAAAAAGACGTTCTTACTCAGTCTCCAACTTAAGAACCGCCATGAAAGCTTCTTGCGGAATTTCCACGTTGCCAACCATTTTCAGGCGCCGCTTGCCCTTCTTTTGTTTTTCAAGCAGTTTCTTTTTGCGGGTGATGTCACCGCCATAACATTTTGCAAGTACATCTTTACGCAAAGCCTTAACATTGGCACGACTGATAATTCTCCCACCTGACGAAGCCTGGATGGCTACATCGAACAACTGGCGTGGAATAATATCCTTTAGTTTAGAAATCAAGGCCTGTCCTTTGTGATAGGCATTTTTTTCATGCACGATAGCAGCCAACGCATCCACGGGATCTGAGTTAACCAATATCTCCAATTTTTGAAGCGCGTCTGCCCGGTATTCGGCGAACTGGTAATCCAGGGAGGCATAGCCCTTGGTACGCGATTTCAAGGTATCGAAAAAGTCAACAATCAATTCGGCCAAAGGAATTTCAAAATTTAACTGAACACGGTGGGGAGCAGGATACTCCTGTCCTTTAAAGTTGCCGCGCCGGTTAATTACCAGATCCATGATCGTGCCATAATAATCGGTGGGGGTGATGATCTCAATATTCATCCACGGCTCGCGGATCTCAGTCACCATGCCTTCATCAGGCAATTGCGCTGGCGAATCGATTCGGATTATCTCGCCATCGCCCATGACCACCTCATATTCAACCGATGGCGCGGTAAACAACACATCCAGATCATATTCACGTTCAATACGTTCTTGAATGATCTCCATATGGAAAAGACCCAGGAACCCTGCACGAAAACCAAAACCAATGGCCTGCGAAGTTTCCGGGGTATAGGTCAGAGAGGCGTCATTAAGTTGGAGTTTTTCTAGCGCATCCCGCAAATCTGTGTAATCGTCGGCGTCTACAGGATATATTCCGGCGAAAACCATGGGTTTGGGGTGAAAATACCCGGGTAAGGGTTCGCTGGCCGGATTCCCTGCACTGGTAATCGTGTCGCCTACGCGGGCATCATGCACTGTCTTCAAGCCAGTAGCCACATATCCCACTTCACCTGCATTCAAGCGATTGACAGGTTTCATCGTCGGCGCAAAAATACCCACTTCAATAGGCTTTACGTTGATTTTGGTTGCCATCAAGCGGATGGTTTCATTCGCAGAAAATGAACCTTCCACAACTCGCACATAGCAGATAACCCCTTTATAAGCATCGTAATGCGAGTCAAAAACCAACGCACGTGGGCAATCTGCATCCAAGCCCTTGGGCGGCGGCACACGCTGCACAATGCTTTCGAGTACTTGTTCAATATTAATGCCAGCCTTGGCTGATATTCGGATGACATCTTCCGGCTTGCCGCCAATCAATGCTGCGATATCTTCCGCAACATCATCAGCGTGCGCCGAGGGAAGATCAATTTTATTAATGACCGGGATAATCTCCAGATCAGCGTTGAGCGCGGAATAAAGATTGGCCAAAGTTTGCGCCTCAATACCCTGGGTGGCATCCACAACCAGGATAGCGCCTTCACATGCATTCAACGCGCGGCTGACTTCGTACCCAAAATCTACATGACCTGGGGTATCAATTAAATTCAATTCATAATCCAGCCCGTTTTTCGCAGTATATTTCATGCGAACAGCCGAAGCTTTGATCGTAACGCCCTTTTCGCGCTCCAAATCCATACTGTCTAGGACTTGCTCTGTCATGTCACGATCTGAAATCGTGCCTGTAAGGTGCAGCAAGCGATCAGCCAGGGTAGATTTACCATGGTCAACGTGAGCGATAATACAAAAATTACGAATATTTTCAGACATTATTTATTTTCAATCACCATCAATACGATTTTGTAGCACTAATTCGGCCTTGCACTCGAAAGTATAACCGATTTTAAATACAACAACGCGCCATGCATGGCGCGATGTTGCTGAGGGCAATAAGCTTCATTAATACCTTTGATAGGCCAAAATTACATTTTTTCCAACAGTTGTTTCTTCTTTAACTGGAATTCATCCTGCGAAATTATGCCCTTTTTACACAACTCATCCAATTCCGCAATCATAGCCGGAATATTGTTTTTGTGGGTTGGAGACAAATTTGTTCCTTCGTAACCCAGTTTTTCCTTTGCATTGAGCATAGCAGTCTTGAAACGTACTGGATCTCCAATGCGCTTAAAGAGATTTACACCCAATTCGCTGGCAGTCATGATCTCGACATCACCATAATCAAAAATTCGGCCAAAAAAGGATTGGGTCATCTTGACATCATTTACCTTCTCCAGGGATGAATCGACCACGTTTTTATTGATAATCCCCGAAAATTGGACCACTCGCCGGTTGGTAACGATATATTGGCGGTTCATCCAGACCAGAATATCGTGAAGCATACTCAACAGGGGTACAAGTACTAGCAAAAAGGCAAAGGCTGAAAGCGGGAAATTTATGGTAGCAATGATGATCGCCACAATCACGACGAACGCCACAACGATCTCCAGCAAGATAGCTCTAAAAAGCACAAACCAATGTTGGCGGGTTACCAACAAGATACGTTCATTTTCCCCAAGCATACTTTTTATAAAATTATCTATCATGTTAAGCTCCTCGGCAAAACTGGATAACCTTTTGAATTGTACTCGGTTTCCTCGCCAGGAAAAAGAAATCTGTATCCAGAAAGTTAAAAGTAAAGTTGAAGATGACCCGCCAACTCAACGACAGTATAATTGGCCATTAAGCTGCTGAAAAGCAGGTTTAAAGCCACTCACCCCTATTTTTCCAACACGTCTCCAAATCCTGCAAATGCCATCGAGGCTTTTCGGAAGAGCTTTAAAACTTTGAAAGCTGAGCTTCTGGGCGGTGGCCCACTCAGCTCGCATAGCATAGGCTTCTATGAATGGGAATAGTTCATATGCGTTTAATGGTTCGAAGCCAGCTTTATTCGCTTCTACTTTTAGGGCAATGATTTCACTCCAAGCATTGCCCTGTCGCGCGAGCTCCGCTTTTTGGTAAAAATAGCACCAGCTAGCTCGAGGTTCGCTGCCGAAGATATATTTCACCGGTACCTTGAAACCATCCGGAATAACCAGATCAGGATTGGAAAAGCCTGCAACAACCCGGAATTCATCGCTCAAATTGTAATTGACCTGATCATCAGGTGTCAGAATTTTTACACAACGCCCTTCGCCATAATCAACCCCGAGACTGTTATTGCGGCTCACAGAAACCGAAATATTATCAAATTCATCGACATTTACCCATTCGCCAGCAAGAAACTTATCTAAATTCGCTGAAATAAATGTTTTGGGATAATTCACGTACCAGACGGGCATTGTATTTGTTCCAACTTGTGATAATACAAACTTCTGCTCGGGTTTGTAAATATCGTTAAAGGCAAAAGCTCCCACGTAATTTACCGTTGTTGTGGAAATTGCGTCAAATCCCACCAGGGTTGTCCCTTCTTTCAAGGCTGGAGCGCGCCAAAAAACCTGCCAGTAAGTGCGAAGCTGGCGCTCCCAATCCCAACGATAATCATTTGCGAATCTAATTTGAGCACCTATCGCCAGACCGACAAACATCGCGGCAAATAATATTCCACGTCCACGGCGCGCGCTGAAAAACTGGGTAAATACAACCAGCAAAATACTAGCCCCAAACAGACCCGCCAGGGCAAAACGATCACCAAAATTACCGGGTTCAACGATGTGCCGCCGCACAAACCACGATGGGATGAAGCTAACGATGGAAGAGAAAAGACCAAGAACACCCGCCTGAATGAGAAAACGCCTGTCCGATAATTCCTGGAATTGAGAAAGTTCCTGGGAAGAACTTTTCCCTCCACCGTCAATGGCGGAAGCCTCGAGATTCTTCACTGAAAAATACACCCCTGCGGTAGAAAGAACCGCAATCACCAGTGAAAAGAAATTATATGGCTGACTAATATCAATGATAGAAGGCGAAAGGGTACCGTGCCAGGTATTCACCAGAAGAACAAGGATATCTTTGAGCCCATATTCAATCACTTCTTTCAAAGCGCCATTTGGATCAACATGCCAAAAAGCCGTGATGGTTTTGTATTCATAAGTGTCAAAACCGCCACCGAAAAAGCCTGAACGCCAGACGGCATAAGTAATTAGTATTATCAGAAATGGCAGCCAGCTGATGAAGGTCTTCCTGAAACGTTGCCAATAATTCTTTTCGTTTTGAAGCAGGTATAGCGCTACTGGGCGAATGAGTTCCAGACCAACAAAATATTCGACGATAAAAAGATGGGTCGTCTGGGTAAGAAGCGCTATCACAAGCCAAAGCCATGCTCGACCGGATTTGAGGTTTGGGGATTGAGAACTGGACCGTACTGCGCTAACCATGGCGCCAAAGGAAATTAAAAAGATGGCGTAATCTACAAATTGCAGGCTGTAAACCACCGAGATGGATTGCTGACTGAAAGCCGGATGCACAGCAAACAAGGCAGCCATAAGTGTCACGGGTATCTTTTGGCCGGGCCAAAGTCTATTCAACGACCACCAAAATATTAGCACAACTACCCAGCGTAGGATCAGACTATAAACATGCCAAAGCAAAACAGAATCACCCGCGAACAAAAAACCTGGCATAAGCGCAAAAACACCCAACTGCCGGGTGCCACCATAAAAAATTGTGTTAAGAATTCCCATGGTCTGGTAACGATAGACAAAAACCCAATCATCCCAATAAAAACCAAGGCGAGAGATCTGCCAGCCATACGCCAGCAGTACAACCGCAAGAAGAATCAATGGTATCGAAAAGCGACGAATTACTTTCCAGGCAAGGTAAGCTGAGATTGGGCTAGAAAATGGATGAAAAGATTTCATATCTTGTTTATAAATGAATGCAAGCTGGTTAACACTTGTTTCCACTCAGTTTCGGCAGACTTCTTACGACTGATACTGGCTCTTTGAGTACGCATAATTTCTAAAACACGTTCATCTTCGCCAGCATCCAACCAAAAGCCATGCCGTTCAATACAATAGTCAAGTTTTAGATCATAAAGACGATACTGGAATTCTCGCATGGGGACGCCGCAAATTGGGCAGGGATAACTGACGGCTGATTCATGATGGAAAAGAGAACCTTTATTTCTATCTTCGTCAAAAGCCACGTCCTCCAATTTATCCAGTTCGCTATCATCAAGCCACATTCCCCAGCAGTTGGGACAGTAGTCCACTTCCAGCATCCCCTTATAAAATTTTCTTATCAGTTCCGAGGCGCACTTGGGACACTGCATGTAAAAACTCCAAAGATGAAAAACAATTAGAAAACTATTATACTGCCTGAAAGGTGAAGGATCATAAGAGCAAATTATCCACACTAACTAACCAAAGCTGCCGTTGATGTATTACTATTTCTATTAAACAAAAATGCTTTACAATGTGATTATGCCAAATGAACGTGATAAGAAAAGTTTACTTGCGGTAAACCTTGGTCTGGGAATCAATATTGGCCTGGCAGGACTAAAGACAGTCATCGGAGTGATCGGCCACAGCCCAGCATTGCTGGCTGAAGGCATCAATTCATCTTCAGATGTAGCCTATTACCTGGTGGCCAGTGTATTTGTGCGCATGGCCAATAAGCCCGCCGATGACGAGCATCCCTACGGGCACCAACAACTTGAAAGTATAGCCGCTGTTGTTGTCGGGTCTTTTATCGTCACAACAGCCGTGGCAATTTTCATTGACGCAGTAGATAAAATCTGGGACCTGCTAAGCGGAACGGTGACTTCACAGGGAGCGTCATCAGCCGCCCTGTGGGTAGCACTTCTGACAGTGGCCATCAAAATTTTCCTTACCTATTTTGTACGAAAACTAGGTAAGGACACCAAAAACCCTGTTGTTGAAGCCATGGCCTACGACCATCGTAATGACCTGATCTCAGCCATCGCTGCTTCAATTGGTATTTTCCTTGGTCAACGCGGTTTACCCTGGGTGGATCCAATGGCAGGTGCAATTGTTGCCTTGCTAATCCTAAGAACCGGAATATATATCCTTCGAGAATCGTCCGTGGACCTGATGGATGCTGTACCAAGCAAGGAATTAGCGGAACAAATCGCAGAAATGCTGTCGGGGGTAGAGGGAGTGGAGCAACTACACGAAGTCCAAGCTCATCGCTTCGGCCCCCACAGCGTGGTTAATGTAACAATTGGAGTGGACGGTGATCTGGCGGTAAAAGATGGGGATAAAATTGCCAATCGGGTTGAGAGCTTGTTGTGTAATGGAATTCCGAATTTGCGGAGGGTACATATCCATTATCATCCGGCAGATAACGAGCATAAGGGTATGACAATCGACCAGATTCTGGCAGAAGCCCGCCGGCAAGTTACAGAGCCCTAATTATTCGAACAGAAACTCAAAGTTACCTGTTTCGGTTAATTAAACTTCCAAGATGCATTCTACCATCGCCGTGATATCAACATCTTGCAAAGGAGAGAGGTCAGATTCGCCAATTTTCTTTTTACGAAGCCAGGCAAGAAATTCTGTGTTCCCCTTTGGTCCTAATAATGGTGAGCGAATCAATCCCTTTAACTCGAAATCCAGTTTTTGAATAAACCCCAACACATCCTGAAGCACCTTGCGGTGAACAAGCGGATCGCGAACCACACCATCACCGCGCGCCACCTCTACGCGACCAGCTTCGAATTGCGGTTTGATTAAGGTAATCACATTTGCATCCGGGATAAGCCAATTAGAAATTACGGGCAACAGGGTTTTAAGAGATATGAAAGATGCATCACAGACCACCAGTTGGATAGGCTCAGGTAAAATATCGACATAACGGGCATTGGTCGCCTCCATCACAATCATGCGCGGATCCGAGCGCAATTTCCAATGCAAAATACCTTTGCCTACGTCAATTGCATATATCTTGGCTGCACCGTGCTGCAGCAAACAATCGCTGAACCCTCCCGTCGATGCACCGACATCAGCGCACACCAATCCTTGTGGAAAGACCGGAAATGCTTCCAGGGCTGCAAGGAGTTTTTCACCGCCACGAGAAACAAAACGCGGACCAGATTCCACGATCACCTGGACATCAGGAATGAAAGCAGCACCAGCCCGGTCAACCACCTGCCCGTTGACTCGAACCTGCCCGGCCATAATAATTGCCTGCGCTTTGGAGCGTGTTTCAGCGAGACCGCGTTCAACCAATAATACATCCAGGCGTGTTTTCGGCATGATCGCTAAGAACAACCAACTTTCTTATCAGATTTTAGCAAATATTATATTGAACTTCATTGATAAAGATGAACTTTCCTGTTTGCTCAATTCTACCTTCAAACAACCTTTATACCGCACATGGCAGACACCAGGTAAGGTAAAATAATCCTATGCTGAAAGCCCTACTAAAAACCATGCGCCCACGCCAATGGACAAAAAATGCTTTTGTCTTCTTTGCAATTGTATTTGATAAACAGCTTTTTCATTTGCCTGCTTTCTTAAATACCCTGGCGGGCTTTTTGCTCTTCTGCCTGGTCTCCAGTGTTGTTTACCTAGTGAACGATATTGCAGATATTGAGGCTGACCGGCAACATCCGGTTAAAAGAAACCGGCCGCTGCCTTCAGGAAAGTTACCGGTCAACGTTGCCTGGATTACTGCCGGTTTGCTGGTGGTCATCACTCTGCCAATGGCTTACTGGCTTGCTCCAAACTTTGCGGTTGTCCTGGCCACGTACCTGGTGATCAACCTGGCTTACTCGAAATGGCTTAAACACATCCCTATAGTAGATGTGTTCATTATCGCAGCCGGATTCGTTCTAAGAGTTGAAGCAGGTGTTACTCTAATCACCGTCCAGAGATTCTCTCCCTGGTTGTACGTGGTCACAACCTTGGGTTCGCTTTACCTGGGTTTTGGCAAACGGCGTGCCGAACTGACATTGCTGGAAAAAGGCGCAGGATCGCACAGAAAAGTCCTGGAAGGTTACAGCATTCCGCTGCTCGATCAATACATAACAATCGTGTCGGCAGCCACAATCCTGTCATACTCGCTATACACCTTCTCAGCCCCAAACTTGCCCACCAATCACAGCATGATGCTAACAATCCCCTTTGTAGCATACATAATTTTCCGATATTTGTACCTGATACAAGTAACGCAAAACGCAGGCGCACCTGAAGAGGTTTTGCTGACTGACCGGCCAATCCAAATCAGCATCCTACTGACCAGCCTGGTGATTATGGCAGTCTTTTATCTGCAATGACATCTGCTTCTGCTCCCGGAAAAATCATTTTATTTGGCGAACATGCGGTAGTTTACAACCGCCCGGCTCTCGCTGTTCCAATTACGCAAGTCCATGCGGACGTGAAAGTCAATGGTTCGCAGCGCCCAGGGATTTGGATAAATGCGCCTGATATCGATGTTCATGGCAACCTCAAAGAGCTCCATCCTGGCCACCCGCTGCGAAGTGTCGTGGAACACATATTAAGTGCTCAAGATATAAATTCCCTGCCTGGCCTAGAAATTCACATCACTTCCAGCATACCTGTTGCCTCAGGCCTTGGCTCGGGGGCAGCGGTTTCTGTCGCAACTATTCGTGCGCTATCCAACCATTTAGGCCTTAATTTGGCGGATGGAGAGGTAAATAATATTTGTTACGAGGTTGAAAAAATACATCACGGCACACCTTCTGGTATCGACAATACAGTCATTACCTACCAACGCCCGGTTTTTTTTGTCAAAGGACAACCCGTTGAGACTTTTCACGTCGCCAAACCGTTCACCTTCATTATCGCAGATACGGGTATCCGTGCGCCAACCAAGGAATCTGTGGGGGACGTGAGAAGGTTATGGGAATCCAAACCTGATGTATTGAATAAAATTTTCGATCAAATTGCAGAGATCGCTAGAAAGGCGCGCCGGGATATTGAGTCTGGAGCCTGGCAAGATCTGGGGAAATTAATGGACTTAAATCAAGCGTATTTAAGAGAGCTAACCGTTTCGTCAGCAGAGCTGGAACGTTTGGTTTTAGAAGCCAAAAGTGCCGGGGCTCTGGGGGCCAAATTATCCGGCGGCGGTCGTGGCGGGAATATGATTGCCTTGGTAGAACCAGAAACGGCCGAAAGAATCGCATCCGCGCTCAAATTTGCCGGGGCCAGGCGCACAATCATCACAACAGTTCAAGCCCTCACAAAGGCTGGGGGTATTCCATGAACATTCTGGCGCTCAAACTTTTGCTTGCGCCCTTGATCATCGGTGGCGCCAGCCTGGCAGGCAGGCGCTGGGGGCATGGCGTCAGCGGTTGGTTAATTGGCTTGCCGTTAACATCTGGGCCGGTGGCATTTATTGTTGCGATCAGCCACAGCGATGCCTTTGCTGCATCCACTGTGTTAGGTACCCTGAGTGGTGGGCTTCCATTGGTGGCCTTTTGCCTGGGCTATGCCTGGCTTGCCTTGCGTTTCGATTGGTCAATAGCAATAACAGGCAGCATGCTTTGTTACACCGGAATGACCCTTTTGATGCAAAATATATTCCTGCCATTGGGAATACTCTTCGCACTGGTTGTCCTGGTAATCCTGGTCGGATTACTGTTGATGCCGAAAAAGACTCAAACCAACGAAACGGATTCAAAACCGGGGAAATGGGATATCCCTGCTCGGATCATTATCGGGACCACTTTTATTTTGTGCCTAACCGGGATAGCCCCATTTATCGGCCCGCGCCTGACAGGTTTGCTCTCAACCATTCCGCTCTATACTGCTATCCTGACCATTTTTGCACATCGGATGCACGGACCAGCCGAAGCGATCAGTGTATTACGAGGCTTATTATTTGGATTATTCGGATTTACGGGTTTCTATCTGGTACTGGCATTGCTACTTGGAAATACCAGTATCGGGATGGCTTTTTCGTTAGCGATTCTAGCGACCCTTTGTGTGCAAGGCCTATCCCTGCTGGTTTTACGACAAGCGAATCGTTAAAACCAAGGGGAATGAATGCACTCAATACTCAAAAAGATCTACCCAACCGGTGGGATTAGACGCGATTGGGTAGAATAAAAATCATTCTGAGTTGCGGCTCTCTTACAAAATCAGACTCTCACCGGGTTTGATAATTTACCCAATCCCTCAATTTCCACAACAACTTCATCTCCGGCCTTGAGCGGCCCGACTCCAGAGGGGGTTCCTGTGAACAGAATATCACCAGGTTCCAACGTCATTACCGACGAGACAAAAGCAACCAGGGTGGAAACGTCAAAAACCATGTCTCTGGTAGAACCCATTTGTCGCGGCTGACCGGACACCTTGCAAGTAATAAGCGCATCCGAGATATCAAAATCAGTATCGATCCAGGGACCAAAGGAACAAAAAGTATCAAATCCTTTGGCACGCGTCCACTGGCCGTCTGTTTTCTGCAAATCCCTGGCAGTTATATCATTACCAACCGTGTAGCCTAAAATAGAACTGCGCGCATTTTCAGCTGTAACATTGCGAGATCGCTTTCCAATGACCACCACCAGTTCAGCCTCATGTTCCACCTGCTGCGATTGAGGGGGCAAAACAATGAATTCTCCCGGGTTGATGATGGAGGAAGGGGGTTTCAGGAATATTAATGGGATTTTCGGTACATCATTCCCCAATTCCCGGGCGTGTTCAACATAGTTGCGACCCACACATACTATTTTGCTGGGCTGGCAAGGGGAAAGTAGTGTCACTTCATTCAGGGGTATTTTTGCTTCCTGCCGGCGGAATTCTCCAAAGATACTACCTTCAACCTCGCCAACATTATCCTCAAAAATCCATCCATATTTCGGAGATTGTTTTTTTTGTTGGTATCGAATTAGTCTCATATTGACCTCATTTTCTAATCTTCATAGCCATTTGGATGCTGCAGGTGCCAATCCCAGGCAGATGCAATGATTTCTTTTATTGAATCCCTTTGCGGTTTCCAACCTAATTCTTGCCGGATCTTCGCGGAAGACGCAACCAACCGGGCGGAATCGCCCGCACGTCGTTCAAGTTCAATGACTGGAATCTTCTTGCCAGAAACCTGACTGGCGGTATCGATAACTTCGCGCACAGAATATCCTGTGCCAGAGCCCAGGTTGTAGACCATCTTGTCGCGATCACCCAGACCTTCCAACGCCAGGATATGCGCTGAAATCAAGTCGCTAATATGAATATAATCCCGAACACAAGTACCATCCGGTGTTGGATAATCCGTGCCAAAAATATAAGCTGACTCAGCCTGCCCAAGAGCCACCTGCAATACGCGAGGAATCAGGTGCGACTCTGGCTGGTGAGCTTCCCCACGCCCAGGCAGCGCACCACTGGCATTGAAATAACGCAGGGCAGCAAAATGCAGCCCATGAATTTGGCGGTACCAATCCAATGATTGTTCCACTGCCAGCTTTGTATAGCCGTAAGTATTTGTGGGGCCAAGCGGGGATTCTTCGGTCAACGGTTCTTCGCT
>Ga0172367_10001612_pt1 | contig 32255 bp, 53 predicted proteins | sample Lak10m_FD_114542 | JGI IMG/M metagenome (GOLD analysis project Ga0172367, IMG submission 114542) | Freshwater microbial communities from Kabuno Bay, South-Kivu, Congo - kab_022012_10m | ecosystem: Environmental > Aquatic > Freshwater > Lake | place: Democratic Republic of the Congo: South-Kivu...
AGGGCTAACGGGTGACGAGATCTGGGCCTGCAATGTTGCCCCTGCTGGACATCACGTTGAGTGCCATATTTGCGTAGAGCATCAGAATGTACTGGATTTTGTTGAAGCCATCGAAGCAAAGCTGAAGGAGAAGAACAATGCTTGACGTAACACCAGAACACAAAGACCACACACAACCAGAACATCGACTGATCTATTCTGTCGTCATCCTTGCAGTCAGAGATTCCTGCCTGACTCCGATCAAGGGCAAACCACCAATCATGCAATGGGATGCTACAACCGCACACGATTTCTTGTGGTTGGATGCGCTAGAAAGCTATCTGCACTATTTAGATATTGATGTCGATTATTTCCGAAACAAACTGATCCAAACAATGTCGAGTGACAAAGAAGGAATGGTAAATGGATTCTCAAGTGAGGACAGACGAAATTTCAGAATCAACAAATCCATCTGGGACAGAGAATCAAATCGACTGGGTGGTCGGGTGGCTAGCGATACATCGAGAAATTGGCATTCTGTGGACACAGTTGCTCCAAAAAAACGCAACAGCAGCACAGGAAACCCTTTTACGTATGCAAACGGAATCACGCCTATTGTCCAATACCATTCGCTTGATTCAGGAGAATGATAATGCAAAAAATGTCTTTCGATGAACTCTATGTTTTGGTTGTCAGTTGGAGTCGAGCGCGACAGATAATCCCAAACTCCACCGCTAACGCTCAATTCCTGAAAATGGTTTCAGAAATGGGTGAACTGGCAGACGGTATTGCCAAGAAAGATATCACGCTGACTGCTGATGCTGTGGGTGATGTTTTGGTCTGCATGATCAACTTCTGCGAACTTGCAGGATTGGATATGGTTGATTGCTTGCAAGGAGCATTCTTGGAAATCAAAGATCGTAAAGGCACTCTGCTTCCCAACGGTGTATTCGTGAAGGATGTGGCATGAAGACAATGCAAAAGGTCTGGATGAAGCGTGGAATCGTTTACGTCCCTCACTTCCATCATCCGCGCACCTGGGTTGGGCCGGGATACGGATCTCGAAACATGAAAGAGTATTCCGAGGCAAAAATGCGAGCATTGGGTGCGATTGACTCCATGCGTTTGCTTCACCAAAAAACCGAGGTAAACTAATGACTGTTGTCTCCTCCTCCACTTGTCCCCCTACTGCTGGGGGACTTTTTTCATGATCCCCAAACTTCTACACTTTGTTTGGGTTGGCGACGAATCCAAACGGCCAAAGGAGATTGACACATGGAACCATCCCGATTGGACAATCAAGGTCTGGGGCAACGAGAACCTGTCGGACGGCTGGATTCTCGCGGAGCACATGGCTCACTTCTGGGATCGAGAGAAGGCCGGTGTTGCAGACTGCATGAGGTGGGAAATCCTTTACCGTCACGGCGGGATTGCGATGGATGCGGATTCCGAGTGCGTTCGACCTCTGGAGGATTGGTTGCTGCAACCGGATGTCTTTGCCTGCTGGGAGAATGAAATCGCTCGACCAGGACTCATCGCAAACGGCATTGTCGGAGCAGTACCAAAGCATCCGCTGATCGGTCAGATCATCAGCGACATGGAAAAAGACAAGGTCGACGGTCGGATGGCATGGCAGTTCTCAGGCCCAGCAAGACTGACAAAGACAGTTCATGAGCATTCTTTCCGAGACATCACGATTTATCCTTCGCACTATTTTTTGCCGGATCACTTCTCTGGTAGCAACTACAAAGGATCGGGTCAGGTCTTTGCTCAACAAGCCTGGAAAAGCACGAGAGGTGAGTGGTGCTGAACTTTTTGGTCACATCAGCCATAAACGACAGCGAACGAAGGCTTCAGGAGCTACTAGGAACGATTGAGAGCGTCTGGAAGCGTTCTCCGCTGTCTACCATTCACATCGTAGAAACATCGCTCACAAGGCCCAAAGAATCGCTCCTAGAGGCATTGCCACATCGTGTAGTGCTTGTGGGATTGTGGGGAGCAGATTGGATCAGGCAAGCACATCAGCAGAATTTGCCGATTGGGTTCGTTCAAAATGCGATTGAGATCCATGCATTGCAGTTGATGATGAATGGAGCGTTTTATTACGACAGGGTGTACAAGCTGTCAGGTCGCTATCAATTGACGGATGACTTCGATCCTGACTGTCACGATTCAGAAAAGTTTACCTTCGTTCATCCTCGGAGGACTGGGTTTAGCTTAGATCAGGTCGGGACTGAAGGGATGCTGATGACTCGTCTGTTTGGGATGCCGAAATCACGTTGTCAGGAACTCAAATCAGTCTTGGAGAGGATTGAAAAAGAGCATTGGCAAAGGTGGTTGTCTGGAAAGGTCTACGACATAGAGCATGGTTTGTATGCTCATCTGGACAAGACACAGGTGCAATTCGTTGATAAAATTGGAGTTAAGGGTAGGATAGGGCATCTCGAAACCATCGTTGAGGATTGATCATGCCGATCACCAGCAAGCAGCAAGCGCGACTCATGTACGCAGCAGCCGGAAACAAGAAGGTTGCGAAAGAGACTGGAGTCCCGCAGAAGGTTGCCAAGGAAATGATTGAGGCAACTCCTGCCAAGGCGTACAAGAAGATGCCGAGGAAGAAATAATGGAATGCCCAATTGCAACAGGTGATGCCAAGGTCAACGACAAGAACAAGTCGGAGGCCGAGTCCAAGGCGAAGTATGCTGAAGCTGGGGACGAAGAGTACAAGTGCGGGAACTGTGCCCGATTCATTCAGACTCCAGACATGATTGAGTGCATCGTTGCTGGACTACCAGAAGATGTGCAGGAAATCGTAGACGAGGATGACGTTGGCTATTGTGCTCGATGGGATTTCAAGTGTTCCGACGACATGGTGTGTGATCGTTGGTTATCTGGTGGGCCTGTCAAAGGCATGACAGAGAAGCACAAGATGATGCTGAAAATGGCTCGGATGATGGAGGACGAATGAAATCCGCAGCATGGACTCGGAAAGCCGGTAAAAACGCTTCTGGTGGGCTGAATGAGGCCGGACGGAAGTCCTACGAGCGCGAGAATCCCGGAAGCAACCTAAAGGCTCCAGTCAAGTCTGGCGACAATCCGCGCAGAGCATCATTTCTGGCCAGGATGGGTGGGATGCCAGGGCCGGAGTACAAAGATGGCAAGCCGACCAGACTTCTGCTGTCGCTGAGAGCATGGGGTGCATCATCCAAAGCAGATGCCAAGGCTAAAGCAAAAGCAATCAGCGAAAGGAACAAGAAATGAAAGGCCTATACGCCAACATTCACGCAAAGCGTAAGCGTATTGCTGAAGGCTCCAAGGAAAAGATGCGTAAGCCTGGAGCGGAAGGTGCTCCGACTGCTAAAGCATTCAAGCAATCGGCAAAGACTGCAAAGAAAAAGTGATCATTTCTGATTCACCTTACTGGCATTGCATATTCGATGACTTCTTTGTCGATCCAGTATCAATAGCAAAAGAGTTCCCGAAAGCAGATGATCCATGCTGGTTTAGATACGACAATCCGCTAGAAGTAAAACAGACTTGTAATGACTGGCACAAATTTGGGCCAAACATCTACACATCTTTCCAGCATCTGCTGAGTCAATCGTTTGCAGACTACCTCAGTCAATTTACAGATTGCGAACTCATCCCGGATCTAGGCTTGCATGGTGGAGGACTCCATCAGCATGGCAGGGGAGGTAAGTTAAATGTTCATTTGGATTACAATTTACATCCAAAGCTACATCTACAACGTCGCCTTAACCTTATTGTTTACCTTACCCCAGACTGGAACCCGGAATGGGGTGGTGGGCTGGGTCTGTACAAAGATCGAAAGACTCTTGCAAAAACTATTGACCCGATCTTCAACAGAGCGGTGATCTTCGATACTAGAGGCAGTTGGCATGGACTACCAAACCCGATAGAATGTCCACAAAGTGTTACCAGAAACTCTATTGCTGTTTACTATCTCTGCGAACCGGAAACGACAGACAATAGAACTAGGGCTTTGTTTGCACCGACAGCAGAGCAGGAAGCAGACGAGAGTGTGATTGAGTTGATAAACAAGCGAAGTAAGTACTGACCAACCGAAAGGAGTCAGAGTGTGGAAAATAAAATACAGAAACAAAATTTGACGCGTCAAGGACGAGGAAGGCCAAAGGGTAGTCCTAACAAAGTCCACCAAAGCATGAAGCAGGCTATTGCTGAGGCATTCGAGCAACTGGGTGGAACAGAGAGGATGGTGCAATGGGCTATGGAAGATCCAAAGCACCTTACGGAGTTCTACAAGCTGGCAGCAAGGCTCATCCCTGTTGAGACACAAGTCTCTGGGGCAAACGGTGGGCCAATCCAAACAGTGCTAGAGGTGGTCGGTGTCTCGAACCAGAGTTGAGATACCGGACAAACTTATCCCTCTCTTCCAGCCCAAGCGATACAAAATCCTTCACGGTGGTCGAGGTTCTGGGAAGTCTTGGTCTATAGCACGAGCATTGATCGCTCTGGGAGCTACGAAACCAATCAGGGTGCTGTGTGCCAGGGAGACTCAGAAGTCCATCCAAGAGTCTGTGCATCGCTTGTTGAAGGATCAGATTGAGTTGCTGAACCTCCAGAGCGTCTACACGGTTCAAGAGACAAAGATCGTAGGCAACAACGGGACAGAGTTCACCTTTGCTGGCATCAGGCAACAGGGTGTGGCTAACCTCAAGTCATACGAGGGCACAGATATCTGCTGGGTGGAGGAGGCTCAGGTTGTCACCAAGAGATCCTGGGACATTCTGATTCCAACGATCAGGAAGCCAGGGTCAGAGATCTGGGTGTCATTCAATCCTGAACTTGATACGGATGAGACCTTTACTCGGTTCGTGGCAACGCCACCGTCTGATTCATGGGTGTGTGAAGTCAACTGGTCAGACAATCCTTGGTTCCCAGAGGAGCTAGACAAAGAGCGCAGGGACTGGCTTGACCGTGATCCGACTGGCTACCTCACAACCTGGGAAGGCCGGTGTCGTCCTGCTGTTGAGGGTGCGATCTACGCCAATGAGATGGAAGCAGTGCAGAGGGAAGGTAGGATCAGGAATGTTCCGCTAGATCCGCTGCTGAAGGTTCACACCGTCTGGGACTTGGGATGGAATGACTCCATGTCAATCATCTGTGTGCAGAAGGTTGCGTCAGAGATCAGGATTATCGACTACATCGAGGACAGTCACAGAACGATTGACAGCTACGTCATGCAGTTACAGGAACGCAAATGGAATTGGGGAACCGACTACATTCCGCACGACGGAGCGCACAAAGACTTCAAGTCTGGCAAGTCAACAGAGGAAATGCTGCAATCACTTGGCAGAACCGTTCAGGTTCTTTCAAGAGGCAATCCAGAAGAGGGTATCAGGCTTGCAAGGCAGATATTCCCTCGGACATACTTTGATCAGTCCAACTGCATGGAACTGGTGAACCACCTCAAGCGTTATCGCAGACAAGTAAATCAGATCACGAATGAACCTGGAGCGCCATTGCACGATGAGCATAGTCACGCAGCGGATGCGTGGAGGTATCTTGCTCAATCTTTGGACATGATGAGCAACGATGACTGGGGCAAACCATTGAAAAATAACACGAGGTGGGTGGTATGATTCTGATACCGCAGGGGTCGATTGTGTCAAAGCGTGTTTTCGATGAAGCGATGAAACAACTTACTGAGCGCATCGAGAAACTGGAAAAACAGTTGGCAGAATCGGAAAAGCGACCATACACAAAGAGGTCAGAGAAATGGACGAAGGCCGACTGAAAGCGATTCTCTCAGCAGAGATCGATGACGCTATCGGATATCTGGATACCGAAACGACAGAAGAACGTGCGTTGTCGATGGACTACTACCGTCGAAATCCATACGGTAACGAGGTCGAAGGACGCTCACAAATCGTCACCGGAGAGGTTGCAGAGGCTGTTGATGGTGCTCTCCCTCAACTGATCAGAGTTTTTACCGCTAGCGACGATCTGGCAGCGTTTGAGCCTGTTGGCCCAGGCGATGAACAGGGTGCGAAACAGGCAACCGAATACGCCAATTGGGTTTTTTACAGAAAGAATCCAGGATTCAAGATTCTGCATGACTGGTTCAAGGATGCACTCCTCCAGAAAACAGGAACGGTGAAGTGCTACTGGGACACCAAGATTGATGTGATTGAAGAGCGATACGAAAATCTCTCGGAACCTGAACTGATGCTGTTGCTGGCTGACGGTTCTCGGGAGATCGTTGCTCAGGAGATGGTTGCTCAAGAGATGACTGGGCCAATGGGTGTGGTTCAGCAGATGTTCTTCAACGTGGTGGTAAAGAAGCGAAACCGTCACGGCGAGATCAAGATTGAAAACGTACCTCCAGAAGAGCTAATCGTTTCCAAACGCGCTAAAACGCTCTCAGACGCTCCGTTTGTGGCGCACAGGACTCTTGTGCCCAGAACAGAACTTTTGCAGATGGGGTTCGATCCTGAGATCGTGGATAACCTCCCGGTTTACAACAGTTTGGACTTCACCGAGGAGAAACTGGCTCGATACAGTCCTGGCGAAGAGCCTTTTGAGAACTCCAGTCTTGATCCTGCAATGCAAGAGGTCGAGGTTTTTGAGTGTTATCTGTACGTTGATGTTGATGAAGATGGCATTGCAGAGTTCCGAAGGATTGTCTACAGCAACAATGAGATCCTATCGAACGATCAGACGGACTACTGTCCCTTCCATGTGATCTGCCCAATTCCGATCCCGCACAAGTTTTTCGGTCAGTCGCTGGCTGATAGGACGATGGACATTCAGTTGATCAAGTCCACAATCGTCCGTCAGATGCTGGACAACCTGTATCTGACCAACAATGCTAGGGTTGGAGCGGTGGAAGGTCAGGTGAATCTGGATGATCTCCTTAACGTCACTCCCGGTGGTGTTGTTAGGCTCAAGAACCCTGCTGCGGTTGTGCCTCTTCAGGTCACTCCAGTTGCTGCACAAGCATTCCCGATGTTGGAATACTTCGACCAGACGCAACAGAAGCGCACAGGGGTTTCTGACAGCGCACAAGGGCTAGATCCTGCTGTCCTCTCCAATGTGACAGCAGCGGCTGTTGCAGCGGTTACAAGCGCACAGCAAGGCAAGCTAGAACTGATGGCTCGGATCTTCGCTGAAACGGGCATTAAAAGCCTGTTCAAGGGCATCCTGCATCTTGCTTGTAAATATCAGGACAAACCTACGATCATTCGGTTGCGAGGCCAGTTCACTCCGATGGATCCTCGGGAGTGGTCAAATCAATACGATGTGGCTATTTCTGTCGGTCTTGGTACTGGAACGAAGCAAGAGCAGATGGCAATGCTTCAGATGGTGTTAGCAAAGCAGGAACAGATCCTGTTGCAACTCGGCCCTGCCAACCCTCTTGTTTCTCTCGGGCAGTATCGTTCGACTCTTGGAAGGTTCATTGAGGCTGCTGGGTTCAAAGACAGTTCCGAGTTCTTCAAGCAGATCACTCCAGAAATGGATCAGCAACTGTCGAATCCTCCACCACAGGAACCGCAATCGAATCCTGCTGTTGATGCCATGATTGCTCAGGCTCAAGCACAAATCCAGATCGAACAGCAGAAGGCAATGGCTGCTATTGAGACTCAACGCATGAAAGCTCAGGCCGATATTCAACTTGCAAGAGAAAAGGCTGCTGCTGAACTCCAGTTGAAACAACAGGAGTTTGAGGTTGAAGCGCAGTTGAAAGCGGCAAAAGTTGGTGCTGGATTGACTCGGAATGTTGAGATTCCCGGATGAAGATGACTCCAGAGAGGGCATTAAACCTGCTCAGAGATGATTCATTCAACTGGGAGTTAGAGCAACTGAAGCAGACGTTTATCTCGCAAATCGTCAACTCAAATGAGCATGAACTTGACACAAGAGAAAACGCCTATAGAATTGTTCGTGCGATAGATTTAATCAAAGGTCATTTCCGAGCAATAGCGGAAACGCCCGAGATCAAATCAAAACGATTGAAAATCTTTTAAGGGGTTTTATGGACACCAATCCGCAAGGAAGTGCCCTGGATGTTAATACCGGAGCGCAAGCGATTCTTGGAATGTTGGGGGAGGAAGGCGAACAGCCCACTCCTGAACCCCAGCAGGAAGAAAGTCAAAGCGAATATGTTGAAAGCGAGCCTGAACAGGTAGAGGAAGCACCTCGATACCGAGTCAAGGCAGCAGGTGAAGAAGTCGAAGTTTCTCTCGATGACTTGATCAAAGGCTATCAACAGTCTACCGATTACACCAAAAAGACCCAATCGCTTGCAGAGCAGCGAAAAGCCGTTGAAGCAGAACGTGCTGCTGTAGAGCAAGCAAAGCAACTCCGCGATACCTATGCACAACGTCTCGAAATGATCGAGAAGGTTTTGCAGCAGGAGCCGGAGGATCTGAGTTCGCTGAAAGAAACTGATCCCATAGGGTATGCAGTCAAGGTTGCAGAGCAGCATCAGAAGCAACAACAACTGTACGCAGTCCAAGCTGAACGTCAACGCCTTGCCATGCAGCAACAAGCGGAGCAACAGACTCGGATGCAACAATTGTTGGTGGAAGAGCAGACGAAGCTGGCTCAAGCGATACCTGATTTTGCAGACCCTGAGAAAGGCCAATCTGTTCGTAGCGAGATCCGGAGCTATGCAAAACAGATTGGATTCTCGGATGAGGAACTTGCAGCGGTTTACGACAGTCGCGCTGTTCAGACGTTATGGAAGGCTGCACAGTACGACAAACTTATGAAAGGGAAACCCGACGTCACCAAACGAGTGACTGAGGCTCCCAAGATGCTGAAGCCTGGAGCGGCAAGGACTGTCAATCCAGAGACCCAAGCGATTCAATCTCAACGTAAGGTGCTGCGGCAGACTGGCAAAGTCAAGGATGCTGCTGCGCTATTTGAAAAATTCATGTAAGGACTCGAAATGCCTACCTTTACCGCACATACGGCCATTGGCCAACGAGAAGACCTGATTGATGTCATCTACGACATCAGTCCCACCGAAACCCCGATTCTTTCGACGCTTGCTCGCACGAAAGCGACTGCTGTCTATCACGAATGGCAGACTGATTCGCTGGATGCAGCTACCGCAGCAAACGCTGCTGTCGAAGGCGCGGATGCTGTTGCTGCTACGATCAGCGAGACTGTTCGTCTGGGCAACTACACTCAGATCGTGCAGAAGACCATCCAGATTTCTAACACTCTGGAAGCAGTCAACAAAGCCGGTCGCAAGTCAGAAAAAGCCTATCAGCTTTCCAAGGCTTCGCAGGAACTGAAGCGCGACATGGAAACCATCATCACGGCCAACCAAGGCCAGACTGCTGGTTCTTCGTCTACCGCTCGGAAACTGGGTGCGATTCTGTCTTGGCTGAAGACCAACACCAGCGCAGGAACCTCGGGAACCGATCCCACGACGATTGGTGTCTCGACCCGTTCGGATGGTGCTACCCGTACCTTCACCGAAACGCTGCTGAAAGATGTTGTGGCTGAGGTGTTTGTCAGCGGTGGCAATCCCAAGCTGATGGTGGTGAATGCTGGTCTGAAGCAGAAGGCTAGTTCGTTTGCTGGCATCGCACAGCAGCGATACAACGCACCTGCTGATTCTCCGACCACGATTCTGGCGGCTGCTGATGTGTACCTGAGCGACTTTGGAACGATTTCTATCACTCCTGACCGCTTTATGCGTACACGTGATGCTCTGCTGCTCGACCCCGAGTACGCAGCGGTTGCGTATCTCCGTCCGTTTGCGACCAATGATCTGGCGAAGACGGGTGACAGCGAGAAGACTCAGTTGATCGCTGAGTTCACGCTTGAGATGCGGAACGAGGCTGCTCACGGCATCGTGGCTGACTTGAACCCCGCGCTGTAAATGAAAGTACCCTCCCCTGCTGAAAGGTGGGGGAGGAAAAAAAACAAATGCCAGAATTATTTAGTGTTGGAGAGGGGCGATACACAATCGCTCACAAGTTGGATGATGTTGTTGTCCTAGAGACAAAGCAGGATGTTTCGGACATCATTGAGCTAAACAAAATTCAAGTCGATAACGCAACGCGCAAAATCGACAACACCATGACTCATGTTGCTCGGATTCCTTTTACGGTTATAGACGACCTGAATGCCAAGGGAATCATGCAGGGTTTTATGGTCAAAGATGAAAAAGCGTTTAAACGCTGGTTGAACAACCCAGACAACAGGGTGTGGCGCACCTATCCTGGTAGCGTTTAGGAGGATTCATGAGGATTGCTGTTTGTGTGCCCTGTCGGGATTCTGTCTTGGCAGGGTTTGCTTTTGATATGGCTCGGATGTGTTCCTACGAGGCAAAGAGAGGTGTGAACGATGTCCACCTTCTCCAGATGCCAGGAACGCTAATCTTCACGCAGAGAGAAAAACTTGTTGACGAGGCTTTGGGGTGGGGTGCTGACTACGTTCTCTGGATTGACAGCGATATGCGGTTTCCAGCGAACACTATCGAGATCATGCTGTCTAGGGACGTACCGATCCTTGGAGTAAATGCTACTACCCGCAGAGATCCTGTCATGCCTACGGCGATGAATCTCAAACTGGATCGCTCCGACAATGAGGTGAAACAGGTTTGGACGAAGATTGAGAGCAGGGGCAAGCAGGGTATTGAACAGGTGACCGCAGTCGGGTTCGGTGTTACACTCATCAAGACTGATGTGTTCAAGAAAGTACCGAAACCGTGGCATGACGTTATCTGGACTGATCACGGCAATGTCATCGGCGAAGATGTATCGTTCTGCGTGAAGTGCTTGGAGCAGGACGTTCCGGTGTTTGTGGATCACGAGTTGTCCATGCACATTGGGCACATTGGAACAAAAACATTCGGCTGGGATGACGTAAAATATGGCCCTAGCAACGTACAGCGACCTCAAAACAAGCATCGCAAATTATCTCGCAAGAAGTGATCTGACAACTCAGATCCCGGATTTCATCCGTCTTGCTGAGATCCGGTTGCGTAGGGATCTGCGTATCCGTCAGATGCTAAGTCTGTCATCCACGACAATGACTGGTGGTGACTCTACCGTCGGACTGCCACCAAACTTTCTTGAGATGCGAAACTTGTATCTGGACACCAATCCAGAGCAGCCATTGGACTACTTCAGTCCATCATCTTTCACGCGAAACACCAGGACTCAGGAATCTGGCAGACCTCTAAGCTACACGATCCTTGCGAGTGAGATGCAGTTCGCTCCTGTGCCGGACACGAACTATCTTGTATATATGCTCTATTACGCATCACCGACGTTTCTGAGCGATGCAAATCAGACCAATGTGTTCATGGAGCAGGCTCCCGATTTGTTGCTCTACGGGGCTTTGGTTGAGGCAGAGCCATATCTGATGAATGACTCCAGGCTTGCTGTGTGGGCGAATATGTTTCAGAGGTCGTTGGACAGCCTTACAACGTCTGATGATCGTGGTGAGCATAGCGGTTCACCTGTGGCGATGAAGCTGGCCCGGAGGTGACATGGCGTTAGTGCTCAAGGATCGAGTCAAGGAAACGACCGTTACGACAGGGACTGGTGCTGTTGTTCTGGGTGGTGCGTCTTCTGGCTATCAATCGTTTTCGGTGATTGGTGACGGGAACACGACGTACTACACGATCACGGATGGAACGTCTTGGGAAGTTGGTGTTGGGACGTATGCCGCAGCAACCTTGTCTCTCAGTCGAGACACGATCCTGGAATCCAGCAACTTAGGCAATGCAGTCAACTGGGGTGTTGGTGTCAAAGATGTGTTTTGCACGATGCCAGCAGAGAAGGCAATGGCTGTGGATGGCAGCACAGGGCCGGTGATCATCACCGCTAATTCTGGATCTGGGACTTCTGCGCTCAAGATCACTCAGACTGGTGCTGGCAATGCTTTGTTGATTGAGGATTCCACGAGTCCTGATGCAAGTCCTACTGTCGTAGATGGTTTTGGCAACCTTATTTTAGGTTATACGTCGAGAACCAAACCTATTTCCAACAAGATTGAGATCAACAGCATTTTTGAAACTAGTCTTGGTTCATCATTTAACTTAAACAACTGGTCATCCAATTCAAGTACTGCTGCAAACATTTCATTCTTTCATTCTCCGTCTAATTCTATTGGAACAAATACAAGCAATAGCAGCGGTAATGCTCTAGGTTATATCAACTTCTTTACAAGAGTTGGAAGCAATTTGTATTATGGAGGGATATCAGCAACCACCAACAGTTCTTTGGTAGGTGTTGATCTAAGTTACGAAGCCAAACAAAATAAGTTTTTTGGCCCGATTATCAAGGGTAATCAGACCTACAGCGGTGCGGGTGAATATGTGCTGTGGGCGTTTACTGCTGATGCAACCCCAGCGGTTTTGACGTTTGATGCTCTAAGTCCTACTGATCTGAATCAGATCATATTGCCAAACAACAGCGTCATAACATTCAAGGGCATTGTCACAGCCAGACAGAAAGCAAGCGATGGAACGTCATCTGCTGCTTGGTCGATCGAGGGATTGATTCGCAGGGATGCCAATGCTGCAAGCACTACTATTGTTACTTCAACGGTAACAGCAATTGATAACACGCCTAGTTGGGGTCTTGCTTTGTCTGCTGACACCACAAATGGTGGTCTTGCGATTGAGGTAACAGGTGCTGCTGCAACCAACATTGCTTGGAGTGCATCCGTTTCAACTGTCTATGCAAGCTGGGCGTGATGTTTGGATTCGGGCCATTCTCTACGAGCGCATTCGGTGATGTTGGTGCGTTTGTCCCAGGTCAATGGTCACCTGCTCCGATTATCATCAACACCTGGACAGGATCGACAGACGTACCGAATACCTGGACTGCTGCAACAGAAGTTCCAAATACGTGGTCAAACGGATTCTTCTTCAGCGTACTGAGTTCCAATGGTCAGAGTTACAGCGTATCGAGAGAGGTGCTGACATCAACTGGAGTTGCTTATCTGGTTGGTGGGGAGGTTCTGACTAGTAGTGGTGTCATTGTGGATCTTGCGAACCCGTGGCAAAATGTATCAACTGCATCTAACACTTGGAGTTAACGATGCCTGCTCCCTTCTCAACCACTCCCGATAGTTGTGCAGTCAATTGCATCGCTATCACTCCTGCTGACGCTGATTTGGTTCAGCCTGTCCGAGCGATCTACGTTGGTGGGTCGGGAAACATCAAGATCAATGACACAGGTGGTGGTGCTGTCACGTTCAGCAACGTTCCGGCTGGTGTCATTCTTCCGGTTATGGCTCGCAGGATCTGGGCAACCGGCACAACGGCAAGCAACATTGTCGGACTGATCTGATGCTGCTCGGACTGAATCTCAAACTGCCCAACCTTCGCTCGATGGGCGGGTATGTGCCTGTCCCTGGTGCGCCATTTGTGGTGAAGGACAAGGACGGCAACAACTATTCAATTGGTCTGCCGGTGCGAGATTCATCCGGTGCTGACTTTACGGTTGCATCGTCTGTGAAGACGAGCGATGGAACCGAGTATTACCCCATTTGAGGTGAATCATGCCCCCAGCATTTGAGGTTTTGCTTCTCAACACAACCGTCCCGCAGATCCAAGCGGCTCAGTCCGGCGATACTTATGTGTTCCCGAGAGCGTTGTCCTACACTCCTGGGGTCGCAAATGCTGTCCCATATTTGGATGGCAGCAAGACTCTGGTCAGTAGCGCAGGCTTCAGTTTCGATGGAACAACGCTTGCCGTTCCGAGGCTGGTGACTGGTTCCAGTACATCTTGGACACAATCTAGCGACACCTATTCCGGTGGCGGCGTGACTGATGTGCACGCAGCTATGCGGCGATGTGTCGTGCGAGATGATGGCAGCGTCAATTATTACCTGTCGGCTACTGATTCAACTCTGAAAGCCGATGGAACGGCAGCAGATCTTAGTGGTGCTGACGGTCAGGTGATGGTTGAGATCCCTGCGTTTTATGTCAAATTCACTCCTGGATCTACCCGCTCCTGGGCCGTGTCTTTGCTTCCGGCGGCTGGCTATGGATTGCATCCCGCGTTCATCAAAGATGGTGAGCCGGTTGCGTATCGCTACGTTGGCGCATACGACGCTTGCGTCAACACGACTGGCAGCACATATCAATCAGGACTGAACTGGAACAACAACGTCGGTGTTGGAAATGGTCAGGCGTGGGACACGGCTACAGCAAAGCTAGCATCTGTCTCTGGTGTTTTCCCTGCGGTTGGAATGACCAGGGCACAAGCTCGCGCAATGGCAGCAAACCGTGGCACTGGTTGGCGGCTTGTTGATGCGTATCTTCAATGGGCAATCGGTCTGTTGTTTTTAGTAGAGCATGGGACGTTCAGGACTCAGCAGACCATTGGTGATGGCAATGTCGCAGTCTCTGCTGGATACCCTGCTGCAAGCGGAAGTCAAACCGATTCACCGCACTCTGAAGCTGGCAAGTCCAACAGCATTGGTAATGCCAGCACCAACACAACTAATGGTGCGTCGAGCGGCACTCGAAATACCGCATTCATGTCATATCGTGGCATCGAAAACTGGTACGGCAACTGCTGGAATTGGGTTGATGGCTTCAATATCAACACCAACCAAGGCTATGTGAGCAATACGCGAGCAAACTTTGCAGACGATACTGCTACGGGATACAACGCAATTGGCGCTGCGATGGTTGCAAGTGATGGCTATGTAACCAATGTGCAGCAAGAACCGTATGCGTTCTTACCCAGCGCAGTTGGTGGTAGTAGTTCAACGTATCTTGCTGACTATTACTATCAAGCGAGTGGATGGCGGGTCGCTCTTTTTGGCGGGAGTGCGGATAGGGGTGCGCTTGCCGGCGGGTTCTGTTGGAGTCTGATTGATGATTCGTCTAGTGCGAATCGTCTTATCGGTGCGCGGATCGCTTTCTAAGGTGTTGTAAAGGGGCAACGGTGTAATAGATGGATGGCAGGTCACTATTTTTGGCAGGAATGCGAATAATGGTGCGAATGCCAGCAGGTTCTATTGGAATCTGAATAATGATTCATCTAATGCGAATCGTAATATCGGTGCACAGATCGCTGTTGTGGAAACACGGCGCCGTGTCCCCTGTCCGATTGGGCGAATATGACAATCCAATACGGCTTGGTAGCGAAAGCGAACAGCCGGGAGGTCAACAGCGATGAAACGGCATGGCAATCTTTGGGTCAAAATTATTGACTTAGAGAATATCAAACTGGCGCATCGTCTTGCCCGTAAAGGTAAATCGTTTTACACCGAAGTGAAAATGGTTGATTCTGACATTGATAAGTATTGTTTGCAGATTCAAAAAATGCTTGCAAACAAAACTTTCACGACCAGTCAGTACGAAGTTTCAGAGCGGCATGACGGCAGGAAACAAAGAGTGATTCACAAGCTGCCATATTTTCCTGACAGGATTGTTCAACACGCCTTATTGAATGTCATAGGCCCAATACTGGTCAATACTTTTATCAGAGATTCTTTCCAATCAATACGAGGAAGGGGTACTCATGATGCAATGAAGCGTGTTAAAAAATTGGTCAGAAGCGATGACTGCCCAAAATATGCGCTTAAGATTGATGTCAAAAAATATTATCCGTCTGTTGATAATGATTTGTTAAAAGCTGCAATTAGAAGAAAGATTAAGTGCCAAGATACTTTGTGGCTTGTTGATGACATTATTGATTCAACAAAAGGATTGCCAATAGGAAATTACACAAGTCAGCATTTTGGCAATTTGTATCTTAATTCTCTTGACTGGCACATCAAGCAAAACATCCGGCCAGATGGGTATTATAGATATTGTGATGATATAGTTGTGTTTGGCAAAACCGTAAATCAACTAATGTTGATAAAACAAAGAATTGAAGACTGCCTATCAATGTTAAGGTTGCAAGTTAAAAGCAATTGGTCTATCACCAATGTAGAAAAAAATGGAATTGATTTTGTTGGGTATAGGTTTTTTCCTTCTTTCACAAGATTAAGAAAAAACATTGCTGTGAATTTTAAGTCAACTTGCGACTGGATTAGAAAGCGCAAAAACAAAGTTAATCGTAATTTGGCGCTTAGTAAGTTGATGGCTTACAAGGGTTGGGTTATGACCGCTAGTGCAAAACAATTGTGGAGATGTCATGTCTCTCATAATTTGGTTGTGATGTTTCCCAAACAATTGAAAGGTGCAATATGAAAGTCTTTTCCGACACGCAGCCGCAGACCTATCAGGTTATTGGTTCAAACTTGCTGATTCATTGGGATGCACAGGAAGTCGCTGCGCCGTCTATGGGTGATGAGCAAAGAACGCAGTGGAGCGCCGAGGAAGCGGTGGTTGCGTCTTCTGCAAATCGTTCTCAGATCATTGAGGCGATCATCGCATCCAAGTACAGCACTGGCGCTGAGATTGCTGCGATCAACAATCAGACAGCAGATCCAGATGCGTATTTGGCTTATCAGTCATTCCGCGCACAAGCCAAACAACTGGCTGATGGTTGGTTGCGAGCGCAGGTCGAGCAGCAGGTGCAGCCGGAATGAGAGTCGCATTTGGCAAGTGGACACCAGATCGTCCTGGCATCGCAGGAGGGCTGACAGAAGCCTTAAACTGCCTTCCAGTCGCTTCTGGCTATTCCGCTATGCCATCCAATGCAGACTTGTCTACGAGCGCGTCTGAGAACCTTCTGACAAGTTTTATCGGTAGGCTAGCAACGTCCACCACATTGTTTGCTGGTGGGCCAAACAAGCTATTCAAGTTTGATCCGACTGATTCTGGTTTGGATGATGTCAGCAGGGTTGCATCAGCGTACACCGCAACAGAGTTGTGGACGACTGCTCAGTTTGGATCAATTGTTCTGGCTGCTAACGGTCAGGACAAGATTCAGGCGTGGAATATGTCATCGTCAACAGTTTTTGCTGACGTTGCTGCTGCTGCTCCGACTGCCCAGTTTGTGACGGTGGTCAAAGACTTTGTTGTTGCTGCCAAAACATCAAGCAACATTGCGACGGTGTATTGGTCGGACATCAACGATGAAACGAACTGGACACCTGGAGCCGGAAGTCAATCAGACTCTCAGGTGATTGCAGACGGTGGTGAGATCCGTGGGTTGACTGGCGGCGAGACTGGCATCGTTTTGTTGGAGAGAGCGATTGCGCGGATGACTTACATTGGTTCTCCGTTGTTCTTCCAGTTTGACATCATCAGTCGCAACCTTGGCTGTTATGAGTCTCGGTCGGTTGTCCAGGTTGGTGGGTTGACGTACTTTTTGAGTGATGACGGATTCTTTCTTACTGATGGACAGGCAGTCAGGGCAATCGGGAATGAGGTGGTTGATCGTTGGTTCTTTGATAACGCTGATCCTGCTCAATTCGACCTGATGTCTGCTGCTGCTGATCCCATCAACAAAGTTATCGTCTGGTCATTCAGAGACATTTTCAACGTCCAGCAGATTCTTGTTTACAACTATTCTGTGGACAAGTGGACTCACGGTCAGACAACTGCTGACTATGTTTCCACGTTGGCAACTGCCTCCTACACCTTGGAGCAGTTGGCGAATGTGTCATCCAGCATTGATGCCCTGCCAGAGTCGCTAGATTCTCGTTTGTGGGCCGGTGGCAAGTTGGTTTTGGGTGGTGTTGATGGAGCCAAAATTGTGACGTTTGGAGGCTCTAATCGTACTGCTGTACTCACCACAGGGGATATCGAGCAGGAAGCCACAGAAACGATTCTGACGCTTGCTAGGCCAATTGTTGATAATGGGTCAGCTACGGTTCAGGTTGCAGCTAGATATCGGTTGGATGACACCATCAACTATTCGTCTGCTGTTGCTGCTGATAGCGAGAACAGGATTCCGCTACGGTCACGAGGCAAGTATCACCGAATTTCATTGACACCGACTGGGACATGGAAGACTGCTGTTGGTGTTGATGTTGAGGTGAAAGCAGTTGGGGGTCGATGATGTTTCGTCGGCTACCTCAGCAGGGCGGCGATCCTCGACAGACAGCAGAGATTGTCAATCGCATCCTTGATGGCAAGATCAACTCTGTCGGGTTGATTACTTTGGATACGGGTGGAGCTACCACTACTACCCTGTTTGACGAGCGAATCAGCCCTGATTCCATCATTCTGTTTGCACCATATTCTGCTGCTGCTGCGACAGATGGTGTGCCCTATGGTGCGTTTCAGGACGACACAGACCAGTCTGCAACGACAACGGTCGATGCTTATGCCATGTCGTTTTCGACGACGGATTTTAGTAATGGAGTAGCGGTTGTCAGCAACACTCAACTGACTGTCGATAGTCCTGGTGTTTACAATCTTCAATTCTCGGCACAGTTTTCCAATAGCGACTCGCAGATCCAAGACATCGATGTATGGTTCAGGAAAAACGGATCAAACATTGCGAACAGCAACAGCAGGTTTTCGATTGACGACAGACACGGATCTGTCGATGGTCACCTGATTGCTGCGTTAAATTTCTTTGTTGATCTTGATGCTGGTGATTTCATTGAGATCATGTGGGCAACAACAAATGTTTCAGTCACTTTGGAGCACTTGCCTGCCGCATCATCTCCAACAAGACCGGCGACACCTTCAATCATTGCAACGATGCAGATGGTGTCTGAGTCATCCACCTCTGATATCTGGGCAAGCAACCAGATACAGGGCGAGGCTACGGTAAACCATTTTGGCAACAACACAGCAGACAAAACATACCGCTATGTCGTCCTTGGATAGAGTGTTCATCGAACCTCAGAAACTGAGGGAAGTCTGGGACTATGTGCGATATGGATTGCTGGAGGTAAAACAAGCAAGTTTTGATGCTTGGATTCCAGAGGACATCTATTGTGATTGTTTCTCTGGTCGGTCAATGTTGTGGTTGATGGTTGAAGACGGAAAGCCTGTAGGTTTTGGAGTGCTTCAACCTGTTGGTGATTCTCTCCACATCTGGGCCGGTTTTGGACGCTTTCTGATGGAAGATGGTTTTGCTCATGCCAGAGAGATTGCCAAGGCCGGTGGAGCGAGTAGAATCACGTTTGAGTCTGCTCGGCCAGGATGGGTAAAAATGGCTGAGAAACACGGTTTTCGACCCTGCAAATGGGTCTGTGAGGTGTAAATATGGCTGGCAGATCCTCCCCTTCAACTACCGAAACCAGAATCGATCCAAGACTTGTTCCGTTTGTTGAACAAGGTTTGGAAGGTGCTCAGTCGCTTTTCCAAACTGGGCAGATTCCTGGTGCATTCACTCCATCCTATTTTCCGGGTCAGACGTTTGTTGGCCCGAGTGCTTACACTCAGCAGGCTATCGAAGCGACTGCACAGAGGGCACAAGCAGGATCACCTCTGGTCGCTGCTGCTCAACAGGGTGTGCAGCAACTCGCGTCTGGTCAAGGCCCGATGGCTGGGACTGCTGCGGGACAGATGCTCGGGTACAACCCGTTTCTGGCCGGGACGTTTGAGAGCGTTGCAAGACCTCTCACGCAGACCTTTCAGGGTCAGATCCAGAACATTGCTTCTCAGGCTTCTAGGGCAGGACGATATGGCTCTGCTGCTCAGGGACAGCTTCAGACAGGTGCTGCTGAGAGTCTTGCGGCTAACCTAGCAGGGCTGGGTGAGCGTCTTGGGTTCCAGAGTTACGGTCTGGAGCGACAACTACAGGAGCAAGCGAGACAGCAACAACAAGCGGGTATGTTGCAGGCTGCTCAGTTGGCTCCGGGGTTGGCTGCACAGGATTTTGCTGAGACTCAGCGATTGTTGGGTGCTGGGCAACTGCAAGAGCAGTACGGACAGCAAGAACTTCAGGACGCTATCAACAGGTTCAACTTTGAGCAACAGGCTCCGTATCGAGCGTTGCAGCAATATCTCTCCTATATTGGTGGTGTCCCTGCTGGTGGTCAACAAGTAGCACCTGAATACACCAACCCTGCTGCGACGTTGTTGGGTGGTGCTGCGCTTGTTTCTGCGTTCAATCAACCGCGAGCCAATCTCGGAATGTCAACGACTGGGAGCGCGACATAATGGCTGATCCAGTTACTTTAGCGATGATTGGTGCAACTGCTGGTGCAGTCACCAACAAGAAAGATCCGCTGAAGGGTGCTCTATTGGGAGCTACTCTAGGATACGGTGGTGGTGCATTGGCTCCTGGTCTGTTGGGAACGGGTGCAACTGCTGCGTCTGGTGCTGCTGGTGCTGCTGGTGTCACCAGTGGATTGCCTGCTGCTACAGGTGGATTGCTGGGGTCTAGTGCTCCCCTGATGAGTGGTGGTGCATCTCCTGTTGCGTCTGCTTTGGCGGCAGAAGGTATTGCTGGTGCTCCGCTAATGTCAACAATGCCTGCTGCTCCGTCCATGATGTCACGATTGGCAACACCTCAGACATTGATGGCAGGTGCTCAACTTGCGGGAACTCTGTCACCGCAACAAAGGGCTGCACAACCTTTGCCACTACGTCCGGGGCAACCCAGTCAGGTGGTCATTCAGGACATTCCGCAGATCACTCGAACTCCTGTTTATCCTGCTGCAAAGTATTTCGACTATCCAGGAATCATGCAGAGTCAAATCAGGCCAGATCAACCTGATTTGTTGCTGAATTACTTTCCGGTGCAGAGGTTTCAATGAACGGAATACTTGACAGACTGTTTCCCGCTAGTCCCATGATGGGATTGCTGGGAGAAGATCAACAGCAACTTGCGCTTCAACAAGCGAGGCAACAAGGATTGTTGGGTCTTGCTGCTGGACTGTTGCAGGCTGGAGGCCCGAGCAGGACTCGAACCAACATCGGTCAGGCTATTGGTGCTGGGTTGATGGGTGGTCAACAGATGTACCAGAAGGCTCTTGAGCAGCAGTTGCAAGGTCAACTCACTATGGAAAAGGTGGGTGAGGCTCGCAGACTGAGAGAGCAACAGGCAATGGCTAGGCAGTTGATGCCTCAGCTTGTCCAGCAAGGCGCTCCTACAGTTGAAGGTATGCAGTTTCCAGTAACTCGTGACGACGAAGGGAATATGCTTCCTGGTGTTGCTCCTGGTGCGATGCAGATCAATCAGGTTGCTGCTAATGCACTTCGTGCGCTGTTGCCTCCTGCTGAATTTGCGAAGGTAATGGATGCCATCAAGACGCAAGTTGAGATTGGTAAAGCTCCAGAACCCAAGACCCTCACGCTAGGCGAAAATCAACAAGCGTACGTTATTGGCCCAAGTGGTGTTGCAACACAGATTGCTGCTGGCCCTACGAAGGTTGAAAAGCCGACTGGATTGACTGGTGAGTACTCAAACATTGCTTTGTCAAGGTTTGGAACTGCTGATTTGAGCAAACTAACACCAGCGCAATTGCAACAGTTGCCCGGTCTGGTTGAGGCTCAGAAAAGGGCTGTTGCTGAAGCTGGCGCAACTAAAGTTGATGTATCAACTGGCGACAAGGGTGGGGCAAAGCTAATCGAGAAAGTGGCGCAAGATCTTCCCGCGCAACGGTCTCAAGCTATTGAGGCATCAAGAGTTAACACGATGCTTGATGACATTTTGAAGCTAAACCAGCAACGAACTTTTTCTGGGTTGCTTGCACCAGGGTTTACAGGGGCTGGACAGTTTCTTAATTCCTTTGGTATCAATGTTGCTCCGCAGATGCTGGCTAACACAAGAGAGTTCCAGGCATCAACAAATCTACTTGTGCTTGATTTTATGGGTGCAATGGGTGGTGCAAAAGGTTTCTCGAAAGAAGAGTCTGCAATTCTTTATGATGCGTTCCCGAAGATCGTTGATGATCCAAAATCCAGAGCAAGAATTGTGCAGATGCTCAAGCGTCGAAATGACCGCTTGATTGATGACTACAATCGCAATCTTGAAACATGGAATCAATTCCAGAGAACAGGAAAACTTGAATTTGCTCCTGTTGGTGGTTCTCAAGGTGTTATTCCTCAAGACCTAAGAGATGCCGCAAGACAAGCGATTGGGGGTCAATAATGGCAAGAGATCCTAGGTTAGTAGGATTGTCTGATGATGATCTTAGGGCGATTGCTGACGGTAATGTGCAAGCATTGTCTGCTAGGGGGAAAGCGGCGATTGGGTTGCAAGAACAGCCTCAACGGATGTTTCAGCCTCCAAATATTGCTGTAAATGCTCCACAGTTAATCCGATCAAAAGAGGGGGCTGCTGCTCCTTCTGCTGCTCTTAGGGCAGGTGTGCCAACCGATGATCAGGCTAGGATCAGAGAGTTTGCTAAAGCTCGTGGAATTCCTGAGTCTCGATACACGGTCATTGACGGTGATATTTTCTATCTCGGTGATGATCAGAACCTGTATGCTGAAGTTCCTGGGCTTAGAAAAGCTCCGTTGACATCTGCTGCATTTGCTTTGCCCGGTGTTGCTGAAGCGGTTCCTCCTATTGCTACCAGTATTGCAACTGCGCCAATGCTGCTTGGTGGGCCAGCCGGTGCTGCTGCTTCCATTGGTCTTACTGGTGCTGCTGGTGCTGCTGGAACTGCTGCAAGACAGGGTGTTGCATCGCTTCTGAGCGATCAACCGATGGATGTTGGCGCAATAGCAAAGTCAGGTGTGATTGAAGGTGGATTCCAGGCAATTCCTTACGGCATCGGAAGGGTTGCTGAACGCGCTCTAGTGCGTGATGTTGGCAGGATCAATCCGCAGGAGGTTGCGGAGCTTCAGAGACTGGCGCAACAACAAGGCATTCAGTTAACTCCTGCTGAGGTAACAAATCTTCAGAGTCTCAAGTCGCAGCAGAAAGTGCTTGGCAACATTCCTGCTTCGCAAGACCTGCTAGGTGAGTTCTACAGTCGCAGGTATCAGCAACAAATTCAACCTGCTGTTGAAAACTTTCTGTCAACGATCAGCAGGGTTGACGATCCTATGACTGCTGGTTATCGAGGACAGCAAGCGTTAATTGCGAGACGAGAGGCTTTGCAGCAGGAGCGAAGCGCAGCGGCTGAGCCTCTTTATGATCAGGCTTTTCAAGGTGCTGGGCCGGTTGATGTTACCGATATTGCGGAAGGCATTGATAGGATGATGCGTGTTGCAAAAGGTGATGAACTAAGAACCTTGCAGCGCATCAGGAATGATTTCAACAAGACCGTTGTGCAGAGAGACGCACAGGGTAATCCAGTTTTGGATCAACAGGGTAATCCAGTTATGGATGTCGTTGTTGAAGACCGTCCGAGAGCACTGCAAAGAGTTAAGTTTTCGATTGATCAGATGCTTCAGTCTGATGCTGTTAGCAGTATGGATCAGGTTGTTAGACGAGATTTGACTAACATTCAGAGAAATCTTGTTAATAGAATGGAGCGAGAGGTTCCTGGCTACGCAGATGCCAATGCTGAATTTGCTCGTTTATCAGAACCAATCAATCGATTCAATCAAAGCAGAGCCGGTCTTTCTTTGGTTAACATGACGAGAGACAATCTTGATCAGTTTGCTGATCGAGTATTTGGCGCTGCAAACAAGCCTTCATCTCCTCAAACTGTGCGACTTGTTCGCCAGCAAATTACCGAATCAGGTGGTAATGGCGAAACGATTTGGAATGAGGTTTTAAGGGCTTATCTTGAGAACACTTGGCAGAAGGCAATGAAACCTTCTGTTGGCGCGACAGAAGAAAAGATTGATGCTGGACTGGCGTTTCGTAACATCTTGCTTGGTGACAACAAGCGACAACAGATGTTAAGAGCGTCAATGACTCCTGAACAGTATCTTGCTCTCACTGACCTAACAAGAGTGTTAGAGGCTGCTGGTCGAGTTAAAAAACTTGGGTCAGATACTGCATTCAACGCTCAGATTTTGCGTGAGATGGAAAAGAATGCTCCTGGTGCTGTAGCAATGGGCGCAAGGTGGGTGACTGAACCGCTAAAAACTGTGCGAGATTTCCTGCAAACCAGAGCATTTGAGAACAATGCTGCATCATTGGCAGAGATTGTTACGAGTCCTGATGGCATTGCTAGAATGCGAGAGCTTCGCCAGTTGAGACCTACTCAAGCACGATTCTGGGCAACCCTGACGCAAACGCTTGGTGAAGCCGGTGCGTTTGGTATTGATCAGATAATGGAGTGATCATGGCAAAGACTAAGATTTCAGAGTTCGACACCAATCCAGACCTCAACACAGACATCAATAGCATCAACATTGCTGAAGGGTGTTCGCCTGCTGGAATCAACAATGCAATTCGTCAGTTGATGGCAGACCTGAAGGATTGGCAGTCTGGTGCTGATGACAAATACATCGCTCCTGCGGGGACTGCTGCTACGCCTTCGTGGACGTTCAACGGTGACACAGACACAGGGTTTTTTTCTGCCGGAGCGAATCAGGTAGGTGTTGCTGCGGGTGGTTCTAGTGTCGGCGTGTTTTCCAGCACAGGATTCAGCGGCAACGTAACAGGCAATGCTGCTACGGTCACGAACGGTGTTTACACGACCGGCGATCAAACTATCGCTGGAATCAAGACGTTTTCCAGCAGCCCTGTTGTTCCTACTGCTGCGGTAGACGATAACAGCACAAACGCTGCATCTACTGCGTTTGTTGTCGCCCAGATTGCTGATGATGCTCCTACCAAGACAGGGACTGGTGCGAGCGGAACCTGGGGTATTGACATATCTGGCAATGCTGCTACGGCAACAACTGCGACAACTGTATCGGATGCTGCTATTACTGCGGCAAAGTTGAGCGGTGCTCAGTCTGGTGCTGCTCCGGTTTTTGGCGCTAGGGTATGGGTCAATTTTGATGGCACTTCTGTTGTTAGCCCGTCCTCCATGACTGGAGTTCGTGCTAGCGGCAATGTTTCTGGTGTTGCTAAAAACGGAACTGGCGACTACACCATCAATTTCACGACTGCTTTGTCAGATGCTAATTTTTGCGTTGTAGCAATGGCGATGGGTGGTTCTGGTGCTGGCGAATATATCGTCACCACTCCTGCTACGTTTTCTTTCTCGACTACATCGGTTCGTATTGGTGTGCGTGGTGGTGGTGGTACGCTATCCGATGTTGGTCATGTTTGCGTTGCGATTTTCCGGTGACATCGTGCAGATATCAGAAATCGAGGCAAAGTTGATGACTCACGAGCAAGTCTGTGCTGTCCGATATGACGGCATCAACGCGCGTTTGAAGCGTTTGGAACACATTCTGATGGCATCAGCAGGGACAATCATTGTTCTGCTGATCAGCTTGGTGGTGAAGGTGTGAGACTGTTGTTGTTGTTGTTCCCTGTTTGTGTGTGGGCACAGGACACGACAATAAATTATCGAGGGCAACCACCTTCAACTGCAATCTCTCCATCGATCTCAATGATGTCTCAGGACATCTGTGCGGTTCCAGTTAGCGGTGCGATTTCATCTACGGTGATTGGGTTCTCTGGTGGAACGGTGACGAAAGATGAGAACTGCGAGCGCATCAAGCTGGCAAAAGTTCTGAACGATGTTGGACTGAAGGTCGCTGCTGTTTCGATACTTTGCCAGGACGCAAGGGTGTGGGATGCAATGGAAATGTCAGGCAGTCCATGTCCGATAGGGGGATCAATCGGTGATGCTGCTCGGAAGGCGTGGATTGAGTTGCATCCTGATCGCTTCGTGCGTCTTTACGGCGCTGTCCCTAAGGTCGAATGATGTTTGGGCCTGCCCTTGCTCTTCTCTTAAAGGTGCGCCACAGGCTTGCAGAACGATCCAGATCGAAGCCTGTCCAAACGGTCAGTCTGGAGGCAGAACCATATTCCGCGACTTTGTTTGTCTCGGATCTTCCTACACCGACTCCGGGTTCTACGTTTACCAAAGCAACTGTAGAACTGGTTGCGAAACCAGAACCGAAATCAAAACAAAAGCCTGTCCGACAGGGTACGCAGGCATCCAAACGTACCAAAGGCAAGTCTCTTGCGAAAAAGAAGGCGACTGGCAACAAGTCAACAAGCAATGCGTCAAAATTATAACAAATCCTCTATCGCCTGTTTTCCCGCGATTAGAGCGCCCAAAGCCTCAGATTGAGCCTCCGGTATTGCCACCACCAGAAATAGCGCCAGATCGCGCTATAGTTCGTTCTGAGCCTATTCTTCCGCAGCCTAGTCTTGTTCAGCAGCAACTACCTCCACAGATCGACATCAGTCAGGAACAAATTTGGAGCATGAATCTTGACGGATACAGAAGGAACCAAAACTTTCTCGCTGAGCTTGTCACCCCAGATGCTGCTTGGACTGATCCTAACGGCCCTGCCGGTGATCGGTGGAGGGGGTTACGCAGGCGTGATCTTTTTCGAGAAGATGAAGGCGACGATTGAAGCGGTTGATGATTATCAGCCGTATGACGATTCAGCGTTCAAGGAACAAATCAAGACCTTTGAGATCGAGCTAAGGGCAATCAAGGAAAGGCAATTGCAAACCGCTGAAGCCGCAGTCAGGGTGGCAGAAAGAGCATCAGATGCGATTGCCTTAGCCAGAGAAACGAAAGCCCTGACAACGGGTGGGATCAGCGAAGCGAAGGCTATGGGGAATGAAACGAAGTCTGTTGCTGAGAGTCAGGCCAGGGAGATGAGGGCTGCATTGGAAGCGCAGACAAGGGAAGTGAATGCAAGGCTATCGGCGTTGAAACAGGATCTGGATTCAACTGTAGCTGCACTCAGGGCAGAGATGCAGTTGTTGAAAAGAGCGACAACCAATCCGTTGAGCAGATGAAAGACGACGACGATTTTCACGACAAGTTTGCTGCTGAAGTCGGTTTCTTGGTCGGCATCATTGGTGTCTGTGCAATCTTGCTTGTTTTGATTCTTGGGGAAATGTATGGCTGGTTGGTCTACTGAGGAGGTTGAGGTCAGGGTCTGGGCGATGATCGCTCTCAGTCTTGTCTCAATCCTTGTTTTGTCTGTCATCTCCATCATTGCTGGTGTTCTGTTTGTTGAACACGATATGGAGAAGATAAGCCCGATTGATGTTCAACTGATCGGCATTCTGAAGGACATCATGCTTCTTGCAATCGGTGCTGTGGGTGGGATTGTCGGACGGAAAGGTTCCTATGCTGCTGCAAACCTGATCAAAAAAGGGGATGAAAGTGATTCCACTCGGCCCGTTGCTTGAAGTTGGCGGGAAGATCCTAGAGAGGGTTCTGCCTGATCCTACTGCGGCTGCAAAGGCCAAAGCTGAACTTGCTCAGTTAGAGCAGAATGGTGAACTCGCTAAGATGGCGAATGAAACCAAACTTTTCGAGATTGAGCAGCAGAATGTGTCTGATCGCTGGAAGGCAGACATGGGTAGCGATTCATGGCTATCCAAAAACATCAGGCCAATGACGTTGATTGCAATCCTTGGGGCATATTTTGTGTTTGCTTCTGCTTCAGCGTTTGGATGGAGCGTCAACGAGTCTTATGTTAAGTTGCTCGGTGAGTGGGGGCAACTTATCATGCTTGCATACTTTGGCGGCAGAACTGCTGAAAAGATATTCACTAAGAAGGACAGCAAATGACTGGTAATTTTGAAAAGTGTCTGGAGTTCGTGCTGCATCACGAGGGCGGCTTCGTTGATCATCCGCGAGATCCAGGTGGCGCTACAAACCTCGGATGCACAAAAGCTGTCTGGGAGAAATGGATCAATCATCCATGCTCTGTTGATGACATCAAGGCACTTACGCCGGAGGATGTGGCTCCGCTTTATAAACAAAAATACTGGGATGCGGTAAAGGGCGACGAGCTACCGAATGGGGTGGACTATTGCGTGTTCGATACAGCAATCAATAGTGGGCCTGGGAGGGCTGCAAAGTTCCTACAAGAGGCGATTGGGGTGACTGCTGATGGTGCTATCGGGCCAGTCACGATGAAGGCTATACAGGCTGCAGATGCTCGACAGATCATCGAGTCTTTCTCTGCTGCTCGATTGGCGTTCTTGAAAGAACTCCCAACCTGGGACGCATTTGGTCGAGGCTGGGAGCGTAGAGTTACGGATGTTCGTCGGCAAGCTCTGCTGATGCTATCAAGCGATTGACATACCAGTTCGCTTTTTTCAGATCCTCGACGCCATTCTTCTGCTTCCACCTCCAAAGATATTTGATCGCGTTTGCGGTGCAGACAGCTTCAATTCCGGACAGGTTTGCTGTTGCTGCTGCCAGAGCATCGATGCACTCAACACCACCCTGCTTGTAGTGGGGTGGGTTGACCGGATCAGAAGGGTGGATCGTCATCATAGTCTGCCTTCTGCGGTTTTGCTTCCTGTTCTTTCGGCTCTGCAAGCATTGCCCAACCATCCCAACCGACAGGGACAGCATCTAGCTTCAGACTGAATCCTTTCTGGGTTTGCAAGACTTTGCCGATCTTCATCCAAGACTTCTTTTCCTCACCGTGTTTGTTGGTGTAGGTTCCTGTCGCGGCTACGACATCAAATTTTACGGGCATTGAGAGCCTCCATTGCTTTGTTGACTTCACTAAGAAACTTCTTGACACCTTCTTCCATCTTCTGAATGTCCTCCTGTTTTGGTTCAAATCGAGCTACGAACAGTTGCAAGTGTTCCGGCACTCTAGGATCGAATGAAACAAAGTCGCACCATTTCCTGCCTGTGCAGGCAAGTTGAGCCAGCATCTGCTTGTGATACTTGGTTGGGACTTTTCCAGCTATTAGGTAGTCAATGTGTGTTGTTGAGTTAGGGCACTTAATTTCGACCAGTCCATCCTCGACGAATCCATCCGGTGACGCTCCAAACCATTCGATTGTTGGGTGCTTCACGAACGGTGCTTCTTCAACAAACGAGTCACCAGACAGAGTTGCTTGATACGTCGCTCTGGCAAGCGGTTCTGTCTCTGTGCCCCATTGCATTGCTGCATTGGTATACGACTCCTGTTGCTGGCCTGTCAGACGCTCGGTGACAAGCTGTACGAGGTAGTTCCGTCTTGCAGCGGTATCTGGCCCAGCCAGAGCATCCGAGACTCTGGATGCGGTGACTGAGCCGAGCCGCGCAGCGAACCATTCAGGGCTGCGCTGTTCCATCACTTGATCTCCATCAGTTGAGCCTTGCGCTCATTCTTGGCGTTTTCGATGACTGTCAATGCTTGCTGGTCGCCCTGGCATTGCTTGTAGGCTTTGGCATAGAGCATCTTGAGGTCATCCATTGATGCTGCATTCAGGATGATCTGAGCGATAGCGTTAGCGTCCAGGTCTTGCTTCTTGGATGCAGCGTTACCATCGTCATCCTCTGGAGCAATGCCGGTAGTTGCCATCAGACTGTATCGCCTAGCATACGTCAGGGCCGACCCGTATCCTTGTGCGTCTTGTTTAGTAGCAGGAACGTGTAAACGACCCCCTGACAGTTGCTCGCCGGATTCGTGGATCAACAGAGTCTCGACGATGACACCAGACTCGCACTCATACGTTGCTTGCACAAGCGCGATGCCATTGTTGTTCAGCCCGTCAATGACTGCTTCAACGACCGCTGAAAGGTCGGCGTACTTGCTCTTGAAATGCGGATTCCGCGAGGTCTTGAGTGCTGGCCCAAACTCTCGCTGTGCTTTGACGAGCGCGGATGCGATCTGCTTCATTATCTGTTCTCTCCGAAATAGGTTGCCAACCAAACTTGCGCCAAGTGATTGTGATATCGGTGGCGGCACTAGACCGCCACACAAAGCTGGGATCGCTGATCATGCTGAGAGGATCGCGAACATCATTGCAGCGAACAGAGTCCACAATGCTCCGCCGATGGACATCTCCAGCAGCCATGCTTTGGTTTCTTGCTCTTCCTGGTAACGCTGGACTTCTGCTTCCCAACGGTTTTGGTCATTGTCACGCATGATGTCTCCTTAAATTGTGAGAGGCATGAGGTCGCTGTCATCGCTTTGCGATGCAGTCTCGCTAAAGCAGGTGATTTCGACCTGTTGATTGCCGATGCTAATGGTGATGGTTCTTGTCAGATAGACCCCGGTTGAATTTTCGTTCTCTTTGACCGGACTGACTTCGATGCCGGTAACGTGGTGGAAGCTGATGCCTGAGATGTAAGCCATGTTGTCTGCTCCTGTTGTTGATGGAAGAATCATCGCACACTTGTTGTCGCAACGTCAACCATCTTTGTCACATATTTTTTAATCGCATCAGCATAGTCAATAGGAACAATCAATCTGATGTTGTCATTGTGTTATGATATTTTACACGCTAATTGACACGAGGAAAACATGGATCGACATCAAGCATTGAACGTGGCTGCAGCTTGGGCCGGAGGCCGGAAGAAGCTGGCAGACAAGCTAGGGATCAGCCGACAAGCAATCGCAACCTGGAAGGTCAGGGGTGTCCCTCTAGTGCGTGGCTTCCAGATCGAGCGCATGACAGAAGGTCTGGTGAAGGTCGAACAACTGTGTCCCGAAAAATGGCAACGAGTCTGACTGCTCGCTCGAAATGGGCGCTGGAGGGTGACGGGTACATCGTCGCCATCGTCGAGCACTACAACTCATTCACAAAGCGCAAGCATGATTTGTTCGGCTGCATCGACCTGCTTGCTATCGGTGCTGGTGACACCATCGCTGTGCAGACGACAAGCAAAAGCAACATGGCTGCAAGGCGACACAAGATCCAGGACTCGGATGCTTTCCCTGAGATGATCAGATCAGGCTGGAGAGTCCAGATTCACGGTTGGTTTAAAGAAGGCAACAGGTGGCAATGCAAGGTGGAGGAGCTATGCTGATCCCTCTCATAAACGAGGATGCCCGTAGGAAGGCTTTAGAAGCCGTACAGGGCGCTAAATTCGGTTGGGTGGTGTCGATATCAAAACCCAACCGTTCAACGGCTCAAAACTCGCTCTATTGGGCTGTGCTTTCAGAGGTGAGCGAACAGATTCGTCCCAACGGTCAGGGCCATGCTTCAGAGACTTGGCACGTTTACTTCAAGACCTTGTTTCTTCCGGCCCGGATGAAAGAACTTCCAGGTGGGCAGGTGGTCGAACTGGAACCGACAACAACAGGGATGACGACAGCCGCATTCAGCGACTATGTTGAGGAGGTGATTGCATGGGCGACACAGCATGGCATGACATGGACGGACGACTTGCGTGCTATGCGTGTGGAACGCGACACCATAATGCGGTTGCCAAGCATCTACCAGACGGAACAACCGTAGGCTTGCAGTCGCAAGAGTTCGCTTTGTTCTGCGAGGCTAAATACGTTCTGTCGATGAAGACGAAAGAAAAACGACGAGCGTATTTAGATTTAGTAGAACAAAAGCGTGGTGTTGATGGAAAGAATCAATTGGCAAAAGAAATGATGAGGTGGTGGAATGTATCGAAACAAAGCATTTCTGAGAGCGGTGGCGAGCCTACCGTGTCAACTGTGCGGAAGGGAGGGAGAAACACAAGCAGCACACGCTAACTGGAGTGAGTATGGCAAAGGCATGGCGATGAAGAGTCACGATTGTTACTCTGCGGCACTCTGCGTGAATTGTCATTCAAACATTGATCAGGGTTCAAAACTGACATACGAGGAACGAAAAGAACTATGGGAAGCAGCATGGAGAAAGACTATTTTGGTCTTGTGCGAAGAAGGGAAACTGAAACCAACGTGAACCCTTGGGCACACAGCTACAAAGGAAGCACATACACCGAAAAGAAATTCAAGACTTGCAAGCAATGCAAGGAATCAAAGGAGGAAGATCAGTTCTACCGTCATCCAAAAGATGGACTCTACAGTTTGTGTCGAGTGTGCGATGCAGAGAGACAACGAAAATACAGGGCAAAACGTGGTAAAAATTCAATGGTCAACACCGGAGATCGACAAGCAGATTCTCCTGATAGCAAGAGTGTCAAACCCAAAAAACCAGCACTCTGGAAACACCAATCTCTTAGCCTACCTGATGCGAAACGGTCACGTAAGTCCGTTTGAGATGGCTAACGTCTGCCTTGAGATTGAAACAACCAGGGACATTGGCAGACAGATCCTGCGTCACCGTTCGTTCAGCTTCCAGGAGTTCTCTCAGCGATACGCTGTCGTCGAGGGAGAAACGAAATATCGAGAATGCCGGATGAACGATCCTAAGAACCGACAGAACAGCATCGTCTGCGAGGATGATGGGATCAAGGAAGAATGGTTGCGCATCCAGCGCAACATTCAAAAGTATTGCGGTGCAGCATACACAGCAGCATTGGAAGCTGGGATTGCAAAAGAACAGGCCAGGGCATTGCTTCCAGAGGGTCTAACTATGTCTCGTCTGTACATGAACGGGACGATGAGAAGCTGGATTCACTACCTGAAGCAGAGGTTAGATCCGACAACACAGAAGGAGCACAGGGAGGTGGCACAGGCTGTTTTAGCTGAACTCAGGACTGTTGCACCAATCACCATGCAAGCGTTTTTTCCACAGGAGTCAACATGAAAG
>Ga0172367_10001613_pt1 | contig 32244 bp, 38 predicted proteins | sample Lak10m_FD_114542 | JGI IMG/M metagenome (GOLD analysis project Ga0172367, IMG submission 114542) | Freshwater microbial communities from Kabuno Bay, South-Kivu, Congo - kab_022012_10m | ecosystem: Environmental > Aquatic > Freshwater > Lake | place: Democratic Republic of the Congo: South-Kivu...
GGGCGAGGCCCCGGGCGTTGGCCCTCCCCGGGTCTTGGAAATGGGGGTGGGGCCCCCCGGCGGCAGCGCGCCGGGCCGGAGCCGGCCTCGGCCGCGGCAGGTTCGCCCACCGCTTGCCCACGCCGGCAAGCCCGGCCTGCAGATCCTGGGCACGGGCCCAGCCGATCAGGATCGCGTCGTTCACTCGTGGCCACTTGGTCCATGGGATTCGCTGCATGGTCACCCCCTTGGCGCCAGAGTAGCACGCCCCGCGCCCACCGTGACCATGGCTTCAACTGCCAGCCCGGCACGCCGGTGGCGCTGGTAGCACGGCCTGCACTCGCCCAGCACCTCGGCCTGGCGCTCGCCGCAGCTCGTGCAGGGGCCGTGGTAGCGCGACGCATCGAGCACGCCGGCCACGCGGGTCAGCAGCTCCACCAGCTCAGGATCGCAGCACGCTGCTGCCTCGGCGCGACACCGCGCCGCCATCTCCGTCAACGTCATGGCTTCACCCCCTTGTGCTGCCCGAGTCCGTCCAGCGCCCACACCTCGACGCGGGCACGCTTGGCCCGCTCCTGCAGCTCGCCCAGCACCTGCTGCGCCAGCTCTTGGGGGCCCCAGCACACCAGCGCACTGGCGAAGCTCCCCGCTGTCTTGGCCCGTCCGTTCACCGTGTCGAACGCGATCCGGCCCTTGATCAGCACCACCCATGCCGCCCGGCCCCACACCATGCGGAACCAGTACGCCTCGCCGCACTTGGCAGGAACAAACGCCACCACCGGGATCGGCAGCCGCTCGCCCTCGTCCGCGCACTTGGCCAGCCACGCCGCGCAGTCGCTGTAGGGCGGATTGACCCAGACGATCCGGCCTGCCAGATCGAGGCCCTGCAGGTGGTCGCCCCATCGCTCGGCCAGCCCATCTTGCCCACGGCGCAGGTCGAGGCTGGCCATCGGCTGCACGCTGCTGGCCTCGCACCAACACGGATCCAGAGCAGCCGGCGGGCACAGGTCGAGCACCCACCGGGGCGTGTACCACTCATCGCTGGCGCCGTCCGGGTCGGCCTGGTCGAGTGCCACCATGCGGGCCAGCTCGGGAAAAAGCAGATTTTGCATGGTCAGCCCTCCACCGCACGCAGGTGGCCCTCGGCTGCCAGCAGTGCCTGGAGCACCAGCTGCTCGGCCTCGTCGTAGACCGCTCGCCACTTGGGCTGCTCGCCCACGCGCTGCTTGAGCTCGGCCAGCACCCACAGCTGGGCCACGTCGAGCCACACGCCGCGCCGCTCGCGCAACGGGCACCACACTGCCGCCTGCTGCACCGCCCACGGCACGCACCTGGTGCTGCCGCTCTCGCCCAGGTGCTCGAGCGCCAGACGCCCGTGGGCCAGCTCGACGCGGATCCGCTCGGCTGGCTGCTCGCCCCACCCCTTGGTATCGTAGAAGTCACGTGGCGCCTTGCGCACCATGCGCACCTGCTGGGTGCTGGCGAACCCTTGGCGCCTGGCCTCGTGCAGCTCGTCCTTGGCCAGCCGCAGCCGGTGCTCGAGCTCGGCCACCTTGCCCAGTCCACTCTCCAGCTTGAGCCGGCGCACCTCGCGCTCGGCCTCGTCGGCTCGACGCTCGGCAGCCCGCAGCTCGCCGTCGCGCTCCACCAGCTTGAGGTACAGCGCCTGAGCATCATCGGTGCCCTGCAGCCCCAGATAGTCCGCGATCGTGTCGGCCCAGGTGTGGGCGCCGTTGTCCCCAAAGTTGGGTTGCAAGGTCAGCAGCCCCAACCAGTCGCTGCAGCGCAACTCGTGCAGCTCGGCGCGCAAGTCGTCGATCTCCGCGTACAAGTCGCGCTCGGTGCAGTGCTTGGCGTGCCCAGCTTGGCACACCGGGCAGCTCGCCTCGTGCGCCTGGGTCGCGGTCGTCTCGCGCTCGAACACAGCTTGATCCGTGCTCTGCAAGTCGTTGTGATCGTTACACGTCGGATCGCGGTTTTCGGGGTCGTTTTTGGTGTTCTCGGTGGTCATGGTGGTGTCTCCCTCGGTGGTGTTTCCTTTGTAGTTCTGCACTTATGGGTGACGGCGCAGCGGTCTCCGCCGTCACCCCTAACCCTTTGTTATTCTTGAATAGGTGACGACGTGACGGCGTGACGGCGCATTGTGCATGCATGCGCACATGCACTTGAAGTCTCGGCGCACTGCTGTTTCGGTGTCACGCCGTCACCTATTGAATGATTCCACGCCTTTATGGGTGACGGCGGAAAAATCCGCACCTGAGATTCCTTTATCATCTTGCGCCTTTATGGGTGACGGCGCCGCCGTCACCCCTAAGTCATTGAATGCACGTTCTGCCCTAGTGTTCTCGCGTGGTTGCCGGTGACGGCGCCGCCGTCACCGTGTCGCTCAGTACCGATCCCAGCCCCTGCTCGAACTCGGCGCAGGGTCCTGCTGCTGGCTTTGCGCTGTCCTCTCTGCGTAGTAGACCCGGCCGAGCTTGCCCTTGTGGCCCTGCACCCCAACGTCGCGCAGGGCCTGCACGATCCGGTGGGTCTCGGTCGGGCTCGGCGTCTTGGTCGCAAAGCTCGGAAGTGCGCGGCAGATCTCCGCCAGGCTCACGCCACGCGGTGGCCTGGTCACGTCGAAAGGGGCGCAGGCCTGCCAGTGGTCGCGCACCTCGGCTGCCAGTGCGTCGTCCGGCTCGTGGTCGCTGTTCACCGCGCTGAGCCGCGCCAGCTCGTCGTCGTCCAGCCACCACCGGGCAGACGGTTGGCGGGCCTCGACCGCCATCTGGGCCCAGAGCTGCTGCACGTCGATCCCGTGCTCGGGGTGGCAGCGCTCGATCGGCACGGTCCACCAGCGTCGGTTGCCGGTCTTGTCCACCAGGTAGTGCTCGGGATTGACGCTGGCGAAGAACGCCGTGCGCCGGATCACCCGTTCCTCTCGTCGGGCGTAGGCGCTACGATAGGTATCGCTCTCTTGCGTGACAAAGGCCTTCAGCGCCGCGATGTCGCTGCGCTTGAACGTGGCGTCTACCTCGCCCAGCTCGCAGAGCCAGACGCTCGTGGCGGCTTGCACGCTGTCGCGGTCTCTGGGGTCGAGCATGCGCCCGGTCAGCACCCACGCGCTGCCGGGTGGTGCCAAGCTGCGCAGCCAGCGGGTCTTGGCCCTCCCCTGCTCGCCCTGGAACACTAGAACGCCCTGAGCCGCAAAGCGCCCGTCGAAGTCGGGCAGGATTGCTGCCGCCGCGCCCACCAGCCAGCGGTAGATCAGCAGGCCGCACAGCTCCCGATCCTGCACGCATGCCTGTAGCTCGACGCTGGCCAGCAGTTCGGGCAGCCGGTCCACGCCATCCCACGGCTTGCTCTGCACCCACTGCAGCACCGGGTGGTACTCGCGGGCCAGCTCGTTCAAGTGCTTGAGGATCGGCGCCCGGGCCAGTCCATGCTCCGCCGCCCTGTTCTCCACCCAGTCGAGCGCCACGTTGGCGCTGCGCTCCTGGTGTACCTTGAAAGTTGGGATCTGCACTTCCAGCTGGTGCGTCATGAGGTTGTAGCGCACCTCGGCCCCAAAGTGCTGCAGCAGAGCCGCGGTGTTCCTCGCATGGTCCTTGACCGGCTTGCCCCGCTCGCGCACCGGAAAGGTCAGCCGCCCGGGCTTGTTTGTTTGTGCGTCGAGCTTGTTTGTTTGTGCGTCGAGCTTGTTTGTTTGTGCGTCGAGCTTGTTTGTTTGTGCCGGCGCCTCGCGCTTGCGCGTGGGTGCTGATCCTCGCGCCGTAGGCGCAGCCGGCGGATCGTCGCCGTCGTCGAAGAACGGCCGGTCCTGCAATCCGATCCCGGTCTGTTCTGCTTCAGCTCGCCACTGAGCTGCGCCCTCCTGCAGCTCGGCCGTGTAGCCCCCGCCACCTTCCATCGGCCGCTCGGCTTTTGGGCCGCCCTTGCCCGAGCGCTTGGCGCTCTGCAGCTTCTGGCGCAGCTCGGCCTCGCCCCACGGGGGCGCGCAACGGGCATTCCACTGCCACAACAGTGCCCAGGCCTCCGCGTCGTGCAGCTCGAAGTCGTGCACCAGCGTGCATGCGGTGACGAACGTGTGATCGTCTCCGCGGGCGCCCTGCACGGCGCCGTCGCGCTTGGCAATCCAGGCCTCGGCACGCACAAGCCGCCGATCCTCGCTCCTGCCTCGCTTCAACCTCGCTTCACCCTCGCTTTGTGCTGGCTGCATCAGCTCGGGTTGTTGCGCCTGCTGGCTCGGCAGCCATGCCAGATCAAACACCGGGATCGACTCGACCGGCGGCAGCGGTCCATCGAACGCCCAGCGGTACAAGCCGCCAGACGGGTGCACGCTGCCCGGCAGCACGATCTGGCTGCCGTCTCCGTACAGGTCGCCGCCTTGGTGCACCACGCTGCGGTCCTTGCGGCTGTCCGGCAGGTGCGGCACCTCGAGCTTGCGCTTGGGAACTGGCACGCCCACCGGCCAGCGGTAGATCAGGTGACCGCCATGCCCGCTGCCGCTCACCGTGCGCAGGGGCGTGGGTGGAAAGTGATCGAGCGCCCAGGCCAGCCACGCGTCGCCGTCCAGGTCGAGCGCCACCCAGCCAGTCGCACCGCAAATCAATCCCACGTTGGCGTCGGGGTGCTGGCCCCAGTACGCCCGCACGTCCACCTCTGTCATGCGCAGTTGCTGCCAGCCCTGCACGGCCGGCGCCTTGTCGCGTGGTCGCAGTGGGTGGATCGTCAGTCCGTAGCTCAGCAGTTCCAGAGCGGTCTGCTGCATTGTTGGTTTTTTATCAATCATCAAGCAACCTTGGTGGTTAGATTGCGCCGAAAGCCGTGCGGTTGATCACGCCCACGGCATCGCGCCGCGCTGTAGCCGGTGGGCGTGGTTGTGTCGCCCGATCCCAGCCATCTGCTCGTTCAATGGCTCGCAGCGCGTCGGCCCACGTTGCTGCCCGGCCTGCACCCAGCTCGCGGCGGGTGCGCACGTTGTCGGGCTCGTCGTAGTAGTAGCACTGCCAAGCAAACGGCGCCTCTTGCTTCGCGGTGGTGCGCGGTGCCGGTGCCCTAGACATCAACGCCATGGCGCTTCAGTCCTTCCACGGCCTCGTCCACGCTGGTCACCACCAGGTAGATCCCGCCGTGCCGCTCGACCATGGCCTGCCAGGCACGTTGCAGCTCGGTCTGGCGCCCGCCACGGCGCTTGACCTCCAGAGCTACCAAGCGCCCGGCCGGGCTGGCCACACCCAGCAGATCGGCGCTGCCGGGCTGCCCGTAGCGCACAAGCTGGCCGCGCTGGTCTACCAGTGCGCCCGAGTTGTTGCGCCAGACGGTCAGCCCGGGCAGCGCGCCCAGGCGGGCCAGTATCTGCTGCTGGATCGCCTGCTCCCGCATCAGTGCACCTTGAGCTCGCCGCTCGCCACCATGCGCCGCAGCTTGTGCAGAGCCAAGTTGCCCTTGCACTGCAGATTGAGCTCGAGATGCACCGGCAAGATCTCGAGATCGCCGCTCAAGTCGTGCAGCACCAACTTGGTCAGCAGGTCAAGGTCGCGCCGCTCACGCGGATCGACGGCAAAGCGCACCGTCACCTCGTAGTTGAGCACCACGCTGTCGTCCAGGTTCTTGTGCTCGACCTTCCACTTGCGCCCGACCACGTGGGCCCGCGCCACCTCGACCACGCCCAGCAGGGACACCAATTCCACGCGGTCGTCCTTGAGCCGCTGCACCACCTCGTCGCCCACCTGGCGCAACGCCTGCATGGGCGTGTCCTCTGGCGCCTTGCGGCTGCCAAACTTCAGCTCGACGATCCCGGCCTCGGGCAGCTTGCCCCCGGCCATCCACACCTCTCCACTCCAATCAGCCATCACTTCCTCTCTGGCAGGGCGTACACCCCGCGGTCAATGCGGCGGATCTCGCCGCGGTTGCACATCTGCTTGAGCAGGGTTTGCACGCTGTCGCGTGTCGTCCTGCGCTTGGCCACCAGCGCCTCGATCAGCTCGGCAGCCGTCGCCTGCTTCTTGTCCTGCAGCAGCACCAGCACGGCGCTCGCGTGTCTTGGCTGCTCGGTCCAGTCCGATCCCTCGTCCACCGCCGAACGGCGCCGGCCCTTGTTGGCCTCGCGCTGCTGCTCTTTGTCCAGCTCGACACGCTGATCGATCGGCTGCCGAGCTGCCGGCCATGGTGCGCGCTCGTCGGCCTCGAGCTCGGCCAGCTCGGCCTCATGATCCTCGCGGTCCAACTGTTGCAGATTCTGCAACACCTCGGGCGGCAGCGCAGGTGCCTGCTCTGGCAGCAGCCACTGGCGCAGCTCGGCCTCAAGCTCCTGCCGCCGCAGTCGCACCCTGCTCAGGTCAGTGGTCAGTTGCCTGTCGCTCTCGATCAGCTCCGCCAGCTCTCGAAGTTGTTGCGGTGTCATTAGTTGGCCTCCTGCTCGATCGTCGTCTTGGCCGTCTCGACCGCGTGGCGCAACAGCTCGTACTGGCGCTTGGCATCGCGCTCGACCGTCGGCCAGAACTGGTTGGCCTGCACCCAGCGCTCGAGCACCGCTGCCGTCAACGGGGCCGGTGGCACCTGCTGCACCATCAGCATGGCCAGAGCCAGCCGCAGGTGCGCGATCACCGGGGTGGTGGGCATCAAGTCGGCCTGCCGCAGAGCCACCAGGGCGCCGGCCACCAGCTGCACGTTGAGCTCGCGGGCCGGCTTGCCCTGCACCGCCATCGTGCCCAAGCCACCGATCAGGCCGCCCAGCACCGCGATCACGCGGGCACGCACCTGCTGCTCGCCGCGCAACCGGATCTCGTCTCGGTACACCGGGATCATGCTCGCTTCCATTCCTTTGCCTCCAATCTCAGGGCGTACTGCGCCCAGGTCCACCCGGGCTTGTAGCCCCTCTGCTGCCGCTCGGTGTCGATCTGGCGCCACAAGTGCCAGTCGATCCTGCGCTGGGCCGTCCGGTCTGGCCGGCCTTCCATCTGCTTCAGCTCGCCCGCCTGCACGGCTGGCGCTGCCTTGGTTCCTCTCGAGACCACCGCGTAGCACCGCGGGCACGTCAACGGACGTGGGTGCGCCGGGAGCACGGCGAAGCACTCTTTGCACGTCAGCAGGGCCAGTGCGTCGCTGGCCTTGCCCCGCGGCTGGCCGCTGCCCGGGTCGTACTCCAGCGGCTCGTCCACCGGCCCGAGCCGGGCCCAGTTGCCGCCGTGGTCGAGCACCACGCAGTCGGCCTTGCCACCGTGCAGCCGCAGGCCTCGACCCACCGCCTGGCGCCACACGATCACGCTCTGCGTCGCCCGCGCCACCACCACCGCCGACACCGCCGGATTGTCCCAGCCCTCGATCAGCAGATCGGCGCTGCACAGCACTTGCAGGTCGCCCACCTCGTGCCGCTCGAGCAGCCGGGCCCGCTCTTGCTTGGGTGTGCCCGCGCTCACCACGGCAGCAGCCACACCGCGGGCGCGCAGGGCCTCGGCCACGTGCTGGGCGTGCTGCACACCGCTGGCGAACACCACGCCGCGCCGATCGCCGGCCCAGCGCTCGAACGTCGCCGCCACGTCGCCCACCAGCTGGGGCCGGTCGAAAGCTTGCGCCAAGTCACCCGGGGCGAAGTCGCCGCGGGCCGTCCGCACGCTCGACAAGTCGGCGCCCGGCACGCTCCAGTAGACCGCCGGCACCAGCCAGCCCGCCGTCGTCAGCTCGCCCACGGTCGGGCCCTTGATCGTGGTCGAAGCCACCGCGTCGAACCGGGCGCCGTCGCTGCGCCACGCGGTGCCAGTCAGCAGCACACGGAACGCATGGGGCCACAGCTCGAATACCTTGCGGTAGCTCGCCGCCATGGCCCGGTGGCCCTCGTCCACCACGATCACCGCGGGCGCGTCGGCCCTCTCGGGCATCCGGCTCTGCACCGTCCGCAGCACCAGGTGGTCGCTGTCCAGAGCCCAGTCCGGGCCCACGGCGCCCAGCGTGTTGCGGGCCTGCTGCAGCAGCTCGCGACGATGCGCCACCCATAGCACCCAGCCGCCCATGCGCAGAGCGCCGGCCACCACGCTGCATGCGGTCACCGTCTTGCCGGCACCCGTGCCGAGCTCGAGAATCGCGCCCTCGTGCCCGTCGCAGTACGCCTGGCGCAGCTCGTCTACGGCTCGCTGCTGGTAGTCTCGCAGTTCCACGCCGCCACCTTCACTTGGCCCGCACTCATGGCCTCAATCCGGCGGGCTTGCTCGACCGGGATCGGGCGCCGGCCGGCCAGCCAATGGCTGAGCAGACTAGGGTGAACCCCCAGCCGCTCGGCCAGCCAGCCGGCCCGGCGCCCCTCGGCCTGCAGCCACGCCTTGCACTCGTGCTGCTGGTCCACGGTCTCAGCTCCTGCGGCGGTTGCTCACCACCACTTCCTCGACGATCGCCACGCCCGGGATCTCGCGGGCGCCCTGGTCCACCGCGTGCTGCACCAGCGCCAGGTCGGGCCGCCAGTACACATCGGGCACACGGCTGGGATCGGTGATCGTCGCTGTCCACTTGGTCTTGTAGCCCCCGGTGCTCGTGCCGGCCTTGACCGGGCCCGGGCCCTGCTCGGCCGCCTCGGCCGCCTCGACCACCGCCTCGTGCACGCGGGCCTCTTGCTGCTCGAGCTGCTGGGCCGCCTGGGCGCTGCCGGCTTGCGCTGCCGCCGCCAGCTCGGCCGCCTTCTTGCGCTCGGCCTCGAGCTTGCGCTGGGCCTCGGCCTCGGCCTCGCGCTTCTTGCGCAGTTTCTCGCTGGCATACCGCGCCAGGTGTTGCTCGACGCGGGCCTTTGCCTCGTCGCACGGCTTGGCCACCTTCTCGCGGAACAGCGCGTCCACCTTGCCCGTCACCTGCTTGATCGGCTCGACCACCGCCTTGCGCTGCGCGTCGGCGTCGGCCTGCAACTTCTTGAGCCGCCCCAAGCCCTCGTGGCCCAGGTTCTCGTCGTCGTCGTCGGCGCACGTGTAGCCCGCCGCCCACTCGCTGGCAGCTGCCACCCGCGGCAGCAGCGCCTCGGCCTTCTGGCCAGCCATCACCAGCAGCTCGTCGGCACTGGCCGGGGCCGGCACCGGCGCCGGGGCCTGCTGCTTGGCGAGTGCGCCCTTGTGGCTGCGGTACGCATAGCGGTGCACGATCGGCTCGACGCAACGGGCCAGCGTGTCCACGTCGGTGGTCGCCAGGTGCTCGGGCCCACGGATGTCAACCTGCAGCCGCTCGGCCACCGCGCCCAGCGTGTTCGTCGCACCGGGCCACAGCTCGCGGGCCATCTTGAGCGTGCAGCTCCACGGCAGAGCTGCCAGTGCCTGCACATCGGCACCCACCCGGCCCGCCTCGGCCAGCACCAGCGTCAAGTCGAAGTCGAGGTTGTGCACGTACACCGGGCCGTCACAGTCCAGCAGCTCGAGCAGCTGCTGCACGTGGTCGGCGCCGAAACGCGGCATGCGCTCCACCTTGTCGTCGGTCCACCCGTGCACCTTGGCCGCGCCTTCCGGGATCGGCCGGCCCGGGTTGAACACGAAGTGCAGAGTCTTGGCGAAGGTGCCTCCGTCCCAAACTCCCGCGAAAAGCTCCACGATCTTGTCGGTTTCCGGCCTCGTGCCGGTGGTTTCGGTGTCCAGAACTGCGAACTTCATGGTGGTGTCTCCTTGGTGATCACGCTCTCGCGTGGCCGGTGGGCGCCGGAATCGAACCGGCCTGGCGGCTGCAACGCCTTTGACCACTGCCCCCGGTGGTGCACCCCGTATCGCTCGGTGCCGCGCTGCCGCCCGTCGCATGGGTCGCGGCAGCCCTCACCTCAGCCGGAGCCGTCGCCGTCGCCGGAGCCGTCGCCGTAGCCGTCGCCGGAGCCGGAGCCGTAGCCGGAGCCGGAGCCGGAGCCGTCGCCGTAGCCGGAGCCGTCGCCGTAGCCGGAGCCGGAGCCGATCGCCTTTTTCACCGCGCCCATACCGCCGCCTCCACAGACTTGGCGCCCGCCTCGTCGCAGTTGATGATCTCGATCGCCTCGGTCAGCACGATCTGCGACACGGGCGCAGCGATGCGGCTCTTCTTGGGATCCAGGCCGGTGGTGGCGATCTCGTTCAGCGTCCACGCGCCCTGCCACTGCCAGATCCGTCGGCTGCGCTCCAGCGTCACTTCCTTGCCGATGCGCTCCACCAGGTAGCCGAAGTGCACTCCAGCGCTGTAGGTGCGCACGATCACGGGTTGCTTGTTCATCTGTCGATACTCCCTTGGTTATGCCCGGTCGTCCGGGCGGTCAGTTCTGCCATTGCCTCGGCGCGTGCTGCCTGCAGCCACTCGAACGGATCCAATCGCCATCTTCAGAACGCCGGGGCCCGCTTCTTGGGCGCGTCCGCCGGCTTGTCGAGCTTGGCCAGCAGCTCCTGGTAGCGCGCCTGGAGCTGATCTTGCACCGCGTCGTTGCCGTCCGCGTCGTGCCAAGCCCGCTCAAACTCCGCCCGCAGCTCGTCCTTGTTCATGGCCAGAACCATGCCGCCCTCGAGCTCGGCAGCCGTCACCTGCTTGGCCTGCTGGGACGCCGGCCGGCTCTGCGTCGGGGCCTGGCGGCTGCTCGAGCTGCTGGTGGCCTGCCGCGCCGGGGCCACACCGGCGGCTTCCATCGCCTCGAGCGTGTCACCGCTGATCGGCCCGTCGCCGGCCCAGGTGTACGTCGTTTGCGTGTCGCCCTTGCTCCCGGTACGCACCACGATCAGCTCTTGGCTGTACAGCTTCTGCAGGCCAATCGCCCGCTTGAAGCCAAGCAGGCTCTTGAACTGGCTGCTTCCCATGTCCCACGTCTGGCGCTTTCCGCCCTCGACGTTCCACAGATCGATCGTCCAGACAGTGAACGGCCCGTTGTTGCCCTCCTTCTCCTGCTCGTCGGGCTCGGTCAGCAGCACGATCCGGCCGGTGTCGCCATCGTCTGCCAGCTTGAAGTAGCGCCCGGTGTTGGCCTTGTTCTTGTAGCTCTGCTCGCTGTCATCCCATGCCATGGTGGTGTCCTCTCTTGGTGTTGTGCGGCTTGCTGCCGCTGTTACATCGGGAAGCCAAGTGCATTGAGCACCCAGCACGCTGCCCAGACGCACGCCGCGGCTGTCAGCACTACTGCCCACCCCGCCGGGTCGATCAGCTCTTGCAGATCGTCCTTGACGGTGGCGAGAAAATCCCCAGCCCAGTCCGGGCCGGGATCGATCGGGTCAGGTTGTTCGGGTTGCACGGTGGTTTCCTCTCTGCGGTGGTGGTGCGTCCGGGGCGCTTGGTGTCGCCCGCACGGCCCAAGCTACGCGGCTCAGTCTTGGCTGTCAAGAAATCTTGACAAGCTCAGGCTGCCGCAAAAACGCCAAGGCCCCGGGCTCGCGCCACAGGGCCTTGACCACCAAGGGGTTGCCGCACCACCGGCAGGTCCACCGCTGCAGATCTTACAGGAACGGCCCCGGCTAGGCTAGCCGTGCAAGCCGTTGAACCGCCACGGGTAAGGATGCAGGGCCGGCCATCGCAGTCATCCGCGCCGGTCCACGATCTCGATCTCGGCAGCCACCAGCTGCAGGCCGCGCTCGCGGGCATACAGGTCCACCAGCTCGGGCAACACCTGCACGATCGCCAGCACCAGCTCGGCCCGCGTGTCGCCCGCCGGCACACCAGCATTGGCCAGCATCAGCTCGATCAGCTGTTCAGGGGTCATGGGGCGCCCCCGCGGTGTCGAAGTGCCCGCCCTCGACCTCGACCGGCAGCAGCTTGCCGTCGCAGCTGGTGCGCACCACGCCGCTGGGTGCTGGCTTGGTCGGGTGTCGATCGACGGCAAATCGCACCTTCTGGCAGCGGCAGGTGATCGCGCTCAGGCTGGTTTGGCACTGAGCCGGCCACGTGGTGCCGCAGCCAGTCAGCAGCACCGCTGCCGCCGCCATCATCGCCAGCCCTGCCAGTAGCCCCATGGTGGCAAAGCCGAACGGCGAGCGCAGCGGCTTGTCGCGCTCGGCCAGCATGGCTTGCGCCAGCCGCTCGGCCTGGCGCTTGTCCTCGACCTTGAGCACGATCCCCGCGCCGGCCAGCACGGGCACCAGCACCGCCAGCACCTCGTCGCTGAGCATCTGCGCCACCAGCTGCGCCAGCTCGGGCGGCAGGTAGTGGCCCAGCCAGCGGGTCAACGCCACCGTGGCGATCGTCACCAGCAGCCACACCAGGCGGCTCTGCACCACCGGCTTGGTGGCTCGCGGCTGCTGCCTTGTTTTGTTGGCCAGCCCGGCCTCTCGAGCCGCCAGCCCATTCAAGTCTCCCATGGTCACCCCCTCGTCGGGATCCAGTTCAGATCCACGCTGCGCGCCACGCCCGGCACCTTGCCGTCGCAGCTCCACTGCCACACCCACCAGGTCGGCCACTCGCCCAGGTTGCCCGGGTCGGCCAGACGCCGGCCGGGATAGCGCGCCAGCCACAGATCCCACCCGGCCAGTGGCTTGCCGCCGTCGAGCTGGTAACGCACGAATCCGGCGCCGGTGTAAAGCGCTGGCCGCTGTCCAGTCAGGTGCTCGGCCTCGAGCAGACACGCCTGGGCCCACTCGCACAGCTCGGCCGGCTTGCGGTCGCCCGTGCTCTCCAGATCCAGCACCAGACGGGCGCCCCTGCAGTGCCTGGCCGCGTGTTGCGCCTCTGCCGCCGGATTGTTGCGCGGTCTGGCGAAGTGGTACGCCAGCACCTGCCGCCCGGGCTGCAATCTGGCGCCGTCGAGGTTCTCCTGGGCTCGCGGGTCAACGTAGGTCGTTCCCTCGGTCGTCTTGACCGCCACCCACGCCATGGCAGCCGGCACCTCGCCCCAGTTGATCCGCTCCTGGTGGTGGCTCACGTCCATGCCGAGCTGCACCGAGATCCCCAGCGCGCCCAGCGTGCGCGGGCCGGCCTTGCCGTCCACCGTCAAGCCCTTGTCGGCCTGGAACTGGCGCACCTTGCCCTCGGTCAACTGGCCGAATCTGCCGTCCGGCTTCAACCCGAGCTTGGCCTGCAGCTGGCGCACCACCTGCCCTACATCGCCGTACTGCAGAACGTACACCGGCAGCGCGGGCTTGCTTGCGATAGTCATGGATCGTCCCTTTGCCGCCCATCGGGCAGCAGCCGCAGCTTGGGCCACCCGCTGGGCAACGGGCCGCGCTTGCGCGGCTTCTCTGGTGGTCAGGCCCGGCGCTGCTCGTGCAGGACCGCTCGCAGATCCGCGTCGCGGGCCACCTCGAGCTTGGTCACCCGCTCGATCACGCCGGCCTGCGTCGTTTCCTGCTTGGCCAGTCGCTCGCCCAACTTGCCGAACTCGCCTTTGAGCCACACCACCGCGGTGACCACCACGATCATGGTGCTTCCGGCTGCCGTCAAAACGGCCAGAAGCGCCCCCCAGCTCACGGTCGTGTCAGGCATTTGCGATCCTCCTTGCAGGTGCTGGCAATCTTAGCCGCAGCGTCACAAGGCCTCAAGATCAGCACTGCGCTGCCAGAACTGCACGCACCAGCCGGCCACGCGGGTCAGCTCGTAGACCTCGATGCGTGGCGCCAACTGCTCCACCACTCTGAGCGCCCGATCGATCTGCCCAGTCGGCGCGTCGTTCACCTGCTGGCCCGTCCTCGTGATCGCCACGCTCGTCTGCGGCAGGGTGGCGTGGGTCTGGCAGTAGATCTCGGTGCCGCTGGCGCCGGAAGCCTGGGAGCTCACCGCTGCGCCGGTGTATCCGCCGCCGTTCAGGCTGGCGTGCTGGTGCGGCAGCTGCTTGGTCTGGTTCTGCAGATCGTCGCTGCCGCACCTCGTCATCCAAAGCGCCGTGTAGCGGCAGGCTGGCGGCACCAGCACGGACACCCTGCGGCTGGTCAAGCCGGTCGTGTTGGCCTCGACCGCGTGGCCAGGGCAGGCCCACAGGGTGGCGCCCACCTGCACCGGCCAGTCGTCGGCCGTTAGCAATAGGGCCAGCGCCGCCGGTGGCGTCGGATCGGTGCCCACCAGGCTCGTGCCTGGCGTCAGGGTCGCCGGTGCCTTCCAGCTGCGCTTGGGTGGTGCTCGCATCGTTCCTCCGTCAGTCGCCCGGGCGCCACAGTACCACGGCCGAGCTCACGTTGACCGTCTGGCCCGCGTCGGCCTTCACGTAGAATTCAAGTTCCACGCCCGCGTCTGGCGAGCCGTCCAGCTCGGCGTAGATCGTGCTGGACTGCATGCTGGCGTCGCACGCCAGCGTGGTCTGGCTGTCCTTGCCGGTCGGGCCGCGGGCCAACACCCGGATCCGATCGGTCAGCGTGCCGCCGCCGCCGGTCCATCCCTTGGCCATCACCTTGAGCTGCGGGCGCATGTCCACACCACCGATCGGCATGCTGCTCTGGTACGGCAACAGCGCCTTGCACTTGCCGATCAGCGCCCACTGGCCGGCCGGAACGGTGCCGAACGGCGCCGTGTGCCGCACCCCGCCATACTGCCCATCGTCCTGCACGAAGCTGCCCACCACCTGCCAGCGGTCGCGCAGCACGGCCACCGAGTTGCGCAGGCACCGATCCAGCAGCTCGGTGTGGATCGGGGCGCCAGCCACGCTCAGCAGCCCATCGTCGGCCGGCCAGAAGCCGCTGAGCTGCTGGGCGTACGGCGCCACCAGCGGCGGCAGGGTCACGTCGGGGTCCGGGTACACCAACACGTGCGACACCAGAAACACACCGCCCGGCGCCGTGTAGCTGAAGCGCAGTCGATCCTCGGTGTTGGCGATCGTCACCGTGTGGTCGTAGGCAAGCCAGGTGCCAGCCACCACGGGGCGAACGGCGGGCCCCCACAGGTTAGTCCACGCGGTCGGATCGCCTCGCCCGCTCTCGGTGGTGAAGGTCAGGTTGCCGGTGTACGCGGGCAGCACCAGGTGGCACACTCGATAGCGCAGCCCGTCCTGGCTCGGCACGATCCCCACGGTGAACGAACTGTCGCGGCTGATCGCGCTGCCCATCGTCGGGCAGAAGCTCACCAGCGGCGGCTGCCAACAGCGGAACAGCGCGTTGGCGTTCTGCAGCGCTGTCTTGATCGGCTCGATCGCCATGGTCTGCGGCAGCAGCTTGGCCGCCTTGGTGATCGTCAGCTGCGCGTTGTAGGTCACTGCCATCGATCACCCCCAGCTGCTGGCATCGCCCACGTGGGCAAAGTTCTTTTGATAGTCGCTCGCGTTGGCCGTTTCCGGCAACGTCAGCCAACTGGCAGCGCTCAACACCGGGGCGCCGCTCGTCCCGCCCACCGTCAACTCGCAAGCCGCGCCGGTGTCGGTAGCCGCGGAAATGCGGAACGAACCGCCGCCGGCCTCATTGCCATTGCCGGCCTCGAAGTGGCGCAGCCATGCCACGCCGCCGCCTTGGCTCAGCGTCTTGGCCACGTGGGGGTAGAACCGCTGCTCCACCACGATTTGGGTGGGCGCACCAGCAGGGCCCACCCAGCTCGTCACGCGCATGGCCGGGCACAGGGACAGCTTCTGGGTCGTGCCGTCGATCAGGATCGTGCCCGTCACCGCGCCGGCCCTTAGGTCACGCTTGATCCCGAGCACTCGACCGTTGCCCAGGTATCCCGGGGTGCCAGTGCTCCACTGCCACACGGCGAAGTGAGTGATGTTGAGCCGCACCAGGTCGCCCACGTCGATGTCGAGCCACGGCACCAGCTGCAGCTCGATCGCCTGCTCGGTCTGCGCCGGAACGAATCGCGCAATCGCCCACTGCGTCACCTGCTCGGCGCTCACCTTGCCGAACAGCGGCAGATCGTAGTCAACAGCCACCACGCCCTGCTGCGCCGCGGCGGGCACGTCCTGCACCGCAAACTTGTCTTGGTCGTCGGCGCCCTGCGGCACGGTCACCCGCACGGTGTTGGGCACGTCGCGCTTGCGCACCGCCACCACCGCGTCGCCGTTGGTCGTCAGCAGGTGATCATCGGTGATCAGCGTGCCCCAGTTGCCGCCGCCCGGCTCGGTGCTCACCAGCGCCACGCGTTGCCGGCGGGCGCCCAGCAGGTCGTCGCCACGCACCACCACGCCGCGCTGGCTCAGTGCCAGCAGGCCGCCGAAGCACTCCGCCAGCGTCTTGCCAGCCAGCGCCACCTGCACCGGCAGAGACACCAGCGGGCCCGCCGCCAGCTGCTCGAAGCTGGCGTTGTTGACCGCGCTGGTGGCTGCCGTGCTGCCGTCGAGCCCGTAGCCTCGGCCATAGTCCAGCGTGTCGTAGGTGCCGCGCTGGCCCGTGCCGCTGCTGCTCAGCAGATTGCGCAGCACGTCCTTGGCGTCACCGCCAGCCCCCGCGATCAGCTCGACGGTGGCGCCCGGCTTGAGCTTGCTTTTGTCGATCGGCTTCTGCTTGGCGTCGTAGAACCCGCTGAAAAACACCAGCGTTCCCGCCTGAACCAGCTTGGTGTAGGTGAACTCGGCCGAGTCAACCCGCAGCTTGCCCCACGTCGGCAGGCCCAGCGCCGGACTGTCGAGCTCGACGGCCACGCCACTGGCCGGCGGAGCCGGGGTCAAGCCGGTGCCCTGGAATGCGCCGGCCACCAGGTCGCCCCACGAATACCAGTTCAGCTGGTACTTCTGGCCGGCCGCCACGCCCCACGGATAGCTCTGGATCTGCGGCGGCATGCTGTCGCTGAAGTTGAAGAAGCACCGATTGCCGAGCACGCCGTTGTTGGGAACGGCGCCGGCCTGCATGGCCACCTCGAAAATCCACACCGAATCCGAAAAGCCCGTGATCAGCAGCTCGCCCAGGTAGGTGCCAGCGTCGAACAGACCGGACACCAGGTTCTTGGTCAGTGGCAGCGCCGCAGCCCAAGCCGCCTTGATCTCGTCGGCTTGTTGGGCCGGTGTCAGCAGATCCCCGCTGGCATGGCTGGCGAACGGCTCGCAGATCACCTCGAAGTCCCACAGCTTGACCGGCGGGCTTGCCGCGTTCCAGCCCGCGATCCGCACCACAAAGTTGTAGCCCGGCTCGACGCTGAAGCGTGGTTGCTGGTCCACCACCTTGCCGGTCACCTCCACCGCCAGCGTCTGATCCAGCCGCCGGTCGAGCGCCTGCGCCTGCAGTTCCCACTGGCCGGCCACGCGATCGGGGCCATGGTCGATCGTGCCGCGCCAGATCTCCTCGGCCTCGTCAAGCAGAGCTGCGCCGGTCATCGTGCCAGACGGAGCCACCGGGCTGGCGTACAGACGCACCTGGCGCCCGCGCCACCACCTCGGCAGGCTGGTCACCACCGAGCCCACGCTGCCGGTGAAGTGCTTGCCGGCCAAGCTGCCAGCCGTGCCACGCGTGCACCCGGTGAAGCGTGGGCCGGGACCACCCACCGCCGTGCCGGTGTAGGTCACCCGCTCGAGGCCCAGCCAGAACGTGCCCGCCGCCGGCCAGCCGGTCACGTCGTCCACGTAGATCACCGCGTCGTTCCAGTTCACGCTCTGCGATAGGCTCGCCTGCAACGGCCACTTCTTGAGCCAGCTGCGCACCGCGGTGGTGTCGAGCAGCTGAAACGTCAACGGGTAGCCCACGCCCAGCCCGGTCTCGCGGTCCACCAGCTGGCCCACCTCGCTCGACTTGTCGATCACCAGGCTGGCGTCTTGGGTGTAGCCAGTGGGCAGCGTCAGCGCCGTCTGGCGCTCGATCCACACCACCGGGATCCCCTCGACCGTCAGCCAGTAGACCACGCCCCAGCCGTACTGAACCGGCGCCCAGACACCCATCGATCACCCCCTCGGCAGTGCCAGCAGCAGCTGCAGCACGGTCTGGCCCTCGTCGTCGCCCAGCAGCTCAAGGCCGGGCTGGTCCACCACGTAGCCGTCCAGGTAGCCGTCGAGGTTGGCCACGCTGTAGGGGCTTGTGTCCGCAGTCGGGTAGATCCGCACCCGGCCGGTGGTCAGCCAGTGCCACCGCTCGGGCCGCTCGCCTCGAGCTGCCAACAGCTCGACCTTCTGCAGCAGGTGGTTGCCGAACACCGGCGCCGCCACACGCCCCAGCCGGTACTGCTGCACCTCGACCTTGGCCGCGTCCTCCGGCGGCTCGACTGCCACGCCCAGCACGTCCACGCGTCCAAGCGGAACCTTGGTGCCCACGTGGCTGGTGGCGAACGCGTACGCCGCATCGGGATTGAACCCGAGCCACGCTGCCAGGTCACGGTCTGCAGTCCAGACCGGCCGAAAGTTCACGCCGTTGGTGCTGGCCAGCGTCACCCGGCGGGTGCTCGAGCTGTAGGTGATCGAGTAGAGCCCGGCCGGTGTCGTAGCGTCGAGTAGCGCTTTCCACTTGGTCAGCGCAGCGCTGAACACGTACGGCACATCGAGCCGCGCCGTGGTCGTCGCCGGGCTGCTTGGCTGTTCCTCGATCACCAAGCTGTTGACGCACCGATACTTGCTCGATCCGTCGCTGTACGCGTAGCCCTCGATCCGCGCCATCTCACACCGCCTGCCCCTGCACGTCGAGGCTCACGCTCCACAAGCTCACGCCGGCCGAGCTGCGTTGCACCGGCCCGAACGCCACCAGTTTCCACCCGCTCGTGTCGCCGGGCGCCACCACGCTCTCGCTCACCCGCGCCACGTTGCTGAGCCGCAGCCACGCTCGCCGCGGGTGGCTTGCCTTCTGCACCACGTCGGTCAGCCGTGCCAGCTCCAGCGCCTCAACCGTGGTCTGGCAGCGCGCCAACCATGGGGCCAGCCCCGGCACGCCCGGCCTCACAGCACCCTCCGCGCTGGCCTGGCCACTGTCGCGCAGCCACTCGGTGCCGCCACGCAGCGCCACGTACCCACGCGGGCCCGGTGACCACGTGCCAGCCGCCGAGCTGGTGCCGGTCACCGTCACCTGCCCAACCATCGCAGCCATACCCAGCAGGGTCTGCGCTTGCGCGTTGGGCGTGTAGCTCCACACGCCCCCGCTGTTGGTCAGGCTCGCCTTGGCGCCCGCGTCCGCTCCGTTGCGCGCCCAGTTCCATGCGAACAGGGCCAGCCCGCCCCATGGCCGCGCCAGAGCATTGGCCCAGCTGCCCAGGCTGTTCAACGCGTCCACCGCGCTGTTCTCGGTGGCGCCACACGTCCACACGTCCGAAAGGCCGCCCACGGTGGCCGTCACCTGGGCAGCGCTCCACGTGTCTCTGGTCTGCAGGCTCAGCACGTCAGACCCCCTTGGCCTTGGCCAGACCGCTGCCGCTCAGGCTGCCCAGAGCTCCCTGCACCGCCACGCCCACCTGCTGGGGCGTGCCCACGACGAAGCCCTTGCCGAAGTACAAGTTGACCACTTGGCCGCCTTGGCCGCTTCCAGATCCGCCGCCTATGGCACCATCGCCACCGGCGCCAGCTCCGCCCACGCTCGGCACGCTGGGCGCTCCGCCGCCGCCGCCGATCACGCCGGCCGCCACGCTGCCGTACAGCACCGCCGCCGCACCGTGCGCAACCATAGCCGGAATGTTGGGATAGCTCGCCACCGCGGCGGCTGCCTCGGTCACTGCCAAGATTGCCGCCTTCTCTCGCTCGCCGTCCACGAAGGCCGCAGCCACGCCGCCCACCGCGCTGATCGCGTCCGGGGCGCTCTGCTTCATGCCCTTCCAGTTCTGGCTCACCTGCTGCACGCCCTGAGCTGCTGCGGTCAGCGCCTTGCCCAGCTTGGCGCCCGGGCCGCCGCTGCTCGTCATGAGCGCAGCCGGCGCCTGAATGGCTTGCGCGATCTGGGTCACAGACTCGCGCAGCCGAGCGTTGCGATCTGCGTCGGCCCGGTTGAGCCGATCCTGGTATGCCTCGTACGCCTGCGCCTGCTGCTCGAGCTGCTGCCGCTCGAGGTTGGCGCGGTCGGCCGAGCCCTCCACCGTCTTGTCGAGCTGGCCCTGCAGCTCGTTGTCGATCCGCGTCACCTCGGCCTGGTAGTCGAGCCACGCCTGCCGCCGCTCCACCAGGTCGGCCCGCTCGAAATCCCCCGCCTGGCGCAGCCGGTCTGCCAGAGCCGCTGCACGCTGGCTCGCTCCCTTGGTCACCACCTCTGCCGTCTTGGTCGCAATCTCGGCCGAGCGCTGGGCGCCGGCCTGCATGGTCGCCACCAGCTCGTCCTGCACCTTCTGCGCTGCGTCGATGTCCGCTTGCTCGAGCTGGCGCCGCTTCTCCGCATACTCGAGCCGGATCGCCTCAATCGCCGCTTCCCGCCCCTTGGCGGTGTTGGCGTCGCGGCGGGCCTTCTCGATCTCGGCCTGTTCCTGCAGCTTGAGCTCGCGCTGCCTCAGCCCGGCAACCTGCCCAATGGTCAACAGGCTTTGTCCCGCCGCGTCGGCCTCCGCCTTGGTCAGCCGGATCCGCGCCGCCAGCTCGGCATCGTGGGCCTGCTGCGCCTTCTGCCGGCGGGCCTGCAAATCGGCAACCGCCTGCTTGCCCAGCGCCTGATCCTGCACCGCCAGCCCCAGCACAGCCGCCTGCAGCCCGGCCAGCTCTCTGCGGTAGGTCAGCTCGTCCACCAGGCCTTTGCGGTGCTGATCGCGCAGCAGGTTGATCTGGCGCTCGATCTCGCTCGACTTGGCCGCCGAAACGTTGAGCCGCTGCTGCAACGCGTCGCGCTTGTCCATCGTCGCGTTGGCGCGGGCTTCTTCCACGGCCAGCTCGGCCGCGATCACACTGGCCATAGTGGCGCGCTGCTGCTGCGCCGCGGCCGCCTGCTGCTGCTTCTCGACCACCGCTTGCAGCTCGTTGGCCTCGTCGCGGGTCTTGGCCACCAGCTCGTCCTGGGCGTCCACCTGCCGCTGCAGCTCGCTCATTTGCCGCTGCAGTTCGATCCGTTTGATCACCGGAGCGCTGGCCGCCTGCTTCTCGATCTCGTCCATGCGCGCAGCCAGTGCCTGCCGCTCGCGGTCGAGCACCACCGTTTGCTGCGCTGCCACCTTGGCCCGCTCGGCCTCGTTGCCGATCTGCGAAGCGATCCCCAGCGCGTCACGCGACAAGCCCAGCCGATCGGCCACGCTCGGCAGGTCGATCGACCCCGCCGCCAGCCGGCCAAACTCGCGCTCGAACGCCTTGAGCGCTTCAGGGCCCTTGCCCAGAGCCTCGACGAACTTGGTGGCCGCCTCGGCGCCTTCCTTGCCCATCGCCTGAGCACGCGCCTGCACGCTCGTCAACAGCGCCTCGCTCGGGCGCAGCGCCAGCGGAATGTCCTCGAGCGCCTGCTGCAGCTTGATCGCCTCGTCCACGCTCAGGCTCAGCCGATCGGCCAGCCCACGCGTGCCCGCGTTGCCCAAGCTCTGCACCTTGGCCTCGGTCTCGCTCAGGTGCTTGTAGAGCAGATACCCTGCCGCAGCCGCCACGGTCAGGCCGGCGCCGATCATGCCGATCGGGCCCGGAATCACCTGCAGGATCTTCTCGGCGCCGCCGAACACGTCGGCAATCTTCTGCACCGGCCCGGGCAGCTGGCCCACCAGGTCACGCACGCCAAGCAGGCCTTTTTCAAGGTCGCCGCTCGACTCGGCCATGCCCTTGAGACCTTCCCGGGCCTCGTGCACCGCCTCCTTGGCCTTGTTCTCGCCAGAGATGCTGATCTTGGTCTCGACGCGTGACGCCGCAAACGTGCTCACTTTTGCACCTCCAGACGCCTGCGCAGCGTCACCAGCCCCCACGCCAGCCAAGCCGGGTAGCTGTCCGGCCACCCTGCAACCGGGCCGATCCTAGCGCATTCGTGCAGGGATAGAAGCGCCTGGAACTGAGCGCCACGCAGTAGCCCGAACGGGCAAGCCGTCCACTGCCCGCCCGGAAGCTCGGCGCCCTCTGGCACCTCGTGGCACTCGCCCGCCCTGCAGCGGCATGGCCACACCCGGCGGTACAGCGGCTCTTTTTGCCAGATCGTCAACAGGTGCGGCAGAAGCGTGACCCAGGTGGCCGGCTCGCCGTCCACCGCCACCCAGGTCAGTTTCCCCAGGTGTGATCCACGATCGCGTAGTACAGGGGCGTGATCAGGTGTGCCGGCGGATTGGCCAGGAACTGCTGCACCGCCTCGGCCGAGCCGTCCAGGTTCACCAGGCACAGCTCGAGCACGCGCCGGATGTTCTGCTCAGGCGGCAGCCCGGTGACCTCCTGATCCTCGTGCCAGCTCAGCGAACGGATCGTCGCCACCGTCGCGCCCTGGTGCTTCGCACACTCGTCCAGCCCAACCCAGACGCGTGGCAGCTGAGCCTCGGCCACGTTGGCCTCGGCCAGCTTCTGCGCTTCTTGCTGCTGCTGCTCGGTGGCTTCCTTGGGCAGTGCAGCCAGCACGGCCCGCACCTGGCGCCGTCGCCAGGTGTCGAGCCGCCGCTGCAGTGCCTCGGGCCTCAGCTCCACGCTGGGGTCGCCCGTGAAAACCAGTTGCGCCGTGCGCGCCGTGCTCGTCGTGATCAGTGCCATGGTGCTGCAATCCTCGGCATTGTGTTGCTGTTGTGTTTTAGCCTGTTACGCCAGCGCGATACGGAACACGCTGTCCAGCGGGCTGTCGGCGCTGGTCTCGGCCGTATCGGTGCTGTCGCCGGTGTAGGTGCCGGCCTCGAACTGCACCGTGTACGCCTGCAGACCGTCGCGGTCACCGATCGACGGCACCGCCACCACCCGGCCGGCCGGCAACAGCATGCCCAGGCACTTGCCCACGCTCGGGCCCACGTAGATCCCCAACGAGTGGGTGGTGCCGAGCTCGAGGCTGGCCTGCCACACGTGGCTGCCGGTGTTGCCCGCGACGCCGGCCGCGTCGTACACCGTGTCGTCCTTGTCGTGCGGCACGCTGAAGCTGAGCGCCACCCGCGGCTTGATCACCGAGATCGAGCCAATGCCCTGCGGGGCGTAGTGGCACTTGTTCTCCTTGATCGTCGCCTTCCACTCGATCGCCACGGCCTCGAGGCCGCACTTGATCGACGCGTCGAGCATGGCTATGCCGCTCTTGGTGCCCACCAGCTGGGGCGTGCGGGCGTAGCTGTCGGGCACCACCAAGCCGCCCTTGGTCTTGTCCATCTGGTAGTCGTAGAACTTGAACGTGAACTCGATCGTGGGCGTGCTGCCCGCGTCGAGCTGCAACTTCCAGCTCTCGCACACCAACCCGGTCAGCACGTAGCAGTACTTGGTGTCCGGGCCCACCCAGTAGGCGGTAATGTACTTGGGCTGATCGTCGCTCAACCACGCCGTGGCCGTGCCGTAGACGTTGGCCGCGTTGTCGTCGTAGTTGGCCGCCGGGGCCCGACCGGCCTCGAACAGCGTCATGAGATCGACCACCTTGGTCTTGATGAAACCGAGCAGCGGGGCCACCGTGCCAGACACCGCAGCCGCGATCAGCTCGCCCGCCTTGTGCAGCGCGCCCTCGCCGCCGTCGCCCTGCACGTTGGTGCTGTCGGTGCCCGCCGCCGTGACCTTGGCCGCGCCGTAGTCGCTGCTGCTCAGGAACGTGCCGCGCCAGAAGTTGGTGTTCTTTTCGCTGAGCGTGACGCCGACCAGCGCCTCGACGTTGCAGCCCAGAGCGTTGGCCGCCAGCACCAGCCACGGCGGCACCACCTCGGCACCGCTCGCCGGGGCCTCGCCCGGATCCTCGGCCGTGGGGTCGTAACCCGTCTTGAAGCCCTGCAGCGGAACCGCAAACGTGATCGAGCCCGAACGCCGGCCCACGATCCGCTCGGGCGCCGCTCCCACCTGCCCGGTGGTCAGCTCCATCTCTTGCGTCTCGGTGGCGAACGTCACCTTGGGGGTGTCGCACAGCAGCGCCTGGAACTCATTGGCCGCCAGGGTGCTCGGGGTGGTCAGGTCGTCCTGCAGCGCCAGCAGCAGAGAATGATCGGTCCAGAACTGCGCCATGGTCTTGCCCTCCTACTCCAGTCCTCGATACAGGAACCGGACCGGCCGCGACACTTGCAGCTCGTTCTCGGTGCCCACAATGTTCGCCAGCTCGAGCTCAACACGCAAGAGCCCCAATGTTTCGCCAGCGTCGCTCGCCAGCCACGTGTACAGGTCGTCCGCGATCTGCTCTGCGTCCTCTGCCACTCGCAGGTACGCTCCGCCGCCGGGCGTGTCCACGTACCACACCTCGATCAGTGCCTGGCATTCCCAGTCACTGCAGCTGCGTCCGCCTTGCACACGTCGGCCCGGGTTGCAGGTCAGCAGCACGGCGCGGCTGCCCATGTAGGTGTGACGCACGCCGATCACCACCTGGTAGCGATCGTCTACGCCGGCCCGTGTCAACGGATCCAGCGCCTCGATTCGGCTTTTCCACTCCTGCAGGATCTGCGAACTCGTAATCACTGGCATGGGTTACCGCCTCGCCTTGATCGTCATAACGTTGCGGTGCTTGGTCGGATCGCTCGTGCCGTCGTTGTCCTTGTCGTAGCCCTTGAGGCCGCCCAGCACCTTGCCCAGCTCGTCGTTGAACGCGAACCGATACTCCCGCACCAGCGTGGCCAGGTCGCCCACGAGCCCGATGCCCATATCGGCCAGCACCCACCGGGCGCCAACCTGGGCAACCTCGGCAAATGCGCCCGGGCTCACGTACAGGTACGGGCGCCGGCCGGTCTGCTCGATCCCGTTGCGGATCTTCTGGCTCACCCGCTCAGCCACGCCGCAGCAGAATTCCTCGCTGCGGGTCGTCTGGTAGACCGTCGCCACCAGCTCGGCCACGTCGGCCGAGCTCAACGGCGGCTGCCAGAGCCACCGCACCACGGCCACCTCGGCCGTGGCGAAGCCCGGATTGCCCGAGCTGTCGCTGTAGCGCCACTCGAGCTGCAGGCCCGCGCCCAGCTCAGCCACACCCGGCGCCGTCAACGTGGCCCGCATGGTCAGCGCCTTGACCGGGCTGCCAGCGTCGGGCACCGCTGGCAGAGCCGCCAACAGGTGCACGGTGGTGCCGTCGATCATGGCTGGCGTGGCCACGTAGGTCTCGCCGTCGCTCGTCACCGCGATCGGCTCGCCCACGCGAAGGCCTGCAGCGCTCGCCACCACCAGGGCCAGCACCGTGCTGCCGCTCAGCGCGATCGTAGTGCTGGTGGTCGGCAGCGTGACCACCGGGGTCTGCAGCTCGGCGCCGTCCGCACGGCGCAACACCAGCGTGGCGCTCGTCGGCACCAAGCCCGCGGGGTCCGCGTGCGTCACCACCTGGTTGCGATCGTACAGCAGCTCGAGATCCACCGTTCCCCCTTTGCGCAAAGGCCGACGGCAGGTGCCCTAGAGCTCCCACCGCCGGCACGTACGCTCCGCGCCCTCGGCTTAGGCGATGGTCGCCAGCCGCAGCCAGCCACGCACCGCGCAGTCACCGCCCGCGCCGCCGTTGGTGCCCACGAAGGTCACCGTCGAGCCGGCCAGCGTGTTGGCGAAAGATTTGTAGTTGCGCGCTCCGTCCATGTTCTTGTGCTCCTTGCGTCTTGGGGGTCGTTCCCGGCACCCGGCGGAAGGTGCAGCTCCCACCGCCGGGCGCCGGATCGGTCTGGCTCAGCTTACGGCACGTTGGCGCCGACGATGCCGAACTCGTATGCCTTGACGTAGAAGCTGGCGCTGAACTGGGCCACGAAGTTCACGAACAGGTTGTCCTCGCTCGGCAGCACCTCGATCATGGGCGGCTCGCCCAGCCAGATCCCACACGGGCTCTTGGACGTGTCGATCAGGAACCAGTCGTCCGGGTCGCTGGCGAGCGGGAAGATCACCGGATTGGCGAAGCCCTGGTTGATGTTCACCTGCAGGTTGTTGCTGGTGAACTGGCTGCCGAGCAGCTGGCGGGCCAGCTTCTCGTTGCTCGGCCCGACCACCAGGCACATCTTGTCGGCGCCGCCCTCGCCCATGTTCATGGGCAGGCCCTGTTGGTTCTTGTAGCCGCGCAGCAGGATCCGGGCCGCGTTCAGGCTGTTTTCGCTCAGCGCGTCCACCAGCAGGTTGTCCTGGGTGCCCGCGCCCGCCGCGCCCTGCAGGTACGCCAGGCCGGTGTCGAGGAACTTCTTTCCCACGCCCACCTGGCCATTGGCCGCGCCGGCCATCGGGTGCGCCAGCGCGAACAGCGACTCCAAGCCATCGAAGAACAGCTTGTTGATGTTCTGCGCCGCCGCGTTGGCCAGGCCCGCCGCGATGTCGCTCGCCGTGCTCTCCTGCAGCCACGCGAGCTGCTGGCGCGGCATGCGGTGCTTGAGCGCCCAGCCGCGCTGCGTCACCACCTTGATGCCGCTGGTCAGGTCGGTCGCGCTCACGCTCGTGGTCGCGCCAGTGACCTCGGTGGCGAAGCCGCCCGCGTTGGTGGCCATGAGCTGGGCCGAGCCGCCCGCATAGTCGAGCACCTGGCAGCACTCCGCGTACTGCTCGGTGGCCTCGGCCAGCGACTCGAGGAAGGTCTGTTGGGCAATCTTGATCACGTTGTCGAGGCTGTTCGCCATGTTGTCCCCCTGTCGTTCAGGTCGTCGTTGCGTTGATCAGCGCTTCTGATCAGCTGTCACGCGTTGCCCAGGATCACCTGTCCCGTGCGCGCCATCTCCAGCAGCTGCTCGTCGCGCTCCTTGCGGTCGTCGAGGAAATCGGCTTTGCGCTTGACCCAGACCTCACAGCCGAGCGGGTAGCCCACCACCTGGTGCTGCCCCTCGAGCTTGATCCAGCCCTTGGCCTCCCACTTGGCCCGCAGGGTGGCCTTGCGTCCCTCGTCCAGCGCGGGGTCGAGCTTGGCAGCCACCCAGCCATCGGGCAGGCCCAGCACGGTGCCCACCTGCAGCTGCGCTGCCATGCCCGCCGCTTTCCGCGCAGCTCGGGCCGCCTCCACCTTCTCGGCGCTCGGCATGCGCGGCCCCTGCACGGTGGTCGCGGTCTGCTGCTCGGGCGCCTCGTTCTTGCTCGCCATGGGTTCCTCCGATCGTGCGCAGAGTACGGCCGCGCCGCCTGCGCTGCAAGTGGTTGCTGTTGCTGCCGCCGCTACTGCAGCTTGCTCAGGTTGCGCTCGTTGATCAGCGTGCTGCGCTTCTCGCCGCTCAGTACCTTCTGCAGCGCCGTGCCCGCCTTGGCCTTGAGCTGATCGAGCGGGCTATGGGTCGTCGAACTCGTCGAGCCGGATCGCACCAGCTCGGGGTTGGCCTTGGCCCACTCCTCGAGCTGCTTGGCGCCCTTGGCGTCACTCGGATCCACCTGGGGCGCGAAGCTGCGGAACTTCTCGGCCACGCCCAGCCGGTCGAGTGCCAGGTTTCGCCGCTCGGTCACCAACTGCGACTTGGTGGCGTCGAGCTCCTGGCGCTGCTTGGCCAGTTCCTCGTCGCGCTTCTGCTCGGCCGTAAGCTTGCTCTGGCGTTCTTCCTCGGCCTTCTTGGCTGCTTCCTCGCTGGCCTTCTGAGCGTTGGCCTTCTCGGTCTCGCGCTCGGCCTTGAGCGCCGCAAGCTCGGCCTTGAGCGCCGTCAAGTCGTCACCGCCCTGGCCGCCCTTGTCGCCGCCGGCGCCACCGGCGCCACCAGCTCCGCCGCCACTGCTGCCACCATCCCCACCCTCGGGGGCCATGTAGATCCGCTGCTGCAATCGCATGATCATCACCTCGTGCCGTCGTACTGCCGCAAGATCGCTTGCAGCAGCTGTTGATCGCCCGTCGTTCCGAAGCCTTCTGCAGTTGCGCCGAGCGTGCGCACCAGCATGTTCTGAGACCAACGGCACACCGCCGCAGCCATCGCCTCGTTCTCTGTTTCCTTTGGTTGCACCACGTTCACGCCGCTGAACCGAAAGACCGTGCCGGCCTTGATCTGGTTGCGCACCCGCACCGGCCTGCTGCGTTGCCGCCCGCCCCTGGTCGTCGAGCTCTGCCGGGCAGCGCCCGTGCTCGATCCCTCAAAGTCGAGCACCACACTGCCGGCGCCCACGTTGCGCACCTGCAGGCCCTGCCACATGCCGCCGGTCACCCGGGAGCTGCCCGGCTTGGTGCCGGCCGCCTCGTGGAACGCAGCCGAGCTGCGGAACTCGGTTTGCTGCAGCCCGAGCAGCTGGGCGTACGCGTCCGAAATCTTGTACGCCTTCACCTTGTCGTTTAACGATTCCTCGGTGTTCTCGATCTTCTTGAGCTTGGCGCGCAGCTCACGGGCCCGCTTCTCGTGGCGCTGGAACACCGCCGCGCTCAGGGCCCTTTCCGTTCTGTCGTAGCTCTTGCCAAGCCGCTTCAAACTCTTGCCCAGCGCCACCTCTTGCTGGTAGCGCTCCACCGCCGTGGCCGTGTCGCCGCGCTGGCTCACCCGCTCCTTGATCTGCCGGGCCAGCGCCATGCCCAGCGCCATCGGCTGGCGCAACTGCTCGAGCAGCGCGGGGTCGGCCTGGGCCGCCTTGGTGTATCGCACCGTCACCGTGATCACAGCGCACCACCCATGCCCGCGTCGGCAGCACCCACGGCGGGGGCGCCGGGCGCAGTGGGCATCACGCCCAGGTCGCGGCACTCCTGCAGATTGCGCTTGATCTTGTCGAGCGCCGCCTGCCGCGTGATCCCGTCGCGGTCGGCCACCAGGTCAACAGGCGAGACCATGCCGAGCGCCACGCCGCTCTGCGTCGCCTGCGCCTCGTGCAGTGGGTCCACCGGCGGATCGTAGGTCGAGAACCGCAGCTCCACCCCCACGTCCTCCGGGATCTTCAGCGGGTCGGTCAGGTTGAGCACCATGGCCACCAGCTGCGCCAGCTCCTGCTCGGCCTCGACAAAGATCGGCTCGAACCGCGCCTTGGCTTCCTCGCGGTCGCGGGCGTCATACGCTCGAGCGCTCGCGGTCACCGCGGTGTTTACCTTCAGGAACGCGTCCGGGCTCAAATCGAACATGCTGCAGAGCAGCCGCAACCTGGCCTCGTTCCAGCCGGTGATCTGCGCCAGTGGCGGCTGGCCCTGTACGATGGTCAGCCGCGGGCTCGGCGCCGTGGGATCTGGGTTCACCAGCGCCACCACCTTCTCGGGGCCAACCTGCAATTCCTCGACTTGCTGCGCGATCTGCGCGTTCTCCAGAACCTTCTGGCCCCACGCCTGGGTGTGCACCAGCAGCTCGGTGTCGCTCTCACTCACGCACAGCGCCAGCTGCATGGCCAGCAGCGCCTCGTTGACCGGAGCCGCCCACCGGCCCGGCAACGGATCCTCGCTGCGCAGCACCACCAGCGGAATGCGTCCCCATGGGTTGCGGGTGCTGTTGCCGTACACCGGCAGCTTCTGGCCGTTGCGTTCCAGATAGATCTCGTCGGGCTTGAACTTCAGATCACCGTAGATCACCGTCTCGCCCTTGAGCTCGACCGGCACGCGCAAGGACACCTCAGTGGCCCTGCTCAGGTCGTCGGCCCGCAGCGGATCGCTCGTCTTCCACTGCACCTGCCACGGCTCGAACGCCTGCACGCGCACCTTGCCCACACCATCGGGCAGCACCGCCAGCACCATCGTCTGCTGCACCAGCAGCGCACGGTGCGCCTGGTGCAAGGCCCGGTCGATCTTGCTCGTCCGGTACACCGCCTGCAGCTTGACGAACGGATCCGCAGTCGGCGCCGCCGGCTGCACGAAGCGCCGCACCACCGGCTTGGCGTACAGGCCGCTGAGCTCGTGCGCGAAACGCTGCACCAGCGGCACGTAGCGTTCCTGCAGGCCCTCGGTGTTGGGAAACACCCGGGCCAGCTCGGCCGCGATGCTGCTGAAGTCTCCGCGCAAGAACTCGCTGAGCTGGCGGCTCTTTTTCTGGAACTGCCGCACCTTCAGGTTTTCGGATTGTGCGATGCTGATCAGCGGCATTGGTGAACCTCCGGGCGTAGTCTCCGCAATCAGAAGTGCGGGCGCAAGTTGCCATCTTTACCATCGATCGTCACACCATCGGGGCCAATGCCGTGCCGCCCCGGAAGTCGGCCGCCGTGCAGCTCCTTGAACCTCGACCCAGCCACCACCGCGTAGCGCAGCGCGTCCACCGCGTGATCGTGGGTGTTGTCCTTGGCGGGCGTGTCTGTCGGGTTGCCGTCGCGGTCCACCTGGTAGCGGTACGCCGCCATGCTCGGCACGATCCCGGCCACATCGCCGGTGAAGGTCCGCGGCAGCCGGTCGCTGAACACCAGCCGCGGATCGCCCTGCACCGGCGCCAGCATGTCCTGCACCATCGCGATACCTGAGCGCACGTACTGGTCATGCTTGCTCGTCAGGCTCAGAACCTGGCACCGGCGGGCGCCGTAGATCTGCCGCAGCCACACGTTTTCCTCGGGCACTGCCCGGTCGGCGCTGATCAGGTACGGAACCTGCCCAGGCATCAGCTGCTCGATCCACTGCTGCAGGTCGGCCCGGAAGTGCCCACGGCTCTCGGGCTTGCGCACCAGCTCGTCAGCCACCACCCACCGGCCGGCGGGCGTCACCTGCACCGCCACGGCCACCGCACGATTCAAGCCCCAGTCCACACCGATCACCCACTTGGCTTCCGGGTGGTGCTTGTGCGACCACGGCAACAGGTGCCGCTGCTCGCGGAATTCTCCGTAGACTGCCGACACCGGCCGCAGCGCCAGAGCCAGGATCTCCTGCTCGTAGCGCCTCACGCTCATGGCCGCCTTCCAGCTCTCGACCACGGCCCGGTCCAGATACGGGTTGTCGTAGCTCGTGGCCCGCGCCACGTAGAAGTCGGGCGCCGCCTCGAGCTGGCGATCCCGGAACAGCTTGGTGACCCCGCGCAGCCCGTTGGGGCTCGAGGCCACCGCGAAGCTGGGCCGCGGGCAAGGCACGCGAATGCAGCTTACCAGCGTCTCGTACACCGTCAGCTCGTCGGCCTCGCTCCAGCAAATCTCGTCGGCGTCCACCCACCCCAGGTTCTGGCCGCGCAGCTTGTCCACCCGCTCGTAGCCCTGCCAGTAGATCGTGCTGCCATTGTGCAGGTAGATCGCTTGGTCGTCGGCCGAGAAGCGCTTGATCCAGTTGAAGCCCGTGGCGTCTTGCAGGGTCTGCAGGTGGTTGCGCAGGAACGGCAACAGGTTCTTTTTCAGGTCGCGCTCGGTGCGCCCCAGCAGCGCACCAGGCACGCCCGGGTTGGCCAGCGCCTGCAAAAGCGCGTCGAGCGTGAGTGTCCAGCTTTTGCCCGCGCCACGCCCCCCCAAAAAGAACCGATTGCGCGATTTTGCTGTCAGGAACTCGGCTTGCTTGCGGTACGGCTTGAACACCGCCGCCAAGTCCAACTGCTGCATCAGCCCACCTCGATCGCGTCGCCGCCGGCCGGGGCGCGTCCACCAGCAGCCACGCCGGCGGGCAACGGCGCCGGCTCTCGGATCGCCGTGCTGTCCAGCGTCAACGCCAGCTGCACCTGCGGGCGCTCCTGCCCCTGCGGGCCCTTCAGTTGCAGCTCGGCCAGTCGGGCCGCCTGGGCGCCCAGCCGATCCATGCGCTCCAAGTAGGTCGCGGTGTCCACCTCGCCGCGCTGGTACGCCAGCTCGAGCACGCGCAGCTGGCGTTGCCACAGCACCGCAGCGTCAGCCACGCCCACGCCCTGAGCTGCCGCCGCCTCGAGCTCGGCCACGTCGGGCTGGTTGTCCCGGCCCCTGCTCAGCGCCAGCTGGCCACGGGGCCCGAACTGCTCGGGCAACGTCCGCTCGAGCATCCACGCTGCCGCCCGCCACGCGTCGCGGTCGTCGCTGTTGGCCTTGGCCACCAGCCGCCCCAGCCAACCCACGGCCCGAGCGCTGCGGGCCTGCTCGACCTCGCGTTGTAGCGGCTGGTATTGCGTGGCCTCGCTCTCCAGCCAGTTGTACAGCGTCTGCTTGACCAGTCCGGCATGCGCCGCTGCCTGCTCGATCGACGCACCCAGCCGGATCGCCTCAACTATTTTGGAGCGGATCTCTGGCGTGCACTTGGTCGGCCTGCCTGTCTGGCCGTTTCCTGCGCCACGGTTGGGTGGCTTGCGCTTGGGCTTGCTGTCAGCCATCGGCCCCCCTCGCGTCGGCCAGACGCCGATAGAAGTCAAGCGCCACACGCGAGCCCTTGCCCGCATGCTGCTCGTCCGTTGCTTGCTCGACGGCCGGCGGCTTGCCGTAGAGCGTGAACACCTGGGCGCCCGCCTGCTCGGCCACCTCGGCCAGTCGCTCGGCCGCTTGCGCCTCGGCTCGATCTCGAGGCTGCCGGGCTCGCGTGCGCACCAGGTTCACCTCGGTGCCGCCGCCCTTGGGTGGTCTACCTCGGCCCATTGAAGCCCCCACCCAGCGCGATCCCCACCAGCAGCGCCACGCAGCAGATCGCCAGCTCCCGCAACAGCATGATCGCCAGTGGCTCACCACACATCGCCCACCACCTTGTCGAGCTGCACCGCTGCCCACCTGGCTGCGCGCCCGGCGCTCACGCGGGCCGCCCATCCCGCTTTGCGTTGCGTAACTACGCACGCGGAAAAGAATACGTCCAAATAGTGCGGGGCGAGGCA
>Ga0172367_10001615_pt1 | contig 32231 bp, 27 predicted proteins | sample Lak10m_FD_114542 | JGI IMG/M metagenome (GOLD analysis project Ga0172367, IMG submission 114542) | Freshwater microbial communities from Kabuno Bay, South-Kivu, Congo - kab_022012_10m | ecosystem: Environmental > Aquatic > Freshwater > Lake | place: Democratic Republic of the Congo: South-Kivu...
CTCGCTCATCAGTTCGCGCGTGATCACCGCCGGAGCGACACGCTGGTAAAAGCCGATCAGGTAGAAGGCCGCGCCCAGGCCCCAAACCGTGAAGGCGAGCCGCAAGGGCGGATACGCCGCCCGGGGTGGATTCAATGTAGACAAGGTGGGCGGCCAATGACGGTTCAGTATCCGGGATCGAACTGATGCGCAATCCGGATTTCGCCGAAAATCGGGTAGTATAAAGCCTCCCCGCACGCATGAGGGGATGTATCCCCTCGTATCGCAACACGCTCCAAATGAACAAAACCGCACAACTCGAACGTCTGCTCGGCGAGCGCATCCTCATCCTGGATGGCGCCATGGGCACCATGATCCAGGGCTACAAACTCGCGGAGGCCGACTATCGCGGTGAGCGTTTTGCCGCTTTCGCGCGGGACCTCAGGGGCAACAACGACCTGCTGTCGCTGACCCGGCCGGGCGTCATCCGCGAGATCCACGACGCCTATCTGGAGGCGGGCGCGGACATCGTTTCCACCAACACGTTCAACTCCAACGCGCCGTCGATGGCCGACTACGGCATGGAAGACCTGGTGTACGCGCTCAACTGCGCGGCTGCGCGCCTGGCGCGCGCGGCCGCGGACGCCAGCATGCACAGGACACCCGGGCGCCAGTGCTTTGTCGCCGGCGTGCTCGGCCCGACCACCAAGACCGCCTCGATTTCACCCGAGGTCAACGACCCGGGCTTTCGCAACATCGACTTCGACACCCTGGTCGCCGCCTACGGCGAGTCGCTGCGCGGCCTGCTCGACGGCGGCGTGGACCTGATCCTGGTCGAGACCATTTTCGATACGCTCAACGCCAAGGCGGCCCTGTTCGCCATCGACTGCGCGTTCGAGGCGCGCGGCAGGCGCTGGCCCATCATCGTCTCCGGCACCATTACCGATGCCTCCGGGCGCACGCTCAGCGGGCAGACTCCGGAGGCGTTCTGGAACTCGGTGCGCCACGCCCGGCCGCTCGCGGTAGGCCTGAATTGCGCCCTGGGTGCGAAACTGATGCGGCCGTATATCGAGGAGCTGTCCGGCATCGCCGATGCCTACGTCAGCTGTTATCCCAACGCGGGGCTGCCCAACCCTTTGTCGGAGACCGGTTACGACGAGACGCCGGACTATACCTCCGGCCTGCTGCGGGAATTCGCCCAGAGCGGTTTTTTCAATATCGTCGGCGGCTGCTGCGGCACCACGCCGGCGCACATCAGGGCGATTGCGCGCTCGGTCAGCGGCGTGCCGCCGCGTCAGCTGCCGCAAATCGAGAGAAAACTGCGCCTCGCCGGCCTGGAGCCGCTCAACATCGGCGACGACTCGCTGTTCGTCAACGTCGGCGAGCGCACCAACGTCACCGGCTCCAAGGCCTTCGCCCGCCTGATCCTCGCCGGCGACTACGGCGCCGCCCTCGCGGTGGCGCGCCAGCAGGTGGAGAGCGGCGCGCAAATGGTCGACGTGAACATGGACGAGGCGATGCTCGACTCGCAAAAGGCCATGGTCACCTTCCTCAACCTGATCGCCTCCGAGCCCGACATCTCGCGCGTCCCGCTGATGCTCGATTCGTCCAAGTGGGCGGTGATTGAGGCCGGGCTGAAATGCGTGCAGGGCAAGGCGGTGGTGAACTCGATCTCGCTCAAGGAGGGCAAGGACGAGTTCGTGCGCCAGGCGAAGCTCGCGCGGCGCTACGGCGCGGCGGTGATCGTGATGGCGTTCGACGAACAAGGCCAGGCCGACAGCCTCGCGCGGCGCAAGACCATTTGCCGGCGCTGCTACGATATTCTCACCGGGGAAGTCGGTTTTCCCGCCGAAGACATCATCTTTGATCCGAATATCTTCGCCATCGCCACCGGGATCGAGGAGCACAACAACTACGCGCTCGATTACATCGAGGCGACGCGCTGGATTCGCGCCACCCTTCCCGGCGCTAGGGTCTCCGGCGGCGTGTCCAATGTGTCCTTCTCCTTTCGCGGCAACGATCCGGTGCGCGAGGCCATCCACACGGTGTTCCTCTACCACGCGATTCATGCGGGCATGTCCATGGGCATCGTCAACGCCGGCCAGCTGGGCGTATACGAGGAAATACCCAAGGATCTGCTCGAGCGCGTGGAAGACATCGTTTTCAACCGCCGGCCGGATGCGGCCGAGCGCATGGTCGCGTTCGCCGACACGGTCAAAGGCGGCGGCAGGGTTCAGGCCGAGGATCTGGAATGGCGCAGGCAAAGCGTGGAGGCGCGCTTGTCGCACGCCCTGGTGAAAGGCGTTACCGACTGGATCATCGAAGACACCGAGGACGCGCGACAACAGGCCGAACGCGCGGGCGGGCGCCCGATCCACGTGATCGAAGGCCCGCTGATGGACGGCATGAACGTGGTCGGCGACCTGTTCGGCGCGGGCAAGATGTTCCTGCCGCAGGTGGTGAAGTCGGCGCGGGTGATGAAGCAGGCGGTGGCGCATCTGGTGCCCTACATCGAGGCGGAGAAGCAGAAACTGGCGCTGGAATCGGGCGAAGCGGCCAAACCCAAGGGCAAGATCGTGCTCGCCACGGTCAAGGGCGACGTGCACGATATCGGCAAGAACATCGTCGGCGTGGTGCTCCAGTGCAACAACTACGAGGTCATCAACCTCGGCGTGATGGTGCCGGCAGGCAAAATCCTGCAGGTAGCGCGCGAGGAGAAGTGCGACATCGTCGGCCTGTCGGGGCTGATCACGCCCTCGCTCGAGGAGATGGCGCACGTGGCGTACGAGATGGAGCGCGAGGGCTTCAGCATTCCGCTCCTGATCGGCGGGGCCACCACCTCGCGCGTGCACACCGCCGTCAAAATTGCGCCCCACTACGGCGGAATTACTGTCTACGTGCCGGACGCTTCACGCGCGGTGGGGGTGTGCTCGAGCCTGCTGTCGGACGACTTGCGCGTAGAGTACCTGCGTTCGCTGCGCGCCGACTACGACAAGATCCGCGCCCAGCACCAGGCGAAGCAGCCCCGGGCGGCGCTGCTCCCGATCGCGCAGGCGCGCGCCAACGCACTGGGCACCGACTGGTCTGCGTACACGCCGCCCGCGCCGAAGATCATCGGCTTGAAGGCGTTTCGCGATTACGACCTGCCCGCAATCGCACGCCACATCGACTGGTCGCCCTTCTTCCAGACCTGGGAGCTGTCCGGGCCCTATCCGGGAATTCTGCAGGATCCGGTGGTGGGCGACGCGGCGCGCAACCTGCTGGCCGAAGGCCAGGCGATGCTGGCGAAAATCATCGCCGAAAAATGGCTGACCGCGAATGCCGTGCTCGGACTGTTTCCCGCGAACAGCGTGGGCGACGACATCGAAATCTACACCGACGAGTCGCGCAGCCGGGTGGCGATGCGTTTCCACAACCTGCGCCAGCAGGCGCAAAGACCTACGGGCAAGCCGAATTACTGCCTGGCCGATTTCGTCGCGCCGAAGCGCTCCGGCGTGAAGGATTACCTCGGCGCCTTCGCCGCCACCAGCGGCATCGGCATCGAGGCGCGGGTGAAGGAATTCGAAGCGCGGCACGACGACTACAGCGCCATCATGCTGAAATCCCTGGCCGACCGCCTGGCCGAAGCCTTCACCGAACATTTGCACCAGCGCGTGCGGCGCGAATTCTGGGGCTATGCGGCCGACGAATCGCTGGATAACGAGGCCCTGATCCGCGAAGAGTATCGCGGCATACGCCCGGCGCCGGGTTACCCCGCCTGTCCCGACCACACCGAGAAGGGCGCATTGTTCCGGCTGCTCGACGCGCCCGGGCTCGGCATCACGCTGACCGAAAGCTATGCCATGTGGCCGGCGGCGGCGGTGAGCGGATTCTATTTTTCCCACCCGGAGTCGCACTACTTCGCCGTGGGCAAGATCGGGCTCGATCAGGCCGAGGACTACGCCCGGCGCCAGGGCCTGCCGCTGCCCGAGATCGAAAAATGGCTGGCGCCGGTGCTCGCGTACGACGCCGTTCGATCCACCACCCCGTGACTTGAGGAGTATTCCATGAGCATCGTCCGCCACCAACCCGCAAAAATCCTGTCCGGCGCCGTCGAGGCGAACGGCATGGTCTATGTCGCCGGCACCGTCGCCGACAAACGCCCGGCTTCGATCAAGGCGCAGACCGAAGAGATCCTCGGCAAGATCGACGCCCTGCTCGGGCGGGCGGGCAGCGACAAGTCGAAGATCGTCTCGGCGCAGATCTGGCTCGCCGACATTCGCACGCGCGAGGAGATGAACCAGGCCTGGCTCGCCTGGGTCGACGCGGACAATTTGCCGGCGCGCGCCTGCGTCGAGGCAAAGCTGGCGGCCGTCGACATGCTGGTGGAGATCGCGGTGATCGCGGCCAAGTAGCGCGGTACCGGAATTGCGCGCAGAGCGTCGTCGTTTTCTGTGCCGCGCTCGCAGGCGGCACGCCGGAGCCAGGCTGGCGCGAGCTGTTGCTGTCTCGCTCTATGCGTTCAGCTCGGCCACGTGAGTCTGCTTCGCTTGACGGCGTGCTCGCCCCATCTGCCCCGTATCACCCGCACGGAGATTGCGTCGCCGACCCGCGTGCGCTCGAACTCGAAGTTCGTGACCTTGAACCGGATTGCGTGCTCATCCCAGCGCGCGTACAGGTAATAGGCGGTCCGATTCCGCCAAGCCGAGGAGCCGGAAACCTCCTTCCTTTCGATCCGGAGCTCCGCGGGCTGCGCGGCGCCCAGATACGCGTTCGAGACTTCGAACATCAGCGACGTTCCCGTCGAGCCGAGCATGAACATGGCGATCCATGCCACCGGAGACGTCCAGATGGCGCTCCAGCCCAGATCGCGCAATGCGTTCTCGGCAATGCCGTAGACTTTTTTCAGGGGACCAAGGGCGTAGCCAAGCACGGCGAGCATTCCCGCAGCCGTCCACAGCGGCGCAAGCGGATGGCCCGCGCTGTTGGGATGTTCCCCCACGTATGCATCCACGGTCGAGGCGAGCCAGGCGAGCGCGATCCACGTGGCCAGCGTGAGCACAACGGGCACCCAGCCCAGCGCCCGGGGCCGGTGCGCATCCGTGCCGTAATGCGGCCCGTGAACGCGCCGGGCCTCGGCTTCTTCCTGCGCAGCCCGCTCAAGCCCGTCGAGGTAGCTCGCGTGCCGGCGCGCCATCTCGTCGTAGCCGAGCGCCTCAAACGAGGCGAGATCGGCGGGGATGTTCCAGCGGAGATTGCTCGTGATGCCCCCGGGGTCTTTGAGTACGGCGAGGCGGCCCGCGACGAACGACTCTGGCTGGAGCCAGGCCTTGTAACGCCGCGACGTGTACACGACCCGATCGCGCGTGTCGATCAACAGCAGGCGCACCCGAAATCGCCAGCCCGGCCGGGAAAGCATCTGGGTGGCCGCAAGATAGCGGGAGTCGTCGGACCAGATGAAGCTCGGATTGCAGTGTTCGATTCTCAGCCCGTCGGAAACCACGAGCACCCCGATGCTGGGATTGCCCATGGAGGACTCCACCGCAGCACCGATGTCCGCCGTGCGCAGCCCATTCGGCGCGGCGGCGCGAAAAGCGGTGCGGAACAGCGGAAGATCGTACACTGCGGCGGCGTCTTTCCGGCCCTGCGCCTCGGCGCGGGCCATGCCCCTGATGAACCACGCCACCAGGAATCCGGCCCCGATGGTCAGGCAACCGCCGATAATATTGTCGTAGCGGCCCTTCTCCAGACCGGAAACGACGAAAGATACGCCCATTGCCACAAACCCCAGCCCGAAAATGACCATGCCCAGGATGACGATCCACGATGGGCGCTGTTGCGGGTCTTTCTGAGGAGATTCGTTCGCCATGGAGGAGTACCTAATTTAGGTCGGCCATGAAATCGGAACGGCTTGCAGGCTCGGCGCCGTCCGGTGTTTGAATCGGCCAGGACTGCTTACCATGATTATTCCATTTCGTTCGGCAATGCATCGCGCGCGGGCGAACGGAGCGAGCGGTAATTTGACGCCCAACGTAGAAGTCACCGGCGCTGCGCGGCTTTATCGCGCAGCGTCCAGCGACCGAAGGGAGCGAGGTTGAGCGCCATGTTAGGCGAGTTGAATGGCAAGTGAGATGTCCGATGGATTGCGGCCAGAATTGGCTATCAGCGCTTCAAATTTAGGTCCGGAGGAATGCGAGGCGATAACTTTGAACTTACCCAGATACTCCCAACGATTGGTACCCCGCTTTATGAAGACGGGAAGGGGTTCGTGTTGTCCTGCGAGCGTCAATCCGGACGACCGTATGATCCGCCCATTGCCGCATAGAACAATATTGGGCGCACGTGGATTCATTGCCGGTTTGACGCAGGCAGCAACGACGCGGCCCGCAACAGTTGGCAGGTAGGACTGTTTGCTTCCGCCGAGGTATCCATGAATTTCGTCGCGTGTATATTCTCTGCCGATTTTGAACATATAACGCGCTCCTCGAGATTAGCTATCAATCGAAGTAGCCAAATATTGACACGAACACGTGTGTGGTCGGTTCATGTTGTTATCGCAATGTCGGGTCAGGTAGATGTGGGCCAGTAACTTCCTCTATCGCCGGCCACACGAGATAGGCAGACCAGTTGCGCCCATCAGCCGTGCAATAAACAAGATACTCCTCACCGTCTTTGGTACTCTTTCTGTACTTGTATTGGCCGCAGCCACCGACTCGTTTTGCGGCTAGGGCTTTGGTAATGGATGGGTTGAATTCTTCCCGCCAGGGCCCTGGATATCGCTCGCTCAGTGACAGCTCTTGTGTTTGAGGATGTTGCTTGGTGTTTGCGGAAGTCGCCACTGGTTGTGAGTGTTCTGTTGTGGGAGGGTTGTCCGGAAAGATCTTGTTCCAAAGGACAACTGCAACAACAGAAATCACTACTATAGAACCGAAACCAATTTTGCTTATGGAGTCCGTGAAGGCCGTCAGACGCCCAGCAAAAGTGGGAGCCCCGCATTTGGGGCAAGCCACCGCATTAGTACTAACCGCGTTTCCCCATTCCTTGCATTCGACCAATGCCATAAATTGCTCCTTGATTGCGGCCTAACGAATGAAAGGGACTTCCCCTACTCCGAGCGGGTGCTGGCCCGCACGGCATCGAAGTGCCAAGATTGAGTTTCGCATGGTCAATCTGAAAGGAGAGGGGAAGTCATGGACAAGGTTACTACGATGGGCGTCGATTTGGCAAAACGGGTATTTGCGCTGCATGGGGTAGATGCCACGGGTCGAGTAGTGCTGAGGAAGACAGTGCGCCGCGAGCAGTTTGTGGAGACGGTGGCCAAACTCCCGCCCTGTCTGATTGGCATGGAGGCCTGCTCTGGATCGCACGAATGGGCGCGGCGCTTTCAGGGTTTCGGGCACACGGTGCGGCTGATGGCCCCGGTGTTCGTCGCGCCCTACAGGAAGAGGCGCAAGAACGACGGCAATGACGCCGAGGCGATCTGTGAGGCGGTGAGCCGACCCAACATGCGCTTTGTGCCAGTGAAGAGCGCCGAGCAGCAGGCACTGCTTGCGCTGCACCGGGTGCGCCAGGGCTTCATCGAGGAGCGCACGGCGCTGATCAACCGGTTGCGCGCGGTGTTGACCGAGTTCGGCGTGGTGCTGCCCAACCGCACGCAGTGGGTGCGCCGCGACGCTATCGCAGTCGCTGAGCCACTGCCGGTGCTTGCTCGCCAGGCGGTGGAAGACCTGCGTGCTCACCTGGCGCAGCTCGATGAGCGCATCGGCGCCTACGACCAGCAGCTCGAACAACAGGCTCGGCAAAGCGAAGCGGCTAAGCGTTTGATGCAGATCCGCGGTATCGGGCCGCTAACGGCCGTGGCGATCGTGGCCACGGTGGGCAGTGCACGCGACTTTGCGAGCGGCCGGCAATTCGCCGCCTGGCTCGGCCTGGTGCCGCGTCAGAATTCTTCGGGTGGTAAATCACGCCTGGGCCATATCAGCCGGCGCGGAGATGGATATTTGCGCATGCTGCTCGTGCAGGGTGCCCGCTCGGTGCTCTACACTGCCGCACGGCATACCGATCGCCTATCGCTTTGGGCACTATCGCTGCAGGCGCGCCGCGGGATGCATAAGGCCTTGGTCGGTATCGCCGCAAAGAATGCGCGCATCGCTTGGGCGCTGCTGAGTAAAGTCGAGTCCCGGCGAACCCTGAAGTACACGGAAAATGGGAACCGGCGTGCAACGGTTCGTCGAACATCGCCGAATACAATTGGATAGCGCTCTGGGGCGGCCGCGGCTTTTTCGACCGCTTGGTCAATTTCGACAATAAACTCTTCACCAAGACCTGGACGTTGCTCGTCGTATCGGTCGGCTGCATCATCGAATTCACGCTTTGCCGCACGTCGGAAAACTACATGAAGTGTCATCGCCCCAGCCGCGAGCGAGCTGCAGCCTTAATCTCTTCCCACGGAATGACGTCATCCGGGAACGCATCGTCCTCAGCAACTCGGCGATCCAACTCTGCGCGCTGCGGGTCGGTAAGAGGGAATGCCTTGGCATCGACGCAGATGCTCGCCCAAATTTCTTCGACGAGCACGAGCCTTTCTTCGACATTTAGTCGATCAATGCCCAGAGTCTTAACGGATACACCCATGATTACCTCCGCCAAAAACATGAAATTAGCACGTTTGTGCGGCCAGTGCCCGATAGGGTATAGCGTCCGCCGTGAGGCGCGTGCCGCTTGCGGCACGTCGCCCTCGACGGCGTGGTTGGGTGGCAAGGCACCACAGTCATAGGTTCTCGGGCGTCAAACCAGTGCGCTTTGCGATACGTGCAAGCATGCGTGGACCGATTGTCTCGCCATCGTGAAAGGCAAAGACGACATCGGGCCATCCGGCGCGAGAGAGCGTCTTGTGGGAACCCGATTGCCGTTTGAGCGTCCAGCCAATTCGGTAAAGCGCGGAAAGTACGTGTCTGGCCTTGGACGATGGCCAAGAAGTCATGCAGCCGCGAACCCGATCGAGATGGGTTGCGGTCCGGCCTCATTGTTCTCGAGGCGTTCGGCAAGAACGCGAAGAGCGAGCACTTCTGCCTTCGCCATTGCCTCGTCGGAAGTGGCGCCATAGGCGAGAACACCGGGGAGCTCGGGAACTTCGGCAAGCCATCGTCCGTCTTCTTCGCGTTCGTGTTCGATCGAAAATTGCATGTGTCACCTCGATGCTTGCATCCATTCTACGCCCGTTTCCAATTTTGCCACCCAACAAGAAGTCGGCCCCTTAAATGGGGCCTTATAAGACCCCAATAGCGGGGCCGAGCACCCACAGACTACGCTCAACCCCTTGATTCCTCAACTGCGTCAACCGGGATAGGCACCTGTACGTTCATCCAGTATCGGAACCACTGGAGGGCGCCATGTCCGGACCACGTTTGCTCGACCAGGTGCGCGACCGATTGCGCGTGAAGCACTACAGCGTGCGCACGGAAGACGCGTATCTGCAGTGGATTAGCCGCTTCATCTTCTTTCACGGCAAGAGACATCCGCGGGAGATGGGCGGCCCGCAGGTTGAGGTATTCCTGTCGCACCTCGCCACCGTCGGTCGTGTTGCGGCTTCGACTCAGAATCAGGCATTGTCGGCGTTGTTGTTCCTGTATCGCGAGGTGCTGCAGTTTGAGCTGCCGTGGATGGACGGGGTGGTGCGCGCAAAGCGGCCGAAGCACCTTCCGGTTGTGCTGACGGAGAACGAGGTGCGTGCGCTGCTCGCGCAACTGGAAGGTACGCGCTGGCTGGTTGTCAGTCTCCTGTACAGCTCGGGCATGCGCTTGCTGGAGGGATTGCGCCTGCGCGTCAAGGATGTCGATTTCGAGCGCCGCGAGATCACGGTGCGCGATGGCAAAGGCGCACGTGCTCAATCGCGGCGGGCGAGGGGTGTTGAGCCCGCTTGACCATATCGATCCGTGATCGGAAGCGCATAGGTAGGCGGGGGAGAAGGCGCGCCTTCGTCTCTTGCGTTGCGGCCGCGCTCACTTGCGCCAGAATCCGGGTGTGAACACCACCAGCAGGGTGAACAGTTCCAGCCGCCCGAGCAGCATCGCGATGGTGCAGATCCAGGTCTGGAAGTCGTTCAGGGACGCGAAAGTCGCTGCCGGTCCCACCTTATTTAGGCCGGGGCCGGTGTTGTTGAGGCTGGTGATGACCGCAGAGAACGCGGTGATGAGGTCCAGGCCCGATGCGGCGAGCAGCATGGTCATGGCAACGAAGGAAGCCACGTAGACCAGAACGAAGGCGAGCACGGCGAAAATGATGTTGTTCTCGACCGGCACGCCGGCGAGCTTCACCGGTACCAGCGCGCGCGGATGGATGATGCGCGTCATTTCGCGCACCGCCTGGCGTGCCATCAGTTCGGCGCGGATCATTTTGATGCCGCCCCCGGTAGAACCTGAACAGGTGCTGAAGCCGCACAGAAACAGCATCCATAGCGGCGCGAAAATCGGCCACAGGTTGTAATCGGTGTTGGAATATCCGGTGGTGGTGGCGATGGAAACGACGTTGAATGCGGCAAATCGCAGCGCGGTCCAGAAGCCGGGATAGGTCTGGTTCGCGAGCAGGAAATAGGCGATGCCGAACACGCTGCCGATGACTACCAGCAGGTACAGCCCGACCTCGGGGTCGCGCGCGTAAGGGGCGAAGCTCCAGCGCCGCCAGGCGAGAAAGTGCGAGCCGAAATTGATGCCCGCCAACAACATGAAATAGATCGCCACCGCCTCGATCGCGGGGGAATTCCAGTGGCCGAAGCTCGCGTCGTGGGAGGAAAAACCGCCCAGCCCCATGGTCGAGAACGCATGCATCATGGCGTCCAGCCAGTTCATGCCGGCGATGCGATAGCACAGGAGGCAGGCGGCGGTGATGCTCACATAAACCAGCCACAGCCCCTTGGCCGTCTCGGCGATGCGCGGCGTCAGCTTGGTGTCCTTCATCGGCCCCGGTGTCTCGGCCTTGTACAGCTGGCTGCCGCCCACACCGAGGAGCGGCAGGATGGCCACGGCCAGCACGATCACCCCCATGCCGCCAAGCCAGATGAGGAAGGTGCGCCAGATGTTGATCGAGGGCGCCAGTTGGTCCAATCCGGACAGCACCGTCCCGCCGCTGGCGGTGAGCCCGGAAACGGCTTCAAAGTAGGCATCGGTGACGGACAGTTCTGGCAGGTAGAACAGCAGCGGCAGGGTGGCGAAAGCCGGTAGTACGGTATAGACCAGCGCGACCAGCAGAAAGCCGTCGCGCGGCTGCAGTTCGCGTCGCTGCGTCTTCGTCAGTACCCATAGCACCCCTCCGGCTGCCGCTGTCAACAGAATCGCTTCGTCGTAAGCGGTTTGGGCGTTGTCGCCGATGAAAAAAGAGCAGAGCAAGGGAAAGAGCATGCACAGCGCGAAGATCATGATGACCACGCTCAGCACGTTTAGGACGGCAAGGATTCGGACCATGAATGGCGCCTGACCGGATCAGAGAAAGCCGGCGCTGACCTGGAACAACTTTTCCACTTTGGGCAACATCTTCTTGTTGGTGACGAAGACAATTGCGTGGTCTCCGGCCTGGATCACCAGATCATGGTGAGCCATCAGCACTTCGGCGCCGCGCACCAGGGCGGCGATGGTGGTGCCCTTGGGCAGCTCGATTTCCTCGATGCGCCGCCCCACCATGTGGCAGGATGCCGCGTCGCCGTGGACCACCGCCTCGAGGGCCTCGGCCGCGCCGCGGCGCAGCGAGTGTACTTCGGTGATGTCGCCGCGGCGCACGTGTGCCAGCAGCGAGCCTATGGTTGCCTGTGCCGGGGAGATGGCGATGTCGATCTGCCCCGACTGCAGCAGATCCACGTACGAGCGCCGGTTGATCAGCGCCACCACGCGGCGCGCGCCCATCCGCTTCGCGAGCAGGCAGCTCATGATGTTGTTCTCGTCGTCATTGGTGACGGCCACGAACAGGTCCATCTCCTCGACGTTCTCGGCTTCGAGCAGCGACTCGTCGGTGACGTCCCCCTGCAGCACCAGCGCCGTATCGAGCCGCGTGGACAGCTCCTCGCAGCGGCGCTTGTTGTGATCGACGATCTTCACCGTGTAGTCGCGCTCCAGCGCGCGCGCCAGCCTCAGGCCGATGTTGCCGCCGCCGGCGATCATGACGCGGCGCACCGGCTTGTCCTGGCGGCGCAACTCCTGCATCACCTTGCGGATATTCTGGCTGGCGGCGAGGCAGAACACCTCGTCGCCCGCCTCGACCACGGTGCCGCCCTCGGGCACGATCGACCGGTCGTCGCGGAAAATGGCGGCGAGGCGCACGTCGACATTGGGCATGTGCTTGCGGATGTCCTGCAGTTGGTGACCGACAAGCGGTCCGCCCTCGAAGGCGCGCACCGCCACCAGGCTCACGCGGCCGTCGGCGAACTCGAGCACCTGCAGCGCTTCGGGAAACTGGACCAGCTTGACCAGGTATTCGGTGATCAGCTGTTCCGGGCAGATGGCGTAGTCGACGGCGAAACAGTTGGGGGCGAACAGCTGCTCGTTGGCCAGGTATTCGGGGGCGCGCACGCGCGCGATGCGGGTCGGCACGTTGTACTGGTGCGCCGCGATCTTGCAGGCGACCAGGTTGGTTTCATCGCTTTGCGTTACGGCGATCAGCATGTCGGCGTCTTCGATGCCGGCGCTCTTCAGGACCGAAGGATGCGCCGCGCTGCCGGTGACGGTGCGCAGATCGAGCCGGTCCTGCAACAGGCGCAACCGCGCGCCGTCGACATCCACCACGGTGATGTCGTTGGCTTCGGAAACCAGGCTTTCGGCCACGCTGGTGCCGACCTGGCCTGCGCCGAGAATGATGATTTTCAAATTGACTCCCCTGAGTCCCGCTGGCGACGCACGCGACATTTCTATGTGCACGCGGACGATAGGTGCTGGATGCAGCGCATTTTATGCCTTTTTGCTGCGGCGCAGAACCTATGGCTACTCTTCCTTCCTGCCGGTCGTGATTCCCAGCGCCTTGAGCTTGCGGTACAGGTGGGTCCGCTCCACGCCGCTTTTCTCGGCCACGCGCGCGATGGAGCCGGCTTCGCGGGCCAGCAATTGTTCGAAGTAGGCCCGCTCGAACGCTTCACGCGCTTCGCGCAGCGGCAGTTCGAGCGGCAGCGCCACCTGCGTGCCGGCCGGGGTATGGAACTGCGCCGACACCCGTTCCACGTCGGCCGCGCCGATTTCCTCTTCCAGCGCCGTGAGCGCCAGATTCTTCACCGCGCCCTGCAGGTCTTCCAGATTGCGCGGCCAATGAAACTGGCGCAGGGTGTTGAGGGCGGCGGTGGAAAAATGCCGCGGCGGGCAATGCCGGGATTCCACCAGTTGCGCCAGCAGGATGGCGGCGACGTCGGGGATGTCTTCGGCGTGCTCGCGCAGCGCCGGGAGGGTCAACGAAAGCTCGGACAGGCGCGCGAGCAGGGTGGCGTCGAAACCGAGCTCTCCCGCGAGGCGCGCCGGTTCCTCGGAGGTAAAGGAAACAATGCGCGTTCTTGTTTTTTCCTGCTTGCCCAAAATGAAAGCCAGATTCTTTTGCTGCGCCCGGGTGAGTGCCGCCAGTTCCTCGACGAAGACCAGGCCGTTGGCGGCCTGCGCGAGCAGCTCCTGCGGCGCGTCGGCCAGTGCCGCGCCCGCCACGACCCAGGGGGTATTGGGTTGGTGCAGGTAGCGCGCGAACAGTTCCGGCATGACACCCGGCTCGCCGCGCAACAATACCGGCATGGACATGGCGGCGATCTGCGCCAGGCGCTTGCGCAGGTCGGCCAGCACGGCGGAGCGGCCCAGGCTGAGCAGCGTGAGCCCGGTCTGCGCCTGGCCGCCTGCGTTCCTCAGCGCGCGTTTCACCGTGGCGAGCAATTTTTGCAGGGCGATCGGCTTTTCCAGGAAATCGATCGCTCCGATGCGCGTGGCCTCCACCGCGGTTTCGATGGTTCCGTGTCCGGACATCATCACCACCGGCATGGTGAGCTGGCCGCTCGCCGCCCATTCCTTGAGCAGGGTGATGCCGTCGGTATCGGGCATCCAGATGTCGAGCAGCACCAGGTCGGGGCGCTCGGCGCCGCGCAGCGCGCGCGCGCGCGCCGCGTTTTCCGCGAGCCGCACCGTGTGACCTTCATCGGCGAGAATCTCCGACAGCAGCTCGCGGATGCCGATTTCGTCGTCGACGACCAGGATTTGCGACATCAGGCCGCCTTCGCCGATTCGCGCTGCAGCGGCAGCGTGATGCTGACGCTGGCGCCGCGCCCGGGCAGGTTTTCCACTCTGATCGCGCCCTTGTGTTCGTCGATGATCTTTTTCACGATCGCCAGGCCCAGCCCGGTGCCCCGCGGCTTGGTGGTCACATAAGGCTCGAACACGCGCGTCATGATGGCCTCGGGAAAGCCGCAGCCATTATCGCTGACCCTGAGGCAGACGAAATTGCCCGCACGCTCCGTCTCGACCTCGATGCGCGGGCCGGCGCTGCCGGCGAGGGCGTCCTGGGCGTTCTGCAGCAGATTGTGTATCACCTGGCGCAGTTGCATCGGATCGCCGTTTACCCGCGACAGCCCCTCCTGCAAAGTAAACCGCACCAGGGCGGTATGCTCGTACAGGCCCAGCACCTCGCGCACCAGCGCGTTCAGGTCGAGTGCCTGCAGGTTTGGCGCCGGCGTGCGCGCATATTCGCCAAAATCGTCCACCATCCCCTTCATGGCCGCGACCTGATTGATGATGGTCTCGGTGGCGCGGTTGAGCGTGGCCGCATCCTCGGGCGCGAGCTTGGTTGCGAGTTTCGCCTGCAGGCGTTCGGCGGAGAGCTGAATCGGCGTGAGCGGATTTTTGATTTCGTGCGCCAGTCGCCGCGCCACTTCGGCCCAGGCGGTAGCCCGCTGTGCCTGGATCAGCTGGGTGACGTCGTCGAAGACCACCACGTAGCCGCCGCCGCTCGCGCGCGGCAGAACCGACCCGCGCGCAAGCAGCGTGCGTTCGGCGAGTTCCAGCTGCTGTTGCCAGGTGTCGGTGTCCTGCTGCTTGAAGCCTTCGACGATGGCGCGCGCCAGCGGCTGCAGCCGCGGCCAGTCGGCGAGGGCCTGGCCCTTCAGACCTTCGAAGGTTTCCTGCAGGATGGCGCTGGCCCCGTGATTCACGGTGCCCAGGCGCAACTGTTCGTCCAATACGAGCACACCGGCAGAAAGATTGGCAAGGATATTCTCCAGATAAGCCTTGGCCGTTTCGAGCTCGGCGCGGCGCGATTCGGCCACGCTGCGCGCATCGTCCAGTTGCTCGGTCATGCTGTTGAACGATTGGGTGAGAATACCCAGTTCATCGCTGCTGGTGACTTGCGCGCGGCGGCTGTAGTCCCCCCGGGCCACTGCCTGGGTGCCCGCGGCGAGCAGCGCCAGGGGTTCCGACAGGCGCGAGGAGAGCAGGAAGGCCAGAGCGGTGGCGGAGAATAGCGTCAGCAGCAGCGTCAGCGTGAGGGTCAGGATGTAGATCTCCTTCAGGCCTTGGCGCGACAGCGACAACTCCTTGTAGTCGCGGTATACCCCCTGCACCGCCTCGGCGTCGCGCGCCAGCGTCGGCGGCACCGGCTGCAGCAGTTGCAGCAGACGCTCGTCCTCGGCGATGCTGAACGTCGCCACCGGAACCAGCACGCGCAGGCTCAACCTCCTGTCCGGCGCGCCTTCAAGCGCGGAGTAACCGCGGTTTTGTCGCGCCTGGCGCTGGATCGCGCCGTTGGGCAGGTCGGGGAGCAGCTTGCCGACGCCCTTGCTTGCGCTGGCGATGACCTTGCCGCCGGAGGACAGCAGCAGCGCATCGTCGACGCCCGCCTGATCGCGCAGCCGGTTGAGCAGCACGATCTGCTGCGCCGGCGTCTTGTCGGAAAGCTCGAGCGCCATGCGGCGCGCCTTGTCGTGGAGTTCCGTGAGCAGCAGATCGAGCGCGGTGCGGCCGAGGTTGAGCCCGCCTTCGAGCGCGTTGTCGACGCGCACGTCGAACCAGGATTCGATGCTTTTTGCCATGAACTGCAGCGACACCACGTACACCAGTCCTCCGGGCACGATCACCATAGGCAGAAACATGAGCAGGAAGCGCAGCGTCAGGCGCGAGCCGAACACGCGCGCGCGCAGCTTGGCGGTGAGCACCCACAGCTGATAGCCGATCAGCGCCAGCAGCGCCGCGGCCAGCGCGGCGTTCAGGCCGAGCAGCAACGCATAGTGGCGGGAGAACAGCGCGGTGTTGCCGCTCGCCGCCGCCAGCAGGAACAGCAGGATCGCGCCCAGCGCCACGCCGGATATGAGCACGTATTTCATTGCGGCGCTTTCTCCGTCACCGGCGCCCTGACCCTGAACGGCCAGCGCCGCCATTCGGAGGCGAGATTCCATTCCCGGCTGGTTAGCGCATTCACCTGGAACGGTTTGGGCAGCTGCGTCACGTCCAGGCGCATGCGCAGTCCGGCCTCGTAGTCCGTGCCGGCGCCCACCTCCGTGCGTTCCAGCACCTGCCAGGAGCGCACCCGCGACAACACCCGCAGCGCGTCGGGCAGCGCGGAAAAACTTTGATACAGCGCGCCGCTGGAAATCCGGTATTGGCGTGTAAGCGCGTGGTAGGACAGGCGTAGCATCAGTTGCCGCCTGACGCTGTCGTCGAACCAGTACCAGCGCTTGCGCGTCAGCTCGAATTCGACCTGAAAGTACAGCGCCACCCCCTTGTCGATGGCGTCCTCGAGCCGGGGGTTGAGTTCGATGCGGAAATCGGCATCCAGGGCGTAGCCCTCGTCGACGCCCTCGATCGCGATGCGACTGATTTCAATATTGCTCGCGCGCGACGCCGCACCCCAGCCGAGCGCGAGCGCGAGCAGCAGCGTAACGAGCAGCCGCAGGCTCATGTTCTACTGTTTTTCCAGCAGCGCATAGAAGAAGCCGTCGTGCCGTGCATCGGGTAGGAGCTGCCCCTCCTCCGGTTCGGCCAGCCGCAGGCGGCGGGCTCCATCGCTGCGCGCCAGGAAGGACTCGACCGTCTGTGCGTTTTCCTGAGGGAACATCGAGCACGTCGCATACAGCAATTTACCACCCGGGGCCAACTGTTGCCACAGCGCATCCAGCATCCGGCCCTGGATCGCGGCGAGCTGCGCGATGTCGCTTTCGCGGCGCAGCCATTTGATGTCGGGGTGGCGCTTGACCGCGCCGGAGGCGGTGCAGGGTGCGTCGAGCAGGATGCGCTCGAACAGCCCGCCGTCCGACCATCCCGCAGGCGAGGCGCAGTCGGCGCAGACGATGCGCGCGGAAAAGCCCAGCCGCGCCAGGTTGTCGCTGATCCGGGGCGCACGCGCCGGGTCGCTGTCCAGAGCCGTGAGCGCACAATCGGCAAGCTCCAGGATATGCCCGGTCTTGCCGCCTGGGGCTGCGCAGGCATCGAGCACCCGCATGCCGGGGCGGACATCGAGCAGGGGAGCCGCGAGCTGGGCGCCGGCATCCTGCACCGAAACTTCGCCCGCGCCGAAACCGGGAAGGGACTCGATCGGCACAGGGCGTTCGAGCAGTATCGCCTGCGCGCCGACGCGCTCGCCTTTGATGCCGCGCTCGCCCAGCTTGGCCAGATACTGCGCGGTTGCGAGGCGGCGCCGGTTGACGCGCAAGGTCATGGGCGGATGCAGATTGCCGGCATTGAGGATCGACTCCCAGGATTGCGGCCAGGCCGCGCGCACGCGGTCTATCCACCATTGCGGGTAGGAGTAGTGGGCGGTGTCGGAGTCGCAGCGCGCAAGGAGCGCGTCCGATTCGCGCAGGTAAGTGCGCAGAACGGCGTTGGCAAGTCCTTTGGCCGCGGGTTCGAGGCGCGACACCGCGCGCACCGCCTGGTCCACGGTGGTATGGCTGCTGGCCGGCCGCGCGCGCAACTGGTACAGTGCGGCGAGCAGCAAGGCATTCAAGGCCGGCTTGACCGGTTTGCGCAGCAATTCGGCGAGGAGGGCGTCGAGCAGGCCCAGATGGCGCAGCGTGCCGTAAGCCAGATCCTGCACCGCCGCGCGCAGGCTGGAGCCGGGATCCAGGGTGGCGAGCGCATCCGACAGGCTGCGGCCGGCGCGCACCTGCGCGATGGCGTCGGCGGCGGCACACAGCGCTAGTTCGAGATTGGCTGATCTGGACAAAGGAACGAGGCTGCAGCCGCGAAGGCCGCGGCGCCGGAGTGGTAATGGACGAAGCCCGCATCCTACACCGGGCGGGAGCCGGAGAGAACGGGCCTCGCGATTCAGGCCATCGCGCGCAGGCGAGCAATGCGCTCGTCGGTAGCCGGGTGCGTGCTGAACAGGCTTTGCACGCCGCCGCCGGCAAGCGGGTTGATGATCATCATCTGCGCCGTCGCCGGATGCGCTTCGGCGGCGTCCAGCGGCAGGCCTTTGGCGTAGCGCTCCATTTTCGCCAGCGCATCGGCGAGCGCGTTGGGGTCGGCGCAGATCTCGGCGCCGCCGCGATCTGCCTCGAATTCGCGCGCGCGCGAAATCGCCATCTGGATCAGCATGGCCGCGATCGGCGCCAGGATCATCACGATCAGCGCCATGATCGGATTGGGCCGCTCGCCATCCCCGCGTCCGCCGAACAGGAAGCCGAACTGGGCGATGGAGGAGATCGCGCCCGCCACGGTGGCGGCGATGGTCGAGATCAGGATGTCGCGATGCCGCACATGTGCCAGTTCATGCGCCATCACGCCGCGCAGCTCGCGCGCCGACAATAGCTGCAGGATGCCGGTGGTCGCGGCCACTGCCGCATGCCCGGGATTGCGTCCGGTGGCAAAGGCATTGGGCTGGGCTTCGTCGATCAGATAGACACGCGGCATGGGCAGCCCGGCGCGCTGCGACAATTCCTGCACCACGCGGTAGAACTGCGGCGCGCTCGCCGCGTCGACTTCCCGCGCGTTGTACATGCGCAGCACCATCGCGTCGGAGAACCAGTAGGCGAACAGATTCATCGCGCCCCCGAATGCGAGCGCGAGCAGCATGCCGTTGGCGCCGCCGAACGCGGCACCGACGACGCCGAACAGCGCCATGATGCCGGCCATCAGGATAGTGGTCTTGAGCCAGTTTCCGAACATCCCGGGTTTCCTTGTAACGTTGCCTGTTGAGGCTCTTAGATGGTGGTTTTCGCGGAAAATTCAAGCCGCTCGCCGCAGGCGAGGGGAAAGCCGGCGAGGAACGGTCCCGCCGGCAGTCGTTTGCCGCCGGCACGCTGCAACTCCAGCACACGCAACGAGCCGCTGCCGCAGGCGACGACGATGCCCTTTGCCTCGGCCTCGAGCACCGTCCCCGGCGCGCCCTCGGCTGCGCTAAGTCCGGCGCGCCAGATTTTCAGTCCGGCACCTTTTATCATCGTGGCGGCGCCGGGCAGGGGATTGAAGGCGCGCACCTTGCGCTCGATCACCGCAGCGGCCTCGCTCCAGTCGATCTCGGCTTCCGCCTTGGCGATCTTTTCGGCATAGCTTGCGCCGGATTGCGCCTGGGGCTGAGCGCGCGACTGGCCGCGCTCGAGTTGGGACAGCGCGGTTACAATCAGGCGCGCGCCGATTCCGGCCAGCTTGTCGTGCAGGCTCGCGCTGGTGTCCTCCGCCTCGATCGCCACCGGCTCGGCGGCGAGCACCGGACCGGTATCCAGGCCCCGGTCCATCTGCATGATGGATACGCCGGTGAGCGCGTCGCCGGCGAGGAGGGCGCGTTGAATCGGCGCGGCACCACGCCAGCGCGGCAGCAGCGAGGCGTGGATATTGATTGCGCCCAGCCGGGGCAGGGCAAGCACCGATTCGGGCAGAATCAAGCCGTAGGCTGCGACCACCATGGCGTCGGCGCCGAGCGTGCGCAGGCGTTCCAGGGTCTCCGCGCTTTTCAAACTGGAGGGTTGATTCAGTTCGAGACCGTATTCCTGCGCCAGCGTCTTAACCGCGCTGGGCACAAGTCTCAGTCCCCGGCCCGCCGGCCTGTCGGGTTGGGTAAGCACCAGCGCGATCTCATGCTCCGCATGCACGAGCGCCGCCAGCGCGCGCGCGGCGAACTCTGGGGTGCCGGCAAAAATGAGGCGCATTGGGGAAGCCTGTCAGGCGGAATCAGGCGGAATACTAGGCGCTCTGGCGCTGCTGTTTCTGCATCTTGGCGCGGATGCGGGTCTGTTTCAGGCGCGACAGGTATTCGACGAACACCCTGCCCTTCAGGTGGTCCATCTCATGCTGGATGCAGACGGCGAGCAGGCCTTCGGCTTCCCTGGTGAACGTCTGGCCGTCCAGCCCCAGCGCGCGCACGGCGATATACTCGGCGCGCGCGATCTTCTCGTAAATCCCGGGTACCGACAGGCATCCCTCTTCGCAATCGGCCACCCCGGCGGCGGCGAGGATTTCCGGATTGATCAGCGTCAGCAATTGATCGCGCGTTTCCGACGCGTCGATTACGATCACCTGTTTGTGCACATCCACCTGTGTGGCGGCCAGGCCCACGCCCGGCGCGGCGTACATGGTTTCCGCCATGTCCGCGACCAGGGTACGAATGCTTTCATTCACCTGCTCCACCGGCGCGGCAATCTTGTGCAAACGCGCGTCGGGATAGCGCAGGATGTGAAGGCGAGACATAAAAACTTGCTAATTGAACGGATTAGGTGCTAAATTTAATGAAGTCTGTAAAAAGGCGTGCTAGACTTCATACGATTCAGCCCTCTATTTAGACAGATTCGAGGCTTTTATGCACAAGTCTATCATATCCGCCGTGCTCGTCGCGGCGTTGGCGGCCACTCCCCTCATGGCTCAGCAGCGATCGGACGCCAGGCTGCAGGACAATGCGCCCGATCGTTACGTCGTCGTGCCGGGTGACACGCTCTGGGGCATCGCCGCGAAGCTTCTCAAGGATCCCTGGCGCTGGCCGGAAATATGGAAGCTGAATCAGGACCAGATCAAGAACCCGCACTCGATTTACCCGGGGGATGTCATCGTGCTCGTGCGCGCCGCGCAGCAGCCGGATCCCCAGATGGGGGATACGGTGCGCCTGTTGCCGCGCGTGCGTTCCGAAGACACGAGCCGGCAGGCCATTCCCAGCATTCCACCCAGGGTGATCGAACCGTTCCTGTCGCGGCCGCTGGTGATTGAGCCCGACGGTCTGGACCGGGCGCCGCGCATCATCTCCGCCCAGGCGGACCGCGTCTTTCTGGGCTCCGGTGACCTCGCCTACGTCAGCGGCATCAAGGACGCAAAGGTCGACAGTCTGTGGCAGATCTATCGCCCGGGCAAACCGCTCGTCGACCCCGACAGCCGCACGACGCTCGGTTACGAAGCCGTGTTTCTCGGCGACAGCAAGGTGACCAAGGCCGGCGATCCTGCGACCATACGCATCTTCGCCGCCCAGCAGGAGATTGGCAAAGGCGACCGGCTGGTCGCCGCCGGACCGCTCACGCTCGGCAGTTATGCGCCGCACGCGCCCAAGGCGTCGGTCCAGGGACGCGTCATCGGCACCCGCGGCGGATTGGGCGAGACCGGTCCGCAAAACGTGGTTTCGCTCAACAAGGGCACGAGCGACGGACTCGAGCCCGGCCATGTGCTTGCGCTCCTGCGCCTGGGCCGCGCCAATGTCGAGAGGACGCCCAGTCGCAAATGGTTCGGCGCCGACGCGGTCGAGACCACCAAGCTGCCGGACGAGCGTTACGGCCTCGTCTTCGTATTCCGCACCTTCGATCGGGTTTCCTATGCCTTGGTGATGTCGGCGAGCCGCTCGGTGCTTATCGGCGACATGGTCACCACTCCCTGAAAGTGCGGCGAAGGGGGACGCTCTCCCTTTTGAATTTTCCGATTTGGCCGAAGGCACGCGATGCGGCGCGATGCTGAACTCGCTGCGTGGATCAGGCTCAGCCTGGTACCGGGGCTGGGCGGCCACGGCCTGAGGAAGCTCCTTGCCGAGTTCGGCCTGCCGCAGCAAGTCCTGGATGCCGGCCGCGGGGCGCTCGCAGGCGTCGTTTCCGCGGAAATTGCCGCCCGCATGCTTTCCGATGTCGATTCCGCCGCCGTCGATGCGACTGTCGAATGGGCAGCCGCAGAAGGCAATGCGGTCATCACCCTGGCAGACGGCGATTATCCGCAGGCGCTGCTCGAAACCCCGGATCCGCCAGCACTGCTGTACCTGCGCGGACGGCGCGCGTTGCTCGCGCGGCCGGGCCTGGCCGTGGTCGGCAGCCGCAACGCCACGCCGCAGGGAATAAGCAACGCGGAACAGTTCGCGCGCGCTTTCAGCGCCGCCGGCCTCACCATCATCAGCGGCCTCGCGCTGGGCATAGACGCCGCGGCGCACCGCGGCGGGCTCGATGCGGCAGGTTCCACCATCGCGGTGCTGGGCACCGGCGCCGACATTCTCTATCCGCACCGCAACCGGGAACTGGGCGAGCGCATCGCGCGCGAGGGACTCATCGTCAGCGAATTCGCGCTGGGTACGCCGCCGCATGGCAGCAATTTTCCGCGGCGCAACCGCGTCATCTCCGGGCTTGCGCGCGGCTGCCTGGTCGTGGAGGCAGCGCTCGCTTCGGGCTCGCTCATCACGGCCCGGCTCGCCGCCGACCAGGGACGCGAAGTGTTCGCCATTCCGGGATCGATACATTCGCCGCACGCGAAGGGCTGCCACGCGCTCATCAAGCAAGGCGCAAAGCTGGTGGAAAACGTCCAAGACCTGCTGCAGGAACTGGGAATGCAAGGTCTCGGCGCGCCGCCGGCGGCCGAGGATCCGACACGCACCGGCCTGCTCGCGCACCTCGGCTACGACCCCTGCGACATCGACACGCTGTGCGCGCGAAGCGGCTTGACGGCGGACGCGGTATCGGCCATGCTGTTGCAACTTGAGCTCGAGGGCAAGGTCGCGAGCGTGCCCGGCGGGCTGTATCAGAGAACCTTCCAAGGGGGCTCCGATTGAGGTATCCCGGCTATCAGGAGCGGCAGTATTGATGGTCATCAGTACCCGCAGCGCATTGTTCCCGCCCGGACCGGCGTTACCCGCTCCCCACGACGCACTCCATACCGTATTTCCCCAAGGGGCAGCCTGCAAGAATGTTTGACATACTCGTATATCTGTTCGAGAACTATTACCAGACCGACATTTATCCCGATCAAGACGCGCTGGCGCGCAAGCTGACCGCCGCCGGCTTCGAGCACGAGGACATCAGCGACGCGCTCGCCTGGCTGCAGGGGCTTAGCGTCGCCGAGGGCAGCACGCTTCCGGATTCGCTCGTCGAAAGCACCGCGTTTCGCGGTTATGCCGAAGTGGAGGCCGCCAAACTGGGTGTCGAAGGGCGTGGTTTCCTCGCCTTCCTCGAGGGTGCGAAGGTGCTGACGCCGCTGCTGCGCGAGATCATCATCGAGCGTGCCATGGCGCTGTCCGAAGACAGCGTCAGCATCGAGAAACTGAAGGTGATCGTGCTGATGGTTCTGTGGAGCCAGCAGCATTCGATCGATTCGCTCATCCTGGAAGAACTGCTCTCCGATCGCGCGCAATTGCTCATGCATTAGCGCATTCGCGGCCGATTAAGTCCCTGTTTCGCGGAAGTTTGTCACGGCGCCTTGCCGTGTCTTCTTGCTTCTCCATCCGGTTTGCACTTATCATGCTGCGGCTTGCTGCGGGGTGCGGACCAGTATTGATTGAGTCTGCGTGCGCAAGTCAGACCACACTATGACCAAAAAACTCATCATCGCCGAAAAGCCTTCAGTCGCGAACGACATCGCGCGCGCACTGGGCGGCTTCACCCGGCATGGCGATTATTTCGAGAACGACGAGTACGTGCTGTCGTCGGCGATCGGCCATTTGCTCGAACTCGTGGCGCCTGAGGGCGTCGAGGCGAAGCGCGGCAAGTGGTCGTTCGCGAATCTGCCGGTGATCCCGCCGCATTTCGATCTGAAGCCGATCGAGCGGACCGAGGACCGGCTCAAGGTGCTGCTGAGGCTGTTGAAGCGCAAGGACGTCACCGGCGTCATCAACGCCTGCGACGCGGGACGTGAAGGCGAGTTGATTTTCCGCTACATCATGCAGCACGCCGGCAACAAGAAACCGATCCAGCGGCTGTGGCTGCAATCGATGACCCAGGGCTCGATCCGCGACGGCTTCGACGGCCTGCGCACGGACAAGTCGATGCTGCCCCTCGCAGATGCGGCCGTGTGCCGTTCGGAGTCCGACTGGCTGGTGGGCATCAACGGCACGCGCGCGATGACCGCGTTCAATTCCAAGGAGGGCGGATTCTACAAGACCACCGTGGGCCGGGTGCAGACGCCGACGCTGGCCATACTGGTCGAACGCGAGGATCGCATTCGCAAGTTCGTATCGCGCGACTACTGGGAAGTGCACGCCAGTTTCGCCGCCGCCGCAGGCAGCTACAGCGGGCGCTGGTTCGACGAGAAGTTCGCCAAGGCGGCAAGGGAAGAAGATGCCGAGGCCAAGCCCGAGCGCCTGTGGAATGCGGCGCGCGCCGAGGCCTTGCGCAAGAAATGCGAGGGCAAGCCGGGCATCGCCACCGAGGAAGCCAAGCCGACCACGCAGATATCGCCGCTGCTGTTCGATCTGACCAGCCTGCAGCGCGAAGCCAACGGGCGCTTCGGCTTCTCCGCTCGCACCACGCTTTCTCTGGCACAGGCTTTGTACGAAAAGCACAAAGTGTTGACTTACCCGCGCACCGACGCGCGCGCGCTGCCCGAGGATTACCTGCCCACGGTCAAATCGACCATGGAAATGCTCGCTGGCAAGGCCAAAGGCAAGGACATGAGCGAGAGCGTCGCGGCTTATGCGCCGTTCGCGCGCCAGGTGCTGAAAGAAAGCTGGATCAAGCCAAGCAAGCGCATTTTCGACAATGCCAAGATCTCCGACCACTTCGCCATCATTCCCACGCTGCAGGCGCCGGGCAATCTGTCCGATGCCGAAGGCAAGCTCTACGATATGGTGGTGAAACGCTTCCTCGCGGTGTTCTTCCCCGCGGCCGAGTTCCTGGTCACCACACGCATCACCCGCGTCGAAGGCGAACCTTTCAAGAGCGAGGGCCGGGTGATGGCGAAGCCGGGCTGGCTTGCGATCTACGGCCGCGACGTCGAAAAAGACGACGCGCTGATGGTCGCGATCAGGGATGACGAGAAAGTGACGACGACGGAGGTCGAGGTCAAGGCCAACCAGACCAGGCCGCCGGCGCGCTTCTCCGAGGCGACGCTGCTCTCGGCCATGGAGGGCGCAGGCAAGCTGGTCGAGGACGAAGAACTGCGCGCGGCGATGAGCGCGAAAGGCCTGGGCACGCCGGCCACCCGCGCCGCGGTGATCGAGGGCCTCATTTTCGAAGACTACGTGCATCGCAACGGGCGCGAACTGGTGCCTACGCCGAAGGCATTCTCGCTCATGTTCGCGCTGCGCCAGTTCGGCATCACCGAGCTTGCTTCGCCCGAGCTCACCGGCAACTGGGAATTCAAGCTGAAACAAATGGAGCATGGCGAACTCGGTCGCGGCGAATTCATGGACCATATCGTCGAGGCCACGCACGAGCTGGTATCCGCGATCAAGAACGGCGACATTCCCGATACCGCGTTCCTCACGCTGCAGGCGCCGTGCCCGAAATGCGGCGGTACGGTGCAGGAGAACTACCGTAAATTCCAGTGCCAGGCCTGCGAATTCAACATCTGGAAGGTCGTTTCCAGCCGCGAGTTCGCGCCGGAGGAAATCGAGGAATTGATCACCAAGCAGACGATCGGTCCGTTGCAGGGCTTTCGCAGCCGCATGGGAAAACCGTTCGCCGCGGTGGTGCGTTTGTCCGCCGAATTCAAGGCCGAATTCGATTTCGGGCAGTCGGGCAACGGCTCCGACGAGGTGCCGGATTTCTCCGGACTGGAGCCGCTCGGCTCCTGTCCGAAGTGCGCAGCGCGGGTGTTCGAGCAGGCGATGGCCTATGTGTGCGAGAAAAGCCTGGGCCCGGAAAAAAGCTGCGACTTCCGCTCCGGCCGCATTATCCTGCAGCGGCCGATCGAGCGCGAGCAGATGCAAAAACTGCTCGCCACGGGCAGGACCGACCTGCTGCACCGCTTCATTTCCAAGAAAGGCCGCCCGTTCTCGGCCTTTCTGGTACGCGGCGCAGACGGCAAAGTCGGTTTCGAATTTGCGCCGCGGGCGGCGAAGCCGGGCAAGACGACGGTCGAGCCCGCAGAGGCCAAGGCCGGTGTCATCAAACCTGCGGCCAGAGCGGCCAGGGCAAGCGTGAAGACCACCGTCAAGAATGCGGTCAAGACTTCCGTCAAAGCCGCCGCCAAGACCGTCAAGGCACGCAAGACCGCAGCCGGCTAGGTCCGCGCCGCATCGAGCGCGCCGCGGTCGTCACTCCGGCCGCGTTTTGGGACCGCGCATGCTGCCGGCCACGATCTTGTACTCGAACAGGCGGCACTCGAGCGCGCCGTTGAACAGGGGCGTGCGCCTGGAAACCCGCAGCTTGATCAGCTTGGGCAGATTCATGTCGGCGCTGAGGATGTAGCAGTTCCAGCCGGCGAATTTCTGTTTCAGCGCATCGCCGAATTTAGGGTAGAACTCGGCCAGTTCCTGCTGCTCGCCCATGCGCTCGCCATATGGCGGATTGGTGACCAGCACGCCGGTCCCGGCCGGTGCGGAAATCTCCAGCGCATTCGCCTGTTTGAGCTGCACGGCGTCTTCCAGGCCGGCGGCTTGCAGATTGGCGCGCGCGAGCTTGAGCGTATCGCCGTAGAGCTCGCTGCCGTAGATCGGCAGGGGCACTGGCGGCTTGCGCCGCGCCTCGGCCTCGGCGCGCAGCCTTTGCCACAGCGCGGCGTCGAAGTCCTTCAGCCTTTCGAAGCCGAAGCCGCGGGCAATGCCCGGCGCGATGTCGAGCGCGATTTGCGCCGCTTCGACGAGGAAGGTGCCGCCGCCGCACATCGGGTCGAGCAGCGTCGTTCCCGGCTGCCATTCGGCGAGCCTGAGTATGCCGGCGGCGAGATTTTCCTTGATTGGGGCTTCGCCCTGGGCGGCGCGCGCGCCGCGCTTGAACAGTGGTTCGCCCGAAGTGTCGAGGTAGAGCGTGAACTGCGTGGCATCGAGGAAGGCGTGGATGCGCACCTCCGGCGCGCGCGTGTCGACGTTGGGGCGGCTGCCGACCGCGCTCCTGAAGCGGTCGCACACCGCGTCCTTGATGCGCAGCGTGAGGAAGTCGAGGCTCTTGAGCGGGCAGCGCTGCGCGGTGAGGTAGACGCGGATGCTGCGCGCGACGTCGAAGCGCTGCAGCCAGTCGAAATCAACGCTGGCGCGGTAGATGTCCTCTTCGCTGCGATACGCAACGCTGAACAATCGCAGCAGGATGCGCGTGGCGATGCGGCTTTCGAGGTTGGCGCGATAGATGAGGCCGGTGTCGCCCTCGAAGGCGACGCCGCCGGCGACGGTCTGCACCGCGCCCGCCCCGAGTCCGGCGAGCTCGGTAGCGAGCGCGTTTTCGAGGCCGCGCGGGCAGGGCGCGAACAGCTTGGCATTGGCTTGCGGGCTCATGGAAATTCGGGGATGATCGATCCGAGGCTGAGTACAAAAGTAACATAAAACGAGGTGCGCGAATGCATAACATCGCCGGCATCGCCCAGGGTCTGGGCGGGTGACGGGCGCCGACGCAGCCGCGGCGCGCTTTGCCGCCGGCGTAGCTTTGCTCGATGCCGGCGATTTCGCCGGCGCCGGACGCGAGTTGCGCCAGGCGCTCGAATTGCGCCCCGGCGACGCCGAGACGCATTACAAGCTCGCCAATGCGTGCAAGGAGCTCGGCGAACTGGCCGAAGCGGAGCGGCATTATCTCGCCGCGCTGGCGCTGGATCCGCGCTACGCCGAGGCGCACAACAACTTGGGCGCCGCGCAGCAGCTGCTGGGGCGCGCGGAAGCGGCGCAGGCGAGTTACCGCCGCGCGATCGCAGCGAAGCCCGATTTGCCCCAGCCCTATCTCAACCTCGGGCGGCTGCTGCAGCAACTGGGCAAAGCCGGCGAAGCTGAAGCCTGCTTCGCCCAGGCGCTGTCCCGGGGCCTGGAGCCGGGGGTGTTCCAGCACCTGCTCAATGCGGCGCAAGGCGCGAGCACGGCGCAGGCGCCGCCGGCCTACGTGCGCGCGACCTTCGATGGCTTCGCGCGACAGTTCGACCGGCACCTGGTCGATACGCTCGCTTACCACGTTCCGGAAATGCTCAGCAGCGCCGTGCGCGAACGCTCGCCGCCGGCGCAAATGGACATTCTGGACCTGGGCTGCGGCACCGGGCTATGCGGCGACCGCCTGCGCGACCTGGCGCGGCGCCTGGTCGGCGTGGACCTGGCGCCGAAGATGCTGGACCAGGCGCGCGCCCGCGCTTGCTATCATGAACTCGCCTTGGACGAGATCGGGCAATACCTGCCCTCGCAGGCGCCGGCGAGCTTCGATCTGGTGGTGGCGGCCGACGTGTTGATCTACATCGGCGACATCGGCAAGCTCATGCGCGAAGTGGCGCGCGTGCTGCGCCCCGGGGGGTGGTTCGCCTTGTCGATCGAGCAGCCCAGCCAGGGCTGCGACAGCTACCGCCTGGAACAAAGCGGCCGCTACGCGCACTCGCTCGCCTACGTCAGGAGGCTCGTGCGCGAGCTGGGCTACGCCGAGCGCAGCTGCCGGGATGTGGCCATACGCAAACACGGCGCACAGGCGCTGCCGGGCCAGTTACTGGTATTGGAAAAGACTCTGGCGTAGCGCGGCGCGCCGGAAAACCTAAGTCGCAATCTCCGCCGCGATCGCCGCGGCGCTCTGCACCTTCGCGTAAAGGCCGGCGAGCGCCGCCACGAAGGCCGCGTGCACCTGCGCCGCGGGCACGCGCTCATCGCCGAAAGCGAGCGCGCGCGTGGCGCAGGCGTCGTGCGCCAGGCTGCAGGAAAACCCCAGGTCGAACGCGGCGCGCGTGGTCGCGTCCACGCACATATGAGTCATCATGCCGGCGATCACCAGGTGGTCGACGCTGAGCCCGCGCAGGTGCTCCAGCAGCTTGGTTCCGCGGAAGCTGTTGGGGAAATTTTTCTGCAACACGGTTTCCCCGGCGCGCGCCGCAACGTCGGCGTGGATGTTCATGCCCTCGGTGCCGGGCACGAAGAAGCTTGCGCCGGGCCGGTTGGAGACATGCTGGATGTGCACCAGCGGCAGCCTCCGGGCGCGAAAGGTCTCGATCAGTTTCGCCGCCTGCAGGCTCGCTTCGGGGCTGCCCTCCAGCTCCATCTTGCCGCCGGGGAAGTAATCGTTCTGGATGTCGATGAGTATCAGGGCTGGTTTCATGTTTGAACTCCGGATGAAAAGTTGATTCTGCTCATGCGCCATGGATGCGGGCGGCGAAGCCGGCGGCGCGCAGCGCGCGGATGATCTCCTCGACGTGCTCGCGGCCGCGGGTCTGCAGCACGAAATCGACTTCGGCGGTCTGCAGCGGCAGGTTGGTGAAGGCGCGCTGATGGTGCACTTCCTCGATATTGGCGTTGGCGTCGGCGAGGCACGCGGTGACCGTGGCGAGCGCTCCGGGCAGGTCGCGCAGCTCGACCGTGAGCCGGGTAAGCCGGCCGGCGCGCACCATGCCGCGCTCGATGATCACCGACAGCACCAGCGGATCGATGTTGCCGCCGGAGAGCACCAGCCCGACGCGCCGGCCGCGGAAATGCGCCGGATGCGCGAGCAGGGCGGCGAGGCCGGCCGCGCCCGCGCCCTCGACGACTGTTTTCTCGATTTCGAGCAGCAGCACGATGGCGTGTTCGATTTCGCCCTCGCCCACCAGCAGGATGCCGCGCGCGAGCTCGCGCACGACGGGCAGGGTGAGCGCGCCCGGCTGTTTGACCGCGATGCCATCGGCGATGGTGTTGGTGGCGAAATGGGCCGTCTCGCCGCGCAGCGCGCAATACATCGAGGGAAAGTTTTCGCTCTCGACGCCGTAGAGCTCGATGCCGGGCTTGACCGCCTTGGCCGCGACCGCCATGCCGGCGATCAGGCCGCCCCCGCCCACCGGCACGACCAGGATCTCGATCGCAGGCGCGCGCGCGAGCATTTCCAGCGCCACCGTGCCCTGGCCGCTGATCACCTGCTCGTCGTCGTAGGGGTGGACGAGAGTCAGCTTGCGTTCGGCGGCGAGCGCGAGTCCCTGCGCCCGGGCTTCGTCGAAGCTGTCGCCGGTGAGGATGACATCGGCGCCGAAAGCGCGGGTATGCTCCACTTTCACATGCGGCGTGTGGCGCGGCATGACGATGACGGCGCGCAGCCCCAGGCGCCGCGCATGATAGGCCACGCCCTGCGCGTGGTTGCCGGCGGACACCGCGAGCACGCCCGCCGCGCGCTCCCCGGGCGAGAGCGACTGCAGCTTGTTGAGCGCGCCGCGTTCCTTGAACGAGGCGGTGAACTGCAGGTTCTCGAACTTGAGATATACCTCGGCGCCGGTGATCTCCGACAGGGTGCGCGAGTACAGGCAGGGCGTGTCGATCACCTGGTCAGCGAGCTGGGACGCGGCGGCACGAATGGAGCGTGCGGTGACGGTCATGGAATCTGTTTCAATATGAGGGGATACCTCCCCTCATACTCCCTTAAATGGGCCCATTGCAAAATCGATTCCGCAACGGTTCCCGTTGACTGGATTCTCAGTGCTGCCACGAACCTTTGATGATGCTTTTGATCAGATGCAGCCGCCGGTGAAAAAAATGATCCGCGCCGGGGACCACGACGACCGGCAGCCCCTGCGGCCGCGCCCAGGCGAGCACGTTGGCGAGCGGCACGGTCTCGTCCAGCTCGCCGTGGATAATGATGCTGTCCGCAGGCACCGGCTCCGAGGTGTAGCTGCGCCCGCCGCCGACGAAGCCCGCCGGCACGCCCACCAGCGCCATGCGCTCGGGCGTAACGCGGCGCGCCACCAGGGTCTGCACATAGGCGCCGAAGGAAAAGCCCGCCAGCACCGGCGCCTGCGCGTGAAAGCGCGCGCGCGCGTACTCCAGGATCGCGAGCAGGTCCTCGGCCTCGCCGCGCCCCTGGTCGTATTCGCCCGCGCTCGCGCCGACGCCGCGGAAATTGGGCCGCAGCGCGACGTAACCCAGCTCGACGAAAGTCCTGGCCAGGGTTTGCGCCACCTTATTGTCGAGGCTGCCGCCGAACAGCGGGTGCGGGTGCGCGACCAGCGCCACGCCGCGAGCGGCGTCGTGAAGCCTGTCGCGGCGTTCGCCGGCCGCGGGCAGGTCGATCACGCATTCGATCTTGCCCGCCGCGCCGTCGAGCTGCAGGTGCTCCTTCGTTGCGCGCGTCATATTTTCAGGCGCGCGACCACGCGACCGTGCCGCAGGTGTTCCTCGACGATCTCGTCGATGTCCTGCTCGTCGACATAGGTGTACCAGGTTTCGTCCGGGTACACCACGATGCAGGGGCCTTCTTCGCAGCGGTCCAGGCAGCCGGCGTGGTTGATGCGCACCCCGCCTTTCCCGGCCAAATCGAGTTCCTTTACCTTCTGCTTGGCGTAGTCGCGCAGCCGGCTCGCGCCCTTGTCGTTGCAGCAGGCCCGGCCGCCCTCGCGCTGGTTGCAGCAGAAAAAAACATGGCGGGTGTAATAACTCATGGGTATTCGATCGAAAGGAGCGCCGTTGAGGGGCATGCCGGCAACCGGCATGTCCCGTCCAACGAACGCCCAAATTATAGCCTGTCGGGCCTGTCCCGGCGTTCTCCGGCCAGGCTCGGCGCGAGCAGCATCAGGTAGAACAGCGCGGCGAACGGCCAGGCGAGCGACACCAGATGGGTTACGCCGTTGAAGTTGAGGAAGTAGCCTTGCGGCCATTGCTGCAGGGCGTTGGTGAAATAAGGGTTCTCCGGCGCCAAGTTGACCAGCACCGTTGCGGCCATCAGCAGCAGGCCCGCCAGCGCGAGGCGCGAGGCGCGCGGCAGTGCCAGCACCGGCATCAGGATCAGGGCGCCGCCGGCTAGGCCGAGGAGCGCGCCCGGCGTCAGCCAGGCGAACACGTTCTGCGCCTTCAGCAATACGCCCACGGCGACCGTCTTCAGTGCGAGCGCCGCCGCGAGCGCCGCCAGCATCAGGCGCCGCACAGGCTGATCGTCCTGAGCCAGGCTGGAAGCGAACAGGCCGACCGCGATCAGATTGCAGGCGGCGACCGCGGCTTCCATCTGGATGAACAGTTCGGCCGGATGCAGGGGAAGCGGCGGATGTTCCAGCAACTCGCGCAGATCGCCGTTGCCGAACAGCAGGGTTTCCGGATTCAACTGGGTGAACAGCCAC
>Ga0172367_10001616_pt1 | contig 32217 bp, 26 predicted proteins | sample Lak10m_FD_114542 | JGI IMG/M metagenome (GOLD analysis project Ga0172367, IMG submission 114542) | Freshwater microbial communities from Kabuno Bay, South-Kivu, Congo - kab_022012_10m | ecosystem: Environmental > Aquatic > Freshwater > Lake | place: Democratic Republic of the Congo: South-Kivu...
TTCGGACCTTGTCTCGCTGATAGAGGAGGCGTGCGGAAAGGCCGCGGTCCGCCGCTTCAAGCCGCCGCAGCCCGGGGATGTTCCCGTGACGTTCGCGGACATCTCCCGCGCGAGGAAGGAGATCGCCTACGACCCCCGCACGCCGATCGCGCGCGGGATACGCCTTTTCGTCGAATGGTACCGGCGCCAATCAACTGCAAGACCAACCTGAAAGGAGGCTTCCATGAAGTTGACTCTGTCGGTGATCAAGGCGGACATCGGTTCCATCGGGGGGCACATTCGGCCGAGTGCGAAGCTGCTCGAAACGGTGCGGTCGAAGGTCGCCGAGCTCGGGAAAGGTCTCCTGATCGACACTTACGTCGGGTTCACCGGGGACGACGTGGCGATCCTCATGTCCCACACGGGGGGGACGGGAAACGAGAAGGTCCACAAGCTGGCCTGGGACGCCTTCCTCGCCGGGACCGCGACGGCGAAGGCGCAGGGGCTCTACGGCGCGGGCCAGGACCTGCTGAAGGACTCCTTCTCCGGCAACGTGAAGGGGATGGGGCCCGCCGTGGCGGAGATGGAGATCGAGGAGCGCCCCAACGAGCCGTTCCTCCTGTTCGCGGCGGACAAGACCGACCCGGGGGCGTATAACCTGCCGTCCTACCTCGGGTTCGCCGACCCGATGTTCTCCTCCGGCCTGATCCTCTCCCCGAAGGTGGGGAAGGGGTTCACCTTCCGCATAATGGACGTCGCGAACACGGAAGGGGACAAGGTGATCGACCTGTCGGCGCCCGAGGATCTCTACGACATCGCGGCGCTCCTGCGCGACCAGGAACGGTTCGTGGTCGAGTCGATCCGCTCCCGCGCCAACGGGGAGATAGCCGCCGTCGTCAGCACCACGCGACTCCACAACATCGCGGGAAAGTACACCGGGAAGGACGACCCGGTGATGCTTGTCCGGACGCAGGGGAACTTCCCCGCCACGGGGGAGATTCTCGCGCCCTACACCATCGGTCACCTTGTCGCCGGCTTCATGCGCGGAAGCCACCACGGCGCGCTCATGCCGGTGCCGCGGAACACGGGGACTTCCTTCTTCGACGGACCGCCGATCGTCTCGGCGCTCGCCTTCTCCGTGAAGGATGGGCGGTTCACCGAGCCGGCCGACGCGTTCGACCACCCGTACTGGGAGTACGTCCGGACGCGGGTCTCCGCCAAGTCCGAGGATCTTCGCCGGCAGGGGTTCTTCGGCCCCGCGATGCTGCCGTACAGCGAGCTGGAGTACGGCGGGATCGTGGAGCGGATGAAGGGGATGGAGCCGAAGTTCCGCGTGCTCGGCGGAAAGGAACCCGTCAAGGCGTAGGGCGGAAGGTCCGGCGCAGGGAGGAAACATCATGGGCGAAGGCATCCGGTTCCGGTTCGATTTCTCCCTCGTGGGGGGGAGCAACCTCCGCGGGGGGGACGGGATCGCCGCGCCCGATTTCAGGAAGATGATGGCGCTGGTGGACGACGCGGTGGATACGCTTGCGGCGAAACACCGGCGCGGGGAGATCGGCTTTCCCGACCTGCCGTTCCTTCTGAAAGAGGCCCGGGCGATCTCCCGGGATGCGGCGGTCCTTCGCGCGAAGTGCACCCACCTCCTCGTCCTCGGCATCGGCGGCTCGGCGCTGGGGACGAGGGCGGTGCACGAGGCGGTCGGCGGCCCGGGACGCCAGGGGATGGCGCTCTCCGTGGCGGACAACGTCGACCCCGACGCCTTCTTCCCCCTCCTCGCCAACCTTCCGATGAAAAAGACCGCCGTGGTCGCCATCAGCAAATCGGGCGGGACGGCGGAGACGAACGCCCAGCTCGCGCTTGCGATCGCCGCGTTGAAGAAGGCCGTCGGTACACGGTGGAGGGAGAGACTGATCCTGATCACGGATCCTTCGAAAGGGGTCTTTCGCAGGATGGCGGATGCGGAGGGGCTGAAAAACTACGTCGTTCCCCCGAACGTGGGCGGCCGCTTCTCCGTCCTCTCGCCGGTCGGGCTTTCCCCTCTCGCGGCGTCCGGGGTCCGCGTGGAGCGGCTTCTCGCCGGGGCCGCGCAGATGGAGACGATCTTCCGGCACACGAAGGGGACCGACAACCCGGTCCGGTTCGCCGCGGCCGTCTATGCGTACTACCTTCTCGTGAAGCCGAAGGCCGTGCAGGTCTGGTTTACCTACGGGGCCGGGCTGGAGCGGATCGCGGAGTGGTGGCAGCAGCTCTGGGGAGAGAGCCTGGGTAAGGGACGGGAGGGCCGCGGCCCCGTCGGGCAGACCCCTGCGCGCGCGGTGGGCGTGACCGACCAGCATTCACAGCTCCAGCTCTACCAGGACGGCCCCGCCGACAAGGTGTTCACCTTCGTCCGGTGGATGACCGGAAGGGAGAAGGGAAACGTCCCGAGGGCGGGGTTCTCCCCGGACATGGCGATGCTCGGCGGCCGTCCGCTGCGGGACCTTTTCGACGCGGAGTTCGAGGGGACGATCGGCGCCCTGTGGAGCGCGGGGCGCCCCATCGTGCGGATGGAGATCGGGAAGCGCGACGAGGAGCACGTCGGCGCATTCCTCCACTTCTGGGAATGGGTGACGGCGATCGCGGGCACGTGCGCCGGCGTCGACCCGTTCGACCAGCCCGGGGTGGAGGAGGGGAAGCGGATCGCCCGCGCGCTGATGGGTGAGAAGGGGACGGAGGCGCTCCGAGCGGATTTCGAGGAGAGGATCGCGGGGATCCGCCGCGCCGAGATCCGCATCGGCAGGGATCTTCCCTCCGTTCCACGCCGCCGCAAGGGCGGGAAGTAGTTGACCTCCCGCATACGGGCGCTGCCGGACGACGTCGTCAACCGGATCGCGGCGGGGGAGGTGGTCGAGCGCCCCGCGTCGGTCCTCAAGGAGCTGCTCGAAAACGCGGTCGATTCCGGCGCGGCGAGCGTGGAGGCGGAAGTGTCGGGCCCCTTCCCTTTCTCCCTCCGCCTCACAGACGACGGGTGCGGCATGTCGCGCGAGGAGGCGGAGCTCGCCGTGCGCCGGCACACGACGAGCAAGATCGCCTCGGCGGACGACCTCGAACGGATCGGCTCCTTCGGGTTCCGCGGCGAGGCGCTCCCGTCGATCGCCTCGGTGGCGCGGGTCTCCGTCGTCACGAGGCCGGCGGAAGACCGTACCGGGACGGAACTGGTCGTGGAGGGGGGGAACATCCTCTCCGTCCGCGAGGCCGGGGCGCCCCGTGGGACGACCGTCACCGTATCGGGGCTCTTCGAGAACGTGCCGGCCCGCCGGAAGTTCCTCAAAAGCGAGCGCACCGAGCTGTCGCACCTGTGGGAGGTGTTCCACGGGGTCGCGATCCCCGGCGAGGGTATCTCCTTCCGGTTCGCCGATTCCCGCGGGGCCTTCGCATACGAGAGCCGCGAGTCCGCCCTCGACCGGGCGAAGCGCCACGCGGGAGACGACGGGCAATACCTCGTCCCCGTCGACGTCTCCTCCGCGTTCTTCCGGATCTACGGCTGGGCGGGCCTCCCACAGGTGTCCCGAGCCGGTTCGGGGGGCCTCTGGTTCTTCGTCAACGGCCGGCGGTTCCGCGACCGCGGCCTCTACGCGGCTGTCCGCGAGGCGTACCGGGGAATTCTGCCGGGCGACCGCCTTCCCGTCCTCTACCTGTTCGTCACGTGCAGCCCGCGGGAGGTAGACGTCAACGTCCACCCGGCGAAGACCGAGGTCCGCTTCCGTTATCCCCGGGACCTGAACGAGCTGGCGCGCCATGTCCTCGCGGGGGCGCTCGGAGAGGCGCCGCCGCGAGCGGCCTCCTCCATCCACGTCTGGGAGGAGCGGACTACGCCGGGAGGGCTCATGCCGCCGGACATGTCGCTCGAGGGCGTCACCGGCTCACCGTCTCCCCTTGCGGCGACCGGCGCTTCACCGGCGGGGGATCTGCCGTTCGCCGAACAGGGCGGCGAGTCGTCCGGAAGCCGGTTCTTTTCGTCCCTCGTCCCGATCGGGCAGGCCTTGGGGACGTACCTGGTCTGCGAGGGTGCCGGCGGGGTCGTTCTCGTCGATCAGCACGCCGCGGACGAAAGGATCGTCTTCTCGCGCCTCAAGGACCGGTACCTCGGGAAGGGGGCCCCGACGCAGCGATGGCTCGACCCGGTGGAGGTCGCGCTGCCCGGGGTCCTGCCGGAGGCGGACGAGCGCCTGGCCGTTGAGACGTTTCTCACACGGACCGGGTTTTCCTTCGAGCAGGCGGCGTGGGAGCGGATCCGCCTGACCGGCGGACCCGCGGCGCTGCCGGGGTTCGACGCGCGGCGGTGGTGGGAGGAGCTCTGCGAATCGCTGCGCGCCCAGGAGACCCTTCCAAAGGACCTGTTCGACGCGGACCGCGAGCTGTGGCGCATGGCGTGCCACACTGCCGTGCGCGGCGGAGAACGTGTGACGACGGAGCGCGCCCGCCTCCTGCTCTCGGAGCTCGACGCCGCGGTGGCCGCGCACAGCTGTCCCCACGGCCGCCCGGTCTGGATCCGCATATCCCGGGCCCGTCTCGAGGCCCTCTTCCACCGCACGGGATGACCGTCGAGCGGATCGTCGTCCTCTCCGGCCCGACGGCGTCGGGGAAATCGTCGCTGGCCATGGCCCTCGCGCGCGAATTTCCCGTCGAGATCATAAACGCCGATTCACTCCAGGTGTACCGGCGCTTCGACATCGGCACCGCGAAGCCGACCGTCGCGGAGCGGGCCGAGGTCCCCCATCACCTGATCGACGTGGCGGATCCGGACGAGCCGTACGACGCCGGGAGGTACGTTCTGGAGGCGGAGCGGGCGATCGACGGGATCCGGGCGCGTGGAAAGGTCCCGATGCTGGTCGGCGGGACGGGGATGTACATCCGCGCGCTGCTGCGGGGGCTGGATTCCCTCCCCTCGGACCCGCGGGTCCGCGAGGAGCTTGCGCGGCGCTGGGATGCCGAAGGGGGGGCGGCGCTCCACGCGGAGCTGGCGGGGATCGACCCCGAAACGTCCGCCAGGGTGCACCCCTCCGACCGGCACAGGGTACTGCGCGCGCTCGAGATCGCCGCGGTAGCCGGGGTCCAGCCCAGCCGTGCGCGGGCGGCATGGAGCTCCTCCGAGGCGAGGCACGGGTGCCTGTTCCTCGCCCTGTGGCCGGACCGTGAGGCGCTGTATGGGAGGATCGACGCCAGGACGGAAGAGATGTTCCGACGGGGATTGGTGGATGAGGTCCGGGGACTGCTCGACACGGGGGTCTCCCGCTCCCTCAAGCCGATGATGGCCCTCGGGTACCGCCACGCGGCCGCTCATCTCCTCGACGGCGTGCCGCTTTCCGAAACGATCGAGGCCGTGAAACGGGACACCCGTCGCTACGCGAAGCGGCAGATCACCTGGCTCTCCTCGGAACCGAATCTCGTTCATTCGATTCCTGGCGACGCGTCCCGTTCACCCGGGGACATCGTCAGAATGTACTTGTCCTGACCGTAATTCCGCATAAAATATAGGTTTACTAAAATTGGCGAGGGAGCGCGGATGATCCTCCAATACCTGGATTTCGAGCGGCCGATCGTCGACCTCGAAAACCGCCTTGAGCAGTTGAAGCGCCTGGACGGCGGGACCGACAAGGTCGTCAAGGAAGAGATCGTGAAGCTTGAACGGAAGATCGGGAAGATCCGCAAGGAGGTCTTCGCCAATCTGACGCGCTGGCAGGTCACCCAGCTGGCGCGCCACCCGAACCGTCCGTACCTGCTCGACTACGTAAACCTTTGCTTCAAGAACTTCATCGAACTGCACGGGGACCGTGCGTTCCGGGACGACCCGCCCCTGGTGTGCGGCTTCGCCGAGCTCGAGGGGCAGCGGGTGGTCCTCATCGGACAGCAGAAAGGTCGCAACACCAACGATAAGATAAAGCGCAACTTCGGCATGGCCAATCCGGAGGGGTACCGCAAGGCCCTGCGCGTCATGAAGCTGGCGGAGAAGTTCCACCTGCCCGTCGTCGCCTTCATCGATACGCCGGGCGCATTTCCGGGGATCGGCGCCGAGGAGCGCGGCCAGTCCGAGGCGATCGCGCGAAACCTTCTCGAGATGTCCCACCTCAAGACACCGATCGTCGTGGCCGTCATCGGCGAGGGCGGCAGCGGCGGGGCACTGGCCATCGGCGTCGGGGACGAGATCCTCATGATGGAATATTCCGTCTACTCCGTCATCTCCCCCGAGGGGTGCGCCTCGATCCTGTGGCGCGACACGGCCAAGGCCGAGGTGGCGGCGGAGATGATGAAGATCACGGCCCCGGACCTGAAGAGGTTCGGGGTCATAGACCGGATCATCCCGGAGCCTCTGGGCGGCGCGCACCGGGACCACAAGGCGGCCGGCGACGCGTTGAAGGCCGCTCTGGTCGAGGCGCTCGTTCCGCTCATGTCGATGCCGATTCCACAGCTCATGGAGCGGCGCTACCGGAAGTTCCGGGAGATGGGGGCGCTCAAGCGGAAGGCCGGGGGGGCGGCTTGACGGAGGACCGCCTGAAGGAGCTGCGCGTCGAGATCGACGCGGTCGACGACCGTATCCTCGAGTTGCTCAACCGCCGGGCGAAGGCGGCCATCGAGGTCGGGTCGATCAAGAAGGAGCGCAACCTCAAGTTCTACGTCCCCGAGCGCGAGGTCGAGATCCTGCGGCGTCTTACCGCCGTGAACGAGGGGCCGTTCCCCAACGACGGGTTGAAGGCGATCTACCGGGAGATCATCTCCGCTTCCCTCTCCCTTGAAAAGCCGCTCTCGGTGGCGTTCCTCGGCCCCAAGGCCACCTTCACGCACCTCGCCTGTCTGAAGCACTTCGGCGAGAGCGCCGAATACGTTCCCCAGATCAACCTCTCCGCGGTGTTCGACGCCGTGGAGCGGAACGCGGCCGACTTCGGGGTGGTGCCGATCGAGAACAGCAGCGAGGGGATCGTGAGCAACACCCTCGACATGTTCGTGGACTGCAACCTGCTGATATGCGGGGAGATCCTGGTCGAGGTCGCGCACGACCTGATGAACGTCACGGGCGACATCGACCACGTCAAGAAGATCTACTCCCATCCACACGCCATCGCGCAGTGCCGCGGCTGGCTCGAGCGGAACCTTCGCGATGTTCCCGTCTTCGACGTCGAGAGCACGGCGCGCGCCGCTGAACTGGCGGCGGACGACCCGGCGGCGGCTGCGATCGCCGGGGAGGCGGCGGCCAAGATCTACGGCCTTTCGGCGATCAGGAAGCGGATACAGGACAACACGAACAACTTCACGCGGTTCATCATCCTCGGGAAGCAGGAATCGGTCCGTACCGCGGACGACAAGACCTCGATCCTGTTCGCGGCACGGGACGAGGTCGGCGCGCTCTTTCACATGCTTCAGCCGTTCGCGACGCACAACGTGAACCTGACCAAGATCGAGTCGCGCCCCGTCAAGACGAAGGCGTGGGAGTACCTCTTCTTCCTCGACATGTCGGGCCACGTCACCGATCCTCCGATCGCGAAAGCCCTCGAGGACCTGAAGGAGAAGGCCCAGTTCATCAAGATCCTCGGCTCCTACCCCCGCGCGGTATGACGGCCATCGCCGCGGGAGTGACAAGGCGGACCGGAAGCCGCCGCAAGGAACGAAGCGTTGCCGTAGCGATTCAATCCGACACCGGGAAAGGAAAATCCGCATGATCATCGTATTGCGCGCAGGCGCCACCGACGAGGACGTCCGGCAGATCGAGGATACGATCAAGGGGAAGGGACTGACCGCGCACATCTCGCGCGGCGTGGAGCGCACGATCATAGGGGCGATCGGCGACGAGCGGAAGCTCGACGAGAACGCGTTCGAGGGGCTTCAGGTCGTCGAGAAGGTGCTCCGGATACTCGCCCCTTTCAAGCTCGTCAGCCGGGAATTCAGGAAAGAGGACACCGTCATCACCGTGAACGGGAAGAAGGTGGGGGGGAAGGCCCTCGCCCTGTTCGCCGGGCCCTGTTCCGTGGAAGGGCGGGAGATGATGGTGGGGCTGGGGGAAAGCGTGGGGTCGGCCGGGGCCACGTTCCTGCGCGGCGGCGCGTTCAAGCCGCGCACCTCCCCGTACGCCTTCCAGGGATTGGGGGAGGAGGGGCTGAAATACCTCGCGGAGACCCGCGACCGGACCGGCCTGCCCGTGGCCACCGAGCTCATGGATCCGAGGGACATCGACCTCGTGGCCCGGTACGCCGACGTCATCCAGATAGGGGCGCGCAACATGCAGAACTTCCGCCTCCTCACCGAGATCGGGAAACTCGACAAGCCGGTGATCCTCAAGCGCGGGATGAGCGCTACGATCCAGGAGTGGCTCATGTCGGCGGAGTACATCGCCTCCGAGGGGAACCAGAAGATCATCCTGTGCGAGCGCGGGATCCGCACGTACGAGACGGCCACCCGGAACACCTTCGACGTCTCCTCCATCCCGGTGGTCAAGTCCCTTTCCCACCTCCCCGTGATCGCCGACCCCAGCCACGCCGCCGGGAAGCGTCCCCTGGTGGAGCCGCTCGCGGCAGCCGCGATCGCGGCGGGGGCGGACGGCCTGATGATCGAGGTCCACGACCGGCCGGAGAAGGCGCTCTCCGACGGTCCGCAGTCGCTTACGCCAGACGCGTTCACGGCGATGGTCGGGCGACTTCGGAAGGTCGCCGAGGCGGTGGGGAGGTCGTTGTAGGGCTGTGGCGCGGGAGCGGATCGGCATCCTCGGCCTCGGGCTGATCGGCGGTTCCCTGGCGCTGGCCTTGAAGGGAAAGCGCGGCTCCCCGGAAGTGTGGGGCTGCGACCGCAGCAGGGAGACCGTCCGCCGGGCTCTTTCCGCCGGCGCGATCGCGCGGGGCTGCACCGAGGCGCAGCTTTCCGCGTGCGACGTTGTGATCGTGAGCGTCCCGGTCCTTCGCGCCGTCGAGGCGATCCGGCGCCTGGGTCCGCGGATGCGGCCCGGGACGGTCCTCACCGACACGGGAAGCGTCAAGTCCGGGATCGTCCGGGAAGGGGAACGCGCGATGGGAAGGGGCGCCTTCTTCGTCGGCGGCCACCCGATCGCGGGGACCGAGGCGTCGGGATTTTCCGCGGCCGATCCGGACCTGTTCCACGGGCGTTCGTTCATCGTGACTCCCACGCCCCGGACCGACGCGGGCGCCGTCCTGCGCGTCGAGCGGATCTGGAAACGCGCCGGTTCCGCGGCCCTCCTCCGGATGAATCCGAAAGTCCACGACCACCTCTTCGCCTACGTCTCCCATCTTCCCCACGCGGTGGCGTACGCGCTCGTCCACTCGGTCGCGACGCTGCCCTCCAGGGTGCCGCTCGGTTACTCCGCGGGGGGGTTCCGGGACTTCACCAGGATCGCTTCCAGCAACCCGGAAATGTGGAAGGACATCGTGCTCGAGAACCGGGCCGAAATCCTTCGGGCCCTCGCGCACTACCGAAGGAACCTCGCCCTCCTCGAACGCCGGGTCGCCCGGCGGGACGCGGACGGGCTCCTCGAATATTTCGGGCGGGCCAAGAAGACACGGGACGGGCTGCTGTCGTCATGAGCGGGGAAACGACCGTTCGCGGCGAGCTTTCCGTCCCCGGCGACAAGTCGATCAGCCACCGGGCCGTGATGTTCGCCGCGCTCGCGACGGGTGTGAGCCGCGTCCGCGGTTTCCTTCACGCCGCGGACACGCGGTCCACCGCGGGAATGATGCGCGCCCTCGGCGCCCGGGTGGACGAGGTTTCGCCCACCGAGCTCAGGATCGAGGGAAGGGGGCTGCGCGCCATCGTCGAACCCGCCGACGTGATCGACGCCGGCAACTCGGGCACCACCATCAGGATCGGCTCTGGAATTCTGGCCGCCCAGCCGTTCCTCTCGGTGATCACCGGAGACCGGTACCTTCGCCGCCGGCCGATGGGACGCGTGATCGAGCCGCTGACGCGGATGGGGGCGTCGATCCTCGGGCGGGACGGAAACCGGCTGCCGCCGCTTTGCATACGCGGCGGGGCGCTGCGGGGGATCCGGTACGAGATGCCGGTGGCTTCGGCGCAGGTGAAGTCGTCGCTGCTGCTGGCCGGCCTGTACGCCGACTCCCCGGTGACCGTGGTGGAACCGATCCGGTCGCGCGACCACACCGAGCGGATGCTCACGGCGATGGGCGCCGGGATCGTCCGCGACGGCAACGCGGTCACCGTCTCCCCCTGCGGCCGACTCGATCCGCTCGACATGACGGTCCCGGGCGACCTCTCCTCGGCCGCCTTCTTCCTGGTCCTGGCCGCCGTGACGCCGGGCTCGTCGCTCACCGTCCGCGGCGTTGGCGTGAACCGGTTTCGAACGGGGATCCTCGACGTGCTCGGCCGGATGGGGGCCGACATTCGACGCGCAGGGGAGCGGTTCGAGGGGGGGGAGCCGGTGGCGGACCTGATCGTCCGCGGCGCCTCCCTTGCCGCCGCGAGCGTCGCCCCTGAAGAGGTGCCCGGCCTGGTCGACGAGGTCCCGATCCTGTGCGTGGCGGCCGCCTTCGCCGCGGGCCGGACCGAGATCCGCGGCGCCGGGGAGCTGCGCGTCAAGGAGTCGGACCGGATCGCCGCGATGGTGGCCTGCCTCTCTTCCCTCGGTATTCCCTGCGGCGAGTATCCGGACGGCCTCTGGGTGGAGGGGCCGGCCGCGGTCCGTCCAGCCGGTCCGTGCGACAGCCGGGGGGACCACAGGATCGCGATGTCGCTGCGCATCCTCGGCGCGGCGGCGGGGGTTCCGGTAGAGGTGACGGACGTCGATTGCATCGACACCTCCTTCCCGGGGTTCCAGCCTGCGCTGGATGGGTTGATGCGATGAGGAGCCGTCCGGTCGTCGCCATCGACGGACCCTCGGGGGCCGGGAAGACGACGGTGTCGAAGCGGCTGGCGGAAGCCGCCGGGCTGGTCCGCGTCGACACGGGAGCGATGTACCGGGCGGTCGCCCTGGCGGCGCGGAGCAAGGGAGTGCCCTGGGACGATCCCGTCCGTCTGGGCGTTACGGCCCGTGAGTTGGCCCTTTCGTTCAGAACCGTCGCGGGGGCTCCGCGAGTCTTCCTGTCGGATGAGGACGTCAGCGAGGCGATTCGGACGCCGGAGATAAGCATGGGCGCCTCGGCGGTCTCGGTACACGGCCCGGTCCGCGATGCGATGGTGGCCATGCAGCGGGAGATGGCAAAGGAGGGGGGGGTCGTCCTCGAGGGGCGCGACACCGGCACGGTGGTTTTCCCCGACGCGGAGGCGAAGTTCTTCCTGGACGCGGCGGCCGCCGTGCGCGCCAGGCGGCGTTACATGGAGATCAAGCCGCCCGGCGCCCAGTCTTTCGAAGAGGTCTTGCGGGACGTCCTCCGGCGCGACGTGCAGGACAGCACGCGGAAGCATTCCCCGCTGCGGGTGGCCGAGGGCGCGGTTTATATCGATTCGACGACGATGACGGTGGACGAGGTGGTGCGGGAGATGCTGCGGGGCCTGCCGGGGATCACGCGGTGACCAGGAAGATCCTGATCGCCGGCAGCGCCGGTTTCTGCTTCGGCGTGAAGCGCGCCATCGCCATCGCCGACGAGACGGCCGGGAATCGAGAGGCGGGCGGAGGGAAGGACGCCCCGATCCAGTCGCTGGGCCCGATCATCCACAACCCGCAGGCGGTGGAGCGGCTGCAAGAGAAGGGCGTGCGCGTCGTCGATACGGTCGACGAGATCACGTGCGGGAAGGCGATCATACGCTCCCACGGGGTGACCCGCTCCGACCGGGCGGCGCTCGAGGGGAAAGGGGTCACGATCGTCGACGCCACCTGCCCGTTCGTGACCAAGGCCCAGGAGCACGCCGGGACCTTGAGCCGGCACGGGTACGCCGTCGTGGTCGTGGGGGACCCGAACCACCCGGAAGTGAAAAGCATCATCAGCTACATCGAAAAGGGGGTCCCCGTCTTCACCTCCATCGCGGAAGTCGCTGCCGCGAAGGGTGTCCGAAAGGCGGGGATCGTGGCCCAGACGACCCAGTCGTTCGAAAACCTCATGGCTTTCGTCGCCGCGGCGATCAAGCGGTTCCCCGAGGTCCGGGTGTTCAACACGATCTGCAACGCCACCGCGCTGAGGCAGCAGGAGTCGACCGGCCTCGCCGGAATGGCCGACGTGATGTTCGTCCTCGGCGGGTACAACAGCGCGAACACGCGCCGCCTGGCGGAGATCTGCAAGGCGATCAATCCACGTACCCACCACATAGAGACCGAAGGGGAACTGACGCCTTCGATGGTCGAGGGGGCGTCGGTGGCGGGGGTGACCGCCGGGGCGTCGACCCCACAGTGGATAATCTCCGGGTTCCTCGAGCGCCTGAAGGAGTTTTGGAAGTCCGACGCGGTTGAGGTATCCTTTTACCGGTAACGGGTTACGGTGTATAGTTGAAAATTCGGAATCCAACAACAGGAGCGCGTAATGGACAACAACAAACCAGACCCGACAGGTCTTCCGGGAGAGACTGATCCGGAAACCCCCTCCGCCGGCGTGCCGGCAGGCGAGGAGGATTTCGCACGGATGTTCGCTGCCAGCATTCAGCCCTCCGGGGAAGGGCAGGTCATCCACGGCAAGGTCATCACGGTATCGAAGGATTTCGTCGCCGTCGACATCAACAAGAAATCCGAGGGGATGCTGCCGATCGATGACATTCCGGCAGAGGAACGCGGCGCGCTGAATCCCGGCGATCCGATCGAGGTGATGACCGAGGGGTACGACGCGACCCTCGGGTCCATCCGCCTCTCCCGGTCCAAGGTGATGAAGATACGGGTTTGGGACGATCTGCAGAAGGTTTTCGACGACGGCACCCCGGTCCAGGGGGCGATTGTCGCCAAGGTCAAGGGCGGCTACACCGTGGACATCGGCGTCAAGGCGTTCCTCCCGGGCAGCCAGGTGGATCTCCGGCCCGTGCGGGACACGGACCCGGTGATCGGCATATCCGGCAAGTTCAAGATCCTCAAGTTCTCCCGCAAGAAGGCCAACGTGGTCGTCTCCCGCCGCGCGTTCATGGAGGAAGAGCGCGAGGTGCAGCGTTCCGGGCTCCTCGACAGCATAAAGGAGGGCGACGTCGTCGAGGCGCGGGTGAAGAACATCACCGACTACGGCGTCTTCATGGATCTCGGGGGGCTCGACGGCCTGATGCACGTCACGGACATGAGCTACGGGAAAGTGGGGCATCCCTCCGACATGTGCAAGGTGGGCGAGCTCTACAAGGTGCGCGTGATACGATTCGACCGCGAGCGGGGCCGCATCTCCCTGGGGCTCAAGCAGACGAAAGAGGATCCGTGGCTCGACCTCGACGCGAAGTACCACCCGGGTATGCGCGTGCACGGGAAAGTGACCAACACGACGAAATACGGCGCGTTCATCGAGATCGAGGAGGGCGTGGAGGGGCTCCTGCACATCTCGGAGATGTCGTGGAGCAAGCGGCTCAAGGACCCGTCCGAGGTGATGAAGGCGGGCGATCCGGTCGAGGTGACGGTCCTCAAGGTCGACAAGGCGAACAAAAAGATCTCGCTCGGGTACAAGCAGCTCCTCTCGAACCCTTGGGACGAGCTCCGCGCGCTGCACCCCGAAGGCTCGATCGTCGAGGGCGTGGTGAAAAATGTCGCCGACTTCGGCGTCTTCGTGGACGTCGGGGAGGACATCGACGGTCTGGTCCACATATCCGACCTTTCCTGGAACACGCGGGTGAAGAACCCGTCGGAGCTGTTCAGGAAGGGGGACCAGGTCCGTGCCAAGGTCCTCAAGATCGACCCCGAGGCGCAGAAGTTCTCCCTCGGCATCAAGCAGCTGGCCGAGGACCCGTGGGCGGGGGTCGAGAAGCGTTTCAGGAAGGGAGACATCGTCACGGGAAAGGTGACCCGCGTGGCCGACTTCGGGGCGTTCGTCGAGATCGCCGACGGTGTCGAGGGCCTGGTCCACGTCTCCGAGATCTCCCGGGAAAAGATCGAGAGCCCGGCGGCGGTGCTCAAGGCCGGCGACGAGGTGGGCGCGGTCGTCCTCGGCGTGGACCGGTCGAACAGGAAGGTGTCGCTCAGCATCAGGGGACACGCCGACGAGCTCGATCGCAGGAACATGGAATCGTATATGGGGAAACAGGCCGAGGCCCCGGTCGAGAACATCGGTGCGCTGGGCGAAGCGCTGCTGGCCAAGTTCAAGGCCAACGGAGAGCAGAACCACTGATCCCCCATGGCTGAGTCCTATCTCTCCGCTGTCTCCGCGCCTGCGCGCCGGAAACCGTTCCTGCGCGGGTGTCTCACCGTGCTGCTGGTCCTGGGGGGCTTCTTCGCCCTCCTGCTGATCATCTCGCGGATGGACGACCTCCCCCTCGCACGGGGGGAAAAGGTGGCGGTGATTTCGGTCTCCGGGCTCATCTCCGACTCCGAGCCGACCATCGAGCAGTTGAAGAAGTTCGGCAAGGACGATTCTGTCAAGGCGATCGTCATCCGGATCGACTCCCCCGGGGGCGGGGTCGGCCCGTCCCAGGAGATCTACGAGGAGGTCAGGAAGGCGCGGGCGAAAAAGCCGGTTCTGGCCAGCATGGGGGCGCTGGCGGCCTCCGGCGGCTACTACATAGCCTGCGGGACCCAGCGGGTTTACGCGAACCCCGGGACGATCACCGGCTCCATAGGCGTCATCATGCCGTTCATGAACCTGAAGGACCTGGTCGAGAAGATAGGCGTGAAGGGCATGACGGTAAAAAGCGGGGTATTCAAGGACATCGGTTCCCCCATGCGGGACATGACACCCCTGGAGCGCGAGCTTCTCCAGGGCGTGGTCGACAATGTCCACCTTCAGTTCGTCAACGCCGTGGCGGCAGGCCGGAACCTCAACCGGGAAGACGTCCTCCGGATCGCCGACGGACGGATATTCACAGGTGAACAGGCAAAGGATCTGGGGTTGGTCGACGTCCTCGGCGACCTCGAGGACGCGGTCTCCGACGCGGGTAAGCTGGGGAAGATCACCGGGGAGCCGAAGATCGTGACCTCCCCGAAGAAGAAGATCTCCTTCCTCGAACTGCTCAGGGAGGAGACGCGAACCCTGATCGACGAGAAGCTTTCCGGGAATCATCTCAGGTTGGAATACCTTGCCCAATAAATCCATCGGAGGAATGACGGGGATGACCAAGAGCGACCTGGTGGAGAAGCTGTCAGAGTCACTGACGAGCTTGACGAAGAAGGAGTGCGAGGTCATCGTCGACACCGTATTCCTCAATATGAAGGACGCCCTTCACCGCGGCGAAAAGATAGAGATCCGTGGGTTCGGCAGCTTCACGGTGCGGACCCGGCGGGCGAAGGAGGGCCGCAACCCGAAAACGGGCGAGAAGGTCGCCATTCCCGAGAAGCGTATCCCGTTCTTCAAGGTCGGCAAGGAATTGCGGGAAATGGTCAACGGCTGAGTGGACCGTATCTTCTCCCCTTGGCGGATGGAATACATCCACAGGGTGGGCGAGGCTGCGGGGACGGAGAGGTGCGTTTTCTGCGTGAGGGAAGGCGACCTCGAAGACCCGGAACGGCTCCTGGTCGGGCTGTACCCGAGCACCGTGGCGATCCTGAACCGCTACCCTTACAACAACGGGCACGTGCTGGTCGCGCCTCGTCGGCACGTTGCGGACCTGTGGGACCTGTCGGGCGAGGAGTTGCGCGAACTGTTTTCGCTTGTTTCACTGGGGGCACGGGCACTTGCGACGGAATATCGAACCGAAGGGATGAATATCGGGGCGAACCTGGGGAAGGTCGCCGGCGCCGGCATCGCCGACCATCTTCACGTCCACATGGTTCCTCGCTGGGGTGGCGACACGAATTTCATGACCCCTGTCGGGGAGACCCGCGTCCTGCCCGAGTCGCTCCTCGAATCCCGCCGCCGCATATCGGCGGTCTTCGCCCCCTTGCTCCCATAGAAGTGCGCCGGGCCTTCCCCGTTCCCGAGCCATGAGTCTTCCGCTCACCCCCGCGATGCGGCAGTACGTGGAGATCAAGTCCCGCTACCGGGACTGCATCCTCTTCTTCCGGATGGGGGATTTCTACGAGATGTTCTTCGAGGACGCCCTGCGCGCCTCGCGCCTTCTCGACATCGCATTGACCTCCCGAGACAAGGAGTCGAACATCCCGATGTGCGGGGTGCCCCACCACGCACGCAACGCATATCTGTCGAAGCTGATACGGCAGGGGTGCAAGGTCGCCATCTGCGAGCAGATCGAGGAGCCCGGCCAGAAGGGGATCTTCCGCCGGGAGGTGTCCGAGGTGGTCACCCCGGGGCTGGTCTTCAGCGAGGAGTGCCTCGACGCCCGCGGGAACAACTTCCTGGCCGCAGTCCGCTTCGTCGCCCCGTTCGCCTGCGCCGCGCTCGACGCCACCACCGGCGAATTCTTCCACGAGGCGTGCGACACCGAGGAGGCGCTTGCGGACGCCCTGTTCCGTATCGCGCCCGCGGAGTTCGTCGCGCTCGAGGGAGAGGGGAGCCCGGCCACGGCGCGCGGCAAGAGGCTTATCGAGGGGAAGCTGCTCACGCTGCTTTCGCCCTCGGCCGTCTCCGCGTTCCAGGTTCCGCCGGGCATCGTCGGGATCCCGCCGTGCGACCACCCGTCGGGAGGCGTCGTCCGCGGCGCCCTCTACTACCTGTCACTGCACCAGCCGGCGGCCCTCTCCGAGATCGGTCGCGTCACCGAGCGCGAGGGGCGGCGACACCTCGCGATGGACGAGACAGCCGTGCGGACGCTGGAGATCTTCTCCACAATGTCCGGTGAGCGGAAGGGATCTCTTCTCTGGGCGGTGGACCGCACGCGTACCCCGATGGGGGCCCGCATGCTGCGCGCCTGGCTCGCCGCTCCGCTGCTCGACGTCGAAAGGATCGGGGATCGGCACGACGCGGTGGGAGAGCTCCTCGAGGCGCATGTGGTCCGAAAGACTCTTTCGCCGCTCCTCGACGCCATGGGGGACCTCTCCCGGCTCGCCTCCCGCCTGGCGCAGGATCGGTCGGGACCGCGGGACGTCGCCGCGCTGCGCGACAACCTGGCCGCGATCCCCGCGCTGGGGGCCGCGCTCGGGGAGCCGCGCGCCAAGCGCCTCCAGGCCGTGAAGGCGCTTCTCGGCGACCATGCCGAGGTGGTCGCCAGGATCAGGTCGGCGCTGTCCGATCCTCCTCCCGTCGGCTACAGGGAGGGTGGAGTCTTCCGCCAGGGGTACGACGCGCAGGTCGACGAGCTGACCCATCTACTGACCCACGGCAGGGGGATGCTGGCGGAGATGGAGGCGCGCGAACGGCAGCGCACCGGGATCGGCGGCCTCAAGGTAGGTTACAACCGCGTCTTCGGCTACTACATCGAAGTGACCCGGACCAACCTCGAAAAGGTCCCGGCCGAGTACATCCGCAAACAGACGCTGGCCAACGCGGAGCGGTTCATAACCCCGGAGCTCAAGGAGTTCGAGGGGCGTGTGCTGCGCGCACAGGAGGGCCGCGCCGCGCGGGAGGAGGAGCTCTTCCTCGCCCTTCGGGATTCGCTCAAGGGAGCCCTCCCGGCGGTCTACGCGGCGGCGGAGGGGGTGGCCGAGCTCGACTCGCTTCTATCTTTCGCGGAACTCGCGGCGGAGAACGGCTACGGTCGTCCGCGCGTGAACGACGGGCGGGAGATCCTCATTGAGAACGGCCGCCACCCGGTGGTGGAAAAGATCATCGGGCGGCACGCCTTCGTGCCGAACGACTGCCGCCTCTCGCCCGACGGAACCCGCCTCGCCGTCCTGACCGGCCCGAACATGGCGGGGAAATCCACCTATATCCGCCAGGCGGCCCTCATCGTGCTGCTGGCGCATGTGGGCTCCTTCGTACCCGCGGACCGCGCCGAGATCGGCCTCGTGGACCGGATCTTCACCCGCATCGGCGCCTCCGACGACCTCTCCCGGGGGGAGAGCACGTTCATGGTGGAGATGCGCGAGACGGCCAGAATCCTCCACGGCGTCACCGACCGCACCCTGGTGGTCCTCGACGAAGTCGGGCGCGGGACAAGCACCTACGACGGGCTGAGCATCGCCTGGGCGGTCGCGGAGCACCTGCACGATTCCCCGTTCCGCCCGAAGGTCCTCTTCGCCACCCACTTCCACGAGCTGACCGACATGGTGTCCACGTGCGCGAACGCGCGCAACTTCCACGTTGCCGTGCGGGAGTGGCAGGGGGAGATAATATTCCTGCGGCGGATCGACGAGGGTAGCGCCAGCAAGTCGTACGGCATCCAGGTGGCGCGGCTTGCGGGCCTGCCGGCCTCCGTCGTCGACCGCGCCCGGGATATTTTGAGAAACCTGGAATCCGCCGAGTATAATGAATACGGGCTTCCGACGCTGGCCGGAGCGCGTGCCGCCGCGGGGCCCGGCGACGCCCAGATGGAGCTGTTCTCCAGGCGCGCCCGCGTGGACGAGGACGCGGTGCTTGACCAGATCCGCCGGTGCGAACCGGAGCGGCTCTCCCCGCTGGACGCGCTGATGCGCCTCTCGGAATGGAAGGGGAGGCTGGGGAAAGGGTCCACTTGACGCTCCTGCGGCGACACCTCGGCTCGTGCCTCGCCGTCTTCCTCTTCGCGGCGTGTGCGGCGCTCGCCGCCCCTCCGCCGGCAGCCGCTGCTCCCGGAGTCTCCGACATACGGGCCTGGACGAACGAGATCTACACCCGCGTGGCCATCGACACCGGGGACGAGGTCTCCTGGAAGGCGAACACCCTCCGCGCCGACCCGGCGCGCAACCTTCCCCCCAGGATCTTCATCGACATCCGCGGGGCCGGCATCAGGGACGATATCCTCCGCAAGCCCGTGGAGGTCCGCAACGGCCTGCTTCGACAGGTCCGGGCCGGGCGGTTCGACCGCGACACGGTGCGCGTGGTGATCGACCTCGAGCGGGAGAGCGCCTACCGGGTCTTCGCGCTCCCGGACCCGTTCCGGATCATAGTGGACATCGACGGTGAAGGGGAGATCCCCGCCATCGCCGCGCTTCCCGACGACGCCGCCCCGCCGGGGCCGGCGGCCGCAGAGGCTTCCCCGGCGGATGCGTCTTCGCCCCCGGCGCCCCCGCCCGTTTCCACCGCGCCCGGCAAGCACCGCGTTCGGGTGATGATCGATCCTGGCCACGGCGGGAAGGATCCGGGGGCGATCGGTCCGACGGGGCTGAAGGAGAAGGACGTGGTCCTGGCGATCGCCAGGAAGGTCCGCGAAAAACTGTCGCTGTCGGGAGACTTCGACGTTCGGATGACACGGGACGAGGACGTCTTCATCCCGCTCGAGGAACGCACGGCGATGGCGAACAAGGCGCGCGCCGACATCTTCGTCTCGCTCCACATCAACGCCAGCCGGAACCGGAAGGCGGAGGGGTTCTCCACCTACGTCCTGTCACGCGGGGCGTCGAACCGGGAGGACCTTGAACTCGCCGCCCGCGAGAACGGCGTGCCGGTCGGCAAGCTCCAGGGCGTCAAGTTCATCATCGACGACATGTTCACCGCGGCGCGCAAGAACGAGTCGCTGCGTCTGGCCAAGACCGTGAACGACGCCGTCGTGCGCAACGTCTCGGCCCGCTATCAGGGGGCGCATAGCCTCGGGCTGAAGCAGGCACCGTTCTACGTGCTGGTGGGCGCCCGCATGACGGCGGTGCTGGTCGAGTCTTCCTTCATAAGCAACGTCCGCGAGGAGTCGCGCATGCGCGATCCCTCCTGCATCGACGGGATCGCCGACGGAGTGGCGGAGGCGGTCCGCTACTACGGGCGGAACAGGATCCTCGCCCACCGGGATCACTGAGTGGGTTTCCCATCCCTCCAACGGGACGTGCTGCGGGCCGACCTCCCCGACCGGGACTTCCTCGACCTGCTGAAGGAGTTCCTCGCAGGCGCACACATGGCGGCGCGCGAGGAGCAGCGGCAGGGCCTGTGCGGCGGGGCCGAGGCGTGCCGGATGATCTCCGGCGCCATGGACGCCGTCCTGTCCGTCCTCTACGACCGCGCCCTTGCCAGGTTCCGCGCCTCGGCGCCGGTATTGTCGTACCGGATGGCGGTCGTCGCGGTGGGCGGCTACGGGCGGCGCGAGCTGTGCCCGCGCTCCGACGTGGACCTTCTTTTCCTTCACGGATACAAGGTCGACCGCTTCGTCGAGGCGATGACCGAATGGATGCTCTACCCTCTGTGGGATCTCGGACTCGAGGTGGGGCACAGCGTCCGCAGCATGAAGGAGACGATCCGACTGGCCGGCTCGGACGACTCCATCCGCACGGCGCTCCTCGACCACCGGCTGGTCGCGGGGGACGACTCCCTGTACCGCGAGTCTGCGCGGGAGATGGACCGGTTCCTCTACTTCAGCGGCGGGGACGGTTTCATCGAGAAGAAGATCCGGGAGATGCGCGCGCGGCACGCGAAGGTCGGCTCCACGGTCTACCTGCTCGAGCCCAACGTGAAGGAGGGGCGCGGGGGGTTGCGAGACCTGCAGACCGCGGTCTGGGGGGCGCGCATCAAGTACAAGTGCGAAGGCCTGCCGGAACTGCGCAAGAAGGGCGTGGTCGGGGCCCGTACCGTCGAGGCGATCCGGCACGTCCTCGACTACCTCCTCCGGGTGCGCAACGAACTCCACTACCTGCAGGGGAAAAAGGCCGACGTCCTCACCTTCGAGGTCCAGGAGCAGATGGCGGAGCGTTTCCGTTACCGCGCCCTGGGGCCGGAACAGGCCGTCGAGCGGTTCATGCGGGCGTACTATCTCCACGCGGCATCGGCGGCCCGCCTCTCCGACGAAGTCCTCGAGGAGGTGGGGCGGTTCCTCCCCGGGGAGGGCAGCCGCAAGCCGTTCTTCTTCCTCAAGCGGAAGTCGGTCGGCGCGGGCGGGATTCTCTACAAGGGGAAGCTTCAGGTCAGGGACCTCGCCGCCTTCGAGAAGGAGCCTATCCGGATCCTCGAGTTCTTCCGGTCCATGCAGAAGACGAGGTCATCCCTTTCCACGCAGGCCAGGCGCAACGTCCAGGCGGCGCTGCCGTCGGTGGGGGATGCGTTCCGCGGCAACAGGGAGGCGGCCGGGCTCTTCCTCGAGATCCTCTCGGACCCGGTTCACCTGAGGGAGACGCTCCTCGCCATGAACGAGAGCCGGTTCCTCGCCAGGTACATCCCCGAGTTCGCTCCCCTCTACTGCAGGGTGCAGCGCGACATATACCACGTCTACACGGTGGACATACACTCCATCCGCTGCGCGAGCGTCCTGGCGGAGATCGAGACCGCCTCCGCGAGGACCAGGGAGGAGGAGGAGTTCCACGGGATCCACGCCTCGGTGCGGAACCGGGGCCTGCTGAACCTCGCGATCCTGTTCCACGACATCGGGAAGGGGAAGGGGCACGGGCACAGCCGGATCGGCGCGGAGATCGTGGCGCGAATCGGGGTCCGGTGGGGCCTGCCGGAACGGGATATCGCGGACCTCGTTTTCCTCGTGGAGCGGCACCTGCTGATGGCCAACGTCTCCCAGCGGCGCGACATGCACGACATAGAGATGATCCTCTCCTTCGCGGACACCGTGGGAACGGTCTCCAGGCTGGATCAGCTTTACCTGCTGACCTACGCGGACATGAAGGAGGTTTCCCCCGAGGTCTGGACCCAGTGGAAGGCGATGCTACTGGCCGAGCTGTACGAGAAGGGGCGCAACGTCCTTGACCAGGGGGCCATCAAGCGGCCGTTCGAGGAGTGGGCGCACCGGCGGCGGGAGCAGGTGCGGGAGATGCTTCGGGACGAGCCCAGGGATGCGGCTGAGCGGTACCTTTCGCGCGTGGACGACCGGTATCTTCTCTCCACGCCGGACGGCCGGCTGGTCGGCCATTGCCGCACCCTCTCGGCGTTCGACGGGAAGACGCCCGTGGTAGTGGCGACCGACTCGCCGGAATCGGGCACCACGGAGTTCCTCGTCCTGTGCCCCGACGAGCGCGGGCTTTTCGCGAAGATCGCGGGAACGTTGTCGGCCAACAGCGTGAACATCCTCAATGCGTCGATCGCCACCACGGTCGACGGCGTGGCCATGGACACGTTCCACGTCAACTATCTCGGCAAATCGCTGGAAGGGGACCCGAAGAAGGAGCGCGTGATCGCGGACCTTTCGCGTGTCCTTCGTGGGGAGACGACCGTGGAGGCGGTCATGGAGGAGCCGCGGGCGGGAAAGTACGCCCGGGACCGCGTCCCCAGGTACCGACCCACGCGCGTGGTCTTCGACGACTCGGTCTCGTCGCGCTGCACCGTGGTCGACATCTTCACCTACGACCGGATCGGGCTGCTCTACGACATCACCAGCGCGCTGACGGCACTGGGGATCGACATCTCGCTCTCAAAGATCTCCACGAAAGCGGACCAGGTGGCCGATGTCTTCTACATCGTCGACCGGGACGGAGGGAAGGTCGTCGCCCCCGGACGCAAGGAGGAGATCCGCCAGGCGATCCTCGCGTCGATCGGGGCGTAGCGAGTGAAGGTCGGGATCCTCTCCGATACCCACGACCACCGGGGCGCCGCGGAAGGCGCGCTGCTTCTTTTTCGAGCGGAGGAGGTCGGCATGGTGCTCCATCTCGGTGACGTCTGCTCGCCGGCGGTCCTGGCCGGTTACGGCTACTCGGGGATTCCACTGCGCGGGGTCTTCGGCAACAACGACTTCGACCGCGACGGGCTGCAGGAGGCGACCGGCGGGGCTTTCCGGCGGGGGCCGCACCTCGAAACCGTGGATGGGCGGAAGATCCTTCTGGCGCATTCCTACGATCAGATGCAGGGAGAGCTCTCAGGTCAGGGGCGGTTCGACCTCGTCCTCTTCGGCCACACGCACCGGCCGCTCACAATGCGGGTGGGAAAGGCGCTGGTGGTGAACCCGGGGGAGTCGTGCGGCCTCGCCCGCGGGAAAAGCACGTGCGCGATCGTCGACCTGGCCACGATGGAGCCGCGGATCGTGGAGATCTCCCTGCCGGGGACCGGCTGATGGACAACGACGCCCTGCTCGACGCCTTTCTCCTTCACCTTAAGACGGAAAGGCGCCTCTCGGGCAACACGCTGTCGGCGTACGGCGCGGACCTGCGCCGCTTCTCCGTCTTTCTGGCCGACCGCGGGATCGACGCGAGCAGGTTCACCCGCCCCGACTTCCTGGACCACCTCACCGCGCTCCGGGACGCGGGGCTATCCGCCCGTTCAACCGCACGGCACGTGTCGACGCTTCGATCCTTCTTCCGGTTCCTCGTGCGCGAAGGGATCGTCCCCGCGTCCCCCGTCTCCGGGGCGAAGGCGCCCCGGATCGGGCGGCCTCTGCCGAAATACCTCACACACACCCAGGTGGACCGGCTGCTGGCGGCGCCGGACGGGAGCACCCCGGAGGGGATTCGCGACCGGGCGATGCTTACCGTCATGTACGCCTCCGGGCTTCGCGCCTCGGAGGTGGTGACCCTGCGGCTCGAGAACGTCGACGCGAACGCCGGGTTCCTGTATGTTTTGGGAAAGGGCGGCAAGGAGCGTGTGGTGCCGGTCGCGGACGTCGCCCTCACCGTCCTCGGGGAGTACATCGCCTCCGCGCGTCAGGCGTTCCTCGGAAAGCGGCTGTCGAACGACCTGTTCCTGTCCCGCCGCGGAAAGGCGATCACCCGGCAGACCCTGTGGAACCGTATCCGGCGCTGGGCGCTGGCCGCCGGGATCGAGACGCGGATCTCGCCGCACACGCTGCGCCACTCGTTTGCCAGCCACCTGCTGGCGGGGGGGGCGGACCTCCGGGCGGTCCAGGCCATGCTCGGGCACGCCGACATCGCCACCACGCAGATCTACACGCACGTCACCCCGGATCGGCTGCGGGATGTCCACCGCAGGCATCACCCCAGGGGCTAGTGAATCCATGGACGTCATAACCACCCATCTGAACGCCGACTTCGACACGATCGCGTCCATGCTGGCTGCGACAAAGCTTTATCCCGACGCGGTCTGCGTCCTGCCGGGGTCGCAGGAGGAGACGGTCAAGGGGTTCCTCGTCCAGTCCGCCTTCTACAACCTGCCGATGCGCAAGCCCCGCGAGATCGACCTCGACAAGGTGACGCGCCTGATCCTGGTCGACATCCGCAGCCGTGCCCGCATCGGGATCTTCGGGGAGCTGATCGGCCGCCCGGACGTGCCGGTCCACGTCTACGATCACCATCCCGAAGAGGCCGCCGACGTTTCGGGCGAAGTCGAGGTGATCCGGCGCGTAGGTTCGACGACCACGATCCTCGTGCAGATCCTCAAGGAACGGGGGATCCCGGTAACGCCGGACGAGGCGACGGTCATGATGCTCGGGATCTACGAAGACACGGGGTCGCTCTCCTTTCCATCGACCACGGTCGAAGACTACCTTGCCGCGGCGCACCTGCTCTCGTGCGGGGCGAAGCTTTCGGAGGTGTCCGACATCCTGGCCCGGGACCTCACCTCCGGGCAGATCTCCCTGCTGCACGACCTGATCCAGGGGACGCGGGCGTACACGATCCGCGGTGTCCAGGTGGTGATCGCCGAGGCGCGGCGGGAGGAATACGTTGGCGACCTGGCGCTCCTGGTGCACAAGCTGCGCGAAATGGAGGCGGTGAGCGTCCTTTTCGTCATCTGCCAGATGGGCGACCGGGTGGTGCTGGTCGGCCGGAGCCGGAAGCCCGAGGTGGACGCGGCCGCGGTGATGCGCGAGTTCGGCGGCGGCGGGCACGCCTACGCCGCCTCGGCGACGATGAAGGACGCCACGACGTTCCAGGTCCGCGAGAGGGTCCTGCGCGTGCTGGAAGAGAAGGTGATCCCCAGGCGCACGGCGGCGGACGTGATGGCTTCACCGGCGCGCACCGTGGACGCGGGGGATTCGATCCTCGAAGTGCACGACGCGCTCGCGCGATCCAACATCAACGCCGTGCCGGTGACGCGGGGCGGATCGGTTGCCGGGATCCTCACCCGGCAGGTTGTCGAGAAGGCCGTCTACCACGGGCTGGGAAAGGAGCTTGCGGGGGAGTACATGAACGCCGACTTCGAGACGGCGTCGCCGGAAACGGAGATCGAGCGGATCCAGGAGATCATCATCGGGAAGAACCAGCGGCTGGTCCCGGTGGCGCGGGGGAAGGAACTGCTCGGGGTCATCACCAGGACGGGGCTGCTGCGCTTCCTCTACGACATGCGGGACGTGGAGCATCCCGGCTCCGGGGAGGACGTCGACGCGGAAGGGGCGATGGCATCCCGCAAGAACGTGGGGAACCTGATGCGGGATCGTCTTCCGGCGCGGGTGCTGGCCCTTCTGCGGGCGGCGGGGGAGTGCGCGGAACGGCTTGAGATGAAGGCGTTCGTCGTCGGTGGATTCGTTCGCGATCTCGTGATGCGGGTCGACAACCTGGACGTCGACATCGTGGTCGAGGGGGACGGCATCCGGTTCGCCGAAACGTTCGCGGAGGGGCAGGGCGCCCGCGTGAGGCCGCACCACAAGTTCGGCACCGCGGTACTGGTCCTCCCGGACGGTTTCAAAGTCGACGTGGCCACCGCGCGCGTCGAATATTACCTCAAGCCGGCGGCTCTTCCCACCGTCGAGTACAGTTCCCTCAAGCAGGACATGTACCGGCGGGATTTCGTCATAAACACAATGGCAGTGCGGCTTTCCCCCGATGGTTTCGGGGAGATGATCGACTTCTTCGGCGCCCAGCGTGACATCAAGGAAAAGGTCATCCGCGTGCTCCACTCCCTGTCGTTCGTAGAGGACCCGACGCGTATTCTTCGGGCGATGCGCTTCGAGCGGCGCTTCGGCTTCTCCGTCGGTCGGCACACGCTGAACCTGATCCGTAACGCGGTACGGCTGGATCTTCTGAGCCGGATTCCTAAACCAAGGTTATTCAGCGAATTGGAGCTGATACTTAAAGAAAATGATCCGGTCAGTATCCTGAGGCGGTTGTCCGAGCTGGGGCTCGGTCCGTCGATCCACCCTGGCTTGACTCTCGACAAGGCGCAACTGTCGCTGCTCGGGGAAACGCAGGAGGTGTTCAACTGGTTTTCCCTTCTTTTCCTCGAGGAGAAGGTAGAAAAGTGGGCGGTTTCTTTCCTGGCGCTGCTCGATCCCCTTTCCCGGGACGACGCGAATAAACTGGCGAAGGATCTGGGCGTCCGCTCCCGTGTTCGCGAGTGGGTCAGGATCTGCAAGGACGAGGGGGAGAGCGTGGTCCTCCGGCTGCTTTCCGCCCAGTCCGTCTCCAGGAAGATGGTCTTCGACGTCCTCTCGCCCTTGCCGACAGAGGTAATCCTTTACCTGATGGCTCGCTCTAAACACCCTGATATCAAAAGATATATTTCCATGTATTTTACCCAGCTGAAAAACGTTCGCCTCAAGTTGACCGGGCAGGACCTCCTCGGTCTCGGGTACAGACCCGGCCCGCGTTTCAAGGAGATCTTCGACCTCCTCCTCGAACGGAAACTGGCCGGCGACCTCCGCGACAAGCAGGAGGAGATCGCCTTCCTCCTCTCCCGCTTTCCCCCGACCCCGGGACCTCAACCCCAAAACCGGGACGTTCCTGGAACTACCCCAGAACCGGGACGTTCCTAGAAGTCCCCCAAAAGTGGGACACTCATGAAATCTGGAGTGTTTCCTGTTTGTCAATCAATCACTGTCCCTGTTCCAGGGGACTTCCAGGAACGTCCCGGTTCTGGGGTTCGGTTCCGGGGTTTTAATGGTAGAATGTCGCCTTCCCGAACAGAGAGGATGAACGGTTGCCCGACATAGCGCAGTTTCTGCACAAGCTGTCCGTATACGCGATCCCCGTCATACTCGCGATCACCTTCCACGAGGCGGCGCACGGCTGGGTCGCCTACAAGAAGGGGGATCCCACGGCGAAGATGCTGGGGCGGGTGACGCTCAACCCGTTCCCCCACATCGACCCGTTCGGGACGGTCCTTCTTCCTGCAATGATGCTCCTCCTGGGCACGGGGATGGTGTTCGGATGGGCCAAGCCGGTCCCCGTCAACTTCCGACTGCTGCGCGACCAGAAGCGCGACCCGATCTACGTGGCCGCCGCGGGCGTCATCACGAATCTCGGCCTGGCCGCCGTATCGGGCATCCTGTTCCGGCTCCTCACCGCCATCGACCCGGCCCTGCTGATCGAAGCGATGACGCACGGAGCCGCCCCGCTGACGGAGACCCCTGCCCGCGTCGTCCTCGTTCCCCTGACGCTGATGTCCGTCGTCTCGGTGCAGTTCAACGTTCTTCTGGCGGTCTTCAACCTGATCCCGGTTCCACCCCTTGACGGCGGACGGATCGCCGTCGGCCTCCTGCCGCCCCGCGCATCGATGGCGCTGGCGTCAGTGGAGCGCTACGGCACGCTGATCGTTCTTATGCTTCTCATGTTCGGGCCGCTTGGTATAATCTGGCGATTCGTCGATATGTTGTCGACATTCATTTTGGGCGGATAACCCATCACCGGCGGAGGCGAGGCGTTGAGGAAACGGGTATTGAGCGGCATGCGGCCCAGCGGCCAGCTTCACCTTGGGCACTACCTCGGAGTCCTGGTCAACTGGAAAAAGCTCCAGGAGGAGAGCGACTGCTTCTTCTTCGTCGCCGACTGGCACGCGTTGACCACCGAGTACGACCGCACGGCCGTCATCCGCGAGAGCATAGACGATATGGTCATCGACTGGCTGGCCTCCGGGATCGACCCGCGGAAGGCGACGGTCTTCATCCAGAGCCACGTCCCAGAGCACGCCGAGCTGCACCTGCTCCTCTCGATGATCACGCCGCTGCCGTGGCTGGAGCGCAACCCGACCTACAAGGAGCAGCTCAAGGAACAGTCCTCCCGTGACCTGCAGACTTACGGCTTCCTGGGCTACCCGGTACTTCAGGCGGCCGACATCCTGATGTACGACGCCGCGCTCGTCCCGGTCGGCATAGACCAGGTCCCGCACCTCGAGCTCACACGCGAAATCGCCCGGCGGTTCAACTTCCTGTACAAGGAGTGCCTCTCCATCCCCGAGGCGTACCTGACCGAAACGTCGAAGTTGATGGGGACCGACAACCGGAAGATGAGCAAGAGCTACGGCAACGCGATCCTGCTTTCCGACACGTCGGATGAAGCGTGGGCGAAGGTGAAGCCGATGGTCACCGATCCGGCCCGCCAGCGGCGCACTGACTGCGGGAACCCCGACATCTGCAACATCTTCTCCTACCACAAGATCTTTTCCGACGAGGCGACGATCGCGAAGGTGGACGCGGGGTGCCGTTCCGCGGGAATCGGGTGCATCGAGTGCAAGAAGTGGATGTTCGAGGGAATGGAGAATGCCCTCTCCCCCGTTCGCGAGGAGCGCCGACGGATAGTGGAAAGCGGCGTCTCGGTGCGCGATATCCTGGCCGACGGTACGCGCCGTGCGCGGGAGGCGGCGCGCGCCAAGATGGCGGAGGTCCGCGAAGCTGTCCGGATCTGACGACAAGCCCGATCTCGCCCGGCACGACGGCTCCGACGTCGCGAGCCCCGTCGGGGACGTCCCGCTGCGCCTCGACGTTTTCGAGGGGCCCCTCGACATTCTGCTTCACCTTGTCCGCGACCAGAAGCTCGACATCAACGACATCCCAATCGCGAAGATCACCGAGCAGTACCTCGCCTACCTTGACGTGATGCAGGCCTTGAACCTCGAAGTCGCGGGCGAGTTCCTGGTGATGGCCTCCACCCTGGTCCACATAAAGTCGAAGTCGCTGTTGCCGCGCCACGAGGACGAGGAGGAAGAGGAAGATCCCGATGTCATGCGCCAGGAGCTGTCCCGGCGCCTGATCGAGTACGAACGGTTCAAGGAGGCCGCCGCGCGCCTCGGCGAACGGCCGGTCCTGGGGCGGGACGTCTTCGTTCGCGATTTCCTTGGTGAGGAGATCCCGGGCGAGGATCTCGTCATCACCGAGCTGTCGATGGCGGACCTCATCACGGCATTCAAGGAAGTGCTGGCGCGGATGCCGGTCGACGCCGCCCAGGAGTTCTCCGTCGAGCGGATCACCATCGCCGACGCCATAGCGTTTCTCCTCGACCGCCTGAAGGAGGAAGGCTCCCTCGGGTTCGAGGACATCGTCGCGCATTGCCAGTCGAGGAACGAGATCATATCCTTTTTTCTGGGCATCCTGGAGCTCGTCCGCCTGAAGACGATTCGCGTGTACCAGGCGAATCCGCTGGGGCTGATCAGCATCGTGCCCGCCGTCCTGGAGACCGAAAATGGAAGAAGCACCGAAACCGAATCCGCCGACGGCGATTGATCCGCCGGCCGACGCCGATTCCCCGACCGAGCCGCAGGCGGTCGAGGAGCCGATGAGCGTCGACGAACTGCTGCGCACCGACTCAGACGCGGAGACGGAGCCGCCCAAGCCGGAGGCCGATCTTCCGCGCGCAGCCTCGATTCTGGAGAGCCTCCTGCTCGTTTCGACCGATCCGATCCCGGTCGAGAAGACGCGCCAGCTGCTGGGCGGCCTCAACCGGGCCCAGGTCAGGGAGGTGCTCGCCCTCCTGCGGGCCAAATACCCGGCGGAATCCTCCGGGATCCTCGTCGAAGAGGTGGCCAAGGGGGTCCAGTTCCGCACCAACCCGGCGAACCAGGAACACGTGCGACGGCTCTTCGACGTCAAGCCGCCGCGCTTCTCCCGCGCCGCGCTCGAGACGCTGGCGATCATCGCCTACAAGCAGCCTCTTACCCGGCAGGAGATCGAGCAGATCCGCGGCGTCGATTGCGCCGGGTCGTTGAAGACCCTGATGGACAGGCGGCTCGCGAAGGTTATGGGGAAGAAGGACGTCCCCGGCAAGCCTTTCCTCTTCGGCACGACGCGGGAGTTCATGGAGATTTTCAGCCTCGGCTCCCTGTCCGAGCTGCCGTCGATGAGGGATATAGAGGATTTCCTCGCCGCCTCCACCGGTACGCCGGTCGAGGCCGCCCGCCCGACGATGCGCCTGCCGGCGATCTCCGACGGCGAAATCGAACAGGGCGGGGACGAGCTCGCAGCGAGCCTGGCCCAGGCGGGCTCTGCGCCGGAAGATGTATCGGCGGCGGAAGAGAAGATCCCGTCGGACGTGACAGAAGCCGAACTGTCGGACGCCGCATCGAAGGCGGCGGGGGAGGGGAACGACCAGGGCAATGGCGACTAAAGTGTCTCGATTCATAAATACGGCGGCATTCGACCGCCGCTGCATCCGCTCCGGCTTCGTTGCGTTCCTTGCGCCGTACTTGCCCAGTACGCCTCAGTCACGCGCCTTGCCGGAGCGGCGCATCGACGCTCTCGGTGCTTCGCCGTATTTATGAACCGAAACACTCAGCACCTGAATCGATACCTCTCCCTGGCCGCGTCCGTTTCCCGGCGCGTGGCCGACGAGATGGTCCGCAACGGGCGCGTCACCGTGGGCGGGGTTACGGTTCTGGACCCGGGCACCCTGTGGGACCCGTCCACGCAGGAAGTGCGCCTCGACGGCCGAACGCTCGTTCCGGTCCGGGGAGAGAAGATCTACATCATGCTGTACAAGCCAGACAACGTCGTGACCACGATGAAGGACCGCGAGGGTCGCAAGACGGCCCCGTCTCTGATCGGCGAGCTCTCTTCGCGCGTCTTCCCGGTCGGCCGCCTCGACTTCCACACGACCGGGCTGCTCCTGCTCACGAACGACGGCGAGTTCGCCTACCGGCTTACGCACCCGCGCTTCGGCGTCGAGAAGACGTACATCGCGAAGCTTCAGAGCGTCCCCCGGCCGGCGGATCTCAACGTCCTGCGGCGCGGCATCGCGATCGAGGGGAAGATGACGAACCCGGCGCAGATCAGTTTCATCGAGAAGAAGGCCGGCAAGGCGTGGGTTACGATGCGCATCGCGGAAGGCCGGTACCACCAGGTGCGGAAGATGTTCGACGCCATAGGGAGCCGGGTGACAAAGCTCCGGCGCGTCGCGGTCGGACCGCTGGAACTCTCCGGCGTCGAGCCGGGGGAGTGGCGCTACCTCACGTCGAAGGAAGTGCGGGAGATGAATGCCTACATGGACCGCCGTGCCGTCGAAGTCGCCGGGCAGAAGGCTCCTGCCGACGTGCCGCGCCACCCGAAGCGGTTCGAGACTCCCGCCGACCGCGGGAAGCGGAGAGTGATCAGGGAGTCGATCGACGAAGCGGCGCGCAAAAAAGAGATCGAGAAGGAGAAGGCGGCGGCCGCGGTCCGGGGCGCCGAGCGCAAGGGGCCGCGCCAACCGAAGCCTTCCTGGAAGAGAGGGGCGAAGCACCCCGGGAAGAAGTCCCCCCCGAAGCCCCGGGGGCCGTTCAAGAAGCGGTAGTCACCGCTTTCCATCGACGGCGAGGGTCTCCAGGTTCTGCGCGCACATCGCGATCTTTTCCGCGGATCGCCGGCGTCACCACTTCGCCCGTTCCACTCATCAGCACCGCTTTCATTGACGTCCGCCTCCAGGTGAGTGGTTGGGGATCCAAATATAGCCGTTATTTTGTTCGATCCATGAGGTCACGATTCGTGACCTCAAACCATTTCGATGGTCAACTTTTTTCCTACGGCACCTGCCAGCTTCGAAAGCTGTTTGAGGGTGGGATTGGCAACCTTGGGATTTTCCCATGCTTGGTAGGACTGGTAGGCGAGATGAAGACGATGTGCCACCTCTTTCTGGGTCATCCCCGATTCCTTTCGAATTTTTCGAATCAACAAAGGAATACCGACATCGGGGTTTGGCTCCATCCAGTGGACATTTTTCCCCCTCAGGATCCTGGCATCGGGAATCGAGAAATTCCGCTCAAAGCGCACCGCAAGCCACCCGGAAAGCGCATCCTTCGCCATCGACAGGACTTCCTCTTCCGAATCGCCCTCGGTGATGCAACCTGGGAGATCGGGAAACTCGGCCCAGTAGCCGCCTTCTTCCGCCTTGTGGATTTTCAGGGGGTATTCGATTTTCATATCAACCCTCCTTGCTTTCGGAGCGCTTCCAACGTTCCCTTCTTCAAGTCTTTCTTCCCGTGCACCGGTACCGAAATCGTCCTGGTTCCCCGCACGAGGATGTTATGAGAACCCTCTACCCGTGTTGATTTCCATCCCATCTTCTTCAGTTGCTTGACGAGCTCCTTGCCCGTCATGGCTGAATGATACAGGGTATAGCCTGTATAGTCAATTTTCGGGATGGTTTCGTCGTAATCGCCCTCTCACGTGGATTATTCCCCGCAACGAGATTCATGTCGTATCATCCGCAGACGCCCCCGCCCCCCTGAGCCCCTCGAGAAA
>Ga0172367_10001617_pt1 | contig 32210 bp, 30 predicted proteins | sample Lak10m_FD_114542 | JGI IMG/M metagenome (GOLD analysis project Ga0172367, IMG submission 114542) | Freshwater microbial communities from Kabuno Bay, South-Kivu, Congo - kab_022012_10m | ecosystem: Environmental > Aquatic > Freshwater > Lake | place: Democratic Republic of the Congo: South-Kivu...
AGGACGATACATCAGTATAATAACGAAAGGATACATACTAAATTAAAAATGCCGCCTGTATTATACAGCCGGCGATATCAATTGGCCCATGGACAATGTGTCTAAGAAAATGGGTACCTTCCAGGGCGATTGCCGCCCTGGGCGTTAGCGACAATAACTCCTTTCTTTTTTAAGTCCTCCGAATTAAAAACCCCTAGTTCGATGTAGGGATAAGTTACAAAAATATTATTTAAGGCTGGCAGACTGTCTAACAGGAAGGAACCATTGCTAAGCAAAACATCCGCCCCCTCTGTTTGTCTTATCAATTCTTCCGAATTATTTGGGCTAGAAAAATAAATAACTTCTGCTAAAGCCTCTAGGCGCTTTTTCTGACTATCATCTAACGCGACACCGGAAACAATTATTTTGGGCATAGATTTAAATTTGTATTTATATAATAAAAATACCACTTTTACTACTATTTTGTCTATATAGAACAATTTGATTCAAATAAAAAAACCGTTGGGTAACGGCTTTTTTGAGAAGGATTAAAGAATTATAAGAGCTTCAGCATAATTGACTCAATATTCTCCTGATTGCAAGTTATTAATTCCATGACAATTTCTGTTGTCATCTTATTATTTCTACAATTTAAAGATACGATTGACTCGAGAAGAGAAGCGTCAAATTCTCTTTCAAAAGTTTTTCTATCTTCACCATACCTTGAATAGGTGTTTTGATAAAGATAATCAATCATTTTCTTTGAAAAATACTCAGTGTTTCGTCTGGTAAAAGCTGGGCTGATTAAGCAACCATTATTATAGTGTTGAAATCTGTGCCTAACTTCATGTAGGCCGCAACAAATGGCTCCAAACTCTAATTTGCTTAAATTTTCCAAATGCTTACTTTCTCTAAATATAAAGTAATCATCCGGTAGCCCCAAAAGTTTGAAGAACCACTTTTTGGTTGAGGAAGCGGCCGCCCCCTTCTCCAGAAAAGACTTACTTTTAAGGATACTTACTTTAGCCGGTTTCTTGAAGATTTTAGCATCAAAATACTGGATCACCTTTTTGAGTTGTAAAGAAAAGTCATCTAATGACTCCGCTTTATACAGAATATTTATCTCCATTTCTCTTTATTTTTATTGGTTTTCACAAAAGACTTAAATCTTCTCTGAAAACCAATAAATTTTTTAAGGAACAGTATGCTAAATTTAATATATTATCATCATTTTGTCAATAAGATAACAAAAAATAGACTAGTGTCAGCCTACTTAATGATTTGGAAAGACTTATTATTTTTTTAATTTTAGTTTAATACGATATTTAATAATCTTTTCAATTAAACTATAAGGGATGGGTTCGTCTATCTTAAATTTGACCGCTCCCTTGCTCGTTTCGTAATTTGTGAGCTCCTTTTCAAAAACTTTTATAGTTTCCGGCTCTGGATAAACGCCGACATGATTTTTAAAAGCGGCGTAAACAATTAAATTACTGCCGTTCAACTTAAAGGCGGGTACGCCGTAGCTCATAGTCTCAATTGCCACTGGTGCAGTTTTTTGAATTAAGCTCCTTATCTTTTTTATAATTTCTTTTTGCGGAGAAACTTGTTTATTAATATAAGCTTGGACTTCGTTATTCATAATAATTGAAATTTATCCCTTAGGATTATAGATTACTGTTCCCTTTTTCTCTTGGCTATTCTTTTCATTATCTAAGTCCATGGTTTTAAAAATAATTTTAAATTCTAAATTACTGCCGCTAGCATTCTTTTTTACTTCCACATAACTCGGCGCGCCCTCTGTTGGCTTGTCGGAAGCAATCACTTTAACCTTGTAAGTATTAGACATTTCTTCCGCTAAACCGCCTTCAACACCGGTGAGACAGCTTGATAGGACTAATTCAGCATCGTCTTCAAACAATTCTTTCACTCTTTGCACTCCTTTACCCTTTAAATCTTCTTGGAGAAATTTACGATCATTTCCCTCCCTATCACCCAAGCCGATGACATCCGTATTTCCGTGCGCATGCAAATACATAAATTTTATCTTTTGCTGATATTTATCACGTAAAGATAGCAATCTTTTAGCTAAATCTATTTTCCCCTTAACTTCGATAATGCGGATAAGAAAAGAATTTTCTTCTACCTGCTCCCTTAATTCCTCCGACTGATTAGACTGTGAAAAAGAGCCATTCCAATCCATCACTGCTTGGCAATAGAGGCCATAGGGACCCATGTCACCCCGTTCTTCATATTGCTTTTTAAGCTCATGCATTCGATATCGACCAAAACCACGGATGCCGAAGGTGTTATATAAATATTTTGCCGAATTTTTTTCAAAATTCTCTAGGGATCTGATATTACTTAAATTTTCGGCTATATACCAGTCGGTCCCGTCATCATCTTCAATTGACAACCAGCTTTGGATAAGATCAGATATCTCTTCTTCAGAAAAATTAAACTTTTTCAGTACGTAGCCGGCAAGATAATTATCTTGCTTAATATTTTTCTCTTCTGATTTATATAATTTTCTCTTTTTTAGGATATCCTCAGCGATTACCCGGTCAATTTCGGTGCTAAACATAAAAAGCTCGGCCGCCATTTCTTTATTGGCTTCATCCAAAAGGCCGAGTTGATTAATAAGCTTAAAATAGAGAGCATATTCACGATCCATGCTAAAATGTATGTCTGAATCCCTTTCTCTTTCAATATATTCTCGTATTTTTTGTACAACTATCGGTTGAATTTCAATAAATGATGCCTTTATTCTAGAAAATTCTTCGCTTTCAGGCGTATAATTTGAAATATCTTCGGCTAATAAATTCAGCCGTTCTTTTATCTCTTCAATATTTTCTGTCTGATTATTCGATGTAGGAAAGTTATCAAAATTTAATTCTTTCATATTCTTTAAAACTTTAATTTTAAAGTTATTGTTTATATAACAAAAATAGCACGAAAGTGCTATTTTTGTAAATTTGCTCGGGGACAGGGATTCGAACCCCGATAAACAGGACCAGAACCTGTTGTCCTACCGTTAGACGATCCCCGAATAAAAATGGCTTCATTGCTTTAAAGCCATTTTTGCTGATATTGGTATTATAACAATTACTTATTTTTTTTCAAGAGTTTCTTTGTCATTACCCTTGCCACCCTCTCTTTTTGGCCTCATTAAAGGGAAAAGGGTGGTTTCTCTGACCGGCTTATCCACCATAAAGGCAAAAAGACGCTCGCCGAAGCCAAAACCACAAGTCGGAGGCATGCCGTGTTCCAGCATTTCTACAAATTCCCAGTCCGGCATCATCGCTTCCTTATCACCCCGGTCAATAAACTGCTGTTGTAGTTCAAAGCGTTCCCTCTGATCGACGGGGTCATTTAACTCCGAAAAACCGTTACCGACTTCACTACCGGCAATAATAATCTGAAAACGTTCAGTTAGCTCAGGATTTTCTGGCTTAGCCTTGGAAAGCGGCGAAACTAGTTTAGGATGATTAACTAAGAAAACGGGGCCAGCAATACTGCGACGGCAATATTTCCATAAGGTATCAGTTAAGCGCTCCCGATTATCACCTTCATACTTCACTTGCAACTCACTTAATTTTGCCTTCATTTCCGCTTCGGTGGCCGTAAGGACATCGATGCCGGTCTTCTCCAAGACCGCTGTGCGATAGTCTAGACGCGGCCATTGGCCCGCCAGGTCATATTCCATTCCTTTAGTACTAAATTTTGTCTTGCCGAAGACTTTAAGGGCAATTTCTTGATATAGTTCTTGGACTAATTTCATTCCTAACTCATAGTTAGCATAGGCCCAGTAGAACTCCATGTTGGTAAATTCCTGGAGATGATCAGGACTAGAACCTTCATTGCGATAGACGCGTCCGATTTCAAAGACTTTTTCGAAGCCGGCGGCCATCAGGCGTTTCTGCCACAGTTCACCCACAGAGATGCGCAGAAAGACATCTAAATCAAAATCATCATGATGGGTGCGGAAAGGATTAGCTTCAGCTCCGCCGGTACTAGTTTCTAAAGTTGGGGTTTCGACTTCAAAAAAACCATGGCGCTTTAAAAAGTCCCTGGTTACTTCCCAAAATAGTGCTTTTTTATAGAATAGCTCTCGAGTTTCCGGATTTAAGAGAATATCAAGATAACGGCGGCGATAACGCTCATCTTCATCTTTAAGACCGTACCAGGCATCAGGGATCGGGGCGATCGCTTTACTAAGAATTTGCCAGGCAGACAACATCAAACTTTTTTCGCCACGATGGGTAAGAAAAACTAAGCCGGTAGCTTCAATAAAATCACCGGTATCAATTAATTTCAAAAAGCGTTTATAGCTCTCATCACCCAGTTCTTTCTTGGAAAAAGCTAATTGCATTTGACCGCTAGCATCTTCTAAAGCGGCAAAACTGAGGTTGCCGTGACTACGCAAACTACGTAAACGGCCGGCAACCGTAATAGTTTTTTGTTTTTCTGCTAATTTATCAAAATCCGCCAAGACTTGAGCGATGCTAGCGTCTCGCTGACTGGTGGCGGGATAGGGGTTAATACCTGCCTCCCGGAAGGCGAGCAATTTTTTTAAACGCTCTTCCCTTTCAGTCCCCGGGGCCGAGTTCTTTTCTGCAGACATATTTTTAATCTATTTTTACAATTTTGTATTCAAATGCTCCGCGCGGAGTTTCTACGCTTACGGTTGCTCCTTTGCGCTTCCCTAAAAAAGCCACTCCTAAAGGAGACTCGTTGGAAATTTTACCATTAAGAGGGTCGGCCTCATTAAAGCTAACAATAGTATATTGTTTTTCTTTGCCATCAGTCCTGACGGTCACTAAAGAACCCATAGTAACCTCGTCTTTACCGCCATGTTTATCAACCACGGTGACATTCTTTAAAATATTGGTTAATTCTAAAATCCGACCCTCGTTTAAAGCCTGAGCATCCTTGGCTTCGCTATATTCAGCATTTTCGCTCAAATCCCCTAAATCTTTGGCTCGCTCAATTCTTTCTGCAATTTCGCGGCGCTTGAAAGAGCTGAGGTGGTTAAGCTCATCTTGCAATTTATCATAACCTTCTTGTGTAATGATTTGTTCGGACATAAATAAAAATTAAGATTAAAACGACCGGGGAAAAATTCCTGCCGGGCGCAACAATTAGTATGTATTATAAAGGATTTTTTTTGATAAAACAAGAGCAAAAAAGCAGGAAGCCTAAGCCTAAGGGGTGGTTGAGATAGGGGGTGAAGATGTTGACAATAATTAGAAAAAGCAAGCTGGCGGCTAAGGACCAAGCGAAGGCAGATGATTTCAAAAAGGCTGCCCGCAACAACAGGAAAAGAAGAGAAAAAATCCAAGCCAAATAAACAGCTAAACCTAAAATACCCATCTTCAGCCAAGTATCAAGATAGGCCCACTCAAAAGCGTAGGAGCGATACCAGCCATCAGGGCTTTGCGCTAAGACTCTCGGATCCTGAGAATAGTAGCCAACAGTCGCTCCAAATCCTTGCCCCAGAAAGGGCGCTTTTTTTATCTCCTGCCAAAGATTAGGAAGAAGTGCCCAACGCGAAGCCAAGGCTGCTTCCCCACCACTTAGTTCTAAACGATTAGCTAAAGCTTCAGCTGATAGTCCGGCCTGCGGATCCGGAAAAGGAAACTTAACCACAACAATAATAATTAAAGCCGCCCCTATTAGGGATGCCAAGGAATAGAAGAAAGAGCGACGATAAAAAGCCCAAGTTCGCCGACAACAAAGTATACCGATAATCAAGGCGCTAAGACCGAAGCCCAGCCAAAAACTGCGCGACATACTAACAATAATCACGGCTAAAAACAAAGATAGTTTAGTTACAGCTAAGAAAAATTCTTTTTTATTATCCACCCTCTTTAAAATCAAGGGCCAAAGAGTTAAAAAGAAAGCAATCGGCGCATAAATCTGCGACTGAATAAAAATGCGTTGCCAGCCGCCGCCCATGGCCGTAATTTCTCCGACCCCGCTCCGCCGCACCCAGAGATAAACATCGGGCATGAAGTTTAAATTATGCGAAAAGATAAAAAGCAAGATTAGGGTTTTTAAACTTAAAAAAATACTAGCCAAAAAGAAAATATTCAGAAAAACTTGACGGTCACCTTCTTCCCTTACCCCGCCCACCAGTAATAAGGGGATAATTAGGGATAGAAAAAGCCAAGCATTGCCATCGCTGAAGATGTCGCCAAGACTATGCCCTCGGATTAAACCCTGGACAAAAGCTAAAATAATAAACGCGGAAAAAGCTAAAAGGGGCAGCCAAAAATAGTAAGAGCCTCCAAACTGACGCCAAGAATTTAAAAAACCCCGGCGGATAATAAAAATCAAGCTAGCTAACATTAAAGCCGCCCAGACAACGAGACGCAGGGAAAAACTAAAACCGAAAACGTCAGCCGAAAATAAATGCCCCTTAGAACCGATGACCAGTTCCACTAAAGCTAAGGCTAAACCCAGCTTTAAAGAAGACAGGCTTAATAAAAAGGCCGCCAAGAAAGAGGCGGCAAGAAGATAAACTTGAATTCCAGGGAGAAAGTAGGCGGTAAAAGAAAGCAACTCCGCTAAAAGAATTAAAGTTCCGAGAAAAAAATAGGGATAACGTGGTTTAAAGTTAAGCATAGTTTACCAAGAAATTTCACTGCCGACACCCAAGCGACAGGCACGGGCGCGACCGGCATTAATTTCTAAAACCGCATCCGCCGGATTGCCACTATCATATGAACGCGAAGGCTTTTCTCCTTCTGGCGGCAGATTATGATAAAGATTGATAACGCGATGATCTTTGATAAAAATGATATCTAGAGGAAAATTCATCTTTCTCATCACAAAAGAACGGTCCGCCGCCCCTTCAAAAAGAAAAAGCATGCCCTGATTGGTCGCTAGTGTTTTCTTTTCTGATAAACCCTGGTATTGCTGCTTCGGGCTAGAAACTCTGTCTACTAAAAATATACAATCATTAGCTTGAACACGAAAGCGGGGCTGACTGAAAAAATTTAAAGCGCCGAAGGTAGCCAATAATAACAGAAAGAAAAGAGCAACAAAGAAGCGATACTGCTGCCAATATTTTTTAATCTTCTTATAATCCATGTTTGTTTTTAATAACCGCCATGGCGGCTTGATATTTTTTTACGCTTGGTAAAAAAGGAAACAGCTTATAGGCAAAAGAAGGCAGCCAAGAACTGATGCTACCGCCGGGAGCAATCTTGAAGAGCACTTTATCCACCCAAACGCCGCTTTTACCGGCATTTAACATCGTCAGCCATAAATCCCAATCCTGAAATTTCTTGATACTCTCATCCCAGCCGCCAACAGGAAAATCAGCGCGCTTAATTAAAGCCATGGTGTGGATATATGGCCCAGTTTGAAGCTTGGCCGGATTAAAAGGACCGACTCGAAATAGTTTTTTTCCCCAAAGGAAAGAGGGGTAGGCGTAACTAGCCTCGGTATTGAAATCAAGACTGGCGACCAATTCCGCTAAAGCGGAGGGATAAAGATCGGCGTCGGCATCGCAAAAAAATAAATATTCACCTTGAGATTCACGAAAGCCGCGATTACGAGCAGCTGGTGCCCCTTTATTTTCCTGATTTATAAAAACAAAACGATTATCTATTTCAATATTTTTAACAAACTCGGAAAAAGTTTTTTCCGGATCATCTTGGGAGCCATCATTAACAATAATTACTTCCCAATCCCTATATTCTTGCTTAGCAATACTGGCTAAAGTCAAGGATAATTTCTTAGCTTGATTATAAACCGGAATAATAATGGAAATCATAAAAAATTCTTTAAATACTACTAATCTTTTCTTTTAGGCAGACAGCAAGTTTAGTGGCTTGACCGAGCCAGGAAAAATCTTTTTCCGCTCTTTCCCTACCCGCTAAACCAAGCCGAAAAGCTTCAGCTGGATTTTGTAATAATTTAGTAATAGCGTCAGCAATCTCATTAGTGTCTTCGGGGTTAACAAGAAGGCCGTTAAGATTATTAATTACCGCATCAGCCACGCCGCCGCTATTGCCGGCAATCACCGGCTTGGCCATTAAGTTCGCCTCCAGATAAACGATGCCAAAACCTTCAAAATCTCCATCTAAATCTCGGGAAGTCGTTATAAATATATCACATAAATCCAAACAAGACCACTTCTCCGCCTCACTCAAAGATCCCATTAAAATAACTTTATCAGCCACCGAACTTTGCGCAATCAAAGCGTGCAGAGATTCGCGCTCCGGTCCATCGCCAGCTAATAAATACAGCCAAGACTCAGCTGATACCTTTTCTAAAGATTTAAGCACCTGATCAAAGCCTTTGCGTTTTACTAAACGGCCAAGGGAAAAAATAATCTTTTTCCCAGCTAAATGATAGCGATTCTCCAATTCTGCTTTAATTTTATTATCCGCCCCGCCGACCGTAGCTCCAGGATGCAAAACAATAACCTTATCTTTTAAATTTGGTAAAAAGTTCAACAAGATTTCCTGGACCCGGGAATTGGCGCAAACTATTGTTTTTGCCTTTTGTAAAACTAGCTTAGCTAGAAAACGCTTACGTGGTGATTTTAGGGCAAAGCTTAAATCCATGCCGTGCAAAAAAAGGCCGAAAGCAAAAGGTTTAATAATATTTAAAAGCAAGGCCACCGTCCCTAAAGGTAAAATTTGCCCAATAAAGACTAAATCAGCCGGCGCTACCTGTAATTCTTTCCATAAGGCAACGAAAGCTCTTCGCCAAGGCCAAGAACCAGCAGGTGCACATAATTGGCCATGGCTATTATCCAAAACCCGCCAAGAATCAGATTTCGGCCAATTTGAAATTAAATGATAATAATAACTGGCAACGCCGCCAATTTGAGGGGGGTATTCTAAGGTGCAAAGCAATAATTTCATAATTTAAGAGCGCCGGAAAGAAGTAATGACGCTAGTAATATCGGCTTTCTTGAGGCCGCCAACCGCAAAAAGAGCAACAAAATAAATTGAGCCGCCGCCAAGAACGGCAATGAAAATATTAAATTGCTGTTTTCCCCAGAAGATTACCAAGGCCATCAAAGTGGCCGCTAAAAAAGCTTTGGCTAAAACTTTAAGATTTTTAGCCGGACGATAAATAATTAAACCCCGAATAGAGAGCAGCCCGAGAATAAACATTAAAGCATTACTAGCTAAAACTGTCACGCTTGCTCCTAGTGCCTGCCAGCGTGGAATCAGAAGCAAATTTAAGGCCACACTAAAAACAGTAGCAATGGCCATATTTAAAGTGTTGCGACGCTGGCGATCGCAAGCATTTAAAAGCGAGCCGACGGGAAAATTTAAAAAAATAAAGAAGATGGCCAGAATAGAAACGCGTAAAGGCCAAATTGCTTCGGGACCGGCTTTAAATAAGGGCAGAACTTTGTCAGCTAAGGCAAAAATACCGAAAATAATGGGCAAAGAAATAATTAGCAGATAATTTAAAGCTCTTTCAAAAGAAACTCGCAATTGTTCTTTATTATTCAGCCAATAAGCACTCATGGCTGGATATAAAGAAGCGGTAAAAGCCATCGGTAAAAATTGCAAGGCGAAAATTAACTTAAAAGCAATCTGATAAAGACCGACTTGGCCATAGCCAGCAATAAAACCAAGCAATAAAGAATCTAGGTAAGTAAATAAACGCTGAAAAATATTATATAAAGCAAATGGCCAGCTAATATTAAAAATGCGAAGGGCTATTTCCTTTTCCCACAACGGCTTAATTGATAAATGTAAGTATCGCTTAACAACACTAGCAGAATAAAGAAAATTAAAGACGCTTGCTATCACCAAAATACCCAGCATCGCCGGTAAAGGCCAACCCAGGAACATGGCTAGACCACCCAGACCCAAAACAATTAATTGAAAAATAACCGCCGCAATGCTTTCATACTTTAAATTATGAAAACCCCTCGCCACCGCAAAAAAAGTATTAGTAAAAGAATCTAAGACCATCGATAAGACCGAAATGCTAATCAAAACCAAAAGGAAGCGACTATAAGCAAAACCAGCTACTCCTAAAGATAAAATTACCGTAGCGGCCGCTAATAATAATTTTAAAAACAAAACCGTTTGCAGCCACTGAGCGGCTCTAGCCTGATCTTTGGCCACCTCCCGGGTTAAAGCGTTACCAAAGCCGAGGTCAATAAAAATCGCAAAAATAGTAGTAAAAGAAATGGCGGTATAGTACTGACCAAGGACCTCCAGACCTAAAAAACGAGCCAAAAGGATAAAATAAGAAAAAGAGATCACTTTTTGAATGATCAAGGCAAGAGTCAAATAAGAAGTATTTTTTGCAATATTAGCAACTTTATTCATAAAAATGGAGTCGAAAAGCTAAGAGTATGTCCTTAGTATAACAGGTATTGATTAATTTTTAAAGTTATGATATTATCGTAATACCAAAGAAAAAAATCAATTTTCTTTTTTTGTGCCTTTATCACAAAATTAGAAACAAATTCCGAGGTTTTTCCAACCTCCCTTAAATTTATATGAAAAAAGACATCCATCCTCAATATTACTCAGATTGCCAAGTTTCTTGTGTTTGTGGCAATACTTTCAGTACCGGCTCCACTGTCCCGGAAATTAAAGTTGAGCTTTGTTCCGCTTGTCATCCTTTCTATACGGGTAAACAAAAATTAGTTGATACTGCCCGCCGCGTTGAAAAATTTGGCGCTAAATTAGCCGCTAAAGACTCTGCTTCAGCCGGCAAAAAGGGTAAAAAAGTGAAGAAAGCTGAGCGCGCAGAAGCTAAAGCCAGTAAAGAGGTCGTGGTTAAGACTAAGGACATTAAGAAGATCGCGCAAGTGACCCTCAACACCAAGAAATAAATACACTCTCATAAAGATAATTAGCTCTTATTATTAGGCTTGCTTGCAAGCAAAGTAATAGCGACAGAGCTAATTATTTTTTTAGCACTCGTCATATGTACGAAGATATTAAAGAAAAATTTGCAGAGATTGAGCGCCGCCTTTCCGATCCGGAGCTGTTAAAACAGCCCCAGGAAATGATTAAAATTTCCCAAGACCACGCCGCCCTCAAGAATCTAATCAAACTGATTAATACTGAAGAAAAGATTGAAAAAGAAATCGCCGAAAATACCGCTATACTAAATCAAGCAGGTGAAGACGAGCTTAAAGCTATGGCCGCTGAAGAATTAGTCTTATTAAACGAGAGCCTCCTTCGCATTCGAGAAGAAATTGATGAAGAGCGCCACCCCCAGGGACCCAATGATCATAAATCCGCCATTTTAGAAATTAGAGCTGGTACTGGCGGCGATGAAGCCGCTCTATTTGCCGGTGACCTTTTTCGGATGTACGTCCGTTTTTGCGAACGCCGTGGCTGGAAAACAGAAATGATTGACTCTAGTGCCATTGGTATTGGTGGTTTTAAAGAAATAATCTTTAATATTAAAGGTAATGGTGCTTTTGGCGCCTTAAAATACGAAGCGGGCACACACCGCGTTCAGCGCGTTCCCGACACAGAAAAACAAGGTCGTATTCATACCTCCACCGCCACGGTCGTAGTTTTACCAGAGGCAGAAGAAGTGGATGTAGAATTAAAAATGTCTGATATCCGTATTGATACCTTCTGTTCCAGCGGACCAGGCGGACAAAGTGTTAATACTACCTATTCCGCTATCCGCATTCTCCATCTTCCTACTGGCATTATTGTTAGCTGCCAAGATCAAAAATCACAGCATCAAAATAAAGAAAAAGCTTTACAGGTTTTACGCTCTCGCCTTTTAGCTCGCCAAGAAGAAGAAAGAATGGCCGCCGAATCAAGCGCCCGCAAAGATCAGGTCGGCGCCGGTGATCGCAGCGACAAGATTAAAACCTATAATTTTCCCCAGGATCGTCTTACCGATCATCGTGCCGGCCAGTCTTGGCACAATCTCAGCGCCATTATGGATGGCGACTTAGAGGAAATTATTAAGACTGTCAAAAAAGCCTTACGCGCCTAAGACTATGTCCAGCCTTGCTGATTATTTATATCAAAAAAATACTTTAGGCCGGGAGAAGATTACACTCCTGGCCTTTGTTTGTAAAAAAAACGAGGCTTGGGTGCTTGCTCACCCTGAATACAAATTAAAGACTAGTGAAGAAAAGCTTTTTAAAAAATATCAACAAAAAAGGCAAGAGCACTGGCCTTTAGCTTACTTAATTGGTAAAAAGTCTTTTTATCGACACGAATTCTTTGTCTCGTCGGCTGTTTTGATTCCCCGCCCGGAAAGCGAAATCATTGTGGAAAAAGGACTTGAGTTTGCTCGCAAGCATGACAAAGCCGACTTTTTAGATTTGGGCACTGGTTCGGGTGCTTTGATTATCTCCTTAGCCGCCGCCTGGTGTCAGGAATCCGCTCAATCATATCGCCGCAGTAATTTCTATGCCGGGGATATTTCTCTTGCCGCTTTAAAAGTAGCCCGTCGCAACGCTCAAGCGTTAAGGCTGAATAAAAAAATAACTTTCCGCCAGGGTAGCCTTTTTTCACCCTTCAAAAAAGAATTGGCTCTGCCCTCTGATAGAGCTCTATTTATTGCCGCTAATCTGCCTTATCTCACTCCGCGCGAACACCGAGCCGAAAAAAGTCTGACTCATGAACCTAGACTCGCTCTTGTTGGCGGCCGCGACGGTCTCGCTCTCTACCGTCAACTTTTACAGGATTTAAAGACAAGCCTTAAAGATCGATCTTTCACTTTATTGATGGAAATAAACCCCCAACAGGCCTCAACTTTGCTTAAAAAAACAAAGTCTCTCTTTCCGAAAGCAGAAATTAAAAAAGTGCCCGACCTCAGCGGCCGCACACGTTTCATCCAAATGCAAAAATAATCTACTGCACGCTTGTATTGCTATCCGCCACTTCAATCCAGGTCACCCCTGGATTTAATTTTATCTCTTCCCCATTTTCATAATAATAGCGAGTCCGGTTACCGACGCTCTTTCTCCATTCTCCTGGCTGGCAAATACCATCAAGACAAATTAAAGCCTGACCCGAACCATTAATACTTAAACTTAGGCGACCAGCCGCATCTAAAACTTTACTTTCTAAATAATGAACGATGATATTTTTAGCACTGATACCTCTACTCTCGTCCTGGCTTTCATTACCATTAAAAAAACGCAAATAGCTATTAGAGTTAGCATCGTAGCGCCATAGAGCTTGAAAATTTAAACTGAAGTGAATTTTTAAATCTGGAGAAGAAGAGGCGTGCTCGCCTTCTTCTTTAAACAACCAAGTGTCCGCCTTTTTCTCTACTAAGCCGCGCTTATCTAAATAAGAACTGATTTTTTCACCGTTACTTAAGACATTGTGCGGAGCGACGCGCGCCGAAGACTGATCCCGCCAAAAATAGGCACTATTATAAAACTCATTTAAATCATATAAAGAGGCGCTATTAATAGCCTCTAAAGCTTCAGGACTGCCGCCGCAGTGGACGAAAAGGGCTCCTAACTCTTCTGCCCAAGCGACAAAATAAGGACGAGCACTACGAATCGGTCCAACCGCACTTAAATCCACATCAGCCGGAAAAATTGCCAAGAATCTAGTCATTCCACCTTCTACCGGAGCTTCATAGACTAAAGAAGCTTGACTTAAGCCCGCTTGGGGTCGAGCTAAAATGTCATTATCGACGACCACTGCCACCGGAAAAACATTAGTAGCGGTGGCCGCTACCGGCATCCCGTCTAGCCAGCGCGGCTGGCATTCAGGACAGACGGGGCTAGTCGAAGCTACTATCGGCAACTCTTCAATAGTTTCTATTGCTGGCTTTGAGGCAAAAATATTTTCCAACCAAGACCAATTAGGGGCAAAGACGAAATAATATAAGCCCAGGGAGGAAAAAAATAATACAAAAAGGGAGAGAGCCAACAAGACTCTTCCCTTTTTAGAAAAAAAGAAATTTTTATTTTTATCCTCCATAGCAAGCAAGCCTTTAAGGTTTTATTTAGCCTCAGGTGCAGTCTTGGCTTCTTCTGCCGGAGCGGCCGCGGTTTCTGCAGTAACAACCGCCTCCGCCACCACTTTCTTCGGCTCTTCAACGACACAGACCACTTCGTTGCCTTCATGATGCAAAATTTCCATACCCTTGGGTAAGCGGACATCACTTAAGCGCAATAAATCACCAAATTCATTTAAGCTGGAAATATCTACATCAATATGATCAACTAAATCGGCCGGTAAACATTCAACTGAAATTTCATCAATATTGGCAATAAAGACACCACTCAATTCCTTAACCGCCTTGGATTCACCCACAAATTCCAAAGGAACTTCAGCGCGGACCTTTTCCTTCATATTTACCTTATATAAATCTACATGAATAAAAGTATTTTTTAAGACATCTTTCTGAATGGCCTTGACTAATACCGGAAATTCTTGTCCATCTAAAGATAAGGAAATCAAGTTTGATTCGCCCGCTTCGGTAAATAGCTTATTAAAAACATTATAGTTCAGCTTAATCTGAATGCTCTCTAAACCACGGCCATACAAAATACCGGCTAATTGGTCTGGAGCTAATTTCTCATTTTTTGTTCTAATTTCAGCTAATAATTTTAATTCCATAGATACTGCTAGCGCCTCTCAGCTAAATTTTCTCTCAGCGGACGGCGACTAATAATTAATTTTTGATTTGATAATAATATTTTCGATAATACCGGTAAGAATAAATAAGGAGAAGATGGAGCTGCCACCATAACTGATAAATGGCAGAGACAAACCGACCACTGGCATTATTCCGATATTCATACCAATATTAATAAACATTTGAATAAAAATCAAGCCCGCCGCACCGAGAACGAAGTAAATACTGAAATCATTAGGCAATCTTTTCACGGCCACCAAGCAACGATTGAAAAACAAAGAGAAAAATAATAGAACCAAGCTCACCCCTAAAAAACCTAATTCTTCAGCAATAACTGCAAAAATAAAGTCATTCTGGGCTTCTGGTAAGAATTTTAGCTGCGACTGCGAACCAAAGCCCACCCCCTTGCCGTGCCAAGAACCAGAACCAACGGCGATAATTGCCTGAGAAATATTATAACCCTCGGCCAAAGAATTTTCTCCCGGGTTAAACAAAGTTAAAACTCGTTGCCGCTGATAATCTTTAAAAAAGAAAGACCAGGCAAGAATAAAACCAAGGGCGGCGACGGCGCCAACAACCATTAAATATTTTTTGGGGAATCCCGCCAAAATAACCATCACCAACCAAATTGCCCCCAGCATCAAAGCCGAACCAAAGTCGGGTTGCAAAAGTACTAAAAACATTAAAAAAGCGGCGCTCAAAGCAGAAACAATAAAATGCCTCAAAGTTTTAACTTTAGTAGCTAGGTCTGAAAAATAGCCGGCTAAAAAAATTAAAAGGATAATTTTGATAATTTCTACCGGCTGAATGCCAAAGCCCCCGACATCGAACCAACCGCGAGTACCCCTAATACTGGAACCAAGCAATAAAACCGAGGTAAGAATTAAAGCTCCAAAACCGTAGAGATAACGGCGTAAACTTTTCAAAAAACGATAATCAATTAAAGAAAAAACAAACAGGAGCAGTAAGCCGATAGCAATAAAAAGAATCTGCTTATAAAAGTTAAGCAGATTTAAATTGCCCTGCCCCAGCGCCACGCTGTATATTTCCATCAAGCCGAAGGCAGATAGTAATACTACTGCGGCCAAAAGCAACCAATCAAATTCTTTTAAATAAAGTTTGAGGCGCAACCACATAAATTAAGGCTGACTATCACCCCGGTAAGGCAAATAGACCGAATCGTCAAGAATATTTAGGTCAATTTTTACCTCCGCTCGCCCCGCCCTTTCTCCACCAGAAGGCCAAGATAAATGAATTTCCCTGGTCTCTGAAGAAAGAAAATTATCAGCGGCCGATAAATTAACTCCTGTGGGGCTACTCCCGTTCCATAAAACAATAGCAAAGGGGAGGCGGGAAAAGTGATAAGGCGTATTATTTTTCAGAGTAAAGCTAAGATTATGGAAGGGATTCTTTGCACTATTATCAGGGGCGCTATATTTTAAATTAGAAATACTAAAATTTAAACGCGTAGCCGCATAGGTCGGCCAATCAGGAATATCATGAGCATTCAGGCGCTGCCAGGCAAAATTTGTAATTACAAATTTTACGGTGCCAGGAGCCCGCTCCAACTCCTTACCCGCCACTACTAAATATTTATCTGCACCCGGCAAAATAAAACTATTACCACAGAGCAAATCAACGCCGGCACCGTCTCGGAGGCAATAACTAAAATTACTAACATGCTTAGGATTTGGATTTTTAATGGGAATAAAGAAATCGTAGCGCCCTTGAACCGAAAAAACATTCACTGTGCCAATTTCTAAATCTATAGGCGTGTTAGCCTCGCGATAAGCCTGCGTATCCAATTGGCTTTCCGCTAAGCTATTGCTAAGTTCCTTATCGGCGTCACGCCCGTATAAAAGATAAAAAACGTAGCTATAACTAGAATAAATCAGCATGCCCGCCGAAGCAATAATTAAAAAAATAATAATTCCTTTAAAAATACGGCGGCGATTGGAAGATAGCCACAAACCAAAATGCATCTTCCCGATGGTGACGCCACCAGAATCTTCATATTTTTTTAAATCTACCCCAGTTTTAACTCTATTCTTCTTTTCCATAGATATGATATAATTAAGAATAATTTGATTATAGCATAATAATTTAAGTTTTTAAAACCAATACTATGCCAAATTTAGCCATCCCTTTATCGGTGCCAAGCAAGAAAAAAGCGACCTACGAGCGTAATTTTAAAATTGCTACCCATAACAGCGGGCGCCTCTTTCTTTTCGCTGGCGATCAGAAAGTTGAACACCTCAATACCGATTTCTATGGACCAGGCATCGCTCCGGCCGACTCTTCTCCGGAGCATCTTTTCCAAATCGCGTCAGGCCTGCCAGGAGCCGTCCTAGCGGTTCATATTGGCCTGTTGGCCCGCTACGGTCATAATTATTCCCAACTACCCTTCATCCTTAAAGTAAACGGCAAGAGCCCGCTCGACAACAATCCTGATGACAGCTACAGTGCCGCCTGGCTACCGCTTGAGCAAATCATTCGCTTTCAAGAGCAAAGCAAGCTAAAAATCGTCGGACTCGGCTACACGGTCTATCTCGGCGGCAAACGCGAAGCGGAAATGTTGAAAGAAGCAGCCGCCACCATCCAGGCCGCCCATCAAGCTGGTCTGCTTGCGATTATCTGGATGTATCCCCGCAGCTCTAAAATCAAGGACGAAGATAATATCCACCTGATTGCTGGCGGGGCTGGCGTCGCCGCTTGCCTAGGGGCTGACTTCGTTAAAGTTAAGTACCCCTATAAGACTGCAAATTCCGATAAAAAAGCCGCGGCTTTCCAAGAAGTAATTAAAGCGGCTGGCAAAACTCAGGTCATTTGCGTCGGTGGCAGCAAACAAGGAGCAGAAGAATTATTAAAACACCTTGAACGACAATTAAAAAATGGTTCGACTGGCCTGGCTATCGGCCGCAATCTCCACCAACGACCGCTAACAGAGGCGATCGCCCTGGGTAAAGCTATTAGCGCCATGCTCCACCAAGGTCAAAGCTATCAAGAGGCTTTAAAGGTTTTAAAAAGTAAAGCTACCCCCAAGAAAAAAGGCAAAAATAGAATCCTCGGATTATTCTAAAATAATTACAGATACTAAAAAAGACGCTAACTAGCGTCTTTTTTATAAACTCAATTGCTTATTGAATAACTTCAACTTTAATCCGATCAGCCAAACTAGGAGCACGCTTGATAAAACTAGGAAAGAATTTAAGTTCGTAAGATTCAATTTCAGGAAAAGCGCTTAAATATTCAGAAATCTGTGCTTGATTAAGATTGACCACCTGGCGCTTGTCAATAATGTTGGCATCCGTGCGCAAGGACATACTGCCTTTGAAACTAGCAGTGACACTACCGGTTTTAGCCTCGGTGTCAAAAGAATCTAGACGATAATCAATATCTTTACTATCAAAAGAAGACAACTTCTTATCATCAGGCAACAAGAAAGCCATTTTAGCCTTTACTAAATTTTCAGCTTCACTTTGAGGGAAAAGAGCCACGGCTAAATTATTTTCCGCAGAAACAGTGAATTCAGAAACTTCTTCGCCCAACTTCGCCCCGACTTTAACAATGGCCGCATTTTCATCTAAAGAATAGGCCATAGCGACGGAAACATCATCTAAAGAATCCAGGGATTTTTCCGCCTTGCTGTCTAAGGTTTTTTTAATATCACTTAAAGCCTGGTCCAAATCTCTTTGTTTTACATATTTTTTTACTTGATGGCGATATTCAAATTTTTCTTCACTAGTGGCATAAATTTTATCCTGCAAGCCGAGCCAGAGACCGGGAATAGTAAAGCGGGTGGGGGCAATTGCCATCTCTTCTGAATTTTCATCCGCATAAACAGCGGCTTTTACAGTTCCGCCAGCCGGGATATTAACTGCCTCCTTTAAACGGAAAAGTTTATTATCAGTACTGAGTAAGCGGGTCTTAGCTACTAAGGGCTGGGCTTTATTATATTCATTGTGCAGAGTCACTTCGCCACTAACTTCTTCTCCTAAAATTTCTTCACCGCTGGCTTCATACACTTTTTCCGCGCTCAAAGGCAAAACTCTAATTTCCCCTTTTAAACTACGGCTGTTAGCCGCTTCTGGCTCTTCATTCTCAGTATCTTCCGCAATAATCTTAAAAGTCATTGTATCAGCTACCGCTTCGGCACTAGGGCGTAAAGAAATCGTTAAGCTCGGCAAAAAGAAATAGGCGACCACCAAAAATAATAAGACTGTTAACCCTACAAACTGTAAAGCGATGCGGCGATAAAGATTTAAAGATTTTCTTTGAGGAGTGTTGTTTTTCGTCGCAGTTGTATTAAAATCGGTTTTCTCAACCTTTTTATCCTTAATTTCAGCCACCAGATCAGAAAAGAATTTTTTTTGTACATCCATTTTCTCCCGACTAGTAGCATCATCCTCTGGCAGTTCGGGACTAGGCTGTCGAAAAAATACTTCCTCATCATCAGCAATGACATCGATAGTAATGGGTTTTACCTGAGGTAAAACTTTTTCTTTTTTAACTACGCGTTTAGGGCGCGCTTTGCGAACAGCCGTTTTCTTTTCGGCTTCTTTTTTTATTTTTGGCATAAGCTTGTTTCCTCCGGACAAGCCGGTTATATGAAGAATAAGGTCATCGCTCGCAAGCGATGTTCTGATTTTTCTATTATATCAAATTTTTAGCAAGCTAACAATTATTCTTTTAAACTTTTTCCGAGGAAACAGGGATGACATCCGTTTCCGCGGCAACAATCTGGGCAAGGCCGGCAAACTCAGACTGTAAACGGGTACGTAAAGCTTGCGAATTATCAACCGCTAAACCAATTTTTACAACTAAATCTTTTTTCCCTTCTGGCACCCGTAAATATACCGGGCTTGGACCTGGGTAAGCAGCCAAAATTTCTTTTAAGCTTGTTTGTTGATCAGGGTTCGGCGGGCGTTTAAAGGCAATTCTTAAAGATGGACCCATTTCCTTAGGCGCTGAATTGGCAATCGGAGTTTGAACAGTGTCCGCAATCACTTTATTAGCCGCCACCGCCCCTCTATTCCAATTACCCCCGGCATTATTAGCATGACGCCAACGGCCGTTATCTTTATTAGCCAAAAGTAAACGCTTAAAATCATCAATTGACTCTTGCGGCTTATCGGCGCGCAAAGGACTGGCTTGATCGAGTAAAATTTTTAAATCAGCATCTTTTTCGGAAAGACGTCCGCGGCCGATAATGAGAGAGCTGTCTTGCCAGAGCTCTAGCGTGCTTTTTAATAATCCCGGGAAAACTAAAAGCTCCACGCTACCGCTCTTATCTTCTATTTTAACAAACAACATCGACTCTCCTTTGCGGGTAATAATTTTCTTCATTGTCGTCACCACGCCCGCTACCACCACATAATCATCGCCCCGGTGTTTTCCTAACTGGGCCAAAGGAATGCTAAAACCTTGGAGATAAGAAGAAAACATCGATAAAGGGTTATCGCTAATATAAAGCCCTAATAATTCTTTTTCCCAGGATAATTTATCCATTGGCGCGACCGGGTCGGCGCTTAAGAGTTGCGGACGGGATAAGGAGCTGAATTCTGGAGCAGACGCAAACAGGCTAACCTGCCGACTCTCCTGCTGTTTAGATATTTCTTTATTAAAAAGTAAGAGCTTCTCAATGTTGGCTAAAAGAAAACCTCTTTCACCGCAGCTTTCTAAAGCCCCGCTCCGAATTAAACTTTCTAAAGATTTTTTATTTAAATCCCGGTCATTAACTCTTTCTAAAAGATCAAAAACATCACTATAAGGACCGTTCTGCTTTCTTTCTTCAATAATCACCTCCACAATATGTTCGCCGACATTTTTAACGGCGTTCAAACCGAAACGGATAGTATCAACTTTCTCATCAGCAGCGGCTGTTCGATTTTCTTTGGTACCGGCAGTCACAACCGTAAAAGAATCAAAAGATTCATTAATATCGGGCGGCATCACTTTTAAGCCCATGCTCCGGCATTCTTCAATTTCAATCGCTACCCGGTCGCTATCATGCTGATCAGAGGTTAAAAGGGCGGCCATAAATTCCACCGGCCAATGCGCTTTTAGATAAGCGGTTTGGTAGCCAATCATGGCGTAGCAGGCGGCGTGACTGCGGTTAAAACCATAGCCGGCAAACGGTTCGATGAAAGAAAAGACTTTTTCTCCCAATTCTTTATAGATTCCATTTTTAACGCAACCGTCAATAAACTTCTCTTTCTGCTCAGCTAAAAGAGCGGCAATCTTTTTACCCATGGCCTTACGCAAAACATCCGCCTCACCTGGAGTAAAACCGGCCAAAGCGCGGGAAATTTGCATGACTTGCTCCTGATAAATAGCAACGCCGTAAGTGCGCGCTAAAATCGGCTCCAATTTAGGATGGAGGTAAACGACTTTTTTCTCTTGATGCTTGCCGGCAATGTAATCAGGAATCCACTCCATCGGACCGGGCCGATACAGGGCGACCATCGCGATAATATCTTCAAATTCTGTCGGTTTCAATTCGCGCAAATAACGCTTCATTCCTGATGATTCAAACTGGAAGACGCCCGTAGTCTCCCCCTGCTGGAATAAACGGAAGGTTGCTTCATCGTGTAAAGGCAAATTATCAATATCAATTTCTAAACCTCTTGTCTTTTTAATAATGCGCAAAGCCGACTCAATAATCGTCAAGTTTTTTAAACCCAAAAAGTCCATCTTTAACAAGCCTAAATCTTCCACTGGATGCAGAGAATATTGGGAGATAATGCTTTTATCCGCCGAAGAAGCATATTGAATCGGAACATATTCAGTTAAGGGCTTGGGGGTGATTAAAACACCGCAGGCATGAGTAGAAGAATGGCGAGCCACGCCTTCCAGGCGTTTGGCATAGTCTAGAATTTTTTTAGCTTCTGGGTCGTTTTGATAAAGCTCCTTTACCTCGGGCACTTCCGCCAAGGCTTTAGTCAAGCTTGTTAGCGGCGGTATGCTCTTAGAAATCTTATCGCAAAAATCGTAAGGGGCGTCGAGAACTCGGCCGACATCGCGCACAGCCGCCCGCGCCGCCATCGTTCCAAAAGTAATAATCTGGGCGACATGATCTTGGCCATACTTTTTTTCTACATAGCTAAGGACATCGCCACGGCGGATATCGGCAAAGTCCATATCGATATCAGGCATGGAGATACGGTCAGGGTTCAGAAAACGCTCAAAGAGCAAGTCATACAGCAGGGGGTCAAGATTAGTAATACCGGTTAGATAACAAACTAAAGAACCGGCGGCGCTACCGCGGCCGGGACCAACCACAATCTTATTATCTTTAGCCCAGTTAACAAAGTCAGAGACGATTAAAAAGTAGGAAGGCCAGCCCATCTTGGCGATTACGCCTAATTCATAATCGAGCCGCTCTTTAATCTTCTCTGCTGACAGATTGTGGGCAATAGTTTCTTGGCCATCTTGAAGACGATAGGAATCGCCGTCTTTAACTAAACTATATTTCTTCTCTAGACCGCGCTCGCAGAGATAACGAAGATAGGAGTTACCGTCATGGCCTTCAGGAACATCAAAAAAAGGCAATTGAATTTCGCCCAGAGGAATATCAAGATTGCACATCTCCGCAATCTTAACGGTATTGGCAATAGCCTCAGGCACATGGGCAAAAACTTTTTCCATTTCGGCGGCCGGCCGCATTGAATAATCACCGTGACCAATCATCCGCATCCGGTCGGTATCGTCAATTTTCTTTTTATTTTGCAAACAAAGAAGAATATCTTGAGCCTCGGCGTCTTCAGGGCGGAAATAATGAACATCATTAGTGGCCACCAAAGGAACACCCAACTCCTTAGAGAAAGCGATTAATTGCTGATTAACTTTTTCCTGACCGTCTAATTCCGGATGATCCATTATTTCTAAATAATAATGATCAGGCCCAAAAAGTTCGCTATATTCTAAAATTCGCTTCCGGGCTTTAGTTAAATCTCCGCTCAAGATCAACTGAGAAATTTCCCCGCCCAAACAAGCACTAGTGGCGATTAAACCCTCATGATGCTGGTTTAATAATTCCCAATCAATGCGGGGTTTATAATAAAAACCCTCCAGGTGGGCTAAAGATACTAGTTTTATTAAATTTTTATAGCCAGTATTATTTTCCGCCAATAAGACTAAATGATAGCTGCGGCCATCGGCACGGGTATTTTTGTCATGGCGTGAAGCGGGTGCTAAATAAGCCTCCACGCCGATAATCGGCTTAACTCCTGCTTTCTTACATTTTTGATAAAATTCAATCGCCCCATAAAGGACGCCGTGATCGGTAATTGCTACGGCCATTGAACCCTCTTCTTTGGCGCGCGCCACTAACTCATCAGTCTTAGTGAGGCCGTCGAGCAAGGAATAATGAGTATGGTTGTGGAGGTGGACAAACATGGAAAAATAAGAAAGTTTTTAGCATTTTTCTATCTTTTCACTATAACAATTTTATCCTGAAGCCGCAATCTTGCCAAAGAGGCAAAATCTTGCCCCAAAAAACAAAAAGAGGCCGCTTTGGGGTCTCTTTCTTTAAGGGTTAAACATTGTTTGAGCCGTCGGACGGTTCCAATAGATTCATATTTTTCCCTTGTCCCACCTTGGGCATGCGGACGAGAACAGAAACGAATCCGGAAGCCAGGACAACAAGAATAATAAGGGCAATGTAGCCCAACACTTTTGAAAGGTCGCTATCCATGACGTTTGATTAAAGGATCTGTAAACAAAAATACTAAATATTTTCAATTTTGTCAATAATGTTACCGAGCTCTTCTTCACTATAGAAATCAAGAACCACGCGCCCACCTTTACCAGAACGAATAATCTTGGCCTTAGTCCCGAAAAAAGAACGCAACTGCTCTTCCCGGCCCTGATCCGCGTAATTAACCACTACCCGGGCTGATTTAGTGCCACCGAAACGCTTAGTCTCCTCATGTGTCTGTAAAACTGAGAGGTTTTGATTAATAATCTTTTTAAATAAAATTGCCTGCTGAGTAGGATTGCTGATGCCCAGTAAATATTTAGCGTGAGCCTCAGTGATGCGGCCGGAACTTAAAGCTTCCTGCATTGCCAAGGGTAAATCTAGCAAGCGTAAGGAGTTGGCTAAACTGGAACGGGCTTTGCCCACTTTCTGAGCGGTTTCTTCCTGAGTTAAATTAAACTCGGTCATCAAGCGGCTATAAGCACGGGCAGTTTCTACCGGATCTAAATCTTGACGCTGAAGATTTTCAATTAAGGCTAATTCCAACTTCTTCTGTTCGCTCGCCTCCCGAATCAAAACAGGGACTTTTTTCAAACCTAATTGCTTAGCACTGCGCCAGCGCCTTTCGCCGGCAATAAGTTCATAAGCCCCATCTTTGCGAGTTACCACTAAAGGCTGCAAGATGCCGTGCTCTTTAATTGAGTCCATTAACTCCTTTAAAGACACCTCGCTAAAATTATGACGGGGCTGATAGGGGTTAATGACAATTTCATCGGGAGATATTTGAAAAAGACGCTCAGAGTCGGCAATAAGCGGAGAGACCACTGCCGATTCTTCGCTGGTAGCAGGTGTAAATGTTTTTTTGGGAATCAAGGAGCCTAAACCCCGACCTAAAGCTTGCGCCATATTTTTAATTTAATATTTTTCTTGCAAAATTTTTAAAGCGCCCCGAAAAGCCCGGCCCCGGTGATTAATAGCGATTAACTCTTCCGGATCGCACTCGGCATTGCTTTTTTCATAATTAAATTCTGCGGCTAAAAAAATCGGGGCATAACCAAAACTGCGATCGCCGCTCTCTTTCTCCGCCACTCTTCCCTGCCAAACGCCAACGGTAGTAGCTACAAAATTATCAAGGGGATTATAAATCGCCACACTGCAATGATAATGGCAATTACGCTTTTCTGTTGCTATTCCGGCTAAAGCTAATAACAACTTCCTGATATTAGCCGCGTCCGTTCTCTCTTCCGAATAACGAGCCGAGAGTACTCCCGGCGCCCCTCCTAAGGCTTCGACGCAAATACCGCTATCATCGGCTAAAGTAATCATGCCCGAAGCTTGACCGATTAACAAAGCTTTAATCAAAGCATTGCTCTCAAAACTCTGGGCGTTTTCCTGGATGTTAATTTTCTGTAAATCGGGGTATTCATACAAAAAATGCGGACGGAAAGAAGAATCTTGAAAAATAACTTCAATTTCTCGCGCTTTACCGCGATTAGCAGTGGCGATAAGGATATCTTTCATAACTAAGCGGCTTTTTCTAAAGCTATTACTTCTTGAGCTAAGCTTTCGTAAGCTTTAGCACCACTGGATTTAGGGTCGTAGTGAAAAATACTGCGGCCATAACTGGGAGCTTCCGCTAATTTTACACTTCTGGGAATAACCGAATCAAAAATTTTACCCGGAAAAAATTTCTTCAACTCCTCTAAAACAGCCCCGGATAGTTTATTGCGGCGGTCAAACATTGTCACCACCGCTCCCATGATATTTAAAGACGGCTTGAGATTGTCTCTTACTAATTGCACTGTTTCCAATAATTGCCCCAAACCTTCTAAGGCATAATATTCACTTTGGATGGGAATTAAGACTTCGTCTGCTGCTACTAAACTGTTAACGGTAAGCAAGCCTAAAGAAGGGGGTCCATCAACAATGATGTAATCATATTCTGAGCGCAATTCTTCCAACATCAAAGCTAAGCGAAATTCCCGGTTTTCTAAGGCCACCATCTCGATTCCCGCTCCCGCTAAGGCCACTGTGGCCGGTGCCACGCTGTAGCGAGGCTGGACAGTACGCTTGATGACCGAATAGAGGGGTTTTTGACCTAAGAGGGCCTCGTAAACTCCGGCTTCTAATTTCTGATGCTCAATACCCAAACCAGAAGTAGCATTAGCTTGCGGATCTAAATCAACCAGCAAGACTTCCTTGCCGGCTTCAGCCAGATAAGCACCTAAATTAACGGTAGTTGTGGTCTTACCCACGCCCCCTTTTTGATTGACGACAGCAATAATTTTTCCCATACAAGCAAACAACAATTTTATGAAAAAAAGAGTAAAATCCAGGACTTGGACAAAGTTATTATATCTTAAAACCCTTACTTTGACAATTAAATTTTTATTTATTATACTAGAATTCGTAAAACTCCGAGAGCCGCGGTGGCGGAACTGGTAGACGCGCACGACTCAAACTCGTGTGGGGGAGACTCCGTGAGGGTTCGATTCCCTCTCGCGGCACATAAAAAGACCCTTTAAGGGTCTTTTTGTTTATTCTCAGCTTATTTAACCTTTTGAAAACGGACGCTAAACAGAGGCTCATATTCAACTTGATTTTCATCAGTTACCTTCACCGGCTCACCTTTAGTCAACTGCGTTAAGGCAATATCGCTGAGCATTTGCTTATCGCCGGCAATATTAAGTTTCAAGCCTTCTAATTTATCAAACTCTTCTTTTAGATCGGCTTTGACTGAAGCTTCAATCTGCTTTTTCTTAATCTTTAAAGCTTCTAATTCCTCTACTACCTCATGATAGTTACCATTAACCGCTAAAGCTTCACGGTACATCTTTTTCAATTCGCGCTGTTTTTTCTGCTGTTCTTGCAGACGGTTAAAAACTTCGTTCAGTTTGGACATAGTGATAAAAAAATAATGAATAAGAATGATTATAGCACAAGCAAAATAGAAAAGAAAAAAGAGCCGAAGCTCTTTTTTTTATAAGCAAAAATTAAGGAAAAAATTAATCAATAATCCCACCACCCAAGACCCGACGACCCTGATAAAAAACAGCACTCTGACCGGGAGTAATGGCCCTGGTCGCTTTTTTTAAAACTACTTTCAATTCTCCTTTTTTTCGGCCCTTCTCCAAGCGACAAGCTAAAGGCGCGTGTCCATAACGAATAACAACCTGACAAGATAAAGGCAGGGTCGGAGCTTTCTTGTCTAACCAAGTGGCACCACTAACGCTAAAGTCTGAGCGATAGAGAATCTTATCATCCCAAGTCCGCACTACCCATAAAATATTATTATCATAGTCCATCTCGGCCGCATAATAAGGGCCGGTACCACCGATTTCAATCCCTCTTCTTTGTCCAACCGTATATAAAGCTAGGCCCTGATGTTCGCCAATGACTTGGCCATCTTCTTTCCGTTTAATTGGTCCCGGCTTTAACTTTAAATGCCGCTTTAAAAAATTATTATGGGCTCCGGAAAGAAAGCAAATATCTTGACTCTCGCTTTTTGAAGCTGTCGGTAAACCGTATTTAGCCGCTAAAGCCCGCACTTGGGGTTTTAAATAATTACCAAGGGGGAAATACAAATGTTTCAATTCTTGCTGCGTAAAAGTATAAAGAAAATAAGACTGATCTTTGTTAGCATCTTTAGCCCGGAAAACTCGAGCCTCTCCGTCCTTATCTAATCTTTTTAAATAATGACCGCTAGCGACGCCGTCATAACCTAAGGCACGGGCGTGCTTTAAAAGTAAACCAAGTTTAATCTGCTTATTACAAACAACGCAAGGATTCGGGGTACGGCCGGCCGCATATTCGGCTAAAAAGTAATCAACCACCGCTGCCTTAAATTCCTTGGCAAAATTAAAAGAAAATAAAGGAATACCGATTTGGCTGGCGACTGCCTTGGCGTCTAAAAATGATTCTAGAGAACAGCATTTATTTTCGGCTTTCTCCGGAGCTTTTTCATCTTTCCAGAAATGCAAAAAAACACCAGCCACTTCATGTCCCTGTTTCTTTAACAACTGGGCCGCTACGGAAGAATCAACCCCGCCCGACATCGCCACTAAAATTTTAAGTTTTTTCTTTTTTAGCATGCTTTTAAATTTCTAAAATGAGAGTGGTTGGGCCGTCATTTACTAAGCTGACCTGCATATAGGCGCCGAAGGAGCCAACAGCCGTCTCTAAACCAAAATTTCTAATTTCTGAAACTACTAAATCAAATAAAGGTTGAGCTTGCTCCGGGCGGGCAGAAATAATGAAGCTAGGGCGATTACCCTGACTGCAGTCGCCGTACAAGGTAAATTGCGAGACTAAAAGCACCGCTTCTTGCTTATCGATTAAGGATAAATTTAGTTTTCCCTCTCCGTCTTCAATGATCCGCAGTTTCGCAATTTTTTCCGCCATTTTTTTAGCCTGAATTTCAGTATCTCCAACTTTTACTGCTAATAAAATCAAAAAACCGGCCTTGATTCGGCTGATTTCTTGGCCATCAACGCTGACGGCCGCCTCCTTCACTCTTTGTACAATTGCCCGCATATTACAGACTCTTAAATAATTCTAAATACTGCTTAGCTGTCTTTTCCCAAGAAAACAGCCGAATTTGCTCACGTCCAGCTTTGATTAATTTCTCCCGCAAGTCCGTATCAGTCGAAACTAATTCCAAGGCTTTAGCAATTTCATTAATATCATGAGGATTAACCGCCAAGGCAGCCGAACCAACCACTTCCGGTAAGCTGGAAACATTACTGGTGATTACCGGCAAATCCCGTGCCATTGCTTCTAAGGGCGGCAGACCGAAACCTTCGTAATAGGAAGGATAAATAAAAGTTTCAGCCCGACGATAGAGTAATTCCTTCTCCCGGGGAGAAACATATCCCAAAAATTTAATATCACGGCGATAAGGAGATTCTTCCCAGGCTCGGTAAATACCGCGATTGCGCCAGCCATTAGCCCCGGCTAAAACCAACTGTAAATCCACTAAAGTGACATTGTCATCGCGTAAGCGATTATAGGCATAAATCAAACCGGCAATATTTTTGCGCGGTTCAATCGTGCCTAAATAGAGGATATAGCGCTTTTTCAGATCGTGACGGCGGAAAAAGTTACGCTCTTCTTCTGGTCCCGGCATCGGCACCCCAATATTAAGACCAGAATAAATAGTATGCACTTTTTCTTCGGGGACATTGAACAAATCAATAATATCGCGTCTGGTATTTTCCGAAACAGCCACAATCGCCGCACATTGAGAGGTCAACTTTTTTAAAGCTAAAGCCCGGTGCCAAAAATTTTTGCGATAACTAAAAAATTCCGGATAATGCAAAAAGGAAATGTCGTGGATAGTGAGAACGTGTTTAGTCTCCGGAGATAGCCTGGTAAAGTTAATATGGGGCGACCAAAAGATGTCCGCCCCGCCGACTAAACGGTCTAGCTTAGGCCAAGCAAAACCTTTTTGCAAGCAGTAATTAAAAAGACGGTTAGGATAGCCGCTTTTTTTAATGTTTAAATTAGGGCTACTGAAACTGCCAATCCGGGCGCTAACATCACGAAAGGAATTGTAGAATAAACGGTATTCGTTATCAGAATCCAAACGCAAAAGTTCGCGCAAAAGCACGGAACTATACTCCGATACACCACTATACTGCTTGTCCATTAAAACTCTGATGTCGACCCCAATCTTCATAGTTTAAACTAAATTTCCAAACCGTGGCTGTGGATAAACTCGGCGATCTGCTTTTTAAAATTCTTTACTGAATACTGTTGAGCGTGATTTCTAATCACAGCACTGTCCCAAATTTGATTGCCAGTATCCAAATCTGCGAGAAAACGTCTAACTAAATCCATAATCGCAGGAGCCGTCTGCTCTTTAAAGAAAAGACCAGTCTTCCCTTCAATCACAGTTTCCGTAGCCCCGCCGCGGCTGTAGGCTAAGACTGGCCGGCCGGCTGCCATTGCCTCAACCGCCGTAATGCCAAAGTCTTCTTCCTGGGGATTAATAAAGGCTAAAGCGTGAGAATAGAGATTAGCTTTCTGTTCTTCGCTCACTCTTCCTAAAAACTCAATATTACTAGCCTCACCGGCCAACTGGCGCAGGCGCGGCAAATCTAAGCCATCTCCGAAGATTTTAAGATGAAAATCTGGGCCCAAGGCTTTAAAAGCTTGGACGACAATGTCAACCCGCTTATATGGGGCTAAACGACAGCCAAGAAGAAAATAACGCTCTAAACGGCTCTGACGGCTTAAATCAACAGTCTTAAAATTATCTGTCTCAACCGGCGGATAAATAATCTTAGAATCACGGCGATAATACTTAGCAATCCGCTTTTGGACAGTGGCCGAATTAGCAATAAAATGATCCACCCGCTGGGCGGCCGCAAAATCCCAAAGACGCAAACGGCCGAGAGTCAAAGAAATGATTTTCTTCACCCATTTATTATATTTAAGCTCATTTAAATACTGATGAGCATCGCTCCACAGATAACGAGTAGGGGTATGACAATAGCAGATATGAACAGTCTCAGGGGAAGTAATAACGCCTTTAGCAAAAGCACTGGCATCAGAAATCACCAAGTCAAAATTACGCAAGTCAAAAAATTCCACCGCCATCGGCATGAAAAAAAGATACCATTTATAATGGCGGACGCCGCCAGGCAACCTCTGAATAATTGAGGTCTCAATATGCCGGCCAGCAAAATTCTTATCTACATTCTTCTTCTCATAAAGAAGGGTGTAGATTGGCGCTTCCGGAAACATTTCCGCCAAGATTTTCAAAACTTTTTCCGCCCCGCCCTCTTGGGCAAGATGGTCGTGGATTAAAGCGACTTTCATGTTGAGTTAAGAACCGACAGCAATTTTGAAATCACCGTTAGTTTTTAATTATTATTCCGCCTCCCGATGTTTCAAAACTGCTAAAGGAGTTTTGAAAAGAATAGAAATATCAAGCAATAGAGACCAATTTTCTAAATAATAAACATCTAATTTTACTTCTTCTTCAAAAAGCAAATCGCTCCGGCCAGAAATTTGCGCCATCCCAGTAATACCCGGCTTAATGGTCAGAGTCTTGCGGTGGTGATGCTCATATTTGGCCACCTCTTCCGGCAAATGGGGCCGGGGGCCGACTAAGCTCATCTTACCAATAAAGACTAAAAACAATTCCGGCAACTCATCCAAAGACCAGCGGCGAATGATTTTGCCAACTCTAGTTACCCGAGGATCATCTTGAATTTTTACCAAAGGACCGTCAGTGCGTAAATTACGATCAGCTAGCTCCTTATAGCGCATGCTATCGGAGTTAACAATCATGGAACGAAATTTGAAGTAATTAAATGGTCGTCCGCCTTCGCCGACACGAGTTACCAAGCTACCATCGTCACGCCGGGAAAAAAATATTGGACCGCTAGAGTCAAGTTTTACAGCTAAGGCCACTAGCAATAAGACTGGTGAAAATAAAATAATTAAAATACTGGAACCAATAATATCTACAATTCTTTTTAGAATACGCCCCCAGCCATCCAAAGTTGTCTTTTTTACCTCCACAATCGGAATGCCCGCTAAATCGCTCACTTCTGTGCGCAAAACCTTAACCTCTAAAAGATCAGCTACATATTTGTAGACTAAATGATGTTCAGCGGCAAAATCATATAAACGCAAGGCTTCCGCTTTGCTTAAATTGGGATCACTTTGCATGATTTCATCTACTCGGTTAGTTTGCATTATTTCCATTAGTTCCTGAACGCTTTCCAAAGAAAAATCGCGCAAGCGCTTGACTACGCTGTAACCCCAATGAGAATTAACGGCAAATTCAGATAAAAGCTTATCAGTTGTTTTGCTGTTCCCCACTAGAACTAAATGGCGTATGCCCACGCCGAAACGGAAAAGGCGGCGGCGCAAATAGCGAATAAAAAGATGGCCGATGCTGACATAGATGATTGCTAGGAGCCAAGCGGCAATGACAATAAAACGAGAATCAAACAATTCCCGGCGGAAAAAGATAAAAATGGCAATCAAAGCTAAGCCGGTCGAACAAGCTAAAATAACCCTAGCTAATTCTCGAGCGACATTAGCCGGTCGACGGATGCGGTACATACCCGCAAAAGCAAAAAGCAGCAGCCAGGCTAAAGCGATTACCAGAGACAGCTCAAAATAGCGATCAAAAGGTAAATTAAAAATTACCGGCCTGATTTCTGTAGAGAAACTAGAAAAACGCAAATGATAGGCGGAAACAGAGGCCAAGAGCAAAAGCGCATAATCTAAAGGCACGAGCAAGAAACTAAAGAATAGTTCCGGTTTTTTCATATTAATATCAATCCCTAGGTAGGCTGAAGCCAACGTTCAGGAGTTAAAAACAAGGTTAAGAGGGGCAAGCGATAAGCCGGATTCTGTCGGGAGCGGCCATTTATCTAGCCCGACCGTTGCCGGCCAGGTCAAGCGAGCTACTTTTTACCTGAAAAAACGCAAGCGTCTTTTTAGGCTTTGCTCTTGCTTCAGGCAGGGTTTACCGCGGACACGCCGTTACCGGCGGCCGAAGCCCGTAACCCCGAAGGGTATCGAGCGACTTTTCACCTTTCTTCTATTCCGAAGAATAAAATAGTATCGTCTCTGTGGCACTTTCCCTAAGATTACTCTTGGCGGGCGTTACCCGCTGCCCTTTTTAAGAAGTCCGGACTTTCCTCTTTCTGGCGCCATATAGCGCAAAAAAGCGGCCGCTTACTTGCCCCGATTAACACCTTTATCGTACTAAAAAAACCGAAAAAAATCAAATGTTAAGGAAGATTTGACTAAAAAACTACATACATTGACAAATTATATATAAAATGCTAGAATAAGAGCATTGAAACACAGCTACCCACATGGGTCAATCCGAACACCCTCTATTTCAAATTATCACCAATATTCATCATCCGATTAACAGCTCTCCGGCTGTTTTTTTGTTTTTGACGGTGTTCATTTAGTGTCTCGGATG
>Ga0172367_10001620_pt1 | contig 32164 bp, 41 predicted proteins | sample Lak10m_FD_114542 | JGI IMG/M metagenome (GOLD analysis project Ga0172367, IMG submission 114542) | Freshwater microbial communities from Kabuno Bay, South-Kivu, Congo - kab_022012_10m | ecosystem: Environmental > Aquatic > Freshwater > Lake | place: Democratic Republic of the Congo: South-Kivu...
CCAAATGCACGCCGTGTCATTCACCACTCATCCCAATGCTTGGCGGGCTCCAAGTCCAAAACCGGGGAGGAGCCATCCTCCAACTCCACACGCACACCCAGGGCACGGAGCGCCAACACCCGCTCATCCGTGAGGGTCACCGTCCCCGTGAGGACCTTGATGGCATCGGCCTGGGGACCCACGACATAGAGCCGCCGGTGGCCATATTGGAATTTTGCGCGGACTTTGATCGTTTCCATGCCCCCTCCGTTGGAGCCCTCATCGAGCGCCCCATTGATCCTCTCATCGGAAGATTTTGGAAAACCTTGAATCCGGCCCCGAGAACATGGAGAAAATTGCATCACCGCGTTCCGTATGCGGCCTGAGCCAACACCTTGAGCGCCCGCTTGGCCTCATCAATTTCGGTGTCCTTGATGCCTTGGCGAAGGAGCCACATTTCCACCGTTTGCCCCTCCAAGGAGCCCATCACGATGCCTAACGCCAAATTGAACTGAGATACCTTTTCCATCACTCCAACCCCTCCCCGAGGTCCAGAAACGTCCTCACCAAGGGAATGGGCCCGAGGAGCACCATGCCGACACGTCTCGGCCACACCGTCCACCCCGGCTCCTCTCCGTCCTCCACAAGAATGGCCGTCATCGTTCCCACCGAGAGCCACACACCCGTGACAAACCCCAACACCATCGGCACCATCATTGCCGACTCCATGGAGATACTCAGTATCTCGCATGTGACAAACCCCAACACCATCGGCACCATCATTGCCCGCCCTCCATTGCTTCCGAAATTGCCATCTCCGTCTCCTGGGGAGTCATTCCCGCCGCCCGGCACGTCTCCGCCGTCCACAGGAGCTTGTAGCGCCGCAAATTCTCAACCTCGGCCTCCAGGGCTCCCAAACGGCCCTCCAGGGAGGCAATGCGGTCCTCCTTCTCCCGGAGCACACCCCGGACCGCCGGGATTTGCGTCACCCGCAAGACAACCTCATCCGTGAGGTGACGGATGGCCTTTTCGGGCTCCGCCATGGAGACGGCCCCCACCGGAATGGGACGGCCCTGGAGGCAAAAACTGGAACACCCCACCGGCGCCCGCAAAAACTCAAACCCCGAGTCCCCCAGGACGGCTTTGGAGAGCTCAAATGCCACATCAGTCCCCATGACCCGCCTCCGGAATGCTCTCGCAATGGAGATGGACCACATCCGCCCTCTCGTAGTTAGCCACGGAATGCACCTCCACAAGGTGGGTCACATCCTTCACCCGGTATGCCTCCTTGGTGGCCTTCCCTCTCTCATCCCGTCCTATGCGCTCCACACGGTCCCCGTTGCGGGGAATGAAGTCGCACCAATACCAAAACACATAGTTGTCACCGACAAATACCCTAACCCGTAACATGGCGTCTCTCCCTTATCATTGGTGGGTGTGGTTTTCTTGTAGCCTGTACCGCCTTCATTGACAAGCCCCAATTGAGTGGGCTTAATGGAGCCGAATCAATGAACGCACCTCGCCTGTACCGCCTTCATTGACAAGCCCCAATTGAGTGGGCTTAATGGAGCCGAATCAATGAACGCACCTCATTAGGATGACTCCATGAGCCCGGCTCCAGACAAAAAAGAATCCGCGTCCTTTCAGGCCAAGTTTTGCTATGGCCGTTTTCTCTATTATCCCAAGAATGAAAAGGCCCGGCGCATTTGCCGAGACCTCACCCACACCGAAACTCTCACCCAGGACCAAGCCCAAATGCTCCTCTCCCTGGGTGTGCGCCTCAAACTCCGGGGGTCCCATGGATTGTGAATTGGAGACGTGGTTTGCCACATGTCGGGATTTTGCAGCGCAAGCGTTGAAAACTAACGCCACGTTTGAGCCCTGTATCTTCACGTTCGGGGAGCATCCCGAAGCCACTCAATTTGTGGAAATTCCTTGGCCCCTCTCGGAGTCCGCCCTTGAAATTCTCTCAGGGCAATTTGCTCTTGCTCGCGTGGAAGCCTATGCCCTTGTCCTCCGGGACCGCCTCCGCATCGGTGAGGATGAAAAAGACATGCTCCTTGTGTGGATGTGCAAGCGGGCCTTCACCTGGGGACGGGCTTGGGACATTCGGGAGGACGGGCTCTCCGAGGGGTACCGGGAATGTATGGACCCCGCTACCCTCCGCGCTCGGTTGTTTAAACTCCTCGATGTGGCACCCATGAGCCGCAAGGAAGCCAAGGCCCTCCGAGAATACATGGAGCAAAATGCCCAACACACCGGAGCGCCCAACTGACATGCAAGCCTGGAGCCGCTATTGGGGGGAATACCTCTCCCATTGTGAGAAAACCCAAATACAGCCCATGAGCCAAGCGGCCCTCAAGGACCTGTATCTCACCATGCTCCGCATCGAGGCCCGCGTGAGAGGTGGCCGTGCGCGCACCGATCACGTCACCGTCCCCATTGTGTTTGACCCCGGGAAGGCCCCCGGCCTCCTGGGTTGCGTTGCCGAATTCCGCCGGGAAAAGCATTCCCGGAGCGGAGAATATGAACTCCTAAACCCAGATGAGGTGTTTGCATGGTGAGCCAACGTTTTTCCTATGTGAGATACGACGAAGTGAGAGCTGCAAAACAAGGTTACTTCAAGGGGCTTTTTGAGGCCATTGAAGAGAACGTGATGACCGGCCTCCCCGATGGACGGCCCCAATCCCTATGCCTCACGGCCCTCGAAGAAGCCTATATGTGGGTTGGAAAAGCCATCCGGGATGAGCAAATTGCCGTCGATGGTGCGGTCAAAGAGGAGGCGCACCGCGGAGAGGAGGGAGTCAACGTGGAGCCCAAGCCCGCCAAGGACCCCCAGGATGACATCCGCGCATTCAAGGCCGCCATGGAGGACAAGGCCGTTGCCGCCGCCGGTGGATACAAGCTCCACGTGGTCCGCAAATCCCCCGGACACATCGATGGCCACGGCCTGGAGCTCCTTGCCGTCTCCGTTGTGCCATTGCTCTCCACCAACCCGCTCCGCACGTTCCACGTGTTCTCCGGGGCACCCGGACGCCAAACCTTTCAAAAAGGCGGCCCCGCAAACGTCCCGGGCTCTCTCATGCCTTGCCCCCAGGGCTCCTATTCCCTCGGCTCCGAGGAGTGGGCTCAAGGAAAAGACAATTTTGATGCCTCCCACGGCCCCGGCCTTGGGCCATGCTTCATCCCGTTTGAGCCCCTGTCCTCCACACGCCGTGGGAGTTTTGGAATTCATTTGGATGAAAACCACGCCACATCCCCAGGGAGCGCCGGTTGCCTTGTGTTTGAGACGGCGGCCTCATTCAAGGAATTCCTTGCCGCATTCCGCCAATACAAGCCCACCACAATGACCGTGGATTGGGGGGTGTGATGCTTGCTCTGTTCTCGCTTGTTCCAATTTTCCTTGGGGACGCCTACGTGATTTGTGGCAAGGACCCCAAGCAAGAATGCCTTGTCTGGGTTGACCAATGCCTCCGAGAAAACAAGGCCAACGGCGTGGAGCCGGACCTTTCGTTTGAGTGGTGCGCGGAGGAGGTGGACCCCGCCCTTGTGAATTTTGAAACTAATTTTCCATGGCCCAAATGATTTTCCGCTCAAGGTGAGCGGACGCCCCGTGGTGTTTTAATCGATGGCACCTCGGGGTTGAATTTTTCAAGGAGCAAAACATGGCTCTCGAAACACTGTTAGGCGTGACCAAAATTGGTGAGTTTGAAATCCTCCAGGAACGGCCCCGCAAGGAAAACGGGGAGGTGGATTGGACCGCATTTGATGAGCTCCGCAAATCCAAGCCCGTCTATGTGGACCACGATGTAAATATGGTGAGCTTCCGCATTCAAAACGGCCCCATTCGTGAGCACGGAGTCAACGGTTGCCAAGTGGATACACTCATTGAGGCGGCAAAAATCATCATTGAAGGGCTCAACGCGAAATTCCCGTGCATTCAAAACCGGTGCGCCATTCAAGGATTGGAGACGGCCCTGTATTGGCTTGAGGATCGGAAAAAGGAGCGGGAGCTCCGCAAGGTGGAGGGCACGTCTCAGGCATGAGAAAACGTCACGCCAAAAAACTCCTCCGCAAGGAGACCCAGGAGGTGGAAAGCCGAAACGCCCGCGCCGCTGCGTGGCATTGTCTGGTCCTCGATGCTTTCGGGCGCACGGTGACTCATTTCGAGGCGGCCCTACGGGACAAGGCCAACCACCGGCCTCCGGAGGAGGTATTTTGCCATAGAAATAAGCTCATGACCCTGTGAGGTGGCAATACACTCCGAGTTTCCCGCGTTCCACGTCCATTCTGAGCCCGGATTTTTCCAAGCCCCGAGACAACGGGTTAAAGCCTCTCCTACAGCTTCCCACCTTCCCCGGCCACACTCCGCGTCCACGGCCCGAAAAAACACGTTTTCCGGAAAACGGCTCCGGAGGACCACAATGGCGTGACAATACCCCTGCGTGAGCCGCCCTAACCGGGCCTTGAGGTGGACCTTGCGGGCCACGAGGTAGGCCCGATAATTTCCAGGAGCCGCCACCGCCTCCCCATTCACCGTGGCCTCATCCGCCACCCGCTCCGCCGCGCTCACCCCTTCCCCCAGGACCTCCCGCGCCAAGATGGACACGGAAGGCGTCACGTCACACCGCCCGTCCGTGGCATCGGGACAGAGTTTGCCGGTGCGCTTCACGTAGACCCACACCCTTGTGAGCGGCCCCTTGTCACTCATCGCCACCGTGCTCTCCAGGAGCCCCAAGAATCCATCCCGGGAAAACGAGTCCGTGGGTTGCTTACCTACCCTGTCCGGCGCTCTCCACGGGCGCCCGGAGGCATCAATGGACGCCTGCACCGCCGCCCACACCCGGGCATCCGGCCCACCATCGAGGAGCCACCTGCCACTCATGCTCATCCCGTCACCGCTGCAATCCTTGCGCCCGGACTCTGTGGGCATGTCGCAACCCCACAGGAGTTGGGGCTCCACCCGGCGCATTTCCGCCTCCAAGGAGGCATTCACCACACCCGGATGACTCGTTTCCCGGCGTCCGCACGCTACCAAAAGCAATCCACACATTATCCACTTGGCCATGTTTCCCCCACGAAAAAAGCCCCGGTTGCATTTCCGGGGCTGGTAATCATCAAAGGAGGTCCTTGATGTGTGGTGTTGTCCTGTTCTCGCCACACACATCATACCCCGTTGTCCCCTCTCCCCCAAGCGTCATTGGTCCGTCATGAGCCGTTGCGCCAACGCCTTGCCCGCCGTGGTGGCAAGGAAGGTCCCGAGCGCCACCCCCATGCCGGAGCTTGATGAGACGGGCTTTTGAGGCGGATTCTTGGCGAGTTGTTCAAACTGAGCCCTCCACTTCATCACCTCATTGAGCTCATCTGGTGTCCAGGTCCGGCCCTGGAGCTTCACCGTCTCATCGATTTTCCGGAGCACATTGGCAGGGGATGCAAGGAACTCCTGGACAATGTTTTTGGCATTGCTTGCCTGGAGACGTTCGATGGCCAGGCCGGAAGGGCTCCCGTCCTTTTCAAACGAGGTGAGCGCCGCCCTATCGTCCGCCTTTTTGGCCCCCGCTCTCCAGGCCCCAAGCGCCTCCTCCCGGGTTTGAGGACTTCCGAGGTTGAATTCCTGAGCCGTGTTCTCAAAATCCGTCACGTAGTCCGTCATCCGGTGCCCCGCGTCCGTTTTTTGAAAAGACTGTTTCACTTTCACAGGGTCAATCACCGTGCGGCCCGAGGGTTGCCGGTACGAAATTGGACCGTTGAAATTGTCCAACGCCCGTTGAGATTCACTCCACACCCGGTCCGAGGCCACCTTGCTCTCCTGAGCCTTCAACGCCTCATCAAACCGGCCCCGGAGATTCCGCATGAGCTGCTCAGCTTTTCCGAGACTATTGGCCTCAAAATATTTGCGTTGCTCATCAATGAGCTCACGGGCTTGTTGCAACCGTGAATATTGCTCCGCCGGGTCAACCTCATGCCATGCGCCTTTCTGGAGCCCAAATTGACCCATGCCACGCACACCGGCCCCCTGGTCCAGGATGGCCATGGCTTTTTTGATCTCGGCCTGATTCTTGGACGGGATGATGCTCAAGGATGGAGCTTCCCCTCTCCCGGTCACCTCCGGCGCTTCATCGGCCACACTGCCAAACTCCGTGGCAAAATCATCCGCCCGGCCTGGGGTCCGTGCGTTGGCCCTTGGAGCGGGTGGTGGCTCCACGAGGTCATCCACATACTCCTGAATTCCCGCCCTCGGGTCCTCCAGGGTTCCCGTGGCCCGGTTTTGCCCATACTCCTCCGCGGCCCTCCGCTCCAACCGGCCCCGCTCCATGGCTCTCCCGGTCTCCACCTCATCGGTGACCCCCTGGAGCTTCCGCGCCACGTCCCGGGCCTCCGCCAATTGAGCATCCGGGTCCCAGGCCCGGACCTCATTGCGCCGCGCCGCGCCCATGGTCAGGGCATCCTCAAGGGCTCCCGACGGCTTGCCTGAACGCTTGGCCGTCTCCTCGATGAGCCACCGCTTGAAGGTGTTTTGCCCGGGCTTGGCAAGCTCCTCAAAAATCTTGGCCCTGATTTCCGCATCGGAGAGGCCCTTGGTGCTCTGCCCCGTCCCCTGTTCAAATGCGCGGACCATGGTTTTGTTGAACGCCACATCCCGCATCACTTCCTTCACGCCTGAAATAATGCCCTGAGCCTTCCCCTTGCCCGCCGCCGCCTCATCCACCTTGGAGGCCGCGTCCGCCACGTTGCGGTACACGTCCCGGGCCTTTTGCACGAGAGGGGAGTTGGCCACCGCTCGGCCCGTAGCACCCGCCGCCTTCGATACGGCCACACCCGCCACCGGGAGGAGTCCCGACTGCCACCCGGCTTGGGCCCCCTCATCGAGAATTTCCGGCAAGCTTTCCTTTTCCGAACGGGCCACGCCGGAGCCAAACCCCACACCCACGGAGCCACCCACAACCCCCGCGGCCCCCGCCCGAGCAAGCGCCGGTCCGGCCCCCGCTCCGAGGGTCAAAACGGTGGGAGCCACGTCTCCCGCAAACCGGCCCACGGTGGATGCCTTCGGGCTCCGCTCCATGGCCTCGGCCTGAGCTCTCCTATCGGCGTCCCGGTAGGCCCGATACCTCTCCCCCATGGTCCCAGGCACGTTGTCAGGATTCACCACGGCGCCAACACCACCCCAAATCTCATCCCGCACACCCATGGTGGGGTCGAAACTTGTCCAGGCATCCTTGACCGCCTCTCCCAAGGAGCCATCCCCCTTGGGCATATTGCGTTGAGCTTGGGCCAATTGAGGGATAATCCATCCCTTGCTCATGGCTTCCTTCACGGCCCCGCGTTCCACGTGGATACGCTCCCCCGTCTTGGGATTCTCCAGGGGCTCCACCAATTTCCAACCCTTGGTCTCCGCTTCCTTGGCCGTTTGATTCACGCCGTCCGGAGTGTAGTTGTCCTCCAGTTCGATGACTTCCCCCGACTGAGGGTGTTGCGCCCATGCCATCTCACTTCCCTCCCCGGAGATCGGGAATTTCACCCGCCTTGAACACCTTGGGACCGGAGGACTGAGCCCCGGCGCTCGGAGCGGATTGAGAACCACCCCGGGTGAGCTTGCGCTCATCCACAATCTTGTCCGCTTCCTTTTTAAGCTCCTCCAACTGGAGCTTGAATTTGGTCTTGGAGTCCGTCACCGCGGGCATCACCGCCATGAGTCTCCGTCCCTCGGCCTCACTCATCCCGGCGCCCGTGGTCTCCTTGATGTACGCGTTGGTGCGCCTCATGAGCATGGTGTTGAGCCGGGAGGCGTCCTCATCCGGCGCATACCCCATGGCCCCGGCCAATTTGGTGGCACGGCCTCCCAACGGCCCCACTAGGGTGGACTTGTCATAGAGCGCAAGGGCATCCGTTGTGAGCGCCTTCCACCCCGCGGCCTTGGCCGCCGCCTCCTGGGTTAGGTTGTCGTTTTTCACATCCTCCCGGGCCCGGTTCTCCGCCTTCACGGTCTCAACCTTCCCGGCCCGCGTGGCGTCCTCCTTTCGGACCGCTGTATCGACCTCTCGGTCCGCCACCACCTGAGCCGGGACTCGGCCATCCTTGGGAAGCGTTTGCCCCGGTGCGGCCCCACCTCTCGCATTCTTGAGCACGGTCTCATAGGCCCCGGTGCCCACGTTTTTCACCACCGAGGCCGCGCTCCCCGGCACCCCCAGGGTTTTGATGGGAGCTCCGGTCACACCGTCGAACAACACGGCTTCCACCTGCCCCGTTTGCGGGTTGAAAACGTCCTTTTGATACGTTTTGGGTTGGCCTACCTTGGACGTGGAGTTTTTGATGAGTTGTTCAAGGTAGGGGTTGTTTTTGAGTTGGCGTTGCGTGATGCCATCCGGGACCCGGGTTTTGATGTTCTGCTTGGCAAGCCACTCATTCGCAATGCCCACCACCTCCGGAGCCACCGGAGCGTTGAGCTCATCCTCCGCCTGGAGGTCCCGGCCCACGGACATCATCCGGTCCTCGGCCTGGGTGACACGCTTCTCGGCCCCCATGCTCCGCGCTTCCCGGCCCGCAAAATCCGCCGCATCCATCATGTTCTGATTCTTGGCGTAGTCCTCAAATGCCGAGGAGTCCGCCGCCTGCCCCTGGAAATTCCCCACCTGATTTGCCGCCCGTTGGAATGCTACCGCCGCGTTGCGGGCCCCCCGGGCCTCCTGCATTTTCCGGCGCTCATCTTCAAGCATCCCAGGAGGGTCAATTTGATCTTGTGCCTTGTCCCGGGCCTTCATCGCCCGGAGGTACGCGTCCCGTTGGGTCTCTGCTAAGTCCATCTCTCACCTCCTCACGCTTGACGCCTACGGTTCCATTGGTCCTCGGTCTGCCAATCCGCTTCCGTATCTCTCCCCTGCCCCTGGGGCTCCGGGGTACTCCCTCGCCCATATTGGTCATAGGCAACCTGCCCCGCTTGGGCGATCCCGGAGATGGCGTTGTTGGTTTGGTTTGCCCCCGCTCGGATGTCATTCCGCGCCATGCCCGCCACATCGGAAGCACGCCCAACACGGGTCACCGCGTTGTTGAATCCCTGCTGAGAGGCCCAATTCCGAGTGTCCCGGCCCTCCTCCCGTGCGGCATTTCGCGCCTGCACATTCTTGGCATCGGCCTCATTCACCATGCCCGTGTTGTACCGGTTTGCGGCATTCATCGTGTCCGCCACGGTTTGGTTGTACGCGTTTCGATTTTGAGCGTTGCGTTGGTTCCATTGGTTGATAATCCCCACATTCCCGGACTCAACACTCCGCTCCCGGTCCTCAATTTCCCCGCCCAAATTTGCGGCCCTCATGAGGTTTTGGAGCCCTTCTCGGTAGGCGTCTCGGGTGGCCATCCGGGTAGTGTCCGCCGCCGTCTTGCCCCCTTGTTGTGCGGCCATGAGGCGGGAAGCCATCTCCATCCCGCTCCCCGTTTGCCCCCTTGCCGCAAAATCCTGCCTCAAGGAGGCGTCTCGGCTCCCCGCCTCCTGCCTTGCCGCGTCCAATGCCTCGGCAATCGACATATTCCGCTCGGTGGCATCCGTGGCGGCACGCTGCAATCCTGCCAGGCCCTCCCGCATGGCTTGCCGCCCAAGTTTTGCGTCCTGGGAAGCCAATTTCACCGTCTCCGGTGCCACCTCCTCAACGTAGGAAGCCACCTCCGGCACATACCGCTGGACAACCTTGTACTCCTCCGGCGTGATGGTGGAGGTATCAAACTCCGGGTCCTGAATCTTGCTCAAAAGCTCCTCAACGTGCTTGCGCTCCGCCTCCGAGGCGTTTTGCGCCGCTCTCGAATTCATCCATTGAGCAAGCGCACTACCGGCGGCAATTGCCGCGGGGACCATCCATGCAACCATCTCACTCTCCCCTCATTGAAATTGACATGCGCTCACCACCATCCCGTCTTTTTCGCAATCCAGTCACCCAACTTGACAACAGGCTTGGCCACCGGAGAGACATAGTTCGGGTCGTTGTCCCGGTTGTTGAGTTTTGTGGTGGTTGGATTGGTGGGAGGTGTGCCCGTGAGGGGGCCTCTCTCAATGGGACCTTGAGGCGCCTGACCGGGCTCCACCGGTTGCGAGGGTATGGGAGCTTGGATATTTGTGCTCCTGGGAGCGTTGGGGTCAACCGTGTTGGGGGATGCCTGAGCCGCCGCCGCATTGACCTTGTTCCGTTCCACCGCGTCCTGGAACGCCTTGGCCGAGGCCGCACGGGAAGCAAACAGAGAATCCAATTCCGCTCTCACCTTGTCCGCCGGGCTCCTCACATCCTGGGTCCGCACCGTAGGAGCCGCCGTCACTCCTTGACCCAAGCGTTGCCCCGTCCCCAGGAGCTCATTGATGAGGTTGAAGCTCACCCGGTCCTCAGCCGATGCCACATCCTCCCGGGTCCGATTGGGAGCCGAGGTTTGCACATACTTCCCGGCGTCAATGTCCTTGGCAAGCGCCGCAAGCTCCGCCTCCAGGGGAGACATCTTGCCCGCGTAGTCCTCCGTGGTGGGTGTGGAGAGCTTTTTGAATTCCCCGACTCGGGAGGAGAGGGTATCGAGGCCCGCGTCCTTCTTTTGTTGGGCAATGGCATCCGCCCGGAGCTTGGCCGCCGTCCGGGCATCCTCCGCCGTTTGCTTTTGGAGCTTGGAGGCCAAATCCGCCTCCACCTTCCCGGCCTGGGAGGTGAGGTTGCTCCGGATACCCTGAGTCTCCCGGTTCCACCGCTCCTCCGCCGCCGTCTTGGCCGTTTGTCCCCGGTTTGCCGCCCTGTCCGACTCCTGTCGGAAATTCTGGGTGGCGTTCAGGACCCCAGAATTTCCGACAGGAGTCCGGCGCTCCACGGCCTCATCCAATGCTTGCATGCCCGAGGTGTATCCACCCTGAAATTTCTGGTTGCCGGTCTCTCTCCGGAGGGCCTTGAGTTTTGTGGGGTCACTGAATGCCTGAGCATCCCATGCCTCCTTGTTGTCCAAATTCAAATCATCGGCCTTGAATCCTTGGTCCAACCGAGAGCGGACCTGAGCCGCCGCGTCCCCGGCCTTGGCGCCGCCTGAAAAAAGGTCATCCCAAACGTTTTGCCCGATGCCCTTGGTGGGTGTTGCCCCCATCTTGCTCACATAGGCGTCCGCTTGGTTTTGCAGGCCCTTGGTGGCCTCCTGGACCTTCCCGGTGGTCTCCTGTGCCAAATTGAGCGCCTGAGCCCCCTTGTTGGCCTCGATGATGGCCATGGGGTCCTTGGCCTTGGGACCGGATTGGAATTTCTCCCCGGCTCCGCCTCCACCCGCAAACCCCGCCGTGTCGCCTCCGGACTTCCCCGAATACCCCGGAAGCTCCGGGTTGGATTGCACCCCCTGTGCCCCCTGAGCCAACGTGTCCTGTGCCCGTTTCCCGTTCAAAAGGTCATCAATGTTGTTGAAACTGATCGTGGCCATTTATTTGCCTCCAGCCATTGGAAGTTTCCCCGTTTGCACTACCGCTTGGAGAATGGGATTGCCGTTTTGAATGAGCCCCAAATGCTCATCAATGTGTGCCAAGCACGCCGCCACGATCTGGTAGGCTTGCCGCACGTCCGGCGGATTCATCTCCCCAAGGTTTTCTCTGTACGCGTTTGCCTTCAACCGGAGCTCCGGATCCGCCACAATCCTCCTATGGGAGAGGATGTGCTCATTGTGCGTGTCTCCGTCCAATGCCGCCGGTTGCGCTCCCTTCCGGAGCATTTCATTTTCCCGATTGATGAGATTGACCTCATCCATGGAGTCATCCAACACGGCGGGCAAGGAGCCCGTCTCAATGAGTTGGATGAATTCCTGCCCCGACTTCACGGCTCCCGTGGCCAACAATTCCTTGGTCAAGGAGATTTTGCCCGAGAGGGAAAGGAGGAGTGGGTTACTGATTTTCATCGTGAACATCTTGACCGCTTCCACCTTTTTTCCGGTCAATGTGCGCGTGGTGCTTTTGCCGTCCTCTCCCTTCACGGGAATTGTGGTCTCCTTGTCCGCTGCAAACCGGGAGAAGATGACCACCGCATTGCTCATCGTGCGCTCAAACACGCCCACGAGAGCCTTGACCGCGGGTTGGAGAGCTTCCAAGGCATTGGCCGAGAGTGTGGCAAGCGCAATCCCCGCATCCACGCCCGCCGGAGGAGTCCCCCGGAGCACACCGTTGAGGTCTCCCAATTCCGTCACGTAGTTTCGGCAATAATCAACAAACTTGTACCCGTCCTGCGGGTTTTGCGTGAGCTGAAGGGGTTCAATTTTGTTGAGCCCACCGTCCGTGAGCTTTTTGACCGAGAAAAAACTCATCCCGGAGATGGTTTTCACGTCGATATTTGCCGCGTCAGGAGCTTGGAGGGCTTGGACGGCAAGATTGGAAAGGTTGGTGGTCAACGCCGAAAACACCGTGTCCAAACTCTCCTGGGGAGGGAGAGCATCGAGACACGAGGGATAACCATAGACCATATCGCCTGACTGGAACGTCTCCGGAATATAGGGCTCAATGATGAGGTTCCCGTACGGGTTTTCGAGAGAATCATTGATGACCTCCCCGCTTCCCAAGAAACTCATCATTCTCCCCTTGGGGAGAGCCGGGCACGGCTTATGTACAAAATAGTACAAAAAGATGGTCTCGGACCCAATGTCTCCAAATTCCCGATTGTACGTGACCGCCATGTTTTGGCCGGTCTCTTGCATCTCCTCGTAGGCCGAGGACCCGGAGAGGATTTTTTCCTGCACCGCCGGATCCGACTGGAGAGCGGCCAAACTGTAACGGTTGCGCCTCACCCGAAACACGCACGAGTCCACGTCATCCCACGTGGTTTTTCTCCAGTCGTAAAACACGTCCCACGGGAGAAGGGTGAAAAAATCCAAATCACCCGTCCGGTATATCGTCCCCGTGTCCACGTCCGCCAACTCATCCTCACCCAAATCATTCCGGTACATCACCCCCAGAAAAGCAGTCCCAAACAACCGGCCCGCCTCGGCAAGGAGGTCCTTTTTTTCATCCAATTTGTGCTTGGAGACCCAAAACGCTGCAAGGTGTTTTGCGTTCTCCGCTTGCTCCAACACGTCCGCCTGGGTGGACTCGGTGGAGGGCTCAAAATTCAACCGGTCACGGGTGATGATGGACACGCCTTGTCTCACCACCTTTCGGAATTCATTGATGGACGTTTGGAGAATTTCTCCCTCTCGGCCCAGAAAATTGAGCGCCGATGCCTCATCTCCGTTGAACGCGTTGGCATAATAAGCCCCATAAGCCCGACTCCAGAGTGGATACATCGGATGCCGCTGCAAGCAATGTGTTTTCACGAAGTCATTGAGCTTGGAGGCAAGCTCATCCTCGGGAAGGGTTGCCCAATATTCTCTCATGCCGCTCACCTCGAATTCTTCGTGTTGATTGGTCTCACTTTAAGCGTGATTGCCTGCAAATCCAACGCCTCCGCCGCCTCTCGGTGCGTCAATTCCACCTGGAGCCACGTGCTTTTCTGGACCTCCACCGGGACAAGCGTGCGGATTGGTTGCGCGGACGCCGTGCCGAACTCCAGTTTGAGCCCCCGCGGGTTGCCCCACGCAAAAAATCCCCAGGGGTCAAACCCAAACCCCGTTTGCCGATTAGCCCCCCGCCACCTCACAAGGTTGGAGCCCGCAAACGCGTCCGAGATGAAGGAGATGGAGAGCTCCGTCACCGATGCTTGCCGGGTGTGGACCTGTGCCTCCGAGAAATGTTTGAGGTATGCCACGGAGCCCAATGTGATCGGAGCCGTTCGGAGCGTGGAAGTGATGCCCTTGTAGTGCCCCACCGTGTCACCGGCCCCAAAATTCACCGCCGCGTCAAACGTGTACACCGGCGCAATCCCCGCAAGGTCCACGTGAATGACCCGGGAGAGCACCTCCCCGAACACAAGCACATCTCCAACGGAAATAACCCCCACCGTGTCGTTTATTTCCGCCGTGAGCTTATCCGTTGCCACCGAAATGACCGTGGTGGAAAAGGACAAATCCGTGTAATCGAGTTTGTTTTGATTCTTGCGTTCCTTGAGGAGCAATCCCTCGGCAAGGAGCATCAATTTGTCATCGGCCCCGGTCACAATCCCATGCTCAAAACTGAGCATCCACCGGCTTGGCGCCTCGGTGACAAGGTTGAAAACAAAGCACACCGAGGAGTCCGCGTCCTCCACCTCGGAGATGGTGGAGAGGATGTAAAGCCTCTCAGACTCGTAGGCAATCGCCCGGCTTTTGGTGTAGAAGCTCTCCTGAGCGGCCAAGGCCACAAGGGGAGTCTCCACCATCCGGCTTAACACCGTGGCGCCGGACTCAGAGATGCCCACCAAACCTTGGTTGCTCATCATCATCACTTGGTTGTTCATTGCAACCACGGACTCCGGAGCCCGACACGCAATTGTGGAGTCCAAAAGGATTGCCGTAAAGTTTCCGGCCTGCCCGTTGATTCTCCAAACCGAATTCTCCTTGATGACAATGAGAGAGTCCCGCAACGCCACAATGCGGAGAATCCGCTCCCCTTTGGAGCCAATGGGAAGGTATTGATAGAGCGGGACCGCCGCGGGCTCATCGAATTTTGAGAAATAAACCACGTTCTCCAAAACATCCGCCTTGGAGGTGAGCCCCCCGGTAGGGTCCGGATTCCACGCCGTGGTTTTCGTGGTGGCAAACGTGAAACTCACGTTGTATTGCCTTGCCTGAAAGCGAATGGACCCCGGAGTGTCCAGGGGTCCGCTCTCGTACCTTGCATAGACCGTGGTGGCCGTGTCTCGATTGATGACCCGGCACAAGCTCCGCGCCGTTTGGTCAATATCAAAACCAATAGAGCCCGTGCCTTTCGTGAGCTTAAATTGCCGAGCGCCGACGTTCTCGGCCCCCGCCGCCGTGTAGGTTTTTCCACCCACCGTCACCGTGTCCCCGTTGACCATCACTTGCGCCGAAATGAGCGCCAAGGAGAGGTATTCCTTACTCTCCACATCCGCATAGAACATGTGAGACTTGAATAGCGTGAGGTCCTTGGCCACCGGTGGCTCAAAATTGGAATTGATAATCCCAATTCCGGTGTTGGGATTGGTGTACAGATATGCGCTTCGGAAAAGGTCATCCACCGCGTCGTTGATTGTCTTGGACCCCGAGGAGACCTCACCCGCCGTGACCCCGGTCTCCAAAAGGAGCTTAAGCGTATCCTCATCCGCCTCGATGCTTGCCGTGGCCGTTTGGTCCGTGCGGTACACCTGCACAAAATAGTCCGAGGAGAGCGCCGATGGCACCGTCACGTCAAGCGTGGCTTGCTTGAATATGCCAACGCTCATCTTGGCCAGGCCCGTGGGTGTTCCACTCGGGGTGTAGGAGAGCGTGTTGGCGTTCACGATGGTAGCCGTATAGGTCCCCTCCGCTCCCGAGACCGCCGCGCCGCTCCCGTTGACCGCATTCTTGACCACAATTGTGGGTGTTCCCGTGAGCCCGTGAGCCGTGAGGGTCACCGTCACCGTAGGAGCGACATATGAGGCCGCCACGTTGTCCGTGAGGGGATTGGTCACCGAGGCAAACGCGGAGGGAGCCCCCAAATTCCGGTTGCCGTTCTCATCCTCCCGCCCAAATACAATCCGGTAGCCCACCTTGGAGTCCGGCGCGATAGGCCCCGACTGCCCCGAAAGCGCAATCGAGAGGTCCAGGCCCCCAGGAATGCCCGCGGCCCGAGGCGTGGAGGTCAAGGACTCCAATTGCCGGATGCCCGTGTCCGTTGAGACAAACAGGGAGCCCGCCGCCTCCGCAAACCTCGGTGAGAGGAGCGCCCAAGCCATTGTCCCCGCATAGTCCGTGATGACCCCACCGGCCACCTTGGAGAGCTTGTCCCCATAGGCCATGATGACCGTATCCCGGTACTCGGTGAGCTTCCGAGGCGTTCCCGCAAACCCCTCCACGTAGGAGAAAAACCCCCTCCGCTTCCGCGCAATGCCGTCCTGCGAGAGAGTGAGGTTGTCCGCCACCTCAAGGGCTCCATCGGGCACCGCCGCAAAGGAGTTGGCCTGGAGATGAAGACCCCGAAAATTGGAAATGTTCACTACCTGTGCAGGCATCACAACCTCCGGCGGAAATTCCGAACGGCACCCACAAGCCCCGTTCGGTCCGTCACCTTGGGGGTCTCTCCCATCATCCGAGGTGAGAGCACCGTGGGAGCTCCTGCCAACGCGTCCTCAAATTGCCGGTCCCAATAGCCCACAAGCTCCGTGTCCCCCTGGGAGGCCACAATCTTGGCAGTGGCTCCCAAAGCCACCAACTGATAGAGCTCCCGCGGCAATTGGAGCACGGGGGTAGTCTCGGCCATGGCCACCCAATCCCCCGCCACCACACCGTCCGGAAGGGCATCCACAAACTCCACCGTGGTCCCCACCACATTGGCCACCTGAAGGTCCAAGCCCCGGAGTCCGTTGCCTTGCTTCCCCTTCACGATGTCCACGAGGGTCACACCCGCCATTAGCCCCGTAGGCACGGTGGAGAGGACCAAAGACTTGGCCCCCACGTTCACCGATTGCACGAGTCCACAGGCCGTGGTTTGCACGAGTTTGGAATGAGCCGCCTGGAAACTAATCTCCAACGTGCCCGAGGCGGATGGACGTGGAAACAACCACATCAAATCCCCCTCAAACATCACCCGGTCCGGAGTCCCGGGGGTTTGATATTGGTAGGCGTCCGCCGGGTCCAACGGCGTGAGCCGCTTGGTGGTGGTCCCGTCCGTCCACGTCACATTTTGCACAATTTGACCCACGGCCCGGTAAGGAATCTCCACATACTGGGTCGTATTGATGATAGGGATTTGTTGGCGCTTGATGAGGAGTTGTGCATTGAGCGCAAGCACAAGCGGGACAATATCCGCCTCCACCACCAAATCACACTCCCCAAGGATGGCATTAGCATCAAACCGGACCGTGTTCTCCGGTATTGCCGCCCACGTTTTGACCTGAGCAAGGAGCTCATCCACGTTCCGGATTGCCATTGTTATGCCTTCCTTCCGCGCTTCATCATTTCAGTCATGGGCTTTTTCATCCCAGGCTTCCCCTTGGGCGCCAGGAGGCCCAATTTGACCGTGGAGAGCTCCAGGACCTTCCCCTTGGACTTGGGCTTGCCCTCACCCTCCGCCATAAGCTCCTCGGGGCTCTCCGTGGACTCGTGCATTGCCGCCATGGCAGGGTCCATCATTTCCCCCTCCCCGGCCTCCGCCAACGCTTCCTTCACGTCTCCCCCACTCATGCTCTCCTGGGACTTCCCCGCCTTCATCCGGTCCCACATTTGCTTGGTGAGCGCCGCCAACACTTCCTTCATTGCACCCTTTTCCGAGAGAGCCTTGCTTCCCATTCCTTCACAATTCATCGTGTGTCCTTTCATTTCGTGAAAACGTTTTGGGAGCCGAGAGCATCGGCCTGATAGTGAAGCCCCACCTGAAAACCCAAGGCGTCCGCCGCATACGTGTCCGCCGCGTCCTGGGGATTGCGGAAAATGCGAAACCGGATGAGCGTGCCGATTTTGAGCCCGGCCCCAGGGATGACCGGAAACTCCCCTGCCTTGATGATGGGGCGAGAGTTGGCACCGAGCCCGGGGTTGGCCGCCGTGAAGCTCACCACGGTCTCCGCCGATGCCTCCACGTCAAACGTGAAAACAGAGTACCCGAACTGCCACTTGACATTCCCCACTCCATTGGAGCTCCCGGCCCAATGGATGTGTGGCCGCAAATCGGAGCCCTCGATGTAGTCGTGGGGCACCTCAAACGTGCCCCCAAGGGTCTCCGTTGTGGCGTTCCCATCAAATCCCAACACACTGATATTCGTGAGCCCCGGGACACTCACGCGGTCGGGAGCCGAGGCACCGATGGGCACCAACAAGTCCGTGGCCCATACGTCATTCCAACGCGGGCCCTCAATAAAATTGGGAGACGTTTTCGTTTCCGTCATACGTTCCCCGTGCCTCCCTTGGTCACCAACACCACCTCAAGGTCCGCCGTGCCCGCCACCCGCGTGTACACCACCCGCACATAACGGTAGTGCGCGGCCCAATCCCGCCACATAATCCCCGTGTCACCCGTGAGGGACGCCGTAAAGTCCGGATGGTCCACCCAATCCGTCCCGTTGTTGCTTATCTGAGCCTTGACGGACGCGTTGAGCGTTGCGGAGTTTTTCACCACCACGTGAATGGAAAATTTCTCCGCATCAAACTCCACCGAGGGAGTTGTGTTGGACGCTGCAAGCCCAGTCACCTTCAAAAGAGTCCTCGAATACATGCCCACTCCCTTCATTTTTCCGCTATCGTGGACCTCTCATGGTCCGCCAAGCGTTGCTCCAGTTTCCCGAGCGCCAACAAAAAAACCCCGCGGCCCTCGGCAATCTTGATTTGAATTGTCACAATATCCGCACGGAGCGCCCGAATATCGGCCCGAACCTCGGCCACGGTGGTGGCCCCATACCCGAGGAGCGCAACCGCTCCCCAGGGAATGAGGCGAGACCCTATGTCACTCCAACGCAACACGTCCTCACGCGTCATTGTCGCCCCCTTATGCCGTGAGCCAATTCACTACTGCGCTGCTATTGGATGACACGATGTTCAGTGCGGAACTCGAACTCCATGCCGCCTCATTAAATTTATAAATACTAATTCCCGAGTTGCCGCCGGAAACGATGATTTTGATGAAGTTGAAACCACCATCCTGATACTCGCCTGCCGGTCTCGATTGTGTACGTACCGCCTGAAAGCGCGTCGGAATAAATGCACTTGTCCCTAATCCGGAACCGGCTCCGGTGCCCGTTGTGATTGAAAACGGCAACACCTCGAGCAACACCTGTTTTCCACGCCGTGAGAGGTATGCGGTTTTGCCCGTGAGGTTGGAAGCACCCGTACCCGCTCCGCTTGCAATAGAGAACGTCAAGGCTCCTGTACGCTCATCCACGTCAATGACTCTCCAATGAGCCGCCGCCGTTGGCACGTCCTGCAATGCCATCACCTCGAGAAAACCCGCTCCACCAATCCGGTCCACTTCATTGCCGCCCGAGGAGTTGAGCGCCACATAGTTGGTTTCCGTGGCTCCACTCACCTCAAGGCGATACCTGTACCCCTTGGTGATGCCTGTCGTGGGCAAAGTGATGGTCACCGCCGCCGCCGGGGAGGCAACAATGCCAAGCCTGGGACTCGAGGAGGTGAGCGCCTTGGTTGCCGTGATGGTTTCCTGAGAGCCCGTCCCGTCCGGCACAATGTTTCCTTCACCCACGGGGAAACCCACCTGAGCTCCGCCGGAGGTTTTCCGGAGCCTCCACCGATACGTTGTCGGCCATGCTCCACCCGCCGCTCCATAGGCCGTGTTGCCTGCAACACGGGCATACTGGAAGAAAAACACATCGACATCGGTTGAATTGACAAGGGCAATGTAACACCCATATCCCTGGGTGTTTTGAAACGCGGCGGCCTGAATCTGGAAATTCGGACCCGCCTCCAAGGGCATCCAAATCCCCGTTGTCGGGTCCTGAAACTCCAAGGATACCCTATCCGTGGGTTGAATCGGACTCTGAAACCGGACCCGCTTTTGCACCGTCCCAACACCCGTGGCCGCATAGGTTTGGATGAGAGCTCCAGTCATCCCATATCCAAACGACGTGGTATCGGTGCCCGTCGATGTGGAGGAGTTGAATGCAAACTCCTCAAGTGAACGGTCCGCCATCTGCACGTTCGATGCCCAACCCACAATTGGGATGCCCACAATGTGGATTTTGAACTCTTTTGCCGAGACATCGACGGCCCTCAACAAGGGCGAGCTTTGCCCGGAGAGCAAATCCGATGTTTCGGAAAAGTAAACTCTCCCAGTATCGTTTGCATTTGAGGTGATGAGGCCACAATTTCCTTGTTGCGTGCTCGAAATGTACGCCGAATAAAATCCGAAATTGCCATTGATGGACCCGGCAAGGACGGTGGCATTCGAGTCCATCACGACTCCACTCGGGAGTGCCATTGAGAGAGTGCCCGTTCCCGTTTGTGTCTGAAAACGGACATCGACCTCGGCATGGAAGTGCTGACCCTCACGCCAATATTTGCGAATGCCGAACGTCAACCCCACCAACGCATTGGCACCCTCGTAAAAAGTCGGAAGCCAATCCACGCGATCTTGCATTGCCTGACCATATCTCACAGGCACATCGCTTACCTCGAGCCTGTCCACCGAAAACGCCGCTGTACGGGTTTGCGCGGCCACGGTTGCCAGGAGGTACGTTTTCCCCGCCTGGGGGATGAAAAACCCCTTGGCCTCATAGTCGCCAAGCGGGATGTTCACTTTGGTGGCCGCAAGCTCCACCCCGTCCTCGAGGACCACAAGGTATTGGTCATTGGCCGCGTACCCGGTGAGAGCCCGTGTCTTGGCGGCAAAATAAAGCGGTTTCCCCACCACAAACGGGTCCAAGGTCGAGAGAGCCCACCGGACGGAGGAGCCCGCCGAATAGTTGGAGACCTTGAAGGACTGGGAGCCATAGAGAACCTCTCCCGCCGTCGTGGTCCGGGCCAACGTCACGGTTCCCGAGGTGGTCACATTGGAAGCATCCGTCTCCGCGTCCGGATTTGCCACATAGTTGGTCCCCGAGGATCCGGAGCCGGAGCCAATGACCTGCAATGCTGTCCCGTTGTCAAAATAGGGCTTTTTCGTGTCCATGGAATAGACAAGCGTGGCCTCCTTGCGGGTGAGCGCCTGGAGGTTGGCAAGCGTATCCTTGGGCAGGGTGAGGCGCCGTGCGTTGCTTGCCGTGCCTCCATCGATGTCCTTGTTGGTCAACACCTGAGCATCCGACGTGCCCACCACACTCCCGGAAACGCCGTGAACGCCCGAGGAGGCCCCTACGTGCGTGTCCAATTGCGCGTGGGTATTGGTCCCCTTGTTGGTCAGATTCACGTGGTCAATTTGTCCGCCGCTCCCGGCGCCCGCGTGCGTGTGGTTGGCATTGGTGAAGTCCGCAATTGTGGGCGCGGTGAGCGTTTTGTTGCTCAACGCCTGCGTGTCCGTGGTCCCCACTACCGCACCGGCGGGAACGGCCTTCCCCGAGTCCACAATTGTGTCGCCCGTGGTCCCACTCCACTTGGGAAACGTGTCATTGGTTGAGCTTCCCGCCTTTTTCACCTGAGCATCATTGGTGACGTTGCCAAGTCCCACCTGGGATTTGGTCACCGAGTGAGGATTGGAGGTGTTGCCAATGTGCGTGTCGATTTGCGCGTGGGTGTTGGTCCCCTTGGAAGTCAGGGAAGCGTGGTCCACCTGCGCTCCATCTCCCGCGGCACCGGTGTGGGCGTGGGAGCCCACATCCACACCATCCACCTTTTTCCCGGCGGCCATGAGGATGTCACCCGTGAGTTGAAGGTCCCCAGAGATGTACAGCGAGTCAAACTTGCCGTCCTTGGCCATGGCCGTGCCCGTGACACGCCAACCGTCCCCAGAACGGAATTGGAGCACCACCGCTCCGCCGTTCCAATCGAGGAGGTACGCTCCCGCCACGCCGTTGATTTTCTCAGAGCCGCTTGGCGTGACGGAAATTGCGTTGGTTTTGGCGTTTTGGTCCTTGTCCACGAGGACCAAGACTTGCCCGCCCACTCCCACGGGAAGGTTGACCGTGACCGGCGTGGTGGCCGTGCCTCCCACGATGACCGTACGATCCGACTGGAGCACCGTGATGGTTGCCCCCGTGGCTTCCCGGATTGTCGTTTTCTGGACCGTGGCCGTGGCCGAAAACTGAGCCAACGCCACAAGGAGAGAGGTCACATTGGAGCCCCAATTTGTCTCACCACTCTCCGGGACCGAATATGTATTGCCGTTGAAATTCACTGAAATTGCCATATGACCTCCCTCAAAATACAAAAAAAGCGGGAGCCCCCAAGCTCACCGCCGCAACCACATTGGCTGAAGCTAACCCGAGGGCTCCCGGAGAGGTTAGGTCGCCGAGTCCGGATCAATTCCGTCCACGAAAACCGACTGCGAAGGCATGTAGCAGAACACCTGCTGATCCGAGAAGGAACGGAAGATGAACAGATTGTTGTTGATGGGCTTCACCATGAGGTCATCCTCAAAACCCGGGATTTTGAGAGAAAGATCCGAGCTTCCAAACCGCTTCCAATCTCCGCTTGCAAAAATGAACGTGTCCGAACGCCGCACGAAACGCGAGGGACGGATGGAAATTTTGCCGTTGAGGAAGTGGAACGTGATGGCCTCGGAGCCATTCACTGCCTCGGTCGGGGTATAGGAGTCGTCGTACTGACGGAGAGCCGCCTGATCGACCATGAGGGTACGCCACGAGTCATACGAGGTCACAACCTCCACGTCCCGGTCCAACCCGCGGTCACAGCCCTTTTGCACCGCTTCCATGAGGCGGGGAAACGTGAGCCGCTTGGCGCCGCAACCATACTTGAGACCCTTCCACAGGCCATAGGCAACGGGGTCAATGCCGAAACTGGACGCCGTGGTGGTCAGGATTTTCTTGGCACCAATCATGTCCAGGGTACCACCGGCGGTCCCGGCGGCCTGAGCCTTCATGGCCAGGTAATGGGACGTTGCCGTGGTGGCCGCAACCGGCGTGAAGTCCACCTTGAGGATGGCGTTTTCAAGGTCCACGTTGACAATCTTGCCCTCGGCCTCAACGGAGCCATCGGCGGCCTTGATCTGCTGAATCTCCAGATTCTCGGCACCAATAAAAAGGCCCGTGGCCCAATCCGCGGGATTGATGAGGATGTGCTTGCTCGTGGTGTTCACGCCCGCCGTGAAAGTCACGCCGCCCAGGGCGCCGCCGCCGTTCGTGAACGAAATACCACGCCACGTTGCCGTGAAATAACCGACGCGGCCCACACCGTAATCATCACGGCCATAGAGGCAACAAAACTCCACGAAACGCTTGTGGCTCTTCAGGTTGCCCTTGACGATAAGAGAGGTTGCCGCCTTGAATGCCTGTTCACCTTCTTGGGCCGCACGAGAGGCCGCACCGGTGGTAATGCCCGAGCTCACGAAAATCTCACAGGGGTAAATTTCGGCCTCCTGAACCGCCTGGGACTGCGGGTCCGCAAACGTGTAGGAGCCACCGGCGGAGCCGCCGAACGTCACGCCGTTTTCGTGCGAAAGCACCACGGCCTGGGAGATGGATTTCCCCGCCTTTTTGCGTTGCTCAAACGGAGCAATCTCATCTTGGATGATGAAGCCCTTGGAGGTCACCATATCGGTGAGCTTGTCAAAAACCTTCTTAAAGTTACCGGCAATCTGTGTCTGCGTTGAATAAGTCGCGGCCATTAGCAAATCTCCTTGGGACTACAATGTGCGTCCCTCAAAAAGTGAATCCAAATCTGTCACTCTGCGTGATTTTGGTTTGGCCGACTCACCGGGCGAAATGCCTTGGGCTCCCCGACTCCTCACCTCATCAATATCCCGCTTCCGAATGCGCTCCATGACGTGCTTGGGAACTCTCGAATGGAACGCCTCATCGGGTAGTGCTTTCGAGAAATGACCAAACGCCTCAAACGCCTCATTGCGGTACTCTTCGAGAGCCCGCGCCGCTAAGTCCGCCGGAATTTCCGCATCATCGGGAAGGTGGTCCAGATAATCCATGAGCCGCCTTGCAATATTGAAAACCAATTGCGGGGTAGGCTCAACGTTGGACGCCTTAATGGCCTCGATGACATCGGATTGCACCCGCGTGACGGCGTGCCCCCGTATCTCCTCATTCCTTGCTTCAATCCGGCGCTCCTCCGCCGTTTGCTCCTCGGTTTCCTTGGACTTGCGCCATTGCCGGAGCTCCTCCAATTCTCGGTCCCGCTCCCGTGCCGCCCTCTCCTCCGGAGTCTCGAGTTCCTCCTCCACGGCCTCGGCATAGTGCCTTGCGGCCCATTGGCGGGGGTCAATGCCCAACGCCTTGAGCATCCCCGCTGGGTCCTTGGCAAACGCCTCACGGGCCCCCGGGTCCGAGGAGATGAGGTCTCGGGCAAACTCCACGGGGTTGACGCCCAAACGCTCCAGGGCTTGCCGCGGATTCTTGCGCCAAGCCGCAACCTCGGTTTGGAGAGCCTTGCGGAGCTCCGCCGCTTCCATCATCCGCTTGTCCGCCGCCGTGGCTTTTTGAGCGCGGGAAATAACCTCCCCCTCATCAAGCTCCAACTCCTCTCCGTCGATTTTGAGCCGGAGCTTGCGTTGGGCCTCGGCCTTGGCTTCCGCCTTGGACCTGTCCGCCTCCTGAGACGCGGGAGTTTCCCCAATCCCCGGGACGGAGGACGGGTCAAAAGAATCCGTGGGATTTGCGTTGGAGGCGGCATCGGCGCCCCCTGTGCTCACTGGAGTGTCGCTCATGATGTGCTCGCCTTTCGGTGGAGTTGGTTAAAACGTACAACGTTTGATTCACTGGTACAAGATGGCCATGGTTGTGGGGAGGTTTGACGCCAAGGGATCCGAATAGTACGGCGTCACCCGGATTGTGGCATTGTCAATGATTCTCCACCCCGTCCCGAGGCATGCCACCGCCGCATCCTGGACACGCAAGGGGACAATCCCTTGCACCAATTGAGCATTGGGAACTTGAATATCCTTTGGGACGGCATGAGAGAGTTTCACCTCCAACACCAAAGACGCAAGGTTGTCTGAGAGGTTGAGTTTATTCGTGAGGGCACGTATCACTTGGTCGAAATTCTCATTGATGAAGCTCACCAAGGGTTGAATCTTGCCCCGAATATCGGGGGAGAGTTGGCTCACCTCAAACAGTTTCACCGCCGATAATCTCATTGCTTTCTCCTCCGGTCCGCTTTTTCGAACATCCGCGCCAAGGCCAACAAGCTCTCCTCCTTGGCCTCCTCCCTCACCACCCGGGTGGTACTCGGGTCCACCCACCGTGCGGGATACGGGTTTTCCCCCGAAATAAGGTCAATCACGCGATACCCGTACATGAGCGCCGCCACCGCGTCACAATGCCCCAGGGCCTTGGTGCGGCCAAAATCCGTCCCCTGTTTGTTGAGCTTGCCCCATTTGAGCGTTTGCACAAGGAGCGCACACCGCGGATGGACCATGACCCGCCCGCGTTGAAAACCCGCCCGGAGCTTTTTGAGAGCCCCCTCAAAATCGGTTTTCGGCGGCAAGGACGCCTCCCACTTGTGCTCCACCCTCATATCGATGAGGACCTGACCGGAGCCATCCGCCACCCGGTGGCGCACATGCTCTCCCATGGGAGCCTTTTCCAACTCCTTGAAGCCCGCCACCTGGACCCGCGTGGAGGTCCCAGGCTCATGCTCGGATTCATCCCAGACAAGCACCCGGTCATTTTGAAAGTCATACGCCACGAAATAAGCCGCCGTGCGGTCAATCATTCCGCCCACGTCCGCCGCAATGATGGCGTGGTAGTGAGAGGGAAGCTCAAACGCCTGCACGTGGCGCTTATCGTCGAATTCCGGCACGGCCACCGAGGTGGAGCTCCGGAATATCTGGACGAGGTATTCCCTTTTCCACGCGTCCGAATCTTTTCCGCCGCACAACTGAGCCGCTTTCTCGATTTGCTCCGCTGTGAGCGCGGTATTGGTGAAAATATCGTAGGAGAAAAAGCTTCCCATGAGTTGGGTTTTGGGAATGACTTCCGCATGGATGTAGTGGTTTTCATCCTCGCTTGGAGTCGTGACGTGGATAAGGCGCCCGCCCGAGCGGAGGAGTTGAGGAGACACAACGGACTTCACCGCATATTCATAATCATCCGAGTCAACAAACCCGCCCTCCTCAAGGATAATAAGCCCGGCATTTCCGCCGCGGAGGGTGTTGACGTGCGCTCTCTCCGTGGTCCCAATGCGGAGACTGGAACGGCCTATGCGCCACCTCATGCGGGACTTATCGCGCACCACAAGCCCGGGAGGCGCATGAGAAAGAATGGGCTCCAACGCCGTCTCCACAATCTCCTCACACTGGTTTTTTTTGGGCGCCGCAACGCGGGCAATCCGGGGCTTCACCGAGGCGTCAAATGCCGTCTCCATAAGCCACTCCAGGCACATCACTTGATTCAAAAATGACTTGCCCCATTGCCGGGAACAAAACACCAAACTCTCATTGATCTCGTGAGGCAATGCCCGGAGTTTTTCATAGACCACCGTTTGATGAGGGTCCAAAATCCAATCTCCCACAATACCCTGAGCAAACAGGGCACGGCGAGCCTCCTCCGGGGTCAATGCCTCCAAGTCACTCATCTCCCGCGCATCCTTTGAGCCGCCAATTGTTGCTCCAGATCCTTGATTTTGAGGGCCTGAGCCTTGAAGGCGTCCGCAATGTCTCGGTTGACCTCCTGGAGTCCAGGAAGCGCCGCAACCACGTCCTCACGGGCCCCGCAAGCCCTATCGGCGTGCCCTTGGGCCTCCGCCTTCACTCTCTCGACATCCCTCCGGATCTCGGGGACCACAACCCACCGGAGCCAACACGCGTGAAGCACAAAACCCGCGCACATTGCCAAGGTCACCAAGCAAAAAACCACCGATAGCACGGTCATCCTCTCACCCCTTGTCTCGTTTCTCATGACTCCCCCTCGGCACGTGAAACACACGTTCCACCCGTCAAGGGTAACTCGGACCACGGACCCACAAAAGCGACCGCCAAGCCACCGGCGCTCCGCTTTCAGTCCTCCTTGCGCTTGGCCTGAGCCAACACTTGCGCTTTCTTTTCCGCCGGAAGCTCACGGTAGTTGAACGGCGCATTGATATTTAAGGTCTCGGACCAATCGGCCTGAGCCTTCATTGCGAATATCCAAGCCGACGCGGAACCGTTGCCGCCGCCTTTTTCCATGAGGGTTTGTCCACGTTTTTCAAACCACAAAAGCCTCTTGGCTTCCCCTCTTTTTTTAGCGTCCGAAAACTCAGGAAATTGTTTTTCCCACTCGTAAAGCGTGCTTTTCCACACGTCAATCACACCCGCAAATGACTCAAAACTGAGCCCATTGCCCATATGCCCCACGAGGAGAGCGCAAAACTCCGTCCGATATTTGCTTGGCCGCCCTTCCCTATCGTGCTTAGGCTTTTCCGGGTGGATTCTTGGGCGCCCCACCTTTCCCTTGCCCACCTTGGGCTTTGCCTTGCTTTTCACCTTTGACGCCGCCATTGGGGTAGCCTCCGGTTATGGTTTTGTCACTTCCTATGGTCCTGCCTCATCATTGCGCTCACGCCACCAATCCGCAACGGCGCCGAAAACGTGACGCGCAAACCGTTGCCCCCGTTTGCACCCGATGGTCTGAGTCTCCAACTCCGTCCGGAGCTTCCGGAAGTCCTCCGCGGCAATGGAGAGCTCATGGAACCGCTCCAGGTAGTGCGTCCTCGGATGTGCGACGTAAAGCGCCACGACGAAAACCGCCGTCTCCAGGGGCATGGATAGGAGTGTCCGGATGGCCGTGTCATCACCCTTGACCCACTCCGGTTTCCTGCCATACCGGGCCTCATAGGCAATGCCGTAGGCTTCCCACACCAATGCCATCTCCTTGGCCTGCCCTGGGGTGGACTCGCGCACGCGTGCGCGATCCCCCCTTGTAGTTTTTTCTTGTGTTTTCTCTTGTTCTAAAGAATGGTCAAGTGACAATTTTTGTCGCTTGCAACTGACAATTTTTGTCACATGGAACTGACAATTTTTGTCACTTGGTGGATTTTGCTTGGTAATTTTCGCAGCGGCCTGTTCAAGCATGAGCCGCCCGGACTCCCGGCACGCCTCCACAGCCCCCTCATTGACCGCATACCACGCCGTCCTATCCGTTCCCCCGTAGTGCGCCACGTAGATGAATCCCTCATCCACAAGCTCCCCGAGGAGCGTTCTCATCTTGCGGTCCGAGACCATCGGCATTTCCGCGGACCACGCTTTTTGCGTGTTGTATGCCCAAACCCGGCCATTCTTGAGGTTTTTTTCGTTGCGCTTGTTGTACGCGCACCAATCCACGATACGCTGCAAAACTAATGCCTTTTCAAGTCCGATTTTTGTTGCAATGGCAGCGTCGATAACATAGATTTGCGGGGTCATAGTGAGCCGTCTCTCCCTGTGATTGCTCCAGTGGGTTGCCGCCCAACTGGGGCTTTTTTCGTGGGTCTACTTCATCTCTTGACAGATTGGTCAGCCATCTTGTACTCGTGATGGATACACTCCGTCAAGCACCGAGGACCTCATGGCCCTGAAGAAAAAGAAGTATACCCCACCAAAGCGTTTTCATTCCTGCGTGTTCACGTATCTCTCCGCTGAAGATGGAGCCCGCCTCCGGGCCGAGGCCAAGCGCCGTGGAGTGTCGATTGCTTCCATTCTCCGGGAGCTCATCACTCCCGCCGTGGCTCAATTTCAACCGTGAGAGGTGACCAATGCCCACATACTTTTCCGTCCTCACCAAGGACGCCTCGGCCCTGTATCTCATCGAAAACCCCGGCGCCAAGCCGGTGGACTTCCGCTCCTTGAAGGATGAAAACGGAAGCCTCAACACCCAAAAGGCCATTGAGGCATTCACGTGGGCCAAGGGAAAAGGAGCGGGAACGTTTGTTGTCTCCGATGCCCCCGCCTTGCCCCTCGCCAAGATTGAGCTCAAACATCCCTGGGTCAACGGTGGCGACAATTCCAAGCGGCCCATGATTTTCATGACCCATGATAAGCACATCGAGGTGGTGGCCGATGGCGACACGGACGCCGATGGAAGCCCGAGAGCCGAGGCCATTGACCCGGGTTGTGGACAAAAGGAGACCTCCCTCCGCAAACCCCAATGGCTTGGAGAAGGCCAAAACGTGGACTCCGAGTCCATCCCCTACGTGGTCATCCCGGGGAATTTCAATGCGGCCCTCGGCCTCAACGCCGAGGAGCGCACAAGCGTTGAGCTCTATGACATGTGCCGGGTGGAATTTCAGGGCAAGGTTGTCTATGCAATTGTGGCGGATGTGGGCCCTACGGACCGCATTGGTGAGATGAGCATTGCCTGTGCCACGGCCCTTGGGTTTGATGTGTGGAACAGGGAAAAAACACGCGTGGTGCGTGGCCTTCCCCATGGCGTCAAGTATGAATTCATCCCGCAAACCTACAAGGGCACCAACTACAAGCCACCCCGCTCCGCCGATGAAATTAAGGCCCTCGGCCAACACCTGTGGGCAACCCGCGATGAGCCCAAAAAGTGGACGTTCAAGGGCAAGGGGATTTTGGTCAACCCCGGTCACGGCAAAACAGACTCCGGCGCTCTCGGTGCCAACCGAAACATCACCGAGTATGCGCTCAATACCATCCAAGCCCACTACCTCTGCGATGAATTCCGCCGCTTGGGCATTCCGTATGAACTCATCACGCAGGATGACACGGGAGGATATTTGGAGCCCGTTGGGCAGGCCGCAAAAGGGTTTGACCTGTTCATCTCATGCCATCACAACGCGTTTGACGGCAAGGAGCACGGCGTGGAGGTGTGCACACCCCCGATTGCCGAGGCCATCGAGGACAAATTAGGGCTCCTCATTTGCGCCAAGATTGCCAAGGCCCTCAATATCCCAAACCGAGGGTTGAAGCCCCGCAATTTGGCGGTCCTCCGTGGTTGCCGTTCGGTCGATTGTCCCGGTATCCTTGTGGAGAGCCAATTTGTGGACGATGAGCGCGATGAAGCAGAGGCCCAACAAGAGGCCATCATTGCCGCAAACTGTATCCTTGAGGCAATCACCGAAACTTTTTCATGAGGGAGAATGGGATGATGGAAACCAATCCGCCCGCCAACGTGGACTCCGAGGCCGTGTTTCAATGGTACAAGCGGCAAAACCACCGGCACATCATCCCGCTCTCCCTCGTGTGGACCCAGGAGTTTTCCCGCAAATATGGCATCAATTGGCTCCTCTCGTTTGCCTACGCGTATGTGAGGACCCGGTATTTTGATGAGCCTACGGTTTACGATGACAACAACCTGTGGGCATTGACCGATGAAAACGGCGCTTGGCTCCGCTTCCGCACTATGAAGGACGCCCATGACAACGGATGCAAGTTTGTTGCATGGCAAGTGAAGGCGGGCACCGTGGACCCCGAGGTTTCTAAGGTCTATGAGGACGTGGTGGCGTTTGCCAAGGGAGACAACCCCAATCCCGTTCCCGTGCCAATCCCTCCTCCTCCCGCTCCCGTGCCGACTCCGGCCCCCGTTCCCACTCCTGAGCCCACACCGGCCCCAGGACCCACCGATTGGCTCCAAACCGTGCGGAATATCCTCAAGGCGGCCCGGGTCATCCTTGGGATCCTCTCCGGAGCGGCCATCTTTTTCCCCGTCATCGGCCCCATTGTGGGCGTGGCCAAAAAGGTCCTCGATGCTCTGGACACAATTCTCGGTCACGGAGTCGTGGGCCTCATGGCCCTCAATGACGGCATGAGAGGTATGGCATGGGCCTGAGCGCCAAGGAGCTCCAACCGTTTTCCCGTGCGTGCGCCTCCCTCACCTCGGAGCTTGGCTCCCGATGGAGACGGGACTCGTGGCCTCCCCATACCTTCATCACGGCCCTGGAGCTTCCACTCCCGCGGCCCCGTCCCTATTCCCTCACCGTGTTTTCCGGAGACGCACGGGCCCCCTGGGAGCCCACACAAGAGGACCTGTGGGCCTCCGATTGGTGGAGGTTGCCCCATGCAAATTGATGAGGCCATTGCCCACCTCCTCCGCGGCCACGTCATCGTCCGGTGGGACACGTTCGGCGCCCGGAGTTTCGGTGACGCCGGGGAGGCCATGGAAGCGGCCCGCATTGCTTGGGAGGAGCGCGGAGAGCGCACGTTCCCCACATGGGTGGCCTTGAAGCACCACAACGGCGCTTGCCTCGGCCCCTTCATCACCGAGGACGGCAAGGAGAGGCCGTGGACTCCCGCCGTATCAGACTGGTTTTCCCGCGCCTGGGTCCTCGTGGACCGGGAGCATTGCAAAACGGCCCCCCGGAGACGGTGGTGGCATTTTTTGAGGAGATGGTCATGAGTGGAAAGTTTGGAATCACGACTGTACAGCGTCTTTTGGGAGCCGTTGGGAGCACCGTTGCCGCCGTGGCCTACGGGGTCAAAAACTTCAAGGCCGTCCGGGATGAGCTCACGGACATCCAGGGAGATGAGCTTGTGGCCATTGTAAAGCAAACCCTTGAGACCGAAATTCCCAAGGTGGTGGCCGTCTTTAAGCCCGACACAACCACCCTTCTCCCTCCCGCCTAACCAACGGCCCCGGACCTCCGGGGCTTCCGGAGACTCCCATGCTCGCCAAACTCAAACCCGTCTCTGAAATTTCCGGCACCCCCGTGGCCCACATCGAGGGCTTCCACGCCTTCAACGCTCTTCCGGAGGACGCCCGCATTGCCATCATGACCGCCCACGTGGTGTGCGACCATGAGACCAACACCCTCTCCATCCGATTTGGGGACCGGGACCACCCGTTTGTCTCCCCGGACTTCCTTGTGGCGCTTGCGGAGGCCCTACGGTGAAGTCCTCCCCCTCCTACCTCAAATTCCTGCGAGGCAAATCCTGCGTGGTTTGCCAGCGGCCCGCCGAACACGCCCACCACGTCCGCCTGGGACACTCCGCCGGGGTTGGCATGAAGCCCCCCGACTCCCGGGCCCTACCTATGTGCGGACCATGCCATGCCGAGCTCCACCACCGAGGGGAGAGGTCCTATTGGGAGGCAACCCACGTGGGCGATCCCTTTCTGCAAGTTATGCGCTACCTCACGGAGTGGGCCCTCAAAAAGGGCATCCCCCTGGAGCGCCTGGTCATCGGCATGGAGAGAGTCCTTGAGGACCGCCTTGTAAAGCACCAATGGGGAACGTGGGGTGGCGCCGCACGCCACTGCAAATTGTGTGAGGTGTTTTGGACCCCGGAGAATGAGCATGACTTTTGCGTGGAGAAATGACATGAGCGTCAACTACGTCACCGGACTCCGCCCGAAGGACCTCCTCGATGAGGTCACCGCCCGCAAGGCCCGCCACGCCGTCCGGCGCCTCCTCCTCAAACTTGGCCTCTCCGAGACCTGCAAGCTCCTCGGACGGAGCAAAAGCACCGTCGGCGCCTACCAGGACGCAAGGTCCAACCCCACTACCGGCGTGTGGGAAAAAATCCAAGCCGCCGCCAAGCTCCACGATGTGGAAATTGACCCCTCATAGGTCCTCATCCTCATCCGACAAGGCATAATCCCGGCAACGGGTCTCCTCTCCCCTTTTGGCAAGCTCCCCATAGACCGTGAACGGAGAG